>Ga0206682_10000040_pt1 | contig 109573 bp, 141 predicted proteins | sample M240m12015metaG_FD_155444 | JGI IMG/M metagenome (GOLD analysis project Ga0206682, IMG submission 155444) | Ammonia-oxidizing marine archaeal communities from Monterey Bay, California, United States - M2 40m 12015 | ecosystem: Environmental > Aquatic > Marine > Intertidal zone | place: USA... | reverse complement strand
ATATGTTTTCGGGTAAAACATCCGAACTCATAAGACAACTAAAAAGATATAAAATAATTGGTTCTAAAATATTAGTCATTAATTCTTCACAAGATACAAGGTCAAATGAAGAAGTTTTAAAAACACACGATAATGTCACTTTTAAATGTTTGAAAACAAATTCATTATTATCAATCCTCAATGAACCCCTCTTCCAACAAGCAGAGGTTATTGCAATTGATGAAGCACAATTCTTTGTCAATCTCAAAGCATTTACAGAAGAATGTCTTCTCCAAAACAAAAATGTTTTAATGGCTGGTCTAGACGGTGATTACAAACAAAGAAAATTTGGAGAAATGCTTGATTGCATACCAATGGCTGACACTGTGAAAAAATTAAAAGCACTCTGCACCAAGTGCAACAATGGAACCCTAGGTCCATTCACAGTGAGGACAGTTTCAAACCAAGACCTCATACTTGTGGGAGATACAGACATGTATACTGCCAGATGTAGAAAACATTTGGAGGCTTAAAGGTTTAACGAAATTAATGTATGAGAGTGACTTGAGGGATGCTTTGGTCGATGACCTCGCGGGTTCGAATCCCGTCCTTGACAACCTTTATATAAAGTCAGGGTGTCCGAGCGGTTAAGGAGAGGCACTTAAGCGCACTTAACAGACTTAAGTTTTAAATAATTTTCCTTTATTTAAAAATTAAGATTGAGTATAAACAAATGTTGAATTGGTTATTAGATTTATTGAGAATTCCAACTTGGGAATGAAATCATTGAAAGTTAAAAGCAAGAGAATAATATAGCTTATGAATATATGGAGATATGTTAGACATCCTGATAACAGTCTGGCGTTGGCACACATTTATGATGAGAATGTTGAAATAGCCGTTGAACTTATCCCTAGACCTGGCTCCGCAACAAGAGGTTTATTTTTAAAACCAGAAGCTTGGAATTGGACTGTTAAATTAACACTTATACATTTTTTTGCACTCTTGGGGTGCGCTCATTTCGTTATTTTTTCATACCTCTCATTTTTTCACTTGGCACTATCCCTAGGAGTTGGATTGTCAATGAACGGAGAATATGCACCCATTACATTTTCCATAAATTACATGTTTTCTTGGGGTCTATTAAGTTTTGCACTCATGTTCAAAGAGTTGTATTCACTCATTGTTTCATTAACATATATAATTGTATATTCAATAGATGTTTTGTTTTTCAGAATTTAATGTTGTAATAAAATAGGTATGAGAGTTAAACTCATAAAAAGTCCTAATCCTAAAAAGAAATATCGTGTAATTTTTGAAGATGGAGATACGGTTGATTTTGGTGGTAAGGGATACAGTGATTTCACACTTCACAAGAACCCTCTCAGAATGCGTTCATATCTCATAAGACATGGAGCATCGCCATACATCTCAGCGTCCCTCAAAAAAGAAAAGAACCCAAAACGCGTTCTCAATAGTTTATTGAATGTTTCCAATTCACACCTTGAAAATTGGAAGCCTTCAGGAATAAAAACTGCGGGTTTTTGGTCTCGTTGGCTCATTTGGAGTATTCCATCTATGAATGGCGCCAAAAAATTAATGACCAAAAAGTTTAATATCACTTTTTATTAAAAATATTTTCTAACCAACTTGGTATTTCATTGGTCTTAGTTCCAGTTCTATGACGACTGTATTTTTGAACAAAGGGTTTCTTTATGTTTTTTGTTTCGCGTGCAGGGGTTGTATTTATAGTTGGTGGTCCAGGTGATTTCATTTTTTTAGAACGGGCAGTGCTTCTAGTAGGAGAAGACTCTGGAAATTTAGGTCTTTTTGATCTATGACCCGGTGATAAACTAGTAGATGGTTGTGATATTTTAGTAAAATCAACCTCTTTTAGTAATTTATTAATTTCACTGCCTGTACTTGAAGACATCTACTATTTATTTATATAATTTTTTTAGCTCTCTGAGACCCCCGACAAATTTATAGTTCTTAAATATAATTGGCGCTGTGTTGTGTTTATTTTTTTCAGATATGAGACCTGTATTTTTTAAATTTTTAATGACTCTATCTTTTCCACCGTAATTATCAATATTTATCATTTTTACTTTTTGATTTTTGTCTTTCAACATTTTTATTGCGGCTTTACAAAATGGACACCAAGTGTAATGATATACCATCCACATTTTATAATAAAAAAATATTTAATTATTATAAAATGAATAATAATAATTATTGGTTAAATTTAACAAACCTCCGTAAGAGTCCTGTAAAAAAGACTAGAAAAAGTGTAGAGAAGCAAAGACAAGAAATACAAGAAATGATAAGTAAATTTGGAAAGCCAAAAAAAACTAATGTTCATCCAAATAATAAAGTTGAATCAAAAACAATTAAGTTGAATAAGAAAAAGTTCACTTAATAAAAGTTTTCTGTGCGATAAATTTTGGCTTCGTATTGATTATCTTTACCAAACACTGAAACCGTTTCACCACCATAAAGTTCATTACATCCAACATGTTGATCATCACAGTCGCGGCCATTAATCACAAGGGGTAAAGACATCATTGCGTTGGAACCTAGGGATCCATTGTCTGTAGCATAATACATATAACTATCACGACGATAGGGTGTTTCTTTTCCAAATAAGGGAAGAGTATCCTTTGTTAATGTGTCAAATAAAATACCAACTTGTTGAACTTGACCTGGTTTGTAGTGTTTCAATGGTGGCCCTCGGAACTCTGGTGTATTCCTAGTATCTGGTCTATCTTTTGTAAAACCCGGTTCAAACCTTGGTCTTGGTTCCTGAGTTTGAATTGGCATTGGAACAATTTTTACAGTTTCTCTTGTAAATGTTCTGGTCATATATATAATTATTGACAATGCAACAACCAAAATAAAAATAAGCACAATGATTGCAAGTTGTTGTTTATCACTCTTATTCATTTAAATTATATAAGATTTTATTTTTTTGTTTTTTTGGGTTTATGTTTTTTTATATCGCTGTATTTCAAATATTTAGCTTTTGATGTTTTAGGAGTGTTTGGTGCCTTAAAGAAAATAATTGTTCTTTAAATAGGTATGAATATATTAGGCATAGATATAGGATATCATAACTTAGCTTTAGTTTTAGCTGAATGTAGTAAAACTGACATTGATATAATTTATGCTAAAAAAGTTTCATTAGAAGATTATAAATATATTAATTCTAATGACATAGTTGATTTAGTTCCATTAATGTTGGATCAACATAAATATTTATTTGACCAAGCAGATCAAATTGTTATAGAAAGACAACCACCTGGTGGATTTACAAATATTGAATGTCTCATTAATTATATATATAGAAACAAATCAATTTTAGTTTCACCAAATGCAATGCATTCATTTTTTGGTTTTGGACATTTGGACTATGAAAGTAGGAAAGAATACACCGAAAAGATTGCATATCCATATATGAAACAAGATGAATATTATATGAAATTAGACAGAAAGCATGATATAGCAGATGCAATTTGTATGATTATATTTCAAAATCATAAGAATACACAATTATTTAAAAGAAATGATTTGGTTGAAAGATCAGTTTTCAGCGAATTCCTTTATACGAAGCCTACCGAGCCTCCATTGGGTGAACATCCAAAGGAGGAAAAAAATAGTTTTAATTAATTCTTTTGATTTATTGTTATCAAGTTTGTAAATTGGACTAATTATTTTTGAAGTAAAAGTTTGTGAAGGATCTTTACCAGTTATTTTTGCCTCCAACTGTGTTAAAGCACAAGTATCATCATTCATCATCCAATGGAAAAATATAATAACCATAACGATTGAAAAAGCTCTTAATTGTCTCGGCTGTCCCACAAATGGTATAAGTATTCCAATTAGAAGAATAATTAAATGAATGAAGAAAATAATGTTCATTTATTATAACTCAGAAAAGAATGGAGCAAGAAAAAAAAGTTGCCGCCCGAACAAGAGAGTGGTATAAGGCACAAGAAAATATATTGCGTGTTTGGGGTGAAGCTGCTGCGTGTTATAGGTTCATGAACTACAGAGCTTTCCTCTTGTATAAAAAATCATCAATGCGTTTTACATTGCCCGTTATTGTTCTATCAACAATTACAGGGACAGCGAATTTCGCACAAGAACAATTTCCTGAAAGTATTAGACCTATGGTGCCTTCTATTATAGGTGGTATGAACCTTATTGCAGGTCTCATTGCCACTATCATGCAGTTTTTGAAGATTAACGAATTGATGGAAAGCCACCGTGTTGCTTCCCAATCTTATGGTAAATTGTCAAGAACTATTCGTTTGGAATTAGCTCTCCCCTTGAGTGAGCGTTCCATGGATGGTCGTGATATGGTAGAATTGATGCGCGCGGAATATGACCGTTTGATAGAACAGTCACCACCAATACCAACACCCATCTTAGATGAATTCGAGAAGGAATTCAGAAATTCCAAGATTTTCAAACCAGAGATTATGCATATCCAACCAATTGAACCATACAAGGCTATTTTGGAAACTTCCATGAAAGCTAAGCAAATATTTAACGAAGGTAGAATGAAAGATGACATCACTCGTGCATTGGGGGGTGAGTTGAAAAAAAGAACAGGTTTTAAAGTTAGTGAATTTGCACCAGCTTCTCAACAACCAAGCACCGCTAAGTCAGTTAAGGAAGAATTAGAAGATTTGAAGAAAACAGGATTTGTTTCTCTTCAAAGCAAGGTGATGAAGGACTTTAAAGCAAAGACTGAGAGAATGTCTGGTGTAGAACTTTCTGAGATTGTGACTGAAGAACCACAAGTCCCAGTTGAAGAGACATCAGTTCCCGTTGAGGATGCACCATCTGAACCAGTCACCGAAGAATCCCCCAAAGAAGATTAAGAATATAGATAAGCAATACCAATAATATAATATTGAATGCGACAAAACACGCGAGATATGGCATTATTTTCTTTCTTAAAGGTTTAAGAACTTTATCATTTAAAGACTCGCTCTTTAACGCCATATCTATTGCCTGATTTGTAATTTCATCCATGGATCGGTTCATTAATTTAAAGTGCGATAAAAAAATGCCACAAAATACTCTGCATTCAAAGGCAAGAGAAAAGTTAGAACAAATCGTTAAGGAAAACAAAAATGTGTTTGTAAGTGGAGCACTTGGTGTAGGTAAAACACATTTAATTAGAAGTGTTCTAGAGGGAACAAAGTTTTTAGATTTGGATTCAACTACCACTAGATTTTATTATTTATGTGGAAATGGAGTTTCACATATATTTATAGATAATTATGAAGATGATTTAGTTTTTAAAAAAATAGTTGATGAAGTAAGTGATGGTCATAAGAAAACAAACGGTTCATTTATTGTGGAATCTCAAAAATTTCATTTAATTCCAGGGTTTGAAAATATTATAATAGATAAACCAACTATAGAAGAACTATTATCTCTCACTAATAATACAAAAGATTATACATCTGTTGCAGAAAAGTGTGATGGTAATATCAGAGATTTTTTCACTTACAAAGATTTTTTAAAATATGAAAAAGATAAATTCTTTACAACAAAAGAATATATAGCAGATGTTTTATGTCAAAATGATGACATAAAAGTTAGAGAAAGTTTACAAGAACATGGTAATTTTTGGTCTACAATTCATGAAAATTATTTAGATTCAGAGGGATGTAATATGGCTAAAATAATGAATTCTCTTTCCTGTGCTGATTCATATGATTTTTCCATATACGATGGAAATTGGGATTCAATGAAATATTTTGTGAATGAAGTTGTTTCAATTCCTAAATTTTATTTTGGAACCCCCCTAGAAAAGGACAAAATAAGAGCTGGGAGTTCTTGGTCTAAAGCAGGAAACCAAAAGATGCGAAGAAGAAAAATTGCAGAAATATTACAAAAAGGACCAGTTGGTATGCATAAAGAATATTTACATCTTCTCAAAATTTATGCTAAAGAAGGAAACGTAGAACTATTAAAAGAATATGATATTACACCTCAAGATTTTGATATTATTAATCATATTTGTATACAAAATAAATTAAAGCAAAGGGACGTGAATAACATTAAGAAATGTCTGAAGAATTAGAAGAAACAGTTGTTCTTTCCCCTAGGGTTATTGGAAATGAAATATTGTTTTTTAGTGACATTACTGAAGAATCTATTTTAGATTTTTTGGAAGCGTTTAAAAAACTTGAAAATGAAACATTGAAAAGGTATGTGGATAATCCGTGTGCTAAGCCATGTATTAAAATTACCATTAACAGTGGTGGTGGTGATTTGTTTTCTGGAATCGCTGCTATGAACATTATTGAAAAATCCCGTGTGAAGGTAATAACAGAGGTTCAAGGAAGTTGTTGCAGTGCAGCAACTTTCCTTTTGCTTGCTGGTCATGAGCGTCGCATGGGTAAAGATGCATTTGTTTTGATTCACCAAATAACAACTGGTCAGTTTTGGGGAAAATTCCAAGAACTCAAGGCTGAGTGTGACAATTGTTCTAAGTTTATGAAGAGAATTGAAACAGTTTATCGAAAAAAAACTAAAATACCCGATAAAATATTTAAAAAAATGATGAAAAGAGATGTCTTCATTGATTCAGCTGAATGTATTAAACATGGAATTGTTCACGAGATTGCTTAATTGTGACATATCTTTTATAGAGATACATAGACATAAGTATTATAATAATAACACTAAGAGTATTTAAATCAAACTTTATAGCCCTGGGTGGAGGTTGAAGTCTCTTCATTCTTTCATAATCAACAACTGCGAATGTCATTATTAAAGAGTAGAGAATATAATTTAGCAACATGAACCGAGTTGCTGTAGATATAGATGAGACCCTTCTTCATTTTCTTCCAAACATGGCAAAGTTCCACAAGATGGAACTGCCATATAAAAAGTTTAGATATGTCTATAGGAACATATTTGACATAACCGAGGCTCGTTCAAAGATAATGGTTATTGATTTTTATAATTCCCAAGAGTTCCATGATTTGGAACCAATGAAAGGTTCTCAAGAAAAACTTTTGGAATTGAGAAATAAATGTTCAAAACTTTATATTGTCTCTGGAAGACAATATTATGTAAGACAAAGAACCGAAGACTGGATTGAAAAACATTATCCAGGTATTTTTGATGATGTTGTATTGACAAACAGTTATACTCACCACGAAGTTTCTAAAGTTGATATTTTCCGTTCTCTAAATATTGACACAATGATTGATGATGATTCTAAAGTGTGTTTGGAAAGTGCAAGGGCAGGTATAAAACCATACAATTTTACAAATGATCCAGTTTATCCATGGTATGAAGAATATGAATATGCTGACTTTTCCTTAAAGAGTTGGGAAGACTTAGAAGTCGTATAAAGCTTTAGTTTGTAATGAAAATATATACAAACTGAAATGTCTCACGCTATTGTTGGTTCTGATTTGATTACCAGGCAAGTCCTGTTTAAACTGAATAAGAAGAACAATGTTCCTTTTATCACTGCAAACAGAAATCCGAACTTTGTTAATTATGTGAAGGATATGAAAACTCCCAGAACTATCGTATCCACTGAAGATTCAACTTTGTATCTTCAAAACATTTCTACAAACCTCCAAAAGGGAGATACTTTTATTGACCTTTCTCGCGACTATTACAAAAATATTCGTTTGAAGGAAAATATTTTCAAACAAAGAAAAATTAAGTATATCTCTGGAGCAGTATCTGACGCCTGTGCTATTTTTAGTGGAAATAGGGATGTATTCAATAACGAACTCCCTTTTTTGGCTGATGCATTTCACACTTGCACTTATACTGGTGAAAAGGCAGAAACTTCTCAATATGTTATGATGATTCAAAATGCAATGAATGATACAATGATTCAAGGACTTCATGATGTATTTTCTTATGGGAGTTATGAATCATCTAAAATGATTGATTTTATCAAAAGTTGTTATGGTTCTGATATTGATGGTAGAGTTGTGAGAACTTTCAATGCCACCACTCAAATGATTAACGATCAAAGATTTAAGGAATTTTCTTTTGAATCTAAAATTCCATGTCCTGTAATTAATTCTTCTAATGAATTTGTGGATTTCACAAATTACAGAAAATATATTGCAATGCAGTCTTCAACGAATTCACACTATAACGAGCAGGTTGCGAGAAACGCACTTCGTTTCGTCTTTGCCACCGTTATACTGGAAGGAATTAGTATTCTTCGAAGTAAGCCTATCCCAATTAAGCACGCATATGATTATTTATCAATGGGCTCTTCAATTAAGTGTGATATGTTTAGAAAGTCCCAACATGAACTTTATGATATTTTAAATGATACTGAACACGATGCTCGTATGTTTTTGATGCAATGTGTTTCTGTAAGCATTCCATGTCCTGCCGTTCAATCGGCCTTGAACCAACACGACAGTATGAAATACTATCCAGTTGAACTTATTTAAATGTCGCACGACACCATATTTCATTTATGTTTCCAAAAGGTGAATATTCAAACAACAAGTGCAACAAAAATCCAACAAGGAAACTAGAAAGTGCAATAGACGCACCCGAAGCTTTTAGCATATAATACCCAACATAACTCAATAAACCAACAATTATCGCCTCTGGAAAAACTGTAGTTATAGCTCGTCCCATTTACATTTTAGTAATATTATTTTTTGTGATTTTATATTTACCTGGTTTTAATTGCTTAATAGAAGAAGATGGTATTCTATTAATATTTGGATTATTTTTCTTGAACTCTTGTTCTAACAACATACCTATTGCATTCGTGTTATTGTTCATATTATTGTTATTGTTAATTTGTTTCCTTTTAATAACTTTTTTAGCACCACTTATTTTATCCGTAATACATTTTAATAAATCTGAAAATTCAGATATTTTATTTTGTGGCATATATTCCTTTAATTTTCTAAGCTTTTCTCTTTGTATTTCTAAATTATTTATTGTAACTTTTTCACCTTTTTTACTATTAAATTCCTCTTTTATAACTAAAAATGACAAATATGCACTATTTGTATCATTAGCCCCCATATTTTTTATATTTTTAAGAAGATTTTCAAAACTATTATTAGTATAATTATAATTTTTCATAAGAATATTTTTTATTTTATTTTTTTCATTTAATAATTTTTCAAGTTCTTCTACATTATTAGTTTTGGTTTTTTGTATTTTAACGAGTCTTCTTATTATGCTTGAAACATTATTTGTTCTACCATTCAACCTCAATTTAGTCTTTCTAATTTTTAGTGATAAGTATTCTCTTGATTTTCTTAGATCACGTCTAATTTCTTGATTTGAAATTTTTGGAATAATTGAGACAATTTTATTTTTTAATTTTTTTAATGAATATATATTATTTATTTTTTTTCCATGCATTTCAAAAACCCCTTTCATTAAATTTTTTGCAGTTTTTATGTTACTCATCTATGATATAATAATATTATTTTCTTTCAACCCAATCACTTATAAATTTAACATAATCTTTCATAGAGTGGTCTGAAATACCTTGTGTTATTCTGAGTGGATTCATACACATATTTGTGAGACCAGTTGTAAATTGTTTAAATTTGTTTGGATTTTCTAAAATTTTTCCTTTCTTGTCAATAAAGAATAAATCACCAGTGTGTCTATAACGCATCCAAGTTGGTGGTATTCTTGGAACTATATCTCTATCATTTACAAACCTAAACATTTTGTGATTTTCTTCAAAAGCCTTTCTCCACTTATTTGTTCCAATTCTAGGGCACCCGTAATTGTAACAAATAGCACCAGGTAATCTACTCGCAGCAATGCCACTCATTGCACCACCTAATGAGTGTCCACAAGTATAAATTTGTTTTGTTCTTATTGTTTTGAGCCAATCTGTGATGTCAGGCCAAAGAGTATCAACTTCATCCCTAAAACCACTATGAACTCTACCCTTTTGTAATCCATCATAATCAGGTCTGAGTAAAATATTTAAATCAGCACACACATCATTTTTTGTTGTTGCCTCTGTTCCACGAAAAGTCAGAACAATGTGCTCGTCTGCTTCTAACCCAAAGCATTCTGCTCCATATACATCAAAGTATTTGATATTTTTGTAACCCATTGGCTTGGTTTCTTTCTTGAAGGTTTCTTCTGATTTTTCGTATGCAAGTTCAGATAATTTAGCAAAATGTAACGCATTTTCAAAACTAAATGATTTAGTCAATTTCATTTTATTATTCCTGGTTATTATTTTTTTGACAGTATTAATTAAGGATGGAAAACCAAAACAACAATTCTTTAAGAACTCCTCCAGGTAGTCCAGGAACAAAAAAATATTTAGCCGCACTAAAAAAAGAAAAAGAAAAGTTGAGTCGTAATCTCAAACCAAATGAATTGTCAAAATTAATGGAAAAATTTATGTCAAATAATAAAAACAAAAATATAAACAAACCATTTAATGTTAAAAATATAAATAAATTAAATAATCCAGTTTTTATATTAACTGATACAATACTTGATAAAGGTAATATAAAATATGTTTACGAAAAGGAATATTTAAATAAACTCATAGAAAAATCTAGATTTCCTTTATCACCTAGGACTGCATTACCAATAACTAAAAAATATGTAATACCATATCACAATAAAAATAAAAATAATATTTATAAAAATTTTAATAAAAAAATAATTAATAATTTTGATAGTAAGAGATTTAGATTTGAAAGAAAACAAATAATGAAATACTATGGAGAAAACAAAACAATGTATGACATACTATTTTTTAAACATATAAAAGGAGAAATAAAAGATTTTCATTTTGATCTAATGATGAGAATAAATGATAAAGATTGGTTTCCTTATTATATAGGTAGTAATAATAATACTCAAAGAAATGAATTTAAATTAATTACTCAAATTACTTATGGTCAATATTTATTAATTATGGCTTGTATGAATGAAATACATGGAATGGTTGGAGATTTGGCTAAAGGAACAAATGTGAACATGTATATTAACGATGTCATGGGATTATTACAAACTAAAATAATGACTATTATAAGTTCAACTGATACTCCAAATGGAAACATGTATAACAATTATAAAAGAAGGTTATTAAATATGGCTAATAGAAAGAATGTTTCTCCATATATAATGAATTTATTAAATAGAAACTATATAAATAATAGAAAACGAGCACCAAATTCTAAAGGGTGTACAGTTCAATAAATTATAATTTTAATTAATCAATTACTTTTTACATATGGGCTACATATCTAAAAAGTAAGTTACTCCTACTGGGTATTGATCCCAGCATTTAGTCTTCCATATATATGATTTTACTCATATTTAAGCATAATTTAAGCTATTATAAGGACTATGTGATAACCAATTCACTATAGGAGCTTCAATTTGAGTTCGGGAGAGCTTCCTGCTTCCCATATTATACTATATCATTCGCTTTAAGTTATAATTGGTCTAATACTTTACCTGATTCCATGTTCGCTCTTCCAGTTGGACCCATACTTAAACCAGGTGATAGAACTAGAGATGGTTTAGTTTTTATACTTTCACCTGGTTCAAATTTACAGACATCTATTACACTTAGACCATTACAAATATCTGGTTTATTTACTTTATTTGGGAATTCTTTATTGAAATCTTCAATACTTTCTGTTGGTATATCTGGAGATTCTGAGAGTAGTCTATCATACTCTTCTTTACATTTATTGACAAAATCTAAGACTGACACTCTATCTTTTGGGTCAAGGGAGAGTTCTAAATCAATACTTCTGTAGAATTTTGCGTATTGAATACACATGAAGGAGTGTGCCTCAGAAAGTTTTTGACTTTGACTGAATTTCGCGATGGATGTAAGTATGCCACTTATAATGTTTAGTGTGGCAAAAAAGTATTGGAATAGAATAATCGTCAACCTTTTATCTGGTTCTGGTTCATCTGGACTTAATACAGCAAAACCACCGACCCCTGTTATACTTGATATGATAATACTTGGTAGGGTTAGTCGGTTTGATATTTTTTTAAGCCTAATTCTAGCATTGTTGTGAAGCCATCTGTATCCTGCGGCTCTTTCAGCCCATTTATATACGAGTGCTTCTTGTTTGGAACACCATTGAGATTGTTTAGGCTCAACCATATGATTATTAAAGAAATTAAAAATAACAACTTATACTAGACTATGTGTGACGTGTACGGACCAAGTACAGCTGGTGTCATAGCACTAAACGCCATTGGTGGACAAGATGTTCACCTAGTTGAAGAAAATATTGAGAAATCACTTTTTAAATATGAAGAGATACGACATACAGATTACACTCGTTTTTATAGGAGTACAAAAATTGATAATAAAACAAAACAAAAGTATTGGCCATTTGGACAGGAGGGTAATGTAGTCAAAGTAACTTTAAATCCACAATCTATGGGTGATTTACTTGCTAATATGTATTTATCAGTGGAGCTTCCAAGATGTATTTATAGTCGGTATGTTGGTAATAGTTTATTTAAATCTATTGCATTCAAAGTTGATGGTCTTGAAGTTGAAAAGATTTACGATGACTGGCAGGTTATTTATAATGAAATGTATTTGGAGACAAGTGAAAAATCTGCAAATGATTATTTGTTAAATAGAATGATGCACCCTATATCTTGGAAAAGAAACGAGGAGGAATCTATAAAAAACGCTGCTGGTGCCCTTTCTACTATTACAACACTTATTCCTTTGCGTTTTTTCTTTTCAAGAAAGTATGCAAAATCAGAATACGATGTAAATAAACCAAATAAACCATATCTCCCATTATGTGCAATGTATAAACAAAAAATTATTCTTGAAATAGAATTCAATCCTATCTGGTTTTTTAGCAAACCCAAAACATCTTTTGCTAAATCTGAACCAAAGTTTATAAGAGTGACAGATTTTGAATTTCCAACTTTGGATAATTTTAAAATTATCACTGAAGAAATTACACTTTCACCCGAAGATCGTTTGTTTTACTTGAGAAAAAAGTATGATTTATTGGCCAATCTTGTGTTTAAAAATCCTACTATTGAGACTAGTTTGGGTGATCCAACTATTAGAACAAACTTGGTTCCTAGTATTCCAGTTAAAGCTATTCATTGGTTTTTGAGAAGGAAGAAATATGAATATAAATTGCCAATTGAGGTGAGTTCCGGTGATCCATTATTCATTCAAGAATATACAGACAAATATGTTTCTGATGGAATCAATTTGATTGATAGTAGATATCGTTTTGAACGATTGAAAGAATGTAAAATATATTTAAATGGTTTGGATCTTCCAAATGTTTCGGTGGCTGACCATAAATATTTCAAATATTACATTCCTTTACAGGCTCGGTTGACATGTCCAGAGAAAAACATTTACACATATTCATTTGCCATGACACCCATGAATTCTGATCCAACTGGTAATTTAGATTTTTCAAATTTCAATTCCGATAAAACATTTTTGGATGTTAAAATGTTTGGTGGTTCATATTCAACCGATGGTTATGGGCATTCTAATGTGAATAGATTAGATGAGACATATATCTTATATGTTTATTACACTGGTTTAAAGATGTTTAGCTTTGAAAATGGATTCATGTCTGAAGCAACATAAACAATTAACTCACATATTATTAAAAACAATGAGGACAGGTTTTGATTTAAGTGGACAATCCCAAGACTACGGTGGTGAAATGATAAACACCATGTTGGGTTTAATTCAGCCTGTTTTCGAACAGGGGATCGTTTTGGGGGCACAGTATTCTAAAGCGTGTGGTAGGGATGTCATGTTGGATGAAGATATTGAATATGCCATGAAATATTGTATAATGCACAAGGTTGGACAACAGTCTGGTTCAATTTTTGGACCAGAGGGGGATGCTAGGATCGGCGAAAATGGTTTAGAATTTCCAGAAGATGAAGATGAGGATGAGGATATTGAAGTTGTACCTGTGGATCAATTACCAACATTTACTCGGTATACCGGTGAAGATTCCATGATGAATAGAATAAACACCGCGGTGGATGAATGGAAAAATTGGAAACCAGAAAGTCCCGTTCAGGAAATATTAAAAAGTGCATTAGATAATAATGAGTTTGCAGTCTAGTGCACCGGAGGGGTGGAATCTGACTTTGAATAAGGATTTTAAATATATAGATGAAGATTCAGTGAGTGAGTGTAGTGAATATTCATTTATAGATGATTATGTTCCTCAAATAAAAAAAAACAAAAAAACTTTTAAGAGTGTAATGACCAAAGAAGAATTTCTACCAGAATAATTTTCTAAATTATAATATATAAAATGTCATCTTCAGCGCAAGAAGTTGTTAAGACAGTTGCCTCCGAACTTGAGCTTCAATCCCTCAACGCGATTGTTGGTGGTTTCGCCTTTGCCGCTGCTCTCTCATGGATGGACCTTGTTCGATTCCTCGTCCAAGCGATTGTCCGTGTGAAGAACAACGGTGGTGCGCACTACGCATTGACTGCTCTCCTCACCACTATCCTTTCAATTGCCGTTTTCTTGGTTGTGCGCGGTCTCAACAAGAATGTCAAGCGCCCAGACCAACCAATCTACGCCGTCACCCGGTAGATGGTGTATTAGTAGGAACTGGTTTTGCTTTGGGTCTGGTCACATAAATTGTAAAAATACCCATTATAACAATTATAGCGATTGCGAGATATACTCTATATCTATGCCAATCCCATCTATCAACATCATCAAATTCTGGGATGCTGATTGGTGGTGGTAAAGAAACATCTCTCTTTACCTTTGATACAATCTTTTCTTTGGAACATTTAATTTTGAATTTTAAACTGTAATTTGAATTCCTAAAGTCATATGGAACAAGTTTTCCTCCACTTGAATACAAAAACTCAAGTCTTAAATTTTGAAGGGTGCTTTGAACCCCAGAATTGAAATCATACTCAACCAAATCATCCGAATTTACGAATTTAGATGAATCTCCTTGTTGTAAATGAATTTTGCCTGTATAGTGTGGATTATTGTAATAAATGTCTTTAGAGTAAACATCTGAACCACATGTAAGTCTCAACAACAATGCATTAGGTCCATTTAAATTTATAGCACCAGATTGAATGACATTTCCACTTGAAGAGACATCTGAAGCAGGAAATCCCAAAACTTCATGTGGTGTTGTCAATGGATTATTTATATCTGAACCATTTGTTCCTGTTTTAAATTTAAAAGTAAATGCTGAGGAACCACTAAATGTGAGAGAATCTGTATCACTATTGTAAACTACATTTGATACGGGGGTTGCAGCTAGTTTTGTTTTTAGATCAGCGGCTAATGTTGTACCATCAGTATAATTCTTTTCACTGAGAGTGATTGTTGAGCCATTTACATCAAATTGTTTGTTTGTTTCACAAATAGTCAATTGAGGTGTTGGTATGTTTCCTGAGATTAAACTAATTTTGGAAACATCATATATTTCATTTTCCAAATATATTTCCAAATTTGATACATCTGGAAATAGATTTGTATTTCTATCACCACTATCTATGTCTAAGATGTAGTCACCCATTAAAATTTAGGGATATAATTTTAATGACTGATTTTATTTACTAAAAAATGAATTAAGTTTTTACTTGTAAAGGCTGTGAGCGAGGGGGTTGTCGGCCAATTGTCGCTTAGCGATGCCAAGGTCAAGACGATGGTTCTTATTGCCCTTGTATGGGTTGAGATCTTGGTGTCTTGGTTTGACATATTGTTGTGTCCATCCACCTGCCACTGGTCCCAAGCGTCCATCCATGCGACCATTGTCGGTACGCACAGCGGTAACCATACCATAGGCTTGGAGTGGATTACCACGCACATTCATACGACCAGAGTTTGGTTTGCGGTATTCAGTTGTAGCGCGACGCTCACTAAGTCTGAGACCATATTTGGAGAGTTCTTCTGGTGTTCTGATTTTATTACCTGCAGCGGCAACGAGTGTAGAGTTTTCATAACCACCATAGAAGCTTGAAATGCCTGGTTGAATATTGTCCATGTATTTGTATTGTCCATCGGCGACATCTGATTTGTTGCGAGTTGGATCTTGGGCGATTGTTCCATGGGGAACAACACGCTTGGCGGAAGCAAACTCCAAACCATCTGTTCTTGTGCCAGTTTGGGAACGATTTGTTGATCTCTTTGTTTTTTCGTATTCTTCTCGGACTGTAACACCGTTGAGAGAACCACCTTGTCCTTGACCGCGTCCAAAAACAGGTGGACGGCGTTCTGGAAGGTAAGCAGTGCGTTCTGGCTTGTTGTGACCAATTTGTGATGGGAGTTGACCTCTTCCGCCTGATATATCTCTAGCTGGACCAGATCTACCGGGGAGTGTGGTGAGTCTATAAGCCCCGACATTTTCTGGCATGGCACGGAACATTTGTTGGAAACCACCGACCGCGGGAACGTCGGAATTGACACCCAAACCTGGACCAACTTTCTGCTGTGGTATTGGTGAAAGATTATTATGCACCTGTAAATCAGTAACAAAACGATCTTTCATATCCAAAACTTCACCCCCACTACTTTTTTCTTGTTTAGCAATGTCGGCAAAAACTGGCATTTGTTCGGGACTGGAGAGTTCTCTTTCTTCGCTGTTTATCATGAAATCGGTGTTAAGATTAGCCTCATTTTCAGATCGTGAATAATCAGTTGAAGGATTTACTGGTGCCCTAGACACCGGTGTTCCCTTAACCACCATTGGTTGGTTATTCGCGGGCTGTTCAGCTAATTTTTTTCCGGTATACACCAAGCCCATTAGCGCTAAAACGGAGACTGGATCTGCCATTTATTAGTTGTTGATATTTTTATTATATCGCATATCAAACAAGTCATTCTGGAGTTCCGCGCGAGAGCTTCGTGGTTCATATAAACTGGGGAGAGGAGGAGTTGGCATTGAGTTGTCAATTGGGAAAAATTGTTTTTCGTAGTTGTTCACTACAATTTTACCAAAACGAGTTGTTGACTGAGGTCGGAGTTCATCTGACACTTGTATATGCGCAGCAGGTGAACCTTTACCAGCCATATATGGTGCTGTTCCATACAACATAGTGTTTGGTCTGGAGGAGTAATCCCCGTAGTTTTTGCTAGTAGATTCTGGGTAAGTGAACACTGTATCCACGGCACTTCGCTCAGGGACAGCATTGTCTTCAAGCCTTTGTATATCTGGTTGTAGCTGAAATGACATTATTACTATTTACTAAGATTTAATTACGCTTATTACCAGCCCAATCAAGACCACGAAGTTGGTTGAGTTGTACACCCCGGGCATCTGGGCTGCATACTGAACCATCACTCTTACAAATAGCCCCAAATTTGGGTCCATACAACCATTCGGCAAATCCAGTTTGGTCACCTGGAATGGTAGTCACGGGTGAAGAAACAAACTGCCTGGCAGCGGCAGCCCTCTGCTGAGATGGTAATGGGGATCTTGAGCGACCAGCATCAAAAGGCAATGTATCATCCAATGCTTGTTTTATCATTGGAGCCACGCTTTCTGAATAACACGCTGGTGGCCTGTTAGGATTGGCGTAGTCAGACATCAATACATTACCCATGGGATTGTCATAAGTAGGAACTTGACAATTTCCACGGACTTGGTCGTCTGATCCGGGGGGTCTGAACATGTTTTCTTTTATCATTTTTGATTTATACATAATGTAAAGTATAGCAAGCATCATAATTCCCAATACAAAAATTCTAATGTCGCGTTTTAACAAATATATTAAGCATACTGCATACACGATAAATCTTGATGTAGCATTGACTCGTTGTTCTGATGTTTGAGAAGCAACTGGCCAAAAGCTGAGCACTCTATTCACATCAAAAAATATAGCTGGATCATCGAACCAAGTCTTTTCTTGGGGTTCCACTTCCATTTATTATATACTATCTATTTATTTTTTCATCATTCCACCAAGAAATCCAGCCATCATTTTTTGAAGGGCAGACTCATCTATCTCACCACCCTGAATCTTATCGGCTGCATCCTTGGCAAGATTTTCAATCACATTCAAAGTATCTTGTGGAACAGCACTAATGGCGGTTCCAAGCATGTAAAGGGTTTGCATGTATTGCCAAATCGCATCTTTCGTCTTGGGAGAAGCTTTTTCCCACAATGAAGCAAATTTCAAATCTTTCAACAATTCAATGTTTGGAAGATCTTCAAAAATGAAACTTTCGTCCTTGTTAGAAATCTTACTAGCAAATGGTGCAATACCAGTCATGTATCCCTCAACAACCTTACGACCGTTGGTGTCACGGAGAAGTTCAAACGATGTCATGAACTTTTTAATGCTTCCCTCTTGGGGAAAAGCCTTGTGAAGCTCAGCAATAAATTGTCCCATCATATCGTTGAATGCTGAAACAGAAGCCATTTTTATATATATACATTAGGTAAAATCTTTAAGTTTAGAATGGCTCTGTAGATATTATTTCGCGTTGAGATATGCCTTGGTCTATTATAAAGTAAACCATGACAGCATTAAGAACAGCTGGCTTGAGGTAAGCATTTAGTTCTTTTTGTGGTTCATTATTAAGTTGTTGCTTAAGGTAAATATAAGCGGCAGTCAAACCAGCCGCCACCATGGCGGCACCCATGGGATCTCGGAGAGTCTCACTCAATTCCATTTATATATATTGGGGTTTTTTTGTGCGCGCGTCAGGGGCATCATCAAATAAACTTTCATCTTCATCATCTTCTTCTGGAGTGTCAGTAGTTGGAATTGACTTGACACCAACTTCTGTTTCAAATGGAACATTTGAGGGGTCGGGTTCTGTTGATTCTTCGTTGTCTTCTCCAATATCTTTAAGTTCTTCTGATGCTTCATCAACTGGAGCACCATTTGGATACTCGTCCAATGGTGGTGGGGATGGAACGCCTCCCTCGGTCGCCTCACCCTCTTCACCCTCTGGTTTTTCTTCAACGTAACTTTGTTCCAAGTCATCGTCATCCACGGGATCACTTTCTTCAACATCTAACTCAGCTCCACCACTTTCTTGGGGTGTCATGTATGTAGAAAGAATCTCTTGAACTGGAATACTCTGCTTAATTGTTTGTATAATAATCTTACGAAAACGGTCGTCTAATTGTTTGTTTCTTTCATATTCAGATTGAGTTGCTGTAAATACATATGGATCATCATACAAATCTTTCGCAGCATTATTGTAAACAGTTTGAATAAAGACATCGTTTGTTGGGAGTTTTAGGGACAGCTTTCTGTTTCCGGCTTGAATACGAACAGCAGACAAAATCTTAACATTACTCACCAATACAGCAGCCAAAAGTTCACCGAAAGATGAATAAGTTGATTCAATTTCAGATGCTCTGGTGCGAGACATTGTATTAGACCAACTTGGAACTTCCTTCAACAAACTTTGGAACATTTGAAGAACTTTTCTACCCTTAGACATTCTTTGAGCTTCCATAAACATTTCATGAAACACTTTTATCATAGGTTCAGTCATGACAGTAACCATTATGTTCTGGTATTCATCTTTAGCTTCTACCAATACACTGAGGTTCTGATCCATTTATCATAAAAGCGTGTTTTTTTTGAGGGTTCATTACGCACCTATTATCGTTTATATTTAGCGGCGGCTTTTTTAAGGTTTACAAGTGTAGGCATCTCAAAATCATCCTCTTCTTCCGGTTCTGGGTGAACAACTTTTTTGGAGTGCTTCTTCTGTATGTTCCACGCAACATAAATAGAATAAGTGTCAGCTAAAGTACTTTCAAAACCGCCATTTTTGAATTGCCTCCTTAAATACTCTGCTGCAACACCCCTGTCAAATGTTGGATATCCAAAAACAACGGAAGGAACAGTTAATAAAGCACATTTATAACCCATTTCCGTACTTAATTTTATTTTTCTACAAAACTGATCGTATATTTTCTGATAAATCTCTTTACGAATTCGTTTTCTTTCATAATCAACTTTTTGAACGTCGCTTACTCGCAACATTTCATAGTTTCTTACATCTTAACTACTTTATTTCTTTCAGTCTTCCACGCAACTTCGTCAAAATATCCACGAGACAAGGCAGTTTTCTCCTTAATCACCTGGTATTTAGTAAACTCTCTAGCTGTGCCGTCTGTTGTGTAAGCAGAGACATCGCTTGGGGCATCAATACCGAGAGGTTGGGTGCGAGCACCAATTATTTTGGCAGTGTTGTAATCAGCATCCACAGTTACAGCAAAACCATAAGCATACCCTTTATTACGAACACACATGAACATGACACGAACTATCTTCTTCATTGGGCCATCATATTGTCTGATGTCAGATGTTTCAATAATGTAACAACAATCATCAATCTTTTCTTGAATGTATTTGTTCGCATTCAAAATAATTTCTTGAAGGTGGTGTGGACCCACCTTAACTGAAACCTCCTCCAAACCTTGGGTGTCGGTGAGTTTGTCATCAATCAATAAATATTGAGCTTCTTTTTTGTGACCTGAAAATCCAAACCTCTCTACAAAGCCCTCCTTCTGGGTCATAATTATCAAGACTACCAGGATGAGACCAAGAAAAACGAGATTATTCATTTACTATTATGCGTTATTTTTTTTTACAAATAAAAAATTAATTAATACAAGAGATGTCTTGTGTACTTGTATTCAGTCCCAAGTGTAACCACTGTAATGATCTTATTGCATATTTAGATAAACATCCACAATTTAATGGAATGATTAAATTTCACAACATTAATACTCAGGGTATACCTGCATCATTAAAAAGTTATGTTAAATCCGTTCCAACTATGCTTACAAAAAACGGTAAAGTATTGACAGGTAAGGAAATTGAAAATTATTTACAATCTTTACTACCAAACAAAGAACTATCAAATTATAATTTTTCAGGTGGGGGGTTAGGAAACTTTTCATCAATTGATGGTGATGATATTTCAGACATTGGTTTTGATATAAATAACTATGGACAATCACTACAACCAGCAATGACATCAAAGTTAGAAGCTCTCATATCAAGAGATGTTAAGGAAGCATACTCAGACGCTGACCCATCAAAACAATTAAAGATTTAAAGTTATTTTTTACTAGATGAATCTTACAACTATACAAGCGTCAGCAATAAAGTCATGCTTTGAGGTGTTGTCAGGAATTCTGAATGATGTTAATATATATTTTAAACCCGAGGGTGTTTTTGTCACTACTTTAGATACTGCGAGAACATCTCTCATTGATTTGAGACTTTCGGCAGAAAATTTTGAAGAATATGAATGCAAAGACCCAATCGTCGCTGGTGTGAATATTTCAAATACTTTTAAACTTTTAAAGTCTATTACAAATAATGATATTTTGAAACTTTCTATATATTCAAAAGAATTTATGAATATAGAAATTGTCAGTGAAAATAAAAAAACAAAAACTAAATTTGAATTGAAACTATTGGATATTAATGAAAACATATATGAAGTTCCAGAAATACCAATGACTGTCACCACATCCATCTCATCCGTTGACTTTCAAAGAATATGTAGGGATATGAGCAATATAGGAACTGATATACGTATAAGAAGAGTTGGAAATACTATGTCCCTAGCGTGTTCAGGTGACTTTGCAAACCAAGAAACATCCATTGAATGCATAGAAAAAGTAGAGAAAGAACTATGCGGTGAATATTCATTGAGATATTTGAATATATTCACAAAAGCCACAAGTATGTGTGCGATGTTACAATTAATGCAGGAAGAGGGAAATAGGTTTTTGGTTCTTAAATATAGTATTGCAAACCTAGGTGAACTAAGATTCTACTTGGCTACTAAGTCAACGGAATGATCAGTTTTAAATGCCTTTGTATTTCTCATCGCATCAGAAATAACTAAATAAGGATACTCCTTCTTCATTGTCTCTTCATCATAGGAAAATATATCCTGGATAAGAATAGCTTTTCCGTAAAAGTTACTCTTAGGACCAGCATACCTCTTGATTTTTTCTGTGACATCTCTCGCAGTGTCACATTCTTGGTTTATCAAGGAGGCACGAACAATTGGAAGAAAAATACCACTTGAGGGATCCTCCGGTGGCCAACATTGAGATATACCACGGGTTACATATTTGTAAACCTTGTTGTTATAATAATATTTTGTGCAAATCATACAATTTTTTACATTTGAGGGAACAGGAACATTTGATATATCCTTGTTTGTTATGTCAACATAATGACTCGTGTTATAATAAGACCAATATTGAGATTCATTTTGCCAGAAATCACTTGATATAAAATATTGTTCAGAATCTGGATCAGTTTCGTATGTTAGAGAACGATAGATAATTTCATAATTTTTGTGTTTGAAAAGACGACTATATATTTCATAGGCTTTTAAGATAACGGGGGTTAAAAGTTTGATAGACATTACTAAATAATGGAAGGTAATTTTTTAAGTAGATACAATAACAAATTAGAAGATTTTGAAAAAAAGATTTTACATGACCCTTCAAATAAAATAATATATGAATCAGAAATGGCAGATTATATAATAAAGTGTATGCCTTATATGTCTAGACACGCAGAAGAACAAGATGAAACTGTTTCTAGGGATAATGTTTTTAATTGTAAAGAAACAAAAGGTCTAGAGAGAAAAGATATTTATTTAGATTACCTCGCAGATGTTGAAAATATGAATGTAGACAGGAACACATCAAAAAAAGTTGAAGATTGTGAAGACTGTAAAACGGCAAATCTTTTGTACTTTGCAGAAACAACAGATGTTGTATGCGGAGACTGTGGTAAAGTTGTTGATATTATGTTAAGTGAAGAACTCACATATAGAGAAGAACAAGAATCAACCGAAAAAATAATTAATTATTCATACAAAAGAGAAAATCATTTTAATGAATGGTTGTCTCAATTCCAAGCTCAAGAAATGACAAACATACCTCCCGAAGTCATTGACAATTTGAGAATAGAATTGAAAAAATTAAAAATTAAAAAATTAGAAGATATTACACATGCTAAAATAAGAGGTCTTCTAAAAAAATTAAAATTAAATAAATATTATGAACATGTTCCATATATAACAAATATTCTAAATGGTATAAATGCACCAAATATGCCACAAGAATTAGAAGAGAGGTTGAGAATAATGTTCAAAGATATTCAAGGACCATTTGAAAAAAATTGTCCACCCGAAAGAAAAAATTTTCTTTCATACTCATATGTTTTATATAAATTTTGTGAACTCTTGGGGGAAGACGAATATCTACAATATTTTCCATTGTTAAAATCAAAAGAAAAATTATACAACCAAGATGTCTTGTTTAGAAAAATATGTGAAGAGTTAAAGTGGGAATTTATTCCAACAATTTAAAGATTAGCTTAGATTATAGTGTAATGAATAAATACTTGTACGTGTGCAGAGCATCCCTGTATCATTTTAGGAAAGGTTTTGAAACATTGTTCGAAGGTTTCAAAGACCCAGATAAATTCCAAAAAGAAGACAGAGAACAAACTGAACTAATGGCTAAATTATTTCCAGTAATGGTCTATTTATCGATGAATCACAAACCATATGGATGAGTGTGAACCCAAACATTACAGATCCATTTCTCACCTTTTTTTACAGGTGTACCACCATGTAAAGCTTTTGATGTAACAAGTCCATAATTGTCCAAATTATTAAACCTTAATACATCACCAGCTTGTAATTTATATTTTTTATCCAAATTTGGAAAATCAGTTTCACCTCCCTCATAGTCATCATTCAACGCTATGAGGAAAGTGTGTTTTCTATTATTTTTGTAATCTAATTCTCCTCGTTCAAAAGCATCATTGTGGGGAATATAAAATCCACCGGGTTTATATCGCACTACTTGAAGACTTTCACAGTTAGACAATGGTCTGTCACAATTTTTCAAACAACGACGCATGACACGCTCAACAATTGGATCATCTTTGTGACTCAAAAAGGCAGTTTCACTTACTCTAATTTTTTCGTCAATTCTTATGTTTTTATGATTAGATACAGTTGAAGACTTTAATCTAGTTCTAGCCTTTTCAATAATGTGTCGTCTTTCTTCTTCTGTAATCAATCCATGATACACCTTAGGTTTTCTATATGTGGGAAGTAATAACAATATAAAAATTATTAACACAATTACAAAAATTGTAGTTCGCATTTTAACATTACAAAATATTATTTTCTAATCGACCAATCCTCTGTAAAATAAGGAACAACACAGTTGTATCTCTTACTAATATTATACAACTCCCTAGATGTATAACCAACCAACTTAGCCAATAATTCGTATATCTCATCGAATTTATTTTTATCAATAACAAATTGTCTTAACAAATCACCAGTTGTATCTATAAACATTCTCAAAACATTGTGAATATCTCTCTTCTTTTCATGAGATTTTTCTCGTCGTTGGATTTTCTTTTTATAATCAGTCTCTGATAATTCACCCAACATATAAGAAACTCTTAAATCCCTATTATTCTCTTCTTCCAAGTTATAATAATATCTGAGTTCTATTCTTTCAATATGAATTATTGTTCTATGAATTGTTATAATTCTTTTTTGTGGGAAATTTAATGTTTGTCTCTCAATCAAATATCTATGAGAAATTCCCAAAGCACCACATATTTCATATACATCTGGAACTCCTCCACATGGTATATCACCGTGCTCTCTTCCGCTAATACCAGATTTCATCCTAAATTCATAATAATGGGGGTTATGTATTCTACCTGTATCAATTCTAAGAGTTTGCCAGTCAAACGCAGTATGACATGAGGGACACCACATCTGACGACACCCCTCTATAAATGTAATCATTGTTCCACAAGAAGGACAACCTTTTGTATCTTTCTTCAAAAGTTCCATTGTTTTAACAGCCTCTGGATTACACTCATGATTTTCATCCTTTTTTTCGTTGCACTTGTTACAAATAGTTGAATCACAAACACCACATTTCCATTTAGTGCTTAAAAAACCACGGCATTCATCAATAGGACATTTTCTAACAAATTTCCTGCGCTCACCATCTTCTTCTAATGGAACACTTGTATTCCTAACAATATTTACATTGTCCATGAGAATGGCTCGCTTTTGATACAAAGTATTTATTTCCTTTGTCATATGATTTATTTTTGATTCCAATCTCCGGGCTTTTATTTCCCTAGAAACATATTCTTGGGTTGCCGGCATTAATATTTTTTCTCTTTCTAACAATATCTTTTCACGATGCTTTCTATAAAGACCATTACAAAAACTTTTTGTACAATGTTCATTCAAAAATTCTCTATTCCACAAATTCTTACAATTCATACAATGCGCATCTTGCATGGTAGATGTTAAATAAGACTGAACACAACTTCGACAACATGAATAATCACAGTATGAACACGATATCTTTTTGTGATTATTTAAATTGTATTTATCACAACATACGGAGCAATCCATCTTAGATCTTTATGGACGCTTGGCTTTAAACTTATCTCTAACCCAATCCCTATCTTGTTTAAAAATTTTAGAAAGTTTAGGATTCTTATTTTTGAACAATATCATCAATACATTCAACTTTCTAAAAAGACCCAACCATGGCTCACCATCCCTAATAACACGCATCAACGCTCTGTGTCTCGCCAATGGTGACTTGTCAATAACACCTTTGTATCCATGGTCAGATAGAAGAGTGTTATTTCCCAATGGAATTATAACCTTAGCTTTCTTCATTAATTTATAAAAATATTTTTATTTATCTACCCGCGAATCCTCCAGCAATATTTGGATTCTTCGCGTTGTTATTTATACTCTTGTTTTGTATTTTTTGCCATATCAATTCATCTACTAGTTTAGTTAATTCTCTTCCTCGCGCAGTTGGATTATTTCGCTTCACCTGGTTTTTATAGAATTTCAAGTGAACTTCTGAAAGTAATCCTTTTCTAGATTTGACCTGCTTCCTACCAGCTGCACCTGCCTGTTCTAATGTTTGTGTTCGTGTTCGTGTCGCTCTACCACCCCTCCCTTTGCGTTTTGCTAAATACGCAGCACCAGCAGTAGCACCGACAGCAGCGACGGCAGTGCCTAAACCAACACCTGAACTTGTAGCAGCCTGTTTAGCTACTTGCTTACCAACTGGAGCAGCAGCTAAAGCTGTAGCTACAGCTGCATTCTTAACGGTCTTTTTAAGAACGGGACCAGATTTTTTTACAGTATTCCCAACTGTATTTGAAATCTTTTGAATTTTGGTTCTTTTATTTGGGAGAGGCGCGTTTGATGCATTTTGGAAAATTGGAACATTTTCTTCATTATTTAATGGTTTATTTGAAGCATTTTTAAATTTATTCTTTTCAAAACGTTTTGTAAATTTATTCCAAGTAACTCCACTCGCTGGTGCACCCCCTCTCAATCTACCCCTTGGTTCGGGTTTTTTTTTGAATTGTGTTTTTTTCATCATTCTCGTCTCTTTTCTTATTTTTTTGTTGCCTTTTTTAGCTTTAATATTATTTTGAGCAGCAGCTGCATTACTCTCTCTTTTTTTGGCAAGTTCTTCTTGTCTATTTATCTTTGCTTTTTCTAATGCTTTTATAGCTTCTTCCTTAGCCTTTTTATTGGCTTCTTCCTTAGCCTTTTTATTGGCTTCTTCTTTAGCTTTTCTATTAGCTTCTTCCTTAGCCTTTTTATTGGCTTCTTCTTTAGCTTTTCTATTAGCTTCTTCCTTAGCCTTTTTATTGGCTTCTTCTTTAGCTTTTCTATTAGCTTCTTTCTTAACCTTTTTATTGGCTTCTTCCTTAGCTTTTCTATTAGCTTCTTCCTTGGCCTTTTTATTGGCTTCTTCCTTAGCTTTTCTATTAGCTTCTTCCTTGGCCTTTTTATTGGCTTCTTCCTTAGCTTTTCTATTAGCTTCTTCCTTGGCCTTTTTATTGGCTTCTTCCTTGGCCTTTTTATTAGCTTCTTCCATGGCTTTTCTATTAGCTTCTTCCTTGGCCTTTTTATTGGCTTCTTCCTTAGCCTTTTTATCAGATTGGTTGGCTTGGCGCTTCTTTAGAGCTTCTAAAGCTTCTTTATTTGCCTGTTCCCTTTTGCGTTTTATATTTTCTTTTCTTTGGTTCATTTTTTTAGCCGTATTCTCAACTCTTTTTATTATCTCTTTTTTAGCTGCGTTTTCTTTCTGCATTCTTTTCTTTTTTTCTTCCGCCTTTTGTTTTTCTTTTATTTCCTTTTCAGCATTCATTCTCTTTTTTTCTTCCGCCTTTTGTTTTTCTTTTATTTCCTTTTCAGCATTCATTCTCTTTGCAGCATTTTCTCGTGCTTTCTTTTTTTCTTGTGCAGCTTTATCTAACATTTCAGTGTTTCTTTTAACGGCAGATTCAATTTTAATTCTTGATTGGTTTTCTCTCTTAGCCCCCTCAATTGCATTATTTACACCTTTTTTAGCAGCTTCAAGATTCTTATATTTTAGAACAGTTCCTTTAGTTGAAATTTTTGTTTTATTGATTTTGAAGTCAGAAATCACATTATTAGCAAATGATTTAAACTTTTTATAATTTTCTTTGGAGCTTGCATACTCTTGTAATTCAGATACATTTTGGTTCTTTTCCATCCGTTTAATTTCGGGAGATTTCAATTGTTCTTTCAATTGTGCCTCAGTGTTTTCTTTTGTTCTTTGTAGCGCATTTTCGTAATCTTGTTTTTGTTTTTTAATGGCTTCTCTGGCTTGTATTTTCTTCATGTTCTTTTTACCCTTAGCCGCGGCATTAGAAATAACTTTATTTTTGAGCGCTTTTAATTTTTTATTTTCTTCTTCTTTTCGTTTCTTATTGGCTTCAATTATTTTCATATTTTCAATGTTTCTAGCCTTTTCTCTAAAAGCATTTGCAGCCTTACCAGCAGCCTTTCCAGCTTCACGACCCTGTTCAATGTTTGATTGGAATTTTTTATTTCTTTCAGCTTTCTTTTTAGCTTCTATCTTAGCAAATTCATTTGCATTTTCTTTAGCCTTTTTGTTGGCTTCTTCCTCGGCTTTCTTTTTGGCATTCACATTAGCCTTCTTAAGAGCATTTCCAGCCTTAGCAGCGGCCTTGCCAGCTTCACGGGACTGTTCAATGTTTGATTGGAATTTTTTATTTCTTTCAGCTTTCTTTTTAGCTTCTATCTTAGCAAATTCGTTCGCGTTTTCTTTAGCCTTTCTATTGGCTTCATTTTGTTTTATAAGTCTATTTGTAATACCTTTTACTGTATTTTTAACAACTTTCCTATTAGCTTCTTTCTTAGCCTTCTTATTGTTTTCGGCTTTCTTATTGTTGATATTTTCCTTTGCTTTAGCAGCGGTAGTCTCAATATTTTTAAGATCTTTAATAGCCTTCTTCGCAGCGTTTAAGTTTTTGTATTTCAAAAAACCTAGGCCTGTTTTTTCTTGACGAAGATATTCATTCCTAATTTTATCCATGGCCTTCATGTAATTACCACTTGGTTGTAAGTTGTTAATTAAAATATTCAAACTTTCTTGTTCTCTTTTAGCCTTATTTAAATTAATATTAGCTTGTGTTTCTTTATTATTGTTTGTTATAATACCCTTGGTCTTTTTTCTTACGCGATCAAATTTTCCTATGTTATTTAATTTCTTCAATGCATTATTCAATGACATTCTTTTACCAGTAAATCTACTTGGTTTTTTGAAATTATTAATTAACTTTTGGGTATTTTGTTTAGCAATATTATTGTAGTTCTCACTTCTTTTATTAATTTCGGATTTTAAGGTTTCAATATCTTTAACTATTTTAGCGTTGGCTTCTTCTTTGGCCTTTTTATTGGCTTCTTCCTTGGCTTTTCTATTAGCTTCTTCCTTAGCTTTTCTATTAGCTTCTTCCTTAGCTTTTCTATTAGCTTCTTTTTCTGCTTTTAATGCATTGATGGCTGCTTTTTGGTTGTTCTCAAACTGTTGGGCTTCTTTTTCACCCTTCTTCTTATTGGCCTTTTTATTGGCTTTAATTTTATTCTTAGTATTTTTGATTTTATTATTAATAGCACTAATAGCTGAATTCACATTTTTATAAACAGGCTTACTGGCACTAAAAAATCCACCCCTTGTTTTTTTACCATTTTTGTAATTTTTCACTATTTGATTAATTACGTTTTTATTGTTATTTGAAAGGTTTCCGAGACTAGTAACTTTATTGTTTAATTTTTTAATATTAGCTTGTTTGGCTTCTCTCTTTTTACCCGCAGCTGCAGCATTAGAAATAACTTGATTCATTTTCTTCTTTTCATTGGCTTCTTCTTTAGCTATTCTATTTTCATTGGCTTTTAATGCATTGATGGCTGCTTTTTGGTTGTTCTCAAACTCTTGGGCTTCTTTTTCACCCTTCTTCTTATTGGCATTTTGTTTGGCCTTTTTATTGGCTTCTCTCTTTTTACCCGCAGCTGCAGCATTAGAAATAACTTGATTCATTTTCTTCTTTTCGATATAAGTCTTGAATTTTGAGACTCTAGTTCTAATGTCAGTTTCACCATTTTTCAATGAACTTTTTTGAGAATTGTTTAAGGAATTAAATTTGTTTTTGTTTACTCCCACTTGTCTCAATAATTCATTAAATTCTTTTTGTTCCAAATTTGACATTGCTTTTTTTAATTCCTGTTCTGACAAATATGAAAGTTTCATATTTTTGTTTACAAGTCCAACTGCCTTAGCTCTTCTTAAAAATTTTTGAATATTCTCTTTTCTTATCCCAATATTCACATTTGATACTCCTGGTTCTTTTTGTAAGAACGCATTTCTGAAATTACCAGTTTCCTGTGACTTGTATTTTTTAAATTTTTCTAACACATTGCTCCCAGAAATATTTACAATATTGGGATTTTCTTGAAAATACCTAATTGCTGTTTCTGGGTCATTTGGTGAAATTTTTTTCATTTCATTTTCTCGTCCCTTTACTTGAGCATCGAACCACTCATCGGCGCGGTCTAAAAGCAACTCATCTCTGAATGGGACTAGTTTTGCCATATATATAAGTAAATATATTTCTTTAGAATCTATTTAATTATATATTTTGTGTTGACCTGATATACAGTATACATTTTAATCAGTTTTATTTTTGAAAAAGTTCTTTTATAGCTGCATCTAGTTTACTGTAATTGTTTCCACCTGTATAATTAGCTTTTCCCTTTAGACGATTGACAGTGACTTGATTTATTCCCTGACTTTTTATAAGATTAATTTTGTTTTTATTGAGAGTGTTTCCACTGTTTTTTGTAATATTAGATATTCTTTGTCTAATTATTAAATTAATTGAATTAGAATTTTTATCTTTTATAAGTAAATCGTAATGATTCCCTTTTTCTGTTTTACCCCGTGTAAACAATAGTCTCACCGGTTCCACTCTCTCACCTTTACTAACATCTGGGCCATATGGAGAAGATCCCACACCTGTGGGGCTTGTATAAACTCGGATTGGACGTTGGATTATGTGTGGAAGAATCATAAGCTCAACTTCGCCACCATAGAAATTTGGTTTCTTGATTTCTTGGCAATACGACTCCCAACCACCATACTCAGATACAATAGCGTTTGTTAATATTTCACCAAACTTTTTACGATAATTGTTTTGTCCTTCTTCACACAACATACTGGCCACCATTGAGCGCAATTTCCCCCCTTCTTCTTTTTGTCTATTGTTAGTTAAACTTTTTCCTGTTTCCAAAAGTGATTGACCAAGTGCAACCGATCTAAACAAGCATGAACCGTCACCGAGGACCTTTATTGTTTTAAGACCTGATTCCGTGCCCTTTTTATTGGCTTCTTCTTTGGCCTTTTTATTGGCTTCTTCTTTGGCCTTTTTATTGGCTTCTTCTTTGGCCTTTTTATTATTTGTTTGATTTTCTTGATTTTTTTTATTATTATTTATTTTTTTTACTATATTGTTATTATTATTCATGTGCATAAGTTTGAAAAAGAATTGAGAAGTAGTTGGATTTACTTTAACGAATATTTGGTTTTTTGAAAATTTGTACATTGACTCTAACAATTGTTCAGTGCTTTCGGTTAATTTATATTTTTGTTTCAAATCATTAAAGTATTTTATGTATTCTATGTATATTAATTGTTTCATCATTTTTAGTAATATTTTATCATTAGTTCTAATGTAATTTTTAGTAAAAGCATAAACTGAGTAAAATGTTAATGGATTTCTTTTTATTAAACCAATAATACCACCTGGCTGTGTTCTATATAAACTCACTGGAAATTGTGAATTTGGTGCTATTGAATACTGTTTGTCATAGTATGTGGCAATTCTTTGTATGTCATCTTCATTTTCCATTGTATAAAAAACTCTTAATTTATTAGCGGTGCTATTTACATTTTTGTTATTATTTTTTTTAGAAGAATTTTTGTTTCCAGAAGAATTTTTGTTTCCAGAAGAATTTTTGTTTCTAGAAGAATTTTTATTTTTCATGAATGTTTCTACATCTCGTTTTTTTGATTTTCTGGTTCTGCCCATGCCACCGAATAATCTTGAAAAGAAATCACCCCCTTGGCTAGTATCCAAACCATTGTTGAAATTATTATAGTCGTTGATTGTGTTGATTGGTCTTTTTCTTACTGTTCTTGTGACTGAACCAACGGAAACTGGAGCCGCTGCTCTTGAACTTGATGTAAAAATAGTTCTTGGGGCAGAAGAAGTTGTAGAGACATTTGGTGATTTAACACCTGTTTCTACAGGGATAGTAGCTTGATTTGTTGATGATCCAACACTTGATATATTAACATTTGATGGAGATCTGTTATTGTTATTATTTTTTGGTGTTCCAAAATTAAAATTATTATTATTTTTTCTTGTACCAAAGTTTATATTATTGTTATTTTTTGGTGTTTCAAAATTATAATTTTTGTTATTTTTGTTAAAAACAACATTGTTATTTTTGTTGTTGAATGGAACATTGTTTGGAAGAACTGAAACAGGTTTTGTTGATTTTCTTTTTTGTATCAATTCTACTGGTTCACAAATACCAGTGACTGACAACTTTTCTTTTATTTGTTCGACGAGATCAACTTTGGTTAAATCTTTGTATCCCAAAAGGTGAAGTTTTCTCGCGAGACCAAATAATTGTCTTTTAGTTGATGTAACATTGAATAAAACTCTGTAGTCATTGGCACTGAGTGGTGATTTTCTGTCCAACAACATTGTCTTATCTTGGGACAAAACAAGGGGTGGCATAGTATATCTTTCTTCTGTGACGCTTCGAAAAACGGATTCAATGTTTTTCTTTGGTAAGTGTCTAACATTTACGCTATACCTTTCCTGAACACTCCGGGTCAGGTTGTTAAAAGCGATTCCTGGGCTAATGCTCGCCATATATATAACCTGATATATTATTTAGTCCAATGAAATATAATTTAAGTTTCTGTTCATCACTCATTTCAAAATCAAATACATTTATGTCACCTATATCAATTTCAGTTTGATTAATATTGTGTGTATAATCTTCTCTATTTTTCAATGCCCCTGCAATAACACACTGTAAAAAATCAATGGGTGTATCTATTTTATTTATATAATTCATGTATGTTTTCAATGATACACCATGGACATGACATGGTTTTTTATCTAAGAATGGTGTGTACGGTAATTTTTCTATGAGCCCTCCGTCAACATATGTTTTATCATTGTATGTTGTTGCTGAAAATATAAATGGTATTGACATGCTCATGCATACTGCATCAATGACATACATATCTGGGTGTGTATCCACTGAAAAATATTCAGTTTTTGATGTGTTTAGGCAAAATGCTGAGACATAAAGTTTTTTCTTGAGATCTTTAAACCTTGGATTTCCTTTACAAACTTCTATAAATTTTGATCTCACCTGATCAATATCTACAAAACCAAATTTGTTAAAGAAACAACCAAGGTTAATTTTAACAAATTCGGGGACATTTATGTTAAATGAAAATTCTCTTATCTCATCTACACTTAGACCCGTGGCTAAAAACAGTCCTAATATGGAACCTGCCGATGCCCCCGAAATTTCTTCAACCTCATCAAGTTTATCCTCTATGGATTTCAAGTATCCAAGAAGGCTAAAGTATCCCATGGCAGCTGGTCCCAATATGAGATACTTCATTTAATAAAACTGAGGGAATTGTTTTCGGAGAATAGCGAACACGAGGGCAAATACCAAAGTGTGAACGAGTTGGGATGCAAGGCTTGTTTGACCTGATCTGAAGAGACCACCACTTTCGGATGGAATTGTCAACAACATACCTGGGCTCAAGGCGACGAAGAGTAGGGTTGTAACAATCAAATCAGTTTTTGTTAATACAATTTTGAGTTGTTTAGCTATTAAGGCAAAAGCAAGGAAGAATACAAGAGCGTGGAATAGCACATATGACCTCGCTGTAACATCCTTCTTAAAACTTATTTTTTTACCGTCAGTTGCTAGGAGAAAACCAGGGCTCAAGGCCAAAAATAGAGCCGCTGGTGTCGCCACTTTGGCCGAAGTTATATCTGGCAAAGTAAGTTTCATTATATATATTCTTTGGATATTTTTTTGCAGTGAATACATAATAATTGAAATCTTCAATAGATTTGTTTCCAAAAATTCCCCTGTATTCTTTGATAAGTCTCCAAAGATAGTTGATATCTGATTTATTATCTTCTACCCAGTCAACATATTCTGTTGTGTGATATATTTCCTTGGGGTTTTCAAAACAAAAATCATAAAAAAAGTCATCGGGTTCAATATTTTTAAACAATTCGTCAAAAATGTATCGATTATCAAGATAGTCCTTCATACGGTACCACATTTCCCAAAGTTCTTCATTATAAATTGTGCTCCAGTCTTGGTAATCGAGGGGTTCACATGTTTCCTCATCAGAGTTGCTGTCACGGACATCATCTCCATACGCAAAATCATAAAAGTATTCGGCCGAAACCATGTTATTTGTCTTTTGTTAATTGTTCTTATTATCTATTCTTTCTTATCCTTTATACCAGTCATTGACAAAGTAACATTTTCCTTTTCTGGGAGAACCTCTTTAATGGCACTAAGAGCGCCGTCAAGTTGGTTTGGATCTCCGTTGAAAAAGTTAGTCAAACCTTCAGTGACACTCTTCTTATTGAAAGTAGCCTTCTTTACGGTCTTCTTAAGCTTAATCTTACCCTTCTTGAGGTTAATTGTATCTATTTCCTTGGTTATCATGGATGATTTCAATTTTTCTTTGAGTTTCTTTTCAACATTCGTTAAAACTTTCAAATCATCCTTAGCATCGCTAATTTGCTTATTAACTTCGAGAAGCTCATTAACGACATCGGCAATATCTTCCTGTTGTTCTGACATTTTATACTACAAACTGACTAAATCTTTAAGTAAAGAGCTTACGCTGCATCAAGTCTGGGACAATTGTGCTGTTGTTCCAGGTGTAAACATTCTTTGGGTTCGCTGGCTCGGCGCGGAGAGATTGGTTGCTGTTGCGGATGGTGCCACCGATGGTTTCTGGGAAACCGATTTGTTCACGTGGATCCATGAAGTTTTGACCCTGGAGGACGTCTTCTGGAGCAAATTGTCCAAAGTCCTCCTGGGACGCAACTTCGCGGGGCAAAAGGCTGGAGGCCAAACCGGTGCCCGCCTTCATTTCACAACGTGGGATGACGTTGTTATTAGCTGGTTCCTGTTCGGCATCTTCCAAAGCCTTGAGCTCGTAGCCTGATTTACCCAAACCAATAAATTTAAGCAAATCTGTTCTGGTGATGATGTACACCAAAGCTAGGATAGCGAACACTTTCATGGCAGTATCACGACCTTTATTCATCTTTATATGTTATGGATAAAATATTTTTAACGAAAAAAGATGAAGGATTAATTAACTTACCGGCGGCGTGGTGGTGGTGGGCGACCGGCGCGGACTTCTTCCTTGGTTGGTTCATCGCCACATCCACCCCCGGTGGCTTTGACGAAAGACTTGCGCTGAGTCCACACGAGGAGTGAAAGGAGGATAACAGTGAGAACTGGGGCGTTGTCGCGGATCATGCGGTTGAGGGCGGCCATTTTTGTATATACTATATATAGAAAAAATTTTATGTATCATAAACAAGGTGGTCTGAACTTATATTTCCTAATTCGTTTTCTGGTCTGAATTTCATATTTTTTTGTGGAAGCCTACTCTGAAATTTTGATGAATATATACTATTTGAGTTTGGTGAAGTCACATGATAAATTGGATGCTCTGGATCTTTCCACTTTGCATTGTATCTCTCCTGAGAATAATTTGACATACTGAATTTTATTCCAATGTATATAAGAGCCGAAGCAAATAACAATGTAGACAATCTATTGGAATTGCTTTTCATTTATTATATGTAACTATTTTACTCTTCATCATCGGAAATTTCATCAGAAATCACACACTCTTCTGGATACTCTGGCTCTGCTGGCTCTGCTGGCTCTTCTGGTTCTGGTTCTGGTTCTTGTTGTGGGGGGACGAGCTTAACCTGAATAATATTCCAAATTGGTCCAAATGTCTTTTTAGCAAACCAAATTCCGGCAAATTCAAGTAGAACATCAGCCTTCTTGGTTTCCTTGATAATGTCAAATGGAATGGATTCCTTTTCTGGGTTGAATACCCGAGAAGCAGAAATCTTATCAGCAGTCAAAACATTCTTAGAAAGAGATGGGACATAGAGTGTCTTAAGCTTTCCTGCACACATTGTCTTTTTAAACCATTCTCCTGAGCGTTCTGCGGCAGTATTAAGATTTTCCTCATCGATGACTCTAATCTTTTTTGTGTTTCTCACCTGAACCTCAACTTCTTCACCCAAATCCTTTACTGATACACACTTCAACTGAACCAAGCATTTCTTTCCTTCGTCACTGCAAACCTTAACAATGTAAGTGCCATCTTCATCTCGGGTTGGGGTGTCGTAAATCATTATTAATATTTCATATAATTACTTCTTTAAACCAACATATGGTATAAGAGATGATTTATTAAATATACCTTTGGGGTAGTTCTTGTCCCTACTTTCTTTATATCCATACAATTGAAATTTGTTTGGTAAATTTAATTTTTTATTATTTTTGGAATTATATCTATATTTATATTCATTTTTCACATATGAATTTGAATTATTTTTTACCCACCTACCTGATTGTATATTGAATCTCATATTACCTTGGGTCTCTTTGTAACCTTTTAGTTTCTCATTTGATGCATATGTAATCTTCTTGAGTTTTTCTGAAGATGGTTTTGTTGTATAATCTTGGTATTTGAGTGGGTTGACTTTTAAGGCTTTTGATATGCTTACTTTACCATCTGTTTGTATAGATTTTTTAACAGTCTTGGCAACTGGTGATTTTTGATATCTTTTAAACAATGAACTTATTGATCCAATTGATTTTATACTTCTCAATTCTTGATATGTTTTCAAAAGTCGTGACATTCTCTGTCTGTCTTTTTGTTTTTTGTGTGGTCTTAAACCAAGAGCCTGCATCAAATAAATATCTTCAACCAAAAATCTTCTCTTGGCAATTGTAATATTTTTGTTATGTATAAGTTTGCCTTGATTATTTCTAAAGAGAATACCAGCTGAGTTTTTTGTTTCGCCAACTTCATATCCAAATTCACCTGGTCGCATAAAAGCTATATCCAATATTCCACCTAAATTATGTTTTACAACTTTTTTATCTTTTGGTGAAAAATAATTAATTTTTAAATCCAATGCAAATATTTCAACATCTATCAAAACATTTTCCAATGCCGGTTTATTTGTTTGTGATTCTTTCTTTTTCTGTTTCAATGTATATCTTCTTGTCACATATGGACCATTAGAAGGGAAACCAATACCAAGGAAACGAGCTAATTTATTTTTAGATGAAAGTCTTTGTTTTATTTTTGAACCAAACTTTTGTGATATTTCACCAAGCTTATCCCAAAGTAAAAGTTTAACAGCTTGGAGTTTTGTAAAGAATTTTTTATCAACTTTAAATTTTGGAATAAATTTTGTATCAATATCAGACGTAACAATACGACTGTCTAATAACAAATAATAGTTGACAGCATCACCCCCTGTTAAAATAAGATCACCTGAATCTTTGAGGTGAACAGTCAACTTTCCAATTATATCATATACTATATCACGAATCATATCTGTCACATAGCCATAAACCATGTTTTCTAGATCTTTTTTAGGATACACTGAAATCAATCTTTTTCTAAATTCTTTTAACTTGTCCTCATCATAATATTTTTTAAGCAACTTGTCTTTGAAAAATAAATTATCATTCATATAAGCATTTATAATTTCCTTGGAATACAAACTTTCATCCATATTATTATATACATATATAAAAATGGACTGTAAAGCTTTGAAGTGTTCAGGTTTAGATAAAATCCGTGACTGCCGTTGTTACGCTAAACCAGGCAAAGAACAACAACAATTTTGCGCGTACAACAGAAATGGTCTCATCATACCATGTAACCCAGGTTGTTGTGATAAAGGATGTCCAGGGCAATGTAAGGATGTACCATTTAGAGAACCATACGAACTAGATAAAAATAAATTTAATGTTGAGAAAATACCAACATATCTTAAACTAATTGCATTTGCTATACTAATACTAATTGTAATGAGCACTTTGCGCGCTTAAAGGAAAGAGATCATACTAAGGTATAACAGCCAAACATGTCCTCCGAAGAGATCCAGCAACTACAAAAAGATGTCAAGTCCTTGACCAAGCTTGTTCGCAAAGTCTACAACCATCTTCAAGACCCCACCGGTGAAAAGGCTGCTGAGCGCGCTAAGAACAGTGCTCTCTTGAAGCCAAAGCGTGTTTCTGATGAACTCCGAACTTTCCTTGCTTTGGGTGCCGATGAACGTATCTCTCGTCCAGAAGTCACCAAGCGTATCAGCGCTTACATCAAGGAAAAGGGATTGCAGCACCCAGAAAATAAGAAAATCATTGTTCCAGATGACAAGCTTAATAAGCTTCTTAAGCCAACTGCTGACCTCACTTACCCAAGCATGCAGTCTCTCCTTTCCCCTCACTATCTCAAAGATGAGGATGCTATTGAAAAAACTGTAGAAACCAAACCTAAGGTGAAGAAGGCTACATCTCCAAAAAAGTAAGTTAAAAAAATCATTAATATATAATATAAATGGAGATAGATAAGCCAACCGTGGAGTTCCTCGTTGGTACAAAAATCAAAGATATTTCTTTGTACCAAAGAGCTTTTAGACATAAATCAATCCTCAAAGAAAATCCTCAATTAGGTAGATGTTTTGAAACACTAGAATTTATGGGAGATTCCGTTTTGGGTTTCGTCATAACTAAATTTTTATTTGATCGTTACGAAAAAGAACAAGAAGGTTTCCTAACAAAAGCTAGAACCAAACTTGTGAGGGGTGAGATGCTGGCTCAAATTGCTTTGAAGCTGGGCTTGGATAAATGGATCCAAATGGATGAAAAGGGAATGCGAAACAATTGGAATAAAAATCCTAAAATTTTAGAAGATGTTTTTGAATCATTGATTGGTGCTATTTACCTGGACTTGGGACTATTACATGCCAAGCAATTTGTTTTGAAAATCTATGAAAATCCACAATTGGTAGACATGAGGTGTCTTCAAGTTGATGACAATTTTAAGGACAAAACAATGAGGTTTTCACAAATGCATTCCTTACCTCTTCCCGAATATAGAATTTTTTCCCATGAAAATGGTATTTTTACTATTGACATGTATATCAATAATCATTTTTTGGGTAGAGGAACTGGAAAAAATAAGAAACTAGCCGAACAAATGGCTGCAAAACAATTTGTAGACAACAACCCAGTAGAGTAATTTAACTTAAAAGGTTTAATAGTTATATATGTAATGCATCCCCATGTCGAAAAATTAATTAGCTATGAATATGCAGCCCAGAGGTCTGAAGAGTGGTTTGAACTAAGAAAAACGGTCCTGACCGCATCCCAGGTACCTAGCGCTATTGGTGAGAACCCTTATCAAAAACCTTTTGACTTATTACTTGATAAATGTGGAAAGGGTAAGCCCTTTGTTGATACTATAGGTGCTTGTGCTCATGGTAATAAGTATGAAGACGAAGCAAGAATTATATATGAAGAACAAACTGGGGACAAAGTTCATGAGATTGGTTTATATGTGCATCCAACTATCAAATGGATTGGCGGCTCACCCGACGGCGTGAGTGAAGCAGGGTATTTAATTGAAATTAAGTGTCCCTTGAAGAGAGAAATAAAAGATGAGGTGCCAATTCACTATATGGGTCAGCTTCAAGTGTGTATGGAGGTGCTTGAATTGGAAGAGGCAAGGTTTATACAATACAAACCAGAAGAGATTACTTGGCCAAAAAAAGCCGAGTTCCTTATAACAGTTGTTAAGAGAGACAGAGAATGGTTTGCAAAAAGGCTGCCAATTATGGAAGAATTTTGGAACAAAGTGTTGTGGCATAGGGAGCACGGTATTGATGTCCCCGAAAAAAAGACGAGGAAACCAAGGGAAAGGAAACCCGATGTGATTGAACCACAAGAGTGTGAAATTGAAATTTGTTCAGAAGATGAAAATTATCTTAGTGATTAATATATAAAATGTCTGATATGCAACGAATTGGCACACGCGCTCAAGTCTTTCATGGAACTGCCAAAATGACAGCTGGTGGTTTGAAGACTGGTGATTTGATTCGCGACGACGATGGTCAAATTAAGAGTAAGAAGGCGCAAATGTCCGCCCTTGAACGCATGAAGAAGGAAGGTAAGAAGGCGATGACTGCCGTGTTCAAGCCAGCGAAGAAGGGTTTCAAGCTCCAGCCCAAAGAAGGCACAGCGGCTTACAAAAAGCTCATAAAAAAAATGAAGAAGTAATATAAGAATGGCACGAGATACCGAAATTTGGAAAGAGTCGGTTCGTTTAGCAAAAATGCGTTTAGGCATGAATCCCAATAGCTTTGTAAAATTGAAAGCAAATGTTTATAAGGAAGCCCTAGTAACATACATGTTTGCTAAAGAAGCAAGCAAAAATAGGAATTAAAATGTTAATATTAAATAAATGGTAAACAGATCTAAGTTGGATCATAGGAAACCTTCAAGTCCAATATTTATGGGTAAACCAATAAATAGTATGACAGAACATGAATTAGAAAATCTTGTAAAGCTTCTCTTTGCGGGTAAGATCAGTCCATCTCAAGTGAACATGAGTGCACTCAAAAAGAAACAGGCAGAAAAGAAGAAGAGTTCTTCCCCAAAGAAGAGTTCTTCACCCAAAAAGTCTAAGGCTCACTAATAAACTGGAATCCTTTCAAGCGTTGTGGTTCAAATACCATGAGTTGATGAAGCTTCCAAGTAATACCAAACTTCTTATTCAAGAAATACACGCTATTCATTTCAATTTTAGCGACACCTGTATTCCTTGCGTAAAGTCCATTTGTAGCCTCCTTACGAATATCGTTTTTCTCGGGATCAATGATCAGTGGTTTAATACGAGAATCATAGGTTGTATCAACTTTTACCCTAAACTTTGGTTCTCGCTCGGGGTCTTCTTTGATGTTGGAATTAAACATAGACTGAACTTCTGCATATGTTTTGGCTTCACCAAAGATATTAACACTTTGTTGAACTACTTCCAATACAACTCGTTTTTCAAGTTCACGAATTGTATCATAAAAGTTCTTCACATAGTTGCCTTCTTCATTCCACCCTTTCATTGAAAATTCAACGTTGTATTTTGTTTGGCCTACCTCTGGGACAAAACCAGAGACACCAAATGGCATATACATCCGGGGTGTATGAGTTCTTACTGGCTTCTTGTCCTTGGTGTTAATAGTAATTTTTTTGTTCTCGTAGCTACCAATTTCAACATCTTCTAATACGTCGGAGAAACCGCGCATTTTAATAAAACATAGAACTGAAACTTTAAGTTCTATAAAAAATTACTTCCTCAGTTTTGGATTCTGGATTTTTAGAGTTTATAGCTCTTTTGGCAATTATAACTTTTTTGTTATATTCTTTGAAACTTTCATTTACTAATTCAACATTAGAATTACTCATAACAAATTTTGGAAGATTTTCTTTTATTGTTTTAAATAATTCATTATGGTCTTCCAATTTAAAACCACCTTTTGTATATCCAACAAATGAATTTTTTGTTTCGGGTGCATAAGGTGGATCTAAATAAACAAAATCTTGGGAACCAACTTTTTTCAAACTTTCTCTAAAATCTAAACATTCAAAGTTTACATTTTTTATAAGTTTATTAATTTTTTCTAATTCATCCTTTTCAATTATATTTACTTTTTTGTAGTGACCATATGGAACATTAAAACCATTTGGACCCTCTCTATATAAACCCCTAAAACATGTCTTGTTCAAAAACATAAATAATGCAGAATGTTCAATACTATTTTTGTCACATGTATTAAATAATTGTCTCATCGAATAATAATATTTTTCTTTTTCTTCGATATTATTTTCATAATTTTTAAATATTTTTTTTAATTCATTATATAATTCTTCGAAATTATTTTGAATATGTTTGTACAATTGAATCAAAGAATAATTTGTGTCACTTGCATAAATTTTATCATGAACTATATTCTTAGAAAGTACACTTAATAGTACACTTCCTCCACCTACAAATGGTTCATGATAATTTTCTATTGTTGTGGGAAAAAGGGACAATGTATCATCTAATATTTGTGTTTTACCACCAACCCATTTAATAAATGGTTTCATTTAATTACAATAAATCTAAAACTCTAACCCGAACAAGAAGAACATTCGGGTTCTAAACTAAATTGAATTGGTCTAGCCTTAGCCTTTGAACGAAGGTAATACATACCTGTCTTCAAGCCAGACTTCCAACCGTAGAAGTGCATTGATGAGATTTTGGCAACTGTTGGGGATTCAAGGAACAAGTTCATTGATTGAGATTGATCCACGAAGAAACCTCTGTCTCTCGCCATATCAATAATTACCTTTTGACTGATTTCCCACACAGTCTTGTAAAGAACTTTAATATGATCTGGAATGTCAGTAATATTTTGGATTGAACCACCAGCTCTCACCATCAAATCTTTCATTTCCTTAGACCAAAGTCCGTCTTCTTTGAGTGCCTTCACGAGATGTTTATTCACAATAACAAACTCTCCCGCGAGGGTTCTTCTCAAATAAATGTTAGTTGTGTATGGTTCAAAACATTCATTGTTTCCTAGAATTTGTGAGGTAGAAGCAGTTGGCATGGGAGCAACAAGTAAAGAGTTTCTGACACCCTTCTTAACTCGTTCCTTCATTGCGTGCCAATCATACATTCCACTAAATGGAGCTTCGCCATCGCACATATCAAATTGGAGAATACCTTGGCTTATTGGCGAACCCTCAAAGGATAAATATGGTCCATCAATTTCTGCCAATTCACAACTTGCTTCTAGTGCAGCGTGATAAATAGTTTCAAAAATTGCAGCATTTAGTTTCATTGCATCGGGACTGTCAAAGCTTAAACCACTCAAGTTGAATACATCTGCCAAACCTTGAACTCCCAAACCAATTGGTCTATGTTTAATGTTTGAATTTTCAGCTGTTTCAACTGGATAATAATTTTTATCAATAACTTTATTCAAATTCTTTGTCATAATTTTAACAACTTTATGGAGTTCATCAAATTTATATTTTTTAGTTTCTGGGTCAATATACTTTGGAAGAGCGACAGATGCCAAATTACACACCGCTGTTTCTTCCTTATTGGATACTTCCTGAATTTCTGCACAAAGATTTGAGCTTTTAATCACACCAATATTCTTTTGATTACTGCGTTTATTGCATTGGTCCTTGTAAAGCATGTATGGAGTTCCAGTTTCAGTTTGTGATTTGATAATAGCTTTCCAAATAGTCATGGCTGACACTGTTTGAGTTGCCAAACCTTCCTTTTCATATTTTTCATAGAGAGCATCAAATTCTTCACCATAAACTTCATTTAGACCCTTTGCAACATTAGGGCAGAAGAGAGACCAATGACTGTCTTCTTCAACTCGTCGCATGAATAGGTCAGGAATCCACATTGCAGTAAATAAATCTCTGCATCTGGCTTCCTCATCACCTTGATTGAGTCGTAATTCAAGAAAGTCAAGGACATCGGCATGCCATGGTTCTAGGTACATAGCAATTGAGCCCTTCCGACGACCAGCCTGATCGACGTGGCGAGCAGTTGCATTATATACCCTTAACATTGGTATAATACCAGATGAATTACCATTGGTTCCCTTGATATGAGAATTTTTAGCTCTTACATCTGAGATATGAACTCCAATGCCACCAGCCCATTTACTGATACGAGCACACTCTTTTACAGTGTCATAAATTCCGTCAATTGAGTCACCTTTGGATGAAATAAGGAAGCATGAGGACATTTGTGGTCTCAAAGTTCCAGCGTTGAAAAGTGTGGGAGTTGCATGAACAAACAACCCACGAGACATGTGGTCATATGTTTCAATGGCTTTTTCAATGGCTGATCCATGAATACCCAGGGCAACTCTCATATACATATATTGTGGTGTTTCCTGGATTATGCCATTTACACGAGTTAAGTATGCCTTTTCAAGTGTTTTCAAACCAAAGAAACCAAAGTCATTATCTCTCTCTGGAACAATTGCATCAGAAACTTTAGCAGAGTTATTTAAAACATCTTCAGTGACAATTTTATTATCATAAAGTTCTTTCATAGCATCAGTAAAACATTTTGGAGCAGTTTTTTGAATATTACTAGCTAAAATACGAGTGGCCAATATTTCATAGTCGGGGTCAGTGGTTATCATACCGATCGCAATTTCTGATGTCAAAACATCAATCTCTTGTGTATGAATACCATCATACATTTGAGAAGCAACTTGTTGTGCGATCTTATCTGGTGATACAGCGTCGGATAATCCTTGGGTTAAGTTTGAAATACGAGCGGTGACTTTATCAAATTTCATCTCCACATTTTCTCCTGAGCGCTTAGTGACCTTCATTGGATAAGATTAGTATTTATTTTTTAAATATACAATCTCCACTTCGCACTGAGACGGGTTTACCTCCACATTCTTCCTTTCTATTAGGTTGAAGAAGGTATGTATTAACATTGAATGGTCCAGCATTACCAGCTTTTGTCACTGGTGCATATGAACCCTTAAAGCACTCAGGGGGTGTGCACTTGGGACCTAAATCTACATGGGGTCTTTTACTTGAAAAAGTTTTATCAAAATCAGCACCTTGCAACATTATTTATTATTAGTATATTTTTTTTTCCTAACATAATTTAAATGTATATCAATACTCTGAGACAAAGTGAAACCCCTCTGAATAAACTTTTCTTCTCAGAGTTCAATACTAATTTAATCCAGCGTGGCATACGCCAACATTTCAAAAATAAAACCGGTATTGCAATTGACTACCAAAACATAAATGATGTTTTTGTCATCATGAGAACAGTTTTCATTAACAATTCTGGCGACCCATACAGCGACGTTGAAGCTCAAGTTCGTATGATGAACGAACAAGTTTTGGAAGCGGCTTATGAACAAATTCAAACTGGCATGTCTCAATATATTGCCTACAATAAGGAGTTAGATACTTTAACCACTCCACTCGCTAAACCAATCAATACATCCACAACAGGGACAAAAATTGAAGATGCGAAAGACAATATTGGTATAAAGTTTTAAATCCATAAAAACATAAGATGACAACATCATTAAATTATTATAAGGATGAAACCAAAAAAGTATGTAAAACCAAGGGTTGGGATAAAGTCAATATAGATAAAGTATGGCTGTTGTTGTCTGAAGAGTTTGGAGAACTTGCGTCAGCGATCAGACAACATCAAAGAACTTTCAAGAAAACTGGTTTGAAAAAGGACAGGGGGACAGATGTCACAATGGAGTTGGGTGATGTATTTAGCTATTTGTTTCAATTAGCACATATGTTAGATATAGATTTAGATGAGATGTGGGAACTCCATAAAGTTAAGATGGTGACAAAGAAATACGATAAAAAATCTAATCCTAATACAAAGGCAGATGAGTAAACATATGATATCAGACCAAAACAACATAAATGATATTAACCCATTTGTGTTGATTGATTTTTCGTTACCTGGTTCTGCTGGTACACCATACAAATTTGCCCCATATAAAAAACCAATTGAAACAGTTCAAGAAGAAGAACCAAGTGTAGCCTGCAAACTACACACTAAAGTGGGAGGTGCTAATTTCTGCGCTGACCCCAAAGCAAACTGTCCAATGTCTCGTTTAGTGCTTCCAGAACGAGTAATTCAGTATGAAGACGGTTCCGTCAATACTGATTTATGCGCTGATGGAGAAAGCATCGCGAAAAAAGAAGAAGAGCGAAATAGAAAACAATTCATCAATAAACTTATTATGATTATAATATTTATTGCTCTTGTATATCTTTTAGTACTTTAAACATTTTAATGAGACGCTTAGAATTATCTGCGCGTTCAATTAAATCAGGTAAATGTTCTTCACAGAGTGAATCTAATAAACTCACCTGCCAAGAACTGTCTGAATCAATGTAGGGTGGAACAAAAGTTGGCTCAATAATCTTTGATGTGTGAAGAACTCTAACTTTTGTATGAAAGCTTGGATCATCCTTTATTATGTTTTCAAGGGCAATATTTGCCAATCGTCGTTTGACTTCAAGGGTTTGTTTAACCATCGTCGAAAGAAATTGCTCATATGGCATGGTGGATTTCTTAAATGAAAGCTTTTGCCAGTCACCAACTGGTTCGGTCAAGAAATAATCAACAAATCTCTTGTAACCTTTATCACTTTCTTCATATTCGTCAACATATCGGATGTACTCAAGTTCGACATGAGTGTGACCATCTTCGATGTCGGTCACGACAAGGGCTTTTTTTATAAAGGAGAGGCTCATGTATTTAAAGTATGTATCTTCTCTTTAAACCTATTCATGTCTTCATTGATTTCTTCAACTACCCTGGGGCAGTCATGCATCTCACAATATGAACATATAGAACATACTTTAACGCTACATTGACAACATGGTTTTAAATTGGCTTTTCTTTTACAGTTTGTACACCTGTCCATATTAAAATAATTCATGTTTTTTGAAGACCTAAGTTTAGCGCACCTTTTATTTCTGTAAGTAACATCTGACGACCCTTATGTATCACAACATCGCCAACAACACTTTCTCCTATCTTTTGACTCTGGATGAATTCAGAAAAAAATATGATGAAGAATTCAAACCGTCTTGGATAAAGATTACCACAATCACCATGGTTTCAAAATACATGCACGATATTGATATTCCTAAACTCAAAGAAATTTTCAAAAACAAAACTATTAATGTTGATATGGAAAACTCAAAAGAAAAAAATACTTTCAAGTGGACTATGAAACCGACTACTTTTTATAACCAAATTACACTTGTTTACATTGATGATTTCAGCACAAAGTCAATCAAAGTTTTCCCAAATGGCAGTTTACAAGTTGCTGGGTGCAGTGACCTCTTTGATTGCAAAAGAATCATCTCTGAACTTTGCACTCTCTTTGAAAAATACTTGGGAACGACTTCTGTTGCACCGATTGACACTTTCAGAGTTGTCATGGTCAACTCAAACTATTCTCTCAACTACAACATCAACTTATTGGAAACCGTGGCTCAGTTTGAAAAATACCCAGACATCTTCAAAGTTTCTTTTGAACCGGACAGATATTCTGCCGTCAAAATTAAGTTCAAACCCGCAGAAGAAATGAAAGAAATTACCGTCAGTATTTTCGGAACTGGAAAAATTATTATCACTGGTGCAGAAACTCTCAAAGAAATTGTTTTTGCTTACAACATCATTAATGAAAATATCAATGAAAACCCAAACATTCGTGTATCCAAGTCCAATACAAAAGAATTGTTTGACACTTTTATTGGATACCCAGTGGAACCTCTTATTCAAACTCTGAAAAAAAGAAATTTTAAATCTTGGCTTGCCACTGGAAATAATCTTCAAATTAATTTCTAGATAGATAATAAATGTCTCAGCGCATGGGTCAAGCCGATGGGAGGTGCTTTTCAATTGCCACCTCTGCTCAACTTTTGAATAATTATATCATGCAAAGGAACAACATCGCCTACAGCGACAACTACTCTTATCGTAAATTGTTGCAAAACCAAGGACCAAAGGCTTTGAAGGTTGTCCAAGATCAACAAAGCATAAGATCATCAAACCGTATCACAGTGTGCGACAAGCCACTTTTGAATGTGTCAAATATTTACTAATTCTTTTGACCTAGTAAAATAAGATGACACCCTGTTCCATATGTCTTGGAGAAGTCAGGGAAACTCGGTCGAATAAACCCACAAGATGTGGTCATTTATTCCACGGAGAATGTCTCAAGAAATGGAAAGAAAAGGGAAAGAATTCATGTCCCTTATGTAGAAAACTTATAGATGTATCCACATATAATGTAACTATAAGAATTGAAAATAATATAACAGGACTAACAAGTCAATCTAATATAAATCCAGAACTTTTAGACAACATTGTAGATATGTTTGAAATAGGATTAGAGTTTGAAGATAGGATTGACATTGAATCCCTTTTTGCGGACATTGGAGCTATTCTTTCCAATGACCACTCCCTTGTTCTTGACACAGAAGCTACTACAGTATAGCTTATAATCCAAACCAGGGTAATTACGAGAAGAAAATCTAGGGTCAACAATACGCTTCCCCTTTGCATCCTCAAGCAATGGTCCAGTAGCCCAACCACGCTTATGAGCAAAACCATTCGCCTTAAACTTCATCACCTTTCCAGGCTTCAATGGTCCAGTCTTCTTCACCCTAGACACTGGAACATTAAAGAACTTTGCAATCTTCTCGTATGTATCACCTTTCTTTGGTTTATATTCAACAGAACCATATTGTCTGTAAAAATGGAAATCACCACTATTGAATAAGTTTCTTCCAGAAGAAGGAGCAACAAACATCATCGCCTTAAAAAAGCCTGGATTACATTTCATTTCAGCTTTGGTTTTATACACAGATGTAGGATTATTTGATTTAACACCAACTGGTAATTTACCACAAGCCTTAATTGGTCCATAGTTATTGTTTCTCATACCACGCTTGTTTCCAGGGGAACTCTTTTGAGTTCGGAAATTTGAATAGTCATTAAACGCATAATCATAACAATTATTTGAACGAATACCCTTTTTACTCCCCCATTTCTTTTCAGTATAAACTGGTTCAGAACCACTCAAAGGAAGTCCCTTAACTTTACGACCTATAGTCTTTCTAGTAGAAGTTGGTTTAGTTTTTTTATTTTTATTTTTATTTTTATTATTATTGTTATTGTTATTGTTTGTAGGCTTAGCTTTTGCCATCTTACCATTTACCCAGAAAAAAATCTATAGACATTATAAATGATTAAGGATCTTGTCAAGACCAAGAACGCTTCTGATGCTCTCACTGAAATTTTGATTTTGTTGCTTTCCATCCTCATCAGCACACTCATCCTCCGCCTCCTTTGGAACAATGCGTTGGTTAAGCATGTCTCCGTCTTGAAGCCAATTAAGAGCTTCGTTGACGCGCTTCTCCTCTCCATCGCCCTCACTGTCATCCGAGGTGTCTAAATACATTAAAAAATACACATATAAACAAATATGTTAAGATTAATTCAAAAATCTTAAGATAAATATTTATTTATAATATTTTTTAACTCGAACCCTTATTGAATTAATGACACTGTTCCTTTGATTTATTGTCAAGGAGTTATACATTTTTTTAAAATTACTCCCAGACAACATATTCATCATTTCATTTTTATTTAAACGACCATAATTTTTATAATTGAATATTAATTGTTTAACAAGTTGTTTGTTATTGAAAACTTTTTCTACAACATCGTGAGGAGCATATTTCTTTTTTTTCTTATTCTCAATTTTTGGTGTAGGGGGTGTTGGATGAGGTGTGTTAAATGCATTACTATATGTTCTTTTAGACCCACCCGACATATATTATTTAAAAGGATTATTATCTCGGACAATGATTCCATTTCTTTCCAAAGAATCTGAAAGTTCTGACGCGCGTTCCCAATCACCCTTGTCCATTGCTTCTTCATAACATAAACGAATCCTTGCCACCTGGGGTGTTATTTTGGGTTGATATGTATTCAGATTAAACTGACTTTTATTCTTATAAATATCTTCATATAAAACTTTTCTTATATGAAGGCGTTTATACGAATACAAAACTTGATTGTAATTGTAACTCATATAACTTATATTAGCTTAGAATTTAAACTTTAAACCTCGGTGTATCCAACCTTCTTGGTTCCATCTGGAAACTTTATACCTGGGAAACCTGGCAAACCCTTGCACTTTTCTGGTTCCTTGTCACAATCCACAAATTCATATGGAATATTCTTTTGCTTCATGTAGTCAAGTTGTTTCCTGGTCCAACCGCATGACATTGTCCCGTACACAACATACTTACCTTCTTGTTTTTCGCCAGTCTTCTTGTTTGTAGAAGGCTTAGGCTTTGTGCTGTTTGGAGCCTTCCATAAAATATACCCATTCACCGCAAGTAAAAGGAGAACTGGAAACATAATTATACTTTATTTATATATTTTTTTTTCAATGCATCACAAATTTGTGCAACTGTCATACCCTTTGTATCTATTCCCTTGGTCTGAGCAATAAATTGAATTTCAGACTTTTTGTAAAGTCGGCATTTTTTCTTTTTTATTTTAAGATCATTATCTTTGTTCATAAAAATATTTTTGGGTGCTTCTTTTTTCTTTGAAACTTCTTTTTTCTTCTCAACTCTTTTGTTTACAATAACAGATAAAGCCTGACCAAGACGGTTTATTGTTTTCTTTTCAAAATATGGGTGTTCCAATATATGTTCTATTGTTGGCAAATAATGTCTAACATTTGGTTTAAGACGGAAATTGTTCACAAACCGAGAACCGAATTGAAGATATTCTTTTGGTAATACCTGAGTAATCATTCGTGCAGTTTCAGCAAAAGCTGGAACTGTTTTAAATTCGTTAAACAAACTACTCAAAAAGAATTGAGCATCATACATGGGATGAGAATGTGGTTTAATACCATAATTATAAAAATCTTTAGTTTTTCTCACTGATTCATTGGGTAAATTATCACTATCGGCAAATCCAAAATCGTGAAGATATGCCATTATACCCACATTTCTCTTCAAGATTTTTCTACCCTTAACATTATATGAACTAAAACCAGATGTTTTACCACCCTTTGTAATTAATATATTTTGAATGTGTAAATCATTATGTCTAAAACTTGGCATTTCCTTTTGAAGATGATGTAAATGCATTAATACTTGAGTCACAATTGATTTAACTTGAAGAATAAAAACAGCTTTTGCATCTTCTCTTTTGAAATTAAGAAGAGTTTTTAAATATTTTTTCAAATCACCACCATTTGCATATTGATAATACATCATGCTTACACCACATGACCTTATAGTGTAAGGCATGGGACAATAATGACCTCTCTTTGCCAAAATTTTCATGGTTGCAAATTCATGGATGAGATTTTCATTCTTTGTTTTTGAAAGTTTAACACACAAAAATTTATTATTACCAGCGGGATAAACATACGCTTTTCCATACACACCGGATCCTATACTTTTTTTGAGAGGACTTTTTCCTAATAGTTTTTTAGATACGCTTTCGGGATTGCATGGGTCTACATTTGGGGCACGAGTTGCATCAATAACTTTTTTGAAAATTACATTTCTATTTTTCTTAACATTTGAATAATTATTTTCATTGATGTTTGAACTCATCTTAGTATAGAAGAGGAAAATTATTCTTCATACTCCTCGTTTTCATCAATGAATTCATCTTCAGCCTGAGCTTCGTTAGAACCCTCAACGCCAATAAAAGCGAAGGAAGGAAGCTTGGCAGAAGGTTCCAAGAGACCCTGTTGGAGACGAACAGTAACTCCAAACTTGTTGTCAATGAACCAAATTTGAACCATGTCAACAATACAAGTGACCTTGGAGCCCTTTGAAATAGTGTCAAGTCCAACTTGTTCTCTGTTAGTATTGTAAGCTTCAGGAACAAATTCACCCTTGTCATTAGCCAAAATCTTGAGCTTAATAGTGTCAGGGTATGGTTCCTTACCTTGGCGCACCAAAGGCTTGTAAAGTGCTTCACGACAAACAGCTTCATTAAACTTTTTGCCGAGCCACTCCTTAGAGTTTTCTACAACAGTTTTGATAATAAGGTCATCAAGTTGCGTAAGTTTTTCGCGGAGATCCATCGCATCGGTGTTGTCCGTGTCGAGGGAGAGATCGAGAGAATACGAGGTTTTACCAGAGCTTTCATCAGTGTAAGTGCTCAAGCCGTAAGGAGAACGGAGCTTGGGGAGCTGGAGGTAAAGCTTCTTGTCTGAAACATTCAAATAGACAGCTTTGCCACCGTTCTTGTTTTTACGGAGCTTGGAAAAGCCCACGGCTTCAATGTTAAAATTCTTGTGGTGAGTAATTTGTAGCGCCATGGTTGTGATTGTGTTATATCTATACTGGGTGGATTGACTTTAAGTGTCTTATTTTTTTCTCAATTTAGACTATACAGAATGGGTCTCTTTAAGGACTGTGGCTGTGGATGCAAAGGCCAAAAGCAACAACAAAAATTTATGGCGTCCCTATTGGGTGCCCTCATATTCTATGTGCTCGCGAGCCCAGAAGCTTTCCGACTTGTGCGAAGCATTGTTGGTAAGTGGGTCGCCACACCAAATGGATCTCCATCTCCAGGAGGTCTCCTTCTTCACACACTCGTTTTCCTCCTCATCGTTTGGGGAACCATGAACATAAAGGCGGAATATATGGAAGATGAGGGAGAAGTTGAAGAAGTTGAAGAGGAAGAACCAGTTGAAGAAGAGGAACCAGTTGAAGAAGAGGAACCAGTTGAAGAAGTTGAAGAGGAAGAACCAGTTGAAGATACAACTGAAGAAATGTCAGCCGACGCGAACGAAGAACTTGTTGAAGAAAATGAAGATGTTGATCCAGAACCAGCGTCTCTCTTAGATGAAGATGCGGATGCCTCTGAAATGGAATCCATGCCTGTTGATGGTTCTTCTCTCACCATGTCTTCCCCAGAAGGTGAAATCATTGATTCTTGCACTTTGAAATCCGGGAAAAAACTTGTTATTAGACAATAAGAGACATGGCTAAAAAATTTGTCGTTGAACCAATGCCAGCGGCACTTGCTTCAAATTTATTGATTGCTATTTTATTTGTCTATGCTTATAAAGTTATTAGACTTGTGTTATGGGAAGATAAACCAGTTGAAAAGGCAGTGCTTTTTTTCCTTGAAGATACAACTGTTTTGGAAAAAAAGGAACCAGATCAACCAATAGCAGAAGATTTATCTTGTATAATAGATGAACAACCGGCATTTGATTATTCTGGCGAGGAACTTATAGATGTAAGAAATGTTAAATGCGCAGCATGTAACGATTATGTTTATAAAGACGGTGAAAAATGTAGCCCTTATGAATATAACGGTGAAGGTTTTTGTAAAGTAAATAAAAATGTAAAAGCATTATGTCCCTTCTAATAAACGAGCAAGTCTCGACTGCTCTTTGTTAATAAATACGGTCAATACAGTGTAATCTCCAATAATTTCAACCTGACCATGATGTTTTGTTTTTTGTGATTTGCGAACTTGATGCAATTGACAAAAATCAACAGTTACCTTTTTAGCACGGGGAATAGCACTATACTTAACAGCCAAAGCTGCTGCATCGCGTTTTGTATCAGTATCCACATCTGTAGCACATATCACAACATGAGAACCTGGAACATTTGATACATGCATCCAATAATGAGAAGGGTCAGCACTCAATGTCAGTGCGTCATTCTCTTTGGCGTTTCTACCAACACAAATTTTGACACCAGTTTGGGAGATACACTCTTTCATTTAATTATATTAAAATGTATTTTCTAAATTAAAAATCTTCATCAAAGGCAACATCACCCTCATCCTCTAACTTACCATAATCTCCAACCCTCTTTTCAAAAAAATTAGTTTTTCCATCCAAGCTCAAATTTTCCATGAAATCAAATGGATTATGCACTTTCCAAATAGGTTTGTACCCAATTTGTTTTAACAGGCGGTCAGCCACATATTCTATATATTGGGACATCATCGGAGAATTCATTCCAATAAGTTTGCATGGCAGGGATTCAATAATAAATTTCTTTTCCAAAGAAACAGCCTCTTCAATTATTTCGTGAATCTTGTTTTCGGAGGGACGATGCTTTAACATGTTGAAAATCTCAACAGCAAATTCCAAATGCATACCCTCGTCACGAGAAATCAATTCATTACTGAAGCATAAGCCAGGGAGTAATCCACGCTTTTTGAGCCAGAAAATAGCACAGAAACTACCAGAAAAGAAAATACCCTCAACACAAGCAAAAGCAAAAAGACGATGTGAAAATGGTATTTCTTTGTCAAAATGCCTCTCAGCCCATTTAGCTTTCTGTTGAATAGATGGAATGTTCTTAATGGCATTAAATAAATTTTTCTTTTCCTTCGGATCCTTAATATATTTATCAATAAGCTTAGCATATGTTTCACCATGCACCATTTCATTATGACCTTGGTAAGCGTAAAATGCCTTAGCTTCCATCAATGTAATTTCATCCATGAAATTAGTATTAAGGTTGTCATAAACAATGGTGTCCGAACCAGCGAAAAATGCCAATACATATTTCACAAAATGACGCTCATCGTCACTTAACTTTTCCCAGTCATCCATATCCTTCCCCAAATCAATCTCCTCGGCGGTCCAATTAGACATTTGTGCCTTTTTATACAACTCCCACAATTTTGGATACTCTATAGGAAACATTGAGTATCGTCTCTTGGTCTCGTCAAGGACTGGTTCAATGTTTACTAAATAATCATGGAATTCGTGGAAGCTCCCAATGTACTTGCCGTTTAAGAAAACTTGTGGGTATCCATGGACACGGTGACCAACTATATCGGAAACATAGTTAAGTGGCTTTTCAATCTTCTCGTAATCCATACCCGCGTTAGTACATAAGGTTTCTGCCTGGTCGCAGTAGTGACACCCCGCCTTGGAATAAATGGTGACCCGCATCTCGTGTAATAAATATCCTAAATATTTTTTGTCCTGAAATTTTAAGCATGTTAGTAAATGATGAAATAAAAAAAAATGAAGTTATTAAAGTTTTGGTATTAAACGAAGAGGAGGACTTAGAAATAGAAACTTATGCGGTTGTCCAGGACAACAGGGGAGATTATTTAGAAATTAGATACTTAGAAGAAACGAATAGAATATATAAGAGCGCACAAATCCACTCTTATAGTGATAAAATAGACATTATACGATTTGATTCTATAACTGAGCACCACTCAGATATATATGAACTAACTGATATTGATATGCAAAAAGTAGGGGATAATATGTATGCATATTTGGACGAAATAGATATAGACGAAGATAGTGACATTATAAGTATTTATGAGGATGAAGATGAATATGAATTAGATGATTTTGTTGTTGATGACGGGAATGAAATAATGGAAAGACCACCAGACCACAAAGAAATTGATGAAGAATGGAATAGTTGGAGCCCAGTTTCCCCAGGAGCCCTGCGATTTAAACAAACGGTGGATATGATTGAATACTATGTAAATCAAAAAAATGATGAAAATGCGTTCAATTAAAACCTAAGTTTTGTTGAATTAATATACAAACAAACCCGAACAGCTATGGATATAGATTCTATTTGGACGCAAGTTGATGCGTTGCTAAAACCAAAACAAACAGAAAATTCGGCTCAACAATTCGTATGTGTTAGTTGCAACGGAACCAAAGTGTACGGTTCTGACAACCTTCCTGTATGTTCATCTTGTGGAATCGTTGATAAATATTATATTGACGAATCCGCTGAATGGACAAGTGGGGTTTCAGACGAAGGCGTGGTCAGTGACCCAGCTAGATGTGGAAATCCCAATGCCAATCCAGAACTCTTTTCAAATGAATGGGGTAAAGGCACAATCATAGCAACTAAGAACACCTCATACAAAAACAAACGAATGTCCAAAATTAACTTTCATATGTCTATGAATCACAAAGATAGAGCACTCTTTCACGCTTACAAAGATATTGAAGAGGCGGGACAAGTCCTGCCCCCATGTGTCTTACAAAATGCAAAGATCCTCTACAAAAAATTCAATGACGAAAAACTTACTAGAGGAAATGTCAGACTCGGAATCAAAGGTAATTGTCTACTCTACGCATGTAGAATTGCCAAGATTCCTAGGACAACAAAAGAAATTGCTGATATGTTCAACATTCAACCAAAAGATATTAGCAGAACTGCTCAGATTTTCAAAGACACTATCATGGGAGAGACAGAAAAGAATTATGTGACAAAACCAATCAACGTGCTTCACCGTCTACTTAATTCTTTTGAGATTTCTAGAGAAGAAAGATCAGCGTGTGTCAAACTCTGTAACAAACTTGAAAAGTGTCCAGATCTTATGAGTAAAACACCAAACACAATCGCGACCGCTGTAATTTATGTAAACTTAGCCCATAGAATTAACAAGTCTGAGGTGTGTGAAACATGTGAAGTGTCCATACCCACAGTCAACAAAATAGAAGCGATTATCAAAAGATACTTAGAGGTTTAAATAGAAATTTATGTATTATGTCTACACCAAAACCAGTCAAACTTTTCCTAGCAACTCCTTGTTATGGTGGTCTCTGCTTGGAAAAGTATATGATTTCACTTGTTCGTCTTCAAATTCTTTGTATTCAAAAAGGTATTCTACTAATGATTGATACAACAGAAAATGAATCACTTGTTCACAGAGCAAGAAATGTCGCTGTTGGTAGATTCATGCAAAAGAGTGATGCCGAATACTTCCTTTTCATTGATGCTGATGTTGATTTCCAACCAGAATCCGTAGTTCGTCTCATTGAGGGAGGACATGACATCTCTTGCTGCGTGTACCCTAAGAAGGTTGTCATGTGGGATCAAGCTGTTCAAGCGATTAAAAATGGCGACGACGAAAACAAAGATATGGCCATGCTCTCTTCAAGTCTCGTATTGAACTTCAAACAACGCCAATGTGCAGTTGTCAATGGGTTCGTGGAAATCCTCGATGGACCAACAGGGTTTATGATGATAAAAAGACAAGTTTTCAAAGATATGGAGGAAAAATACCCTGAACTATGGTGTAAAAACGATCACCAGAACCGAGACTTTGATGACTACCACGCTTGCTTTGACTGCATGATTGACCCTGGTAATAAGCGCTATTTGTCCGAAGATTACGCATTCTGCCGAAGATGGCAACAGATGGGGGGCAAGATCTATGCTGATGTTCAAGCAACAATGGGGCATGTCGGAAACCTTCCATTCTCTGGATGCCTCAAAGATAGGCTTAAAAACTAAATACTTTTAATATTAAATGAAGCTTGCCACCATCATTGTAACTCGTTCTAAATCCTGCCACGTTAAGACCCTACACACTATTCTCCAGTTGAATATCAAATGTATTCAAAAGGGGTGGGAACAGAGAATTCTTTTCGTAAATGACGAACCTTATGAAAAGGCTGATATGATTGAGAAATCTCTAAAGGAATATGACCGAACACTATTTGTTGATTTTGGTATTCAAATGGATCACCCTTCCCTAGACAAGGTTCTTGATAATATGGAAGGCGTGGGTGTAATGGTATTCCCAGGGGTCAAAGAGGGTATTGACTGGGAAATGTTTAAGGAAAAGGTCAAGTCTGATTCACAAGAACCAGTCGCACAAATGGGACTATTCTTTGACACAGATGTTTCCAAGGAAATAAGTGAAGATGTTTATACCGTGAAGAGCACCGAGGCTCGTTGTTGGGTTATGAACTGTAAGAACCTAACAAAGTCTATCAGGGACAAGAAAACAGGTAAGTATAAAATTAGTCCAAGGATGTCAACAATGTTTGATAAGTTTTTCCAATATGGAGCTAAAATTCATGCATTTACAGCAGCTAAGTTGACAATGACTTACGGACACGAATGTCTTGCAAATATTCTTCAAACTGCGGGGGTCAAGGCATCTGGACCACCAGCTTAAAAATTAAAGTCATCTTTTAATACATATTTACACATGTTTGTAGAGAGAAATACTCCACTTTACAAACATGCGTTGTATCTCATGCGCGAAGCTTGGGGAACACAAAAATCACCAAATGTTTTCCCCGGACCACAACCTATTTCTATAGAAAGAAAACATATGCCACTTCTCAAAAGAAATAATTATGTTGTATGTGAAAAAACTGATGGTGTCAGACACATGCTTCTGATTTTCACTTTTGAAGGAAGAAAAGTTTCTGTTTTCATAAACAGGGCTTTAGATGTCATGGAAACAAAATTAAAATTTCCAAAAACTTCTTTTGATGGAACATTGTTAGATGGGGAACTCTATGAAGATAAATTCATGGTATATGATATTCTTGTTGACAAAGGAAAAAATATTGGAAATTTATTTTTTCTTGAAAGATTGGAACTCATGGAAAAAGTAATCAAGTCTACTATTTCTATGAAATCAGATGCAATCAAAATAAAATTAAAAAATTTTCATCTCATGCAAGACTTTGAATATTTCATGAAAGAATATCTTCCAACTGTCCAACAAAAAGTTGATGGATTAGTATTCACACCAATCAATGAACCAATTAGAATAGGAACACACGAAACTCTTTTCAAATGGAAAGAAAGAGATCATAACACTATTGACTTTTTAGTGCATTACGATCATAGTGGACAATGGCAACTTAAAATACAAGAAAAAGGAAAACTCTTGCGTGAAAGTATTGTATCAGATAAACTCACAGACACAAGTTGGTTAGAAGATGGGATGATTGTGGAATGCCAATACATGGTTAATAATATACCCATGTATTGGAAACCGTTAAAACCTAGAACAGATAAAAAGCATCCAAATAATAGAAGAACTTTTTACAGAACTTTAGTCAATATCAAAGAAGATATTAAGATGACTGAATTTTTGTCTTATATATAAGAACATAATAGTCTCCACGAGTAGGAAACTTATCTAGTTTTGTTGTAAGCATATCATCATCAATGTACCATTGACAATTCTCCTTTGACAAAAATACATAGTGCCCCGAATATTGAACACCGACATGAATAACTGCACCAATCAACTCAAAGTTTTCGTCCTCTTCAATTATTTCCAAACCATTTGTTTTAGAATCAAAAGATATCATAAAAATTTCTGGAAACTTTTTTATTATACTTCTTCTTGTTGCCAAATTATATTTATTTCCCTCATCATCTATATACCCTTCAATCATATTCCACTTTCTACTCTTTTTTAACATATCCAATAATTTACCTCGTGTCTCTGCTTCCAATATATGCATTGAAAAATCTTCATGAGAAATATTTTTTCCATTTGGGAATATAACTTCATTTTGTTTCACACCATAAAATTTTCTTTTGAAATATGGTAATTCTTTTTCAAGAATATCAATGATAGATAATATACATTCTTGTGCATCATTTTCTTGGAGATTTTTAAAATTTGGAAACCTTTTCCTCAGTAATTCAAGAAGAGGACGAGGATCAATTATTTTTACATCTGGATTTTCTATTGCCTTTATCAACCTAAAAAACATTTCCGTAAATTCACAAGGTCCGCTGTATTCATAATTCTTTAATTCTGGACATGCAATTAACAATGATTTTAGGGAAACATTAAAATAACAAGTGTTTCCACCATTTGTAAAACCTTTCATTACTACTATATTAATTCTTTCTTTTAATTTCTTTCTTTTTACGACGCCTCTCGTGTAAATATTTATCAGCAGTCCAATAAGTTTTCCCTTTCAAAACATAACTATGAACTCTTGCATATGCCCAAGCTTGTGGAGAAGCACCAGGTCTATGCCCTGTACTCCATGCAGCTAAACCCTTGTTATATACCTCCCTCAAGTTGGCAAGTGGCACCTTTGTCGCTTTCGCAATTTGTGGAAGAGTATAGACACCTGGATATTTCTTGCGAAATCTTTGGGTGTATTGGGATGTTTTTGTTTTCATTCCCTTGTCTGTCTTGAATGGTTTATAATTCTTCTTCAACATCTTCTTATACCTGTCCTCCACAGCTTTCAAGTTTGGAAGACCGCGGAAATATTTCAGGGGTGCATACATCTTACCATATTTGTCTTGAAGTTCCTTGACTTTGGGAGCAATCTTCATTCTGAAATATAAAAATATTAAAAAAATAACCTAAGTTGTAAATGAATATTAAAGAGAACAATCGTTTTTAAAAAGACAATATGGATACCCAAACTATCTTTGACAGTGTGAAAGACCTCATCTTCCAATCCAAGAACATACCAGGATTGGAAATTGAAATGCGCCTCGGGAAAATGAATGGAAACTTTTTTGACACAAATGTTGGTCAACAAACTTTTAATAAAATTTTAGAAGCGTTGGAACAATTCCAACATTGGGAAGAAAAGAAATCTGACACTGTGGAAGTTTTTTATTACAATGAAAGCAAAAAGAGATTGACTTGGGATGAAGATAATGGAACACAAGAATGTGTCATGAAAAAGAATATTTTGAAAAAAGATTTCTCTGATGACAAATCTCCGTATGATGTTAGAGTTTCCGTGTGTCAGGAAATTCCAACTGAAAAACCCGTGGATGAAGACGCAGATAGAATGATTGAGAAATATAGAAGATCTTTTATCCGTAAAAATCTTTCTATTGACATGACTATTATTAGTGGTGATTCCCAAGACATGGATGATGAAGATGGAAAAAAGTTTCAGGTAGAATTAGAAATTATTGATCCAACTAAAATTGAAGATGAACCCAAGTTGTTCAATATTATTCATAAAGTCTCGGATATTTTAAAAATATTAGCTTAATGTAATGAAGTTACTAGTGCTTACAATAATTGTCGCATTTCTTCTCCTAGTCCGTAACGACCAAAGAAATATGGAAGAAGTTGAAGGCTCAAAACATTTCTATTTGTCAGGTGGTAAATCAAAACAAATATATGAACAAATGAAACGAGACAAACTTTCAGAACAATCTCTCAAAGAATTTGTTTACATGGAAGATAGGTTCCTTCAATTAGAAAAAATGTCTGTGTGCCAACAAATATCTTACGCAAGTGAAGCCACAGGAATATCTGAGAACATAAAGACGCGCTTCGGACACTATGATTTTAGGTACCACCAAGTTCATATCAAACAATGTTCAGAACCAAACCGTCTCATAAATAATAAAATAATTTGCTACTACTAATAAAAAAATTTACTATTAGTCAAACATTATTTCTTGACTAATAATAGATATGTCATCACCAAAAAGTGTCACGCCAAACAAACCCCCTTCTTTTGTTTCAAAGAATGCTACTTACATTGGTAAGAACTTTCTTCCAATTGAAGAAAAATCTAAATTACCTTCATCCAAAAACCAAGTATATTTAGCTGTCAACACAAACTTCAAGTCTGGTAAAGTCAAACATGTTTATGATAAGGCTTCAGTTTACAAAACAATGAAAGCTGCGAAAACACGAGGTCTCAAATCTGGTCGTTCCATGACTGGTAAAACTTTTGATAAGTTGAATTTTATTTCAATTAAAGTCAGTCCTAAAAAATTATTATCACTCATGACATACGCTTTAGACAAGGGATTTGTTCAACCAGCTAAAGGCGTAGACCCCAAAGATGCAGTTTTAGGTTATTATGGTAAATTCAAAGATGGAGAATACATAAAATTAATATCACCAGACAGGAGAAATACCTTTCCAAAACATTATGATTCACACAAATGGAAAAAAACTGTTTTCTATACAATGTTTGAACTCATGCGTAAAGGTAAAATAACATCAAAGGAACAAATTGATAATTTAGATAAAGCATATTATCAAATGTATTATGGATACAAAAACCCAAAGAAACTTATGCACAAAATAATTAATGAAAGCATTGATCCAAAACAAGTTGAATATTACAGACGAATTAGAAGATGGGTATATAATTTAAAAAATATAAAACCAATGAATACTAAGATTGAAAAGTTTTTAGAAAATCGTGTTCTTAAAGGTGAACTTACAGATGACATATATAAAAGAATAGTTGATGATATAAAATCATCGGGTGGTTTTCGTCAGGTAAATACAGATGATAAATTAAAAATTATTAAACAAGCATTTTATAAAAAATAATATAATTATATTATATATCATTTTCAATGAATAATAATAATAATGAAAGAGGTGGACTATCTAGTGGTGTTGCTAAATTAGTAAATAAATCCAAAGAAAGAAATGCTAATAACAATGGTAATAACAATAAACCATTAACTGGTCCTGCAGGTAAGGCTCCTCTTAATAATAGCAAGATACAAAATGTTTCGCAAAATATTGCAAGTAGATTAAACAATTTATCATCTCAAAATCAAGCAGGAACTAGTAGATCTACATCTACTCGTTCACCAAATAATTATCTTACAATGTCTAAAAATAATTTTAAAAAAATAAAAAATTTAGCTGCGTTGGATCTGAGAAAGAATCCTTCAATGAGGACACAAATAGTAAATGCAAGACAAAAAAGAAATAAAAGATTATTTTATGAAAAGAAAATAAACAGAAAAACAGAAATACAAGAAAGAGAAAAACAAAAAGCGGAAGGAAAAAGACAAAAGGATATAAGAAAAGAACAACAGCGGCTAGAAAAAGAACAAAAAAAAGCACAAGAAGCCGAACAGAAAAAACGAAAAAGAGAACAACAAAGACAAAATGCACAATATGATAAAAAATTAAAAATATTAGAAAGTCTTATAAAAGGTGCAAAAAACAAGAATGAAATATCAAATTTAGTTGGTGTTAATTTTATTCGTAATATGCCAAATGGAAAAAAAGAAGTTGTGGAAAAATTAAGAAATATATTATATAATATTTATAATCAGATTTTAAATCAAACTAATATTCCAAGTAACATAACTAATAACCAAAAAAAAATTTTATATAAAAGTATATTAGGACAAATCCCTCTTGATTTGAATTTAATTAAATCAAGGTCACAAAAATTTGTTACTATAAAAAATAAGGGAAGTGATATGATTAATTCTACTATAAATAAAAATAGAAATATATATAATAAATTTGATTATAATATTAGTAATAATATAAAAAAGGGAATTTTAGAAAAAATACTAAGAAATAATGCTTTATATAAGATTAGTCCTAATAATATTGAAAGTTCTTTAAAAAGTATAATAAATACGGAATTAACTGTTAATAATAAAGAAATATTATATAAATGGTTGAAAAGATCCAATCAGAATAATAACTTAAAATTATATTCTAATATGAAAGCAAGTATTTTGAAAAAGAGAAGTGAAATACAAAACAAAAGGTACAATAGTAACAATAATTCATATTTACCAAAAACTGCAAATAGTATTGAAAATTTCACTAAAAAAATTTTTGAATCTAAATCAAAAAATATTTTAAATATATTTAATGATGGTGAAATAGAAAATATAATGTCACATGAAGATCCAATTAAAAAAATGTTTTCATTGTATAAGCAAAAATTTAAAATTAAAGAAAATATACCAAACTATGAAGCATTAACTAAGATGATTAGACATATTGATCAAAGAACAAGAAACAATTATATGAGAAATATCACTTTAAAAAGAGAAATAACAAGAAATGCAAATAAACAAAATAATGTTAGACAAAAAAGAAAAGTTCTTGAACTCGCTAGAAAACAAAAAAGAAGAAAACCAGAAAATAAAATAGTTGAACAAAAACAAAAAAATCTCGTACAGGGGTTAAAAGAAAGAAATAAAAGTGTGAGATTAATAATGAATGATAAGGAATACAATGAATTCATTCAACTTATATATAATGACATGGTTCACGATCAAACATTAGGAGAAAACCCTAATATAAAGTTTAAAAATAATGTAATACCAGTTTTAGTAAAGAAGAAACAAAGTGTTGTTCAAAATTTTAATATTAATTTGGAAGCTAAAACAAAACAAGCTGCAAATAGTAATTCAGATACTGACCTAAAAACTAGACTTTTAGAATTAAAAGGACAAAATACACTAGTTATTGCTAGACGCGCTAGAAACAATAGACATACTATTCAGTTTAAGCAGAATTCTAGTATGAAAAAAATGGATGTTGTTTTTGATTCCGATTTTAACAATATATTAAAAAGTCAACTTTTTACAAGCTCATCAAATTTCAGAGAATTACTTACACTTGGAGGATTATTAGATGCCGGTAGAAATGTATGCGGAACAAGTTTTTATGCTTTAAAGGAGAGCATGATAGAGAAAGGAAATCGTATGATTACAGATAAATATAGCATAGATACCAGTCCTTTATATTTTTCTATAGAAACAGATAAGTATCAAACCGTATTTGAAATTAATTATGATTGTAGTAACAATACTCCTATACAATTAAAACTAAATGGCAAACCAATAAAAGTTGTAGCAAGGTCAACTGCAGTAAGTGGAAATACTAATTATGCTATTGGTAAAATGTGTGGTGATTTATTACAGATATTAAGTGTTATTAGAAATAATCATAAAAGATATAGAACATGTTTTGTCACTTATGATAAAGGTGCTGCAAACATTTTCCTTTTTTTATCTCAAATATATGCTAATAAAATTAAAAGTGAAGTAAGAAACGCAATAAAAAAGATAAATTATAAAAACTTAAATGAAACCAATAATATTACACCAAATATTGAGGACAAATTAAATAAAACAATGAATACTTATTATAAACCAAAATTGATATGGATACAACAGGGTGGTCAGAAACAAAGTCAGGACTTAAGAGTTCTTTTATGGTTTGTAAACTTGAAAAATTATATTTCATCTTTTCACCATGAAGCGAGTAAAAGATTATTAAATAGTTGGAGGAATGTTACTGATGTAAGAGTTCCTAATTCTGCTTCAATTAATACAATTGGTTTACCCACTTCACCAGAAACAGTGGGTATGTCTATAAGACGACCAAAATAATAACATTAAAAAAGTCTATTATTTATAATTTCTATATATTCTTCATTAATTTCCGTACCAATGAATGGTAGTCCTAGTTTTTTTGCGGCTACACATTCGCTTCCCGAACCAGCAAATGGCACAAATAAATTTAGAAAATAATTAAAACCTACAATTAAAAAAAGTTTTTAATGCATAGACTAAAAATTTATGTCTCCCATTTCTCATTTGACTAGAATTTTGTATAACATGTATTATCAATCCCTTGTCAGTAAGTTGAGTATTTTCAGCAATCCACTCCCTGGCTAAGGTGTCATCTTCAATTTCTAAAAAATGTTTGGGACATCTATATTCTAATTCAAGTTTTCCCATGCCATATTGGGAACACTTTTTTCTTTCACATTGTAAATAATCTACTATTAATTCTGTTAACAAAAACAATATATATCGATGCGGATTTGGTTTGTAAGTATCGATATTTATTGGAGATATTGAATCAGCGTACTGTTCAAATATATACATTATTTAAAAGATGGGGTTAATTTTTAAATTACAATTTTTCTACCCTAGCTCTCGCACCTAATATTGTTGGTCGCACAACATTTTTACTTTTGTTTTTATTTTTGTTATTTTTATTTTTATTATTTTTCAAGTTTCTATTAGCCATCATTTTTTCAATATTTTTTATTAAATTATTATTGTTATTATTAGTATTTGAATTTGATGAAACTGGGGACTTACCCTTGGAGCTCTTCTTTGTTGGTGTTTTCTTTTTCTTGGGTGGTTCTCGTGGGTTCTTTCTTGGTCGTCCTCCTTTCTTTGGTTGTGGTGATGGTGTTTTATTTGGTGTTGTGAGTTTGACTCTGGCACTTTCAATTTTTTTGCACAACGCTGGTCTTTTTTCAGAGTTGCTAAATGGAATGTTCATCTTTTTTAAGAACATTCGTAGAGTTGCGATGTCATATGTTTTGCACACTCTTCTTCCAATTTTAAATTTATCACCATTACCTGTGAAAACATATTCTTTTCCATTGTGTGTAAATGGAGCATATTGCACAATACCTAATTTATTAACAAGTTTGGCACAAATATCTTCTTTTCTATCACCCTTTTTGATATTGATAATACCTTGATTTCTTGCGATATTAGCCAAGGTTTCACGACTGTATCTCATACACTGTCTAGAGCCAATCTTTAATCCACCGTTTGGATCCAATGCAAGTCTTACATTATTTGGTGATGGAGTTTTTGATTTGGGTGGTGTTTTGGATTTAGCTTTTCCTTTTTTATAGCAGCAATCAAATCCTTGAGGATTTTTGCGAAGCACTGGGAAACCTGTTGGGCACTTTCCATTCTTTGGTATTCTTGGTTTGGGGCAGGTTGATCTAACTTTATTTTTTGTTTTCTTTGTTTCAACAATATCTCTAAAACCTGGAATTATATTTCTCACACCTCCTTTATTGTATATTTTGGACACCATTTGTTTTACTCTTTCATATCCTTGCATCAACTTGTCTAGGGTTATGACACCTTGTATTTGAATGACCCCTGTTCTAGAGAAAACATATTTAATTCCATTGTTTTGGTAATACAAAAGATCAATAAGTTCTGGTTCGTAAGACGCATTCATCATTCTCGCTATTTTAGCCAAGTCAAATACTGCATTTGTTTTTATTGTAGCAGAAAGGTTATTGAATTCTAATGGGTTATACAAGAAATTTCCTCCTCTAACATAGTAAGTTCTTATGATGTGTGTTCTAATGGCTTCTGGTTCAGTGGAAAAGTTTTCTTCATCTACAACTCCACCGGAAAAGCGTATTTTACCATTTTTGTAAACATTGAAACTTACATCCTTTGATACACCATTTTTGGACACGGTTATGACAAATTGAACAGTAAAGTATTTGTCACTGAATTCTCCTTGGAACCCCTTGTTTCTTGTGACGACAATACCTTTTTGGAATCTTCCATAAATTCCTCTAATTTCCTTGACATTAATAGTTAATCCATTTGGTAATATTGTTGGTGGTAATGGTTTTTTAGACAAAAGACTTAATAGGTCAACTCTATTTGAATCATCATAACTTGAGTTGACAAGAACATTATACATACCAACTCTCAATTTACCAACTTTTACGGGTGTATTGTTATTTATTGGACTAATACTTGGTGTTCCTCCAACAATTTGATTTAAATTACCAAAGTTCATTGATTTGGGGGATTGTGACAATGAAAAAGAAGGTGATGGAGTAACGCGGGCTAGATTATTGAAAGTAATCGCGCTTGTTGAAGTAGTTGGGCGCTGAGGTAGGGAATCTGACCTAATGATATTTACACCTGAATTTCTTACAAATTCTTTTAAGCTACTACGGCTCATTTATATAAGCACGGAAATTAATCTAATCGGAGTTGTAGAGTTCTTCTGAGACCACATCCAATCCGAATATGAAAGGTCTGTTAGAGTATAACTTACCATTATACATGTCTTCATTATCCTTGACTTCGATGTCTCTAGAACTGAACGGACCGGCGTAGAAGTCCGAATTGAAACGCGGTTTGCCCAAGTTGTTTGCTTGGCAATGTTGGTTGAATACCTTGACGAAGATTTCTTGGGGGCACTTGAGGTCTTCGCCATACTTGACATTGGTTGATTCCAAAAAGTTTGTAAGAGTGCTTGCAACCATAGCAACCTGTTTCTGAATATTTTTGAAATAGGATGGCACAATATTCCAAATATCTTTGTTTTTGTATTTTTGAGACATTTCTAGATAGGCTCTGATACATTTTTGAAGAATGATAGGAATTTCTTGGTCTAGTTTGTCTTCTAGGGTTGGGTCAGCATCTTTGACTTGTTTTGCAAAGTTCCAAGGCAACAAACGACGCAACACAGACCCAGAGTTGTCCCTCCAGTTAGGAACCTCATTACCACCCAAACAACCTGGTGTATTCCATTGAGCTGAGATGGCGTTTTGATGCTTTACTGCAATAGATACATCTTCTCCGCTTACAATACTCTGAAATTCTGCTTGTTCCAATGATAAATCACCCTTCACCTCGGGGGCGATGAACATGAATGAGTTATAGATTGAAGATAGACCAAATTTCTTTTCAATATTGTTTGAAAGGGTTTTGACATCATCATTTTCATAGAACTTCTTGAACACTTTTGTAATAAGAGTAGATTTACCAGAGCGAGCAATACCCTTGAAAAAGGGGATAATTTGCCAACCATCCATATCATTCACATCAAAGCACAAGCGACCACCCATGACATAGACCCAATCAATGACATCTTGGTCAAACTTTTGATAGGTCAAAATAGAATCCATGTATGGAGTTGGAATTTCTCTCCAATCCTTACCTTCACTGTAATCTTCAAAGTGTTTATCAAAGTATTTGCAACTCACAATAGTTGGATCAAGACATTTGAATTCTGGGCTTTCATAAGTGTAAAACTTGGAATCAAAGAGTCCAGTATCGGGGGCAAATCTTTTACCAATAAAAATACCGTTTTTGAAAGACCAAACATGTCTGTTCTTTGTGATTTCAGGGAACTGCATGTCATTGCAATTGGAAAGATGATGAATCACATCCTTGAACCCTGAACCCCTACTCGTGAGGTTCTTCCAAAGATCAAAGTTGATTTCCTTTTGTGCTACACTGTAAACATAGTCTTGGATGCTCATAATAGTGTTCCAAGCTCTTGTATTGTGTCCTTCGGGTGTTTTGAGTTGTTGGCAGCATTGACCCTTGTATCTTCTGATAGTCAGTTTGTAAGTTTTGTCCAAAACGCTAATAATGGCCTGTTGATAGGGACTGAGTTCCTCTACCTTACCCATTGTTGTGCACCTAAAAAGTGAATGATCTGTCTCGGGATTAGATGGTTGATAGGTTGGATTGTTAATTCTTTCATAAATCCTTGTGTTTCTAAAGACAATATGAAAAGCATCATCTACCTGTTCAATAATAGAATTGATTCGTTCTGAAATCTTTCTTTCATCTTCTAATTCCTTGTCTGATATTTCCAGAGCCCTCGCCCTATGAAAAAGGGCACTGAGGAGTTCTAATTCTCTTTTTTGTTTCAGTGTAATTGTTTCTATGTCTACTCTCATGGGCATACCAGTAGACGGATCCAGGTCATCTGGATTGAAAAACTTCTTATAACCTAATTGAAAAGAGATGTGAGAATCATTTGTGGCATTAATACACCATTCACTTTCAAGATATCCTAAATATCTGATAAACTGTTCTTTGTCCAGGGAAGAAATGTGATTTCTCCATTGTTCCATGTGAGTTTCCTCAACATTGACATTTTCCTGAATATAGTGGGTGCCCTCCATGTTTTCTAAATAAAAGTGGGAAATTTTTAATTATCTTTTTTGGAGAGGTTTGAAAGCATTTTAAGTAGTATTTTATTTTGAGTAGCGAGTTGTTCACCAATTGTGACTAGGGCGGAACAAACTGTGTCCCCTTCTTCTGTCGCGAGAGTGGCTGTTAAAAGTTCGGCCAAATCCACACCGTTGTCATATTCATCACCGAATTCCATATCCATATCTTCGCCTTCTTCGTCTTCGTCCTCGTCATCGTATTCTTCTTCTGTTTCATCCATCATTTCTTCTTCTGTTGCATCCATTTCTTCTTCAACATCTTCAATTTCTTCTTCTGGTTTTGTGACTTCTTCAGCAGGCACAGGGGAGGACATTTTATATAGGGGAAGAATTTAGAAAATGAAAAATTTCGCACTGCGGTAGAATTTTAACTGAAAAAAAAATCTTGGTATATAGTATAAAAATTCACAATGGCTGGTGGTCTCATGCAGCTTGTCGCGTACGGTGCCCAAGACGTCTATTTGACTGGTAACCCTAAAGTCACCTTTTTCCAGGCGGTCTACAAGCGCCACACTAACTTTGCGATGGAAAACATCGAACAAACTGTCAACGGTACCGCCTCCAACAACGGTCGCGTGTCCGTTACTGTCGCTCGTAACGGGGATTTGATCGGCGACATGTACGTCGAACTTGTCACTAATGCGGCGGTTGGCTGCACTGCGGGTACCGCGGAACTCTCCGGTGCCTGGGCGGCTGAACGTTCCATTAAGTCCGTCGAATTGTCCATTGGCGGTCAACGCATTGACAAGCACTACCAACTCTGGTGGCGCTTGTACTCCGAGCTTTACTTGGATGAATCCAAGAAGGCTGAATACGGTAAGATGACCTCCAAGGTTCTCACTGCGGCGGATGCGGCGACCCAAACCGTCTTCCTCCCATTGGTTTTCTTTTTCAACCGCAACCCAGGTCTTTTCCTCCCACTTATTGCCCTTCAGTACCACGAAGTACGCCTTGACTTCGATTTGTCAGCTGAATTCTCCCACTACACTGACGGTTCCACATTCAAGGTGTGGGGCAACTACGTGTACCTTGACACCGAGGAGCGCCGACGATTCGCGCAAAAGGGTCACGAATACCTTATTGAACAAGTTCAGCACACCGGTTCCGACACCGTCACCGCGGGTGCTTCTCGCCAAGTCCGTCTTTCCTACAACCACCCAGTTAAGGAATTGGTCTGGTGCTTCAACAGCGGTGGTGTCTCCAACGCTGCCACTTGGAACTTCACTTCCAATGCGATGACTGCCAACGCGGTTGTCCTTACTACCAACACCACCCAGTTCACTGGTCTCTCCCCAACCGGCTGCGGTACTGGTGCGCCAATGCTCCTTACCGGCACCGACGGTGGTGCGGCTGACTGGGTTGAAGATGGCGCCACTGGGGATGCCACTCACTCCATCGGTCCACTTTCCACCATGAAGCTCGTTCTCAACGGTCAAGATCGTATGAAGGAACAGTCTGGTAAGTATTTCAACCAAGTGCAACCATTCAACCACCACTCTGGCTGCCCATACCCAGGTGTTTACTCCTACTCCTTCGCGCTTCGCCCAGAGGAGCACCAACCAAGCGGCACATGTAACTTCTCCCGCATCGACAACGCCCAAGTCGCTGTCACTCTTAAGTCAGGAACCGAAGATAACACCGTTATGCACATGTTCGCGACCAACTACAATGTTTTGCGAATCCAAAGTGGGATGGGCGGTTTGGCGTTCTCCAACTAAGCTTAAAGAATATAATAACCTTACTAGATTTCAATATAAAATCTTATATCCTCTAAAAAAATATAAGATTTTACTTGTCAGATAAGTGGATTGACTTAAAGAATTAGTTCTAATATTTAATAAAACATGAACTATAAAATCGTCCCTTTCAACTCCAAAAAACTTGAAGATATTGCCTTCGCTATTGATGAAGATGACTACCATACATATGTGGAATTAATGCCAAGTTGGTTTCTTGCGGGTGCCAAAAATAATTATGCTACTTGTGATTGGCTTGATTGCCCTGGCGGAAGAAGAAAAATAAGACTTCATAGATTTTTGATGTTAGGTATAAATGATGATCCACTTGTTGTAGTAGATCACATAAACGGTGATACACTTGATAATAGAAGGTGTAATTTGCGAATTCTTTCTAAAGCTCAAAATGTATCACATAGAGCAAATTTAAACTCAAATAATAATTCTGGAACAAGGGGTGTTTATTGGTGTAAAACAAATAACCGTTGGATTGCTCGTATAATTCATGAAGAAAGAGATTGGTGGAAACAATCTTTTACAGACAAAGATGAAGCAATTAAAGCAATTGAAGAAAAAAGAAAGACATACAATGCAATGTATGGAATTTCAGAAAAAAATATTCCACGACTTGATGAATTAATTGAACCTAACAAAATAATGAAATCTTTGTATGAAAATTCTTCATATACACACAACAAACCAAGACCCCAAGCTCGCGAGAATTACAACCAAAAGCGCCGTGATTTAACATCTAGTGCTAGGGATAGACGCAAGGAATATCTTTTATCTCAACCTCAAACTCAAGAAGTTGTTGAAGAGTTGCGTCGCATTGAAGGTGATGAAAGGCGTTCTCAAGCAAGATTGTCTGGTAATAAAATGACATTGGAAGAGAAAAGGGCAAATATTAATGAAGGTCGTCGTTTGAAGGCTGCGGCAGAAAGAAAGGCTAAACGCGAAAAATTTTTAGCTATTTTAGAAAAAGACCCAGACGATGAGGAAGCTAAAAAGGAACTCAAAAAAGTAGAAAAGGCTGAGAAGTTGGCTCAAAGTAAAATAGCTTTGGCACTTAAAAATTAGGAAATAAATTTGTATAGATGCAATTTAAATTTAGTCATTTTTGGAATTTCCCTCGGGCTCTTATGAAAATGACTGAATTAGATAAAAAACCACTCGGTAGGTGGGCGCTTAAGACATGTGATGAAATAACAACGGGTGTGAATGCTGTGTATCAGAATAGAGACCATTGTGGTGATACAATTTGTAAAACACCTAAGCGTGCGAGTGAATATATCAAACCCAAAATACTTAAAAATTAGAAACTTTTTTAATACAAATGGAATTTAAATTTCGTTATTTGTGGATTTTCCCTTTTGCAGTTTTAAGCAGTCTACCTTATTTTGTCAGTGATATTTGGGTTTCCTTTGCACATCTTTATAACAATGTTTATTTAGAAACATCTTTTTTGTGTGAAGAATATGCTACAGATGATGAATCAGAATCATCAGAAACCGAAGAGAGTGAAAAAGAAGATTAAAAAAATAAGTCATTAATCACTTAATGATAGAAGTATACACAGACGGTAGTTGTCTTAACAATCCGGGTCCAGGTGGATGGGCAGCGGTTTGTAAGGACAAATTTACTTTGAAAGGTGGTTTCCATACTTCTACCAATAATATTATGGAAATGACAGCTGTTGTTAAAGCTCTCGAGGAATGTATAAAAATTGGAGAGAAGGAAATAACTATTTATACGGATAGTAATTATGTTAAATTGGGAATAACTCAATGGATACACAAATGGAAACACAATGGTTGGAAAACATCTGTTGGTAAGCCAGTTGCAAATATGCCTCTGTGGATTAAGATGGACACCCTTTCACAACAGTTGAATGTTGTGGAATGGCGTTGGGTAAAAGCGCATAATGGAAATCCAATGAATGAATTGGTTGATAAATTGGCTAGGGAATGTGCTACATCTATTGCTGAGGATATCCATCCCCAGGGACATCGTCTGGGCTAGGGCATGGTATAATATCTGGACATTCACAAGGCACAATGTATCCTTCACCATTCGCAAATAAGAATGGTTTTCTATCATTTGGACCAATACTGTTATTTGGTGATGTAGGAACAGGAACACATCTATATGGGAACAACATACGAATTTCTCCATCTGATATTCTGAATATATTGTAACCTAATCCATATATTCTGAGTTCTCTACGATAAATACTTTGTGGAACTAATTTTGTTTTAAATATTTGATTTCTTATGAGACTAAAGTTTCTTTGGCCAGTGGGCATACCTTTTTCAGGCTCAGTTGCGAAAGAGTAAGAATAGAATCGTCTAGACATTGGTGTTCTTTTATGATGAAGCCCACTTTGAATAGATTTTAAGAAGAATGCTCTTCCGGATTCATCATTAAGAACTTCTTCATTATCTAATATCATTCGCATATCATAAATATGTTCAAAATAGTTAATGTTTGATTGATAGTCTACTTCTACCCCAATGTTGTCATAATTACAAGCAGACAATATCATATCATTACTAAATCTTAAACATTGGAAAACAAAATAAAATTCTTTTATTGGATTTATAAAATTAGTTCTCGCAGTCCAATCATATTCACCCAATGGAATGAGTTGATTATCGGCTTGTTGAACTTGTGTAAATGCATAATCTCTACATGTATTCATGACTTTATATTTTTCATATTGATCCAATAAAATGAAATCTGCATTTAATTTGAAATTTTTAACTTCTACATCATCTAGAATTTTTAATGAAACTGTTTTTAATTTATAATCTGAAGTGTGATAAATTGTTTCACCATCCCTTGACATTGCTACATGAACTGCATTTCCTAAAGTATTATCAACTGGTTTATTATATTCAATATTATATTGACCAGATTCTCTTATATAGACTCTGTATTGGGATAAACCAAAAATACCAACAACTATTCTAGAACCATCACTTGAAATATCAAACTTAGCATTATTTTCAATGACATTAATTGATGTTTGTGTGTCTGCTTCAATGTTGAATACATATAGAATACTATTTACAATATCTAAAGCAACAACATGTGTACCATCACCAGATATTCTTGTGTATCTTAATTGTGCAGTTGGTTCTGCAGCAGTGAGTGTTTTATACACAAATGGGTTTTGATCATCCGTGTAGTCTAAAACTTTAATTGTATTTTCAAAAGTTGTAATATGAGATGGATCTGTATTACTTGTAAATCCAACAGCTACTTTTATACCTTCATCATCTACCCACACTGACTGTCCATAACCTGCACCAATATTTATATCTGACACTAAATCATTATTAATGTATGAATAAACATTTCCAAATTCTGGGTCCCCAACGAAATATTCGTTATATTTGGGAACTGTAGATACACCCATTCCCCGAGAGTGGAATTGTGTCCCTGTGCCAATAATTCTACCACTTGTAATTCTTTGTGTTTCTGGGAAAGATGGGTCATTTTGTCTATATAAAAAGTTTGTTTGAAATCTTGTATATGCTATTGATTCAATAGTTAAATCTTCAATACTTTCCCTAACATATTTATTATTTACTCCATAGAATTCAATTTTATCACCTTTATGTGCCCAAATATATGGTGTTAACCTATTCATAATTCTTAATTGTGATGTAATCATTCCCACACCACCAAAAGTTGTTCCATCTTTTTGGTTTGTATCTAAATTAGGAATGTATTTTATGTCAAGAATATTTTGATTTGTATTTAAATCATATGCTGATTGATAAGGTGTTATTGGGTATTCAAATTTTTTGAAATTTTTTGATAATATGAGTTCTTCTAATCTTCTAGTTTTTATTTCAATTTCAACTTCTTGTGTTTTGATCGCACAAATTGGAATAGCAAGTTCTGGTTTTTGATAAAAGTGAAATGGAATATTTACAACAAATTTTTGTGTTCTATTATAATTGACAACTGCATATTGTCTTGTGTAGTCATCGGTTGCATCTTGAACCACTGATTTTCCAAGTGTTTTGGAAAGACCATATTGTTTTGTTTGTGTAATACTTTGCTCAGAATGAATTTGTAAATAATCTGTATTTATTCTCTCTACTAAAACACCACCAATGTATAAATCAATATAATCAAACAATGCATGTCCAAAAGAATCTACATACCCATGATTAAATAGAATTACTGGATCCATTTCAAATTCAAAACTAATTTTTGACAATAGATCACCTTGATTTTGTGGTATTCTATATCTTAATATCTGATCAAATTTAACCGGTTTGGGTGATTCAATTTTTATATTTTGTTTTGAAAAGTGTGTATGCTTTTTATGGATTTGTGTAAAAAAACTGAATTCTGGATCATCTGTCAAGAACCTGTCTTGTTTACCGACTGATTCAATCTGAAGACGACCAGCCATTCCTACTACTAACAGTTTTTAAAATTTTAGACCAGCCAACCCACTCGCCACTCTGAGAACATTATAATTCACTGCATAAACCCTAACTTTATTGTCTTTACTTTTGGTAAAACTTTTTACTGGTGGCGATTTCCTACCCATTTGATATCTTAATAATATGGGTATATCTCCTTCACTTGCATCTGATTTTGGTAAAATATGACCATACATTTTGGGGCAGTATACGTCCATTATTTCAGGTTCTATTTCTATCGTAAACATTTGATGAATTATACGACTCATATTAACTTGTCCTGTTGGATGTGGTTTTTCCGGTTCTAAAGCAAAACTGTACATTCCAAATTCAGAAGATGTATCAAATTCAATAAAATTGTTGTGTTTAAATCTATATCTCATAGTTCTTTGTTCTGGAATATTTACATGGTGTTCAATTGCTTGATCATATACAAGGAATTCTCTATTTCCATCAAATACAACTTGATTATTAAACCTGAGTTCAGCTCTTTTTATTTCTTGAAACCTTAGTGTATTATTGTATTGTTTATATGTGTCATTTTGAACAACAAAATACATCTCTTTTACTGGGTTTTTCAAATTAAGCATAACACTCTTTTTGTTCATTGGATATGGCATATTGAATTGAGCATATTGAACTTGTGTAATAACATAATCCATGGGTCGTGTCATTAAAAATTTTCTTTCATTTTCTTCTAAGAAACCAAATGTAGCCTCTAGAGACACTGATTGAATATTTGATGTAACATCTCTACCAGTGTGATAGTTTGTTCTTTTTCCTCCAAAAATAATATCATTAAATTCTTTTAGTTTTAATCGTAATCCAACCTTTTGTCTTTTCAATGCACACATAGGTATAGAAAGTTCTGGGGCTCTAAAAAAATAGAATGGCAAATCCAAAATATAAGTGTTGAAAACATTTGAATTGTATTCTTCCATAGAAGCACCAACAATTTCATATACATCATCTAAAGCGTCATCATCAAAATTGTCAATAAAATCACCATGTCCATTAATTTTTCTTAATGAATTTTTTGTATCAGATTCACTATTATTGAGTTGTTGATGAATATAAATATATTCTCCTGGTAATCTTTCGATGAGTTGATTACCTATAATCAAATCTACATGCTCTACTAATTCTGTCATAAAGGATGGAACATATGGTAAATTAATGTTTTGAACATAAGTCATACCATCTCTACCTTTTACTGTTTCTGGGTATATATCATCTTGAATGTCATTTATTGTAACTCGGAGTGCTAAATTTTTTATCAAATCACCGTGGGAATATGGAATATCACAGAAGAGATCTTTACCAAAAGTTTGTGTTCCTGAAAAGGGTAACTCCTTCTGTTCTAATGCAAATTTAGAATGTCTCTTGTAATTCATAAAAAAATACGACATCTGAGGATTTCCAACAAACCAGGCATCTTGGACACCCTTGGCTGCGAGCTTCAGACTCATCTACTATAGTATGTGAGTAAAAAATTGATAAAAAAAACGGGATCCATTAGTAAGATGTCATCTCTTAACTTACAACTTAAAAAGTTTGACCCTAAGACAATGGGCGATGATAGAATTTGTGTATTTATTGGTAAGAGAAACACAGGAAAATCATATTTAATCAGGGACATAATGGGTTACAAAAAGCACATTCCCACTGGAATTGTTCAATCTGCAACAGAAGAATGTAACAAATTTTATGGGGATTTTGTTCCAGATCTTTTTATTTATAATGAGTTTGATAAAGAGGCAATTGAAAGGGTAATGGTACGACAGAAGAAATTAATTAAAGATCCAAAAAAGAAAAACATTGGAACATTCTTACTTATTGACGATTGTATGTATGATAATAGATTTTTGAAAGAAACAGTCATGAGAGAAATCTTCTTAAATGGTAGGCACGCTAAAATATTTTTTATGCTCTCTATGCAGTATTGTATGGACTTACCACCCGCATTAAGAGCAAATATAGACTATGTTTTTATTCTTCGGGAAAATATAGTTGCGAATCGTGAGAAATTATGGAAGAATTTCTTCGGTATATTCCCTACTTTTGACCTATTTAGTAAAACAATGGATGCCTGTACAGAACACTTTGAATGCCTCGTATTGGATAATACTGTTAAATCAAATAAAATAGAGGATTGTGTACGATGGTACAAGGCAAAAAGTCCAGCTCCCAAGTTTAGAGTTGGTTCCCCCATGTTTTGGAATTTGCACAAGAAAAGCTATAATCCTAAATATGATACAGCATCTTCTTCTAATTCTGTAAAGAAGGCTATATCTAAGAAAACAGGTATTACAATTTCAAAAGCAAAATAAAACATCAGCACGCGTCATATTAAATTTGATAAAACATGAGTATTGAATAGATATGAGTATTCCAGATACAATGAACTTAAATATTGCAGACGATGGAATGGTTCCATTGAATGCATATGTTCCTCCTCCACAAGCGTTGATCCCAACCAAGGAAGATAAAACTCTAGGAGCTGATATGGGTCGTCCCATGATGTCTCCACCTCCACCACTGGATGCGAAATTCGAAGAAAAAAATGTCAATCAACAACAAATAACAATGGATTCAACTCCAATTTCCGACCTCGTTGATAATTATGGTTCAGGTGGATCCGCGGCTCCTCTTATGGATCCCCCAGCGGCTAGTGCCGATCCACGCATGCAGGGTCTTCAAAATGTTGCTCCACAAAACCCACCCGCTTTTGGTCCAACCCCAACAAATGAAACCCCAAATCCACCACCAAACAAGAACCCATTTAACTTGACAGACGAACAAATGGAAGCACTCATTGTTGGTGTTTGCACTGCTATTGCGATCAGCAAGCCAGTTCAGGAAAAGCTTGCGACCTCTGTTCCCCGTTTTATGAATGACATGGGCGGACGCTCAGCCGTTGGTCTCGCCGCCACTGGTTTGGTTGCCGCTGTTGTTTACTTTATTCTTCAGCGTTATGTTTTCAAAAAGTAAATAGATTTACTTAATTTATCAATTTGAAAAGATATTTTTGAAAAATTAATTTTATTTGTTTTTCAAATGTATTTATTTAGGCATTTGAGAGTAGTGAATTACCCACATTGTTTCCGGCATTGTTAATGTATTGAACAACTCTCGCTGGAGCGAATGGGTTCACAGACAAGTGACCCAAAACAAGGAGGACAAACAAGAACATACCAGAGTGCAAACCAATTATACGCCCAGTGTTCTTCTTGTCTTTACCATACTCTCGGAGACCACCAGCAAGCTGTGGACGAACAAGGGAAAACATGAATGTAAGAGCTCCTGTGAAAATAGCAGCAACAAAAATAAACCAGAATTGAACATTAAGGTATGAACTACCATTCATAAACCAAAGGATAAATGGTGTGACTGCTGTCAACCAGATGGTATTATAAGTATACCCATCAAAGAAGTGTTGGCCTTGGATCGCGAGTGAAACGAGAGTCCAAGTGAAAGCCATTTTGATTATCTCAATGTCAAGCATTGTCAGACTTTAAGTTAAGTAAATATTTTAATTATCCTGAATGTAGGAATTACAAAATCTTGTCTTGGTGTTGATTGGTGTATAGATGCCCAACTCATTGGCAATTTTTCTTAGCTCAGATGTTTGCTTCCAAAAGTGTTCGCTGTGGCTGTATTCTGTAACAGTAGAATGTGCAAGTTCATGAAGAAGAACATGCATTATTTCATTTGGTGCCCCATCAATACATAAACCTATTTCATATCCCTTGTTTGTGTTGTATCCAAGTGTTCTGAAATACTGTTCATTGTGGGCAACCAATGGAATTTCTGTTGCCAATTTACGATATTCTGGTTTTTCATGATTTTTCATGTGCTCCCTAAGAATTCTATATTTCTCTTTTACTATTGTAAAATTTTCAGGCTCATTAGTATTTAGTAGTATGTATATGTTTATTATAATAAGTATGATTGCTACGAGCATCTTATTCTAACATGATATTTTTTATTATATCATGGGCACTTTCTTCTGAGACATCAAACCAAGTCCCATAAAATACTTCATGTAAAAATTGTGGAACACCTTCCAAATCAATGGGTATTTCTTTCGCAGGTAATGTAATCCAACCATACTTTACCTCTTTCTTTACATCCCTAAATACCCCTTGGTCTTGGCATATAACTGGTTTTCCAAAATAGTTTGCTTCTAACATTGGTAATCCAACTCCTTCTCCTCTTGTAAATGAAATGACATAATCACATAAATTATATAAACTTGCAAGTCTTTCTAATGAAATCTTTTCAGTCACAATTTGAATATTTTTTGTTTGTTTCAAGTCATCTTCTTTGTTTGTCTTAACAATTAATAAATGATTTGTTCCCTCTGCAGCTTTAGCAAAAACTTTTGTGAGAGTAGTAACATTTTTTCTTTTATCATTTGTTCCGACATATAGAAAAATTTTTCTTTCTTTGTCCATGACTTTTGGAACAACAAATGGTTTCATTCTAATTAAATCAGATGTATACCAGTTTAGTGATACAGCATTAACTCCATGTTTTACCAAAATTTCTTTGAGGTAATCATATGGAACAATAACCTCATCAAATATTTTCATTGAATTTATAATAGCTGGATGAACATCTGTTGTTTCAAACATTGTAAATAATTTAATTTTTTTAAAACTTCCACTTAATTGGTTCTTCCAATGTGACCACAAAAGAAATGTTTCTACCAATTCAGAAACGGTGACTGTTCCTTCTTCATCATCTCCTTTTAAACCACAATGAGGTTCCAAAAAAAATCTTCCGATAATTTTTCCAAACATTATTTTTATTAATCATAAAGTCTTTTGTTTAACCAATAATTTACAATAATGTCAGGTCTATCAGTTGCACATGGGTAATCAAGACCTTCCATGGGAGAAGATTCAGTTTCAAGTGAATGTTCTTTTACGAGATCTTTTCTCACATAAGTGACTTCAAACATTCTTGGGAAATATCCATCTAACCATGGTTGGAGAGGTGCATTGTTTCCATGGAAATGAACACAAACAAAGTCTTCATTTAATTTTTCAAAAACATATTTGATAAATGGTTCCATTCTAAGAAATTGATCTCCCATTAATGGCATATGAAATTCAATTAAGAGTTGTGAAAAGTTTTTCAAATTTTTTATTTCACTTGCCAAGACATTCCATTCAGAACCCTCAACATCAATTTGTGCCATAAGATTTTTACTTTCGGTGTGACCATTTTTTTGAATATGTTCATCAATTGTTCCAAATTTACGATTATCTTTATCAACATAATTAACGTGAGCCAAACCTTCTTCAAAATATTCAATGAAATCTGGTTTGTCAGTTATACCCTTGAATGGATCATAAACATAACAAGGTTTATTATATTTTTCATGGAAAGCCTTTTCAAATGTAATATTATCATCACATCCATAAGAATAAAGTGCATCATAAGTATCATTTTCAAGTTGGGCTACAACATATCCACCATCTCTATGTTCCCCCAATCTAAACTTTTTCAAATTAGTTTTTTGGGGGAGAACGCTTCCCTTGATAAGGCGAGCAACTTCAAGAAATTTTAATTCAAAGGCACTCATTATATAACTTAAAGTAATGAATTCTTTAATTTGTATAATGGTGGACCTAAAAGAAGAACCAACTTTTACATATGCTGTCGAGGTCTGTAATGAAGACAAAGAACTTTATTCCCTTTTGTCTTTTCTTGTAAAAGTCAAACAAAGCACTGATGACATTAATGTTTTGGTTGATTCTGGAAAAGAAACACCTGAAGTAAAGAAAGTTTTGGAACAGTTTGCCGATAGTATTTCAGTGTGTTATAGAGAACACAATGGTGATTTCGCTGCTCATCGCAATTACCACATTGATCAATGTAAAGGCGATTTTATTTTTATGATTGATGCTGATGAAATTCCACAAGAACCACTTATTCAAAATATGCGAACACCAATTATGGAAACTGATTGTGATTGTATTTACATCCCTCGTATGAATATTTGTCCTGGTGCAACTGGAGAATGGCTTGAAAAATGTAAATTTACAATTAATGAAGCTGGTTTTATTAACTGGCCAGACTTTCAAGGAAGAATTTTCCGAAACAAGTCATCTATTCGATGGAGTAAATCTCTCCACGAAAAAGTTGAAGGTTTTGAAAAGGCGATTAGTCTTGAAGCCAACCCACTCATTGGTTTGTGGCATGTCAAGTCAGTTGAGAAACAAGACAAACAAGACCAGTTTTACAAGCAATTGGGTTAAAGACATAAATACTTAAATACTTAAAGATGTGGTGGCCGTTAATGAACGATGCGATTACTTCGTCAGATAAACAAACACTTATAGACTTTATTAACTCTACTGATAAATACACTAATGGTAAGAAGGTCGCAGAATTTGAGAATGCGTGGTCAGACTGGTTGGGTTGTAAGAACTCTCTCTTTGTTTCATCTGGGAGCACTGCTAACTTTTTGTTATTGGCAGCTGTTAAGGAGCTTTACAATATACCAGATGGATCTCGCGTCTTGGTCCCAGCTTGCACCTGGGTCACCAATGTTGCCCCCGTATTCCAAGTGGGTTTGGAACCAGTATTTGTTGATATAGACTTTGAAACATTTAGTTTTGATGTGTCTAAATTACCTGACGAAGATATTAAAATAGTTTTCATCACCCACTTACTTGGTCTCAACGCACCAGTTGAGGCTCTCAAAGAAAAATATCCTAACGCGCTATTCTTGGAAGACATCTGTGAATCCCATGGACTCAAGGGTCCCGATGGAACAAAGAGAGGTTGTGGAACGGGAAGCACTTTCAGTTTCTATTATGGTCATCACATGACAACTGTTGAGGGTGGCATGGTTTGCACGGATGATGATAATCTCTATGAACTCATGAAATTGAAGAGAAGTCATGGCATGGCTAGAAATCTTTCACCCAAGAATTACGAATACAATATAAAAATGTTTCCAGATTTGGACCCAAGATTTTTGTTCTTGACAGATGGATATAATTTTAGAAGCACGGAATTCAATGCTGTTTTGGGGTTAGAACAATTGAAGAGATTGGATGAAAGTATTAGAATTCGTCGTGAGAATTATAAATATTTTATTGACAACTTGGACAAGGATAAATTTTATGTTCCACCATATGATGGAGGAAATAGTAGTTTCTGTTTTCCATTTATTTGCAAGTCCCGAGAAGATAAACAAAAATTGTTGAAAATATTGGATGAATTGGAAGTTGAAACAAGACCAGTTGTTGCTGGTAATTTATTGCTTCACCCATTCTTGGAAAAGTGGAAGGACACTGTTGAAGTTCCAAATGCAGAAAGGCTAAATGAATGTGGTTTGTATGTGGGCAATAGTCAATTCGTAAACATAGAAATGATACATAAAGTTTTTAATGTAATTAATGATAAATGGTGAAAATTTTATTGAACCATATGGGTATTGGCGATGCTATTATGTTAAATGGCATGGTCAGACATTTCGCGGAAGATGGTAAAGTTGTTGTGGTTGCAAAGATTTGTCATGAAATATTGATGCGTTTTATGTATCGTGATTTGGGAGACCAAATTGATTTTATTTTTGTTGAGACAACACAGCCTCAACATGTTTGGCAAAAAGTTTGGGAATATCACAATAAATGTGGAAACAATTCTAGAATAATTCCGCTTTCAACATATGGAATGGATGACCACACTTGGGCAAAATGGACGCAAACAGAGGGAATGTCTAATTGGTCAGCGGTAGTGTATAACCAAGCAGGTGTTCCTCATGAATACATGAGAACAAAGTTCAAACTCATAAGAGAACCAGAGAGAGAACTCAAACCACCTGAAAAACCATACATATTTGTTCATGATGACCCAGAGAGGGGTAGGGTTATAAATGTTGACACCGAATTTGATGTTTTCAAGCCTCATAGTAAAGTGACAAATTTGAAAGAAGAATACTTTGAATCAAATGTTCCAAATATTTTTGATTATATTTCAATCATTGAAAATGCAAAAGAAGTTCATTGTATGAATTCAAGTTATAATTGGTTTATTGAACTTATGAAATTGGGTAAGAAGGAAACAAACTTTTTCCACACAACTGTGGCTCATAAATATTATAAACCAAGTATTGTCAAACAAGTATTTTCAGATGAGGTATGGACTTTTGTAGACGAATAATAAAAAATAATAAAAATTAAAGACCTAAGTCAATCTTATTTTAATAATTGTCAAATCATGCTGACAATCCTCAATCACCTTGGCCTTGGCGATCAATTAGTCATCAATGGACTTGTTCGCCATTTCGCAGAGATTGAAGATTGTGTTCAAATTTATGCTAAGAAGTCGCATGTCCCCAGTGTCCGATTTATGTATAGAGACCTTGGATCTAAAGTCGTTGTGGTTCCTGTCAATGGACCGTGCCATACGGCTGATATGATGCAATTTGCTAAAGGTTGTGTTTTGAAGCTTGGAGTTCACGGAACCCCTCATCAACTTTTTTCAGATTTGGTTATTGGTAGATATTCTGAATATATTAATTGGGTTGCCATGATGTATATTCAAGCTGGTTTGAATCCCAATACAATGTATAAAAAGTTTAAGATTGTTAGGGATAAATCTAGGGAACTATTACCACCTGAACAACCTTATATTTTTGTTCATGATGATAAACAAAGAGGGAGAGAGATAAAAATTCATGGTTCTGAAAAGGAAATTTATAGACCTATTGTTTCAAAGGCTTTACCAGATGGAACATATGAATACGATGATTTTAACATTTTCGATTACTTGACAATAATTGAAAATGCAAAGGAAAGGCATATGATGAATTCAAGTTATAACTGGTTGGTTGAAATCATGGAAATTGGAGATAAATCAAATAACTTTTTTCATTTGAACATTGGTGCCCACGATTACTTTCCGGAAAGGAACACAAAAACTTTATGCACCGCTGACCTTTGGACTTTTGTCTAATAACTCTTTTCCTCAATAATGTTAGAACCAGATTCTAAATTAATTTTCTTTTTAATAACAGCTCTTTCATCATTGAAAAAATAAACCATTCTCGCCTTTGTTATAAATTCTTCGTTGAAGCATTTTTCCTTTTCCAAAATTCTCAACCTGTCTTCAACATACCACAAAATAGAATTTACTTGTTTGAGTTCATTTCTGTGTGGTGTTTCAAAATCTAATTTTTTTAGGATTTCATATTCTTTTTTAACATTGACAAGGCGTTCTTCATCTTTGATGTAGTCCATTTTCAATTCAAGAATAGTGATTTTGTCAATGAGTTCTCCCTTAGATATTTCAACGAGCATATTAAAGAATAAAGACCTATTATCTTTAATATGGTGTCAAAAGCTGCTATAATTACTGGGCCAACGGGACAGGATGGTTCATATTTAACTGAATTTATGTTGGAAAAGGGATATGATGTTAAATGTCTTATTCGTCGTTGCACTTATCCGTTGAGTAGTAGTAATCTTAAGGTTAAGTCTGACAATGTTCAAATTTACGAGGGTGATATATTGGATCAACCAATTATTCATAAGATGATTCAAGATTGTGAGGACTACGAGCGAGTTGAGATTTATAACTTGGCGGCTCAAAGTCATGTTGGCGTTTCTTTCAACTGTCCTAAATATACTTTTGAAGCGAATACATTGGGTATTCTAAACATTCTTGAAACTGTGAGACAAAACAAGAACCCAGATAAGTTTCGTGTGTATCAAGCTTCTACATCTGAAATGTTTGGAAAGGTTCAAGAAATCCCACAAAAGGAAACAACTCCATTCTACCCTCGTTCCGTGTATGGTGTATCAAAGATGGCTGCTCATTGGCTAGTGAAGAACTACCGTGAATCCTATGGTATTCATGCTTCTGCCGGTATTTTGTTCAATCATGAATCTCCTCGTCGGGGTATTGATTTTGTGACAAAGAAAATTGTTGTTGCTTTGAAGAATATTTTTGCAGGAGAACAAGAATACCTTGAACTTGGAAACATGGATGCCAAAAGAGATTGGGGTCATGCCCAAGATTACATTGAGGCTATGTGGATGATGCTCCAACAAGAAAACCCAGATGATTATGTTGTTGCCACAGGTAAAACATATTCTGTTAGGGAATTTGTCAATATGTGTTGTAAGCAAATGAATAAGGAAATCACTTGGTCCGGTGAAGGAGAAAACGAAGTTGGAACATGCGATGGTAAAGTAATTGTCCGAGTTTCAAAGAAATTCTACAGACCATGTGAAGTTGATTTGTTAGTGGGTGATTCAACCAAGGTGCAAAATATTGGTTGGAACCCCAAGCATGATATTGAAAGTTTAATTAAGGATATGATTGATAATTAAAATCTTAAGATACAATAAAAATAAACCATGAGTATGGATATGTCTATGATAAGTGTTATACTTACAAGCATAACTGCGAGTGCTTATGGTTATATGAATTTCCAGGCACTCGCAAAACACTCTGGGTGTGACCAGGGAACTCCCCAAGATGAACACTTTAAGCGTTATTGGGGTGCTTCTCTCATTATTGCGGCTACAATAGCTACAACAATTCTTATTTTGAAATTCTTGAGTCCAAATGGTCCAATTTTCATGGCTCTTCTTAGCCTTATTGCCACAATTGGTGCTGGTATGTTCTGGAAGACCTTAAAGGATTGCGAAGCAACGGATAAAGAAAAGATGAACGCTATTTATTACATTGTAGCGTTTTCTTTGTTATTTATTCTTTCACTCGCTATGTATAGAAAAGGTGGATCTACAAGTAACAATGCCTAAATAGGTGTTTGTAAATCCTCATTTGCCTCTTCATCAGCCTTTTTAGGTTTCAACTGACCGAGTTTGATTTCTCGCTCGAGTAGTATATAAAGTATATACATCTCTAGTGCGATTATGAGTGAAGTTCCCGCAGCAACAATGTTTGAACCAGTTTTAACTGAAAAGAACAACCATATAATACTTGAAACTAAACCTAGTAGTGTGTAAGTTATAGAAACATCTGAAACATCTCTGGTGTCTAGTATATTTTTATAGTAATCAACAAGTTTCAATGAACCAAGTGCAAATGCAATGAGAAATAGCGTTTGTTCTCCTTTCATTTTTATATATGCTGATATTATAATTACAAAATGAAGGGACTTTTGCTCCAGCACGCTGACAAGATAGATACTAAGCGTATCATGATGGTTTATGAAGGTCTCAAGGATAAGGTTGAGACTGAAGGTATTAACAAGGGAAACATGTGCTCTTATGTTATGATTTTGTTTTCTGAAGTGAATAAGTTTAAGAAATTGACAGAAGAGGAACGCAAAGATATTATTCTTGCTATATTGACTAAATTGATTAAGAATATTGATGGCGATGAATCTAAAGACAGTGATATGGAGGTCTTGTTATTGTCCCTCGTTCCAAACCTTGTTGACAGCCTTATGTTGACATTAAATGCGAGTAAGAAATTAAAAGAGATCTTGTGCTGTGGCAAAGTATAAAAACAACAATCATATAATACATATATGAAGTTTCCAAGTTTGAAATATATGGCTACTCATGGCATCTACAGTGTGAAGCAACTCCACCAAGAACATAAGGTTGTTAATGAAACTTTATATAACGAATGCCCAGTGTGTGCTTATGTTCATGATGATGTTTCTTGTGCAAATTGTCATTTAAAAAAATAAGTCCCTATAAAAATATAATTACCAATATGGGTTATTGCACCGTTCAAAGTTTTATGTGTAAGTCGCAGCCGCCGTTGAAAGGGTCCCACTCGTGATGCGATTACAAGCACTTGCCACTGCTGTGCAGAAAGGCGATTACTTAACAAGTTGTATCACGAGTTTAGGAAGAAGAGTTCTCCGAGTAATAATTTTTCAAAATGGTTAAAAAGAAAATATGGGCGAATGATTATTTATAGAGCTAGAGCAGATGGAACAGTTGGAACATCTATTCCGTGTGTTCTTTGTCGTAGACAAATTGAAAAACACCAAGTAAGTTGGATCGCGCATGATGGAGAGAAATGGGTGTATAGCGATAAAGGCGATACACCTATTTCTAGGCCTACAAGTAAACAAATTCGTTTATTAGGTTTTGGGTTTGACGATTAATCCCAATGCTGCTCCTAAATCGTTTTGTTCCCTCTTCAATGGTTTATTTCTTTTTAGCTTGAGAGTATCATTTGTTCCCACAGCATTCTTTATTTCAGACATCTTATTTTTTGTGTTTGAAATAATAGGAATTAATCTATCTACCTTTTCTGTTGTTTCTATTTGTTTAGGTTTAGCTTTATCAACTAATGTATTTTCCCTAAACTCTTCTATTGTCATGGGACCACCAAACATTTTTAACATATATCTGTTTGGTGCCATTCTCACTGAACTTATTATGTTATACATTTTCTTACGCATTGTAATTATGTTCCCACAAATAATACCACCTTTATTTACTCCATATTTATTTATGGCGTATGATTTCATACAACTCCAAGAACAAAACGAACCTTCGGTGACATATTTATTCCGTAAATAATCATAATGGTAAGGAAGCTTTAGAGTCTCACTCTCAAATGGATGACAACACCACCAACAACACACACCTTCCATATTATCTTTATTTAGTTAATCGTCTTTAAGTAATGGAATTTATTTTTTAGAAATTGAATAAGCAAAGAATCCAAATACAACTAACAAAATCAAGAAAACAACAATCGCAATAAACACACTTACTTCCCCATTTGTTGTTGTGGTTGTAGTAGTGTCTTCTGAACTAGTTGGAGTGCCAGTTGGAGTGCCAGTTGGAGTGCCAGTTGGAGTGGTGCTAGTTGGAGTTGTTTCACTATCATCCCCTGTTCCAGTTCCACCCTCTTGAAGACCTGTAGTGACATCTGTTTGGTTTGAAATATTTTCAATTTCTTCAGTCACCTTGGCATCAAGTTCACATGTGGCCGCGAAATCAGATTCAACGGCTTGACCAATTGTTGTTTCAACATTACAAATTTGAATAGTCTTACCACAAGCTTTCATCGCATTTTGTGGCACAAAATCACTTGAAGGACATATGAAACAATGTTTTTGATCTTTGAACATTTTGTATCCAGATTCACCCGCAATATCTTTCTTATCTTCAACACTAGCCATGGCATCCGCACAACCCGCGGCGTCTGGATTTCTATCACAGAGACCTCTAGTTACAGTGTTGTAGCAATCACAGAAGTTATCTTCGGGGTGTTCTGAACAATACATTGTTCCTATGTCATCAAAGTTTGATTCACCCAAAAGTTCTAAATTACAAGTTTCCTTTTCCTTCACAATTCTCTCACCTCCGTTTTCTTTACAGTATTTAATAGCTTTTTGTTGTGCATCACCAACTTGAGAACATTTTTTACCATCTACACCAATAATCTTATGATAATTTGCAGTGTCATTGCAATACCTGTTTACTAAATCTTCATACATAGCTTTTCTTTGACTTGAGATGGGCTCTTTGGCATTTTCAACAATTGGAGCTAAGGCGCGAGCTTTAGCATCAAAATCAGCCTTGTTGTAAATACACCTAATATTTTCTGGATCTTTCCAAAACATACTACCACCTGGGCATGGATCACCATTAAAACCTTTGGCAATAGGTATTTTATCTCTTCGTGATTTATCAATAATTTTTCCAGCATCTGGATTATCAAAACTATTACCTTCTACTAATCCAAAAATCTTTTGGTCATAAGACATTTGAACCTCAGTTTCAGTGGGAATTGGATAAAATCTAACTTTTGAAATTTTATTTTCAGAAGCAGTTTCGCCCATATTACCCATATCAGTGTCGCTTGTTAAGAAAGCCTTGGTTCCAGATTCATCCCAAAAGGCAACCGCAGCGTTTCCAACGCAACCTTTAACTCTTAATGACTTATTTCTGTTTTTAGCATAATCCTCAAAATCAAAATCCTTACCTTCTGAAGCTGTGCGATTCCAGTGTTCAAAATTACCTTCTTCAAAAACTTCCGCATAACATCCTTTTCTTTTATCCTCTGGTGGTGGACGATTTGGTCTATTATCCTTAATACGAGTAGTAAATCTTCTTTTACTTGCTGGACCACTCCCGTGCCATTGACCAGACCAGTAAGCCCTGCTGCTTAGTTCACAAAAAGCACTATTATCTTGTCTTGGATTTTCCCAAGCGTTGTCATGGGCTCTATCCTTGTATGAAAAATTAAATGCCAAACATCTTCTACCCCCCAAAGCTTTACGAACTTCCTCAGTGTTATTTATACATTTGTAAGCACAATCTGAACGACCTTTTGAAGAGACAGTATTTCTTACACAATCCCCTGGTGTGGCAGAACAGGTTTGCTTTCGTTTAGTTTTTTTGTGAAAATAACCCCCCGTCTCTGGTTGTTCCACTGTAAGGTTAACCATACTTAATTATTACAAAGAATTTAATATTGTCACAAGTTCATCATAATTATTTTTTCCAATGTGTTCATTAACTTTTTCTAATGTAGATTCGTCTGATGTAATAGACTTGAATCTACCCGATATATTTGATCTAAGCTTTGGTATAAATTTCTTTTTAGCCAATAAATACTCAGCTAATTCCTTCTTTTTTTCCTCAATAGACTTTTCTTCTTCAACTTCTAACATACTTGTTTTACATGATTTTATTAACATGTTAACAAGAGCCAATACTATCAAAGCAAGTAGTAACGAGCGCCATCTGAATGAATCTCCTTTCATTTGTATTCAGCAGAGATTTTAAATCTTGCCTGAATATATACCAAAATGGGTTGGTGTGTTTTAGGATTAGCAGGCACAGACTGCGATGCAAAACAAGAAGTAGAAAAAATTTTTAACATGGAAGCAGTGAACAAAAATATATTCGAAACAGTTTCAAAAAATTCACAAAAGGTTTCTGCTACAAATACTACACTCGCCAGTTTAGTTATTGAAATAGAAAAAATGAACCCTGGATGCCCAGTAAATGTTGCTCAAAGTATAAAATCAGAAACTATTTCTGATGCAACCCAAGTAATTGAAAATATTTCAACTATGGCAACAGAAGTTACAAATGCTCTTACAAATTCCGCAGAAGATACACTGGAAAGCACTTCGGGGTTTTTGAGTTTGTCCCCAGGTGCTAAACAAAATTTGTCAGCTGAAATGAATACCTCAATTGAAAACGTTGTTGATAGAACATTTAGTGTTGAAAATGTTCAAGAAGTTGCCGCAGCTTCCGTTGCAATTGCCGAAGGTAAAATAATTATTAAAGAATGTAATGCTCCAATTGATATTACCCAAGACATTGTTGCTTCTACAATTTCTACCGCTGTTATGGACAATTTAGTTGACAACTTGGTCAATGATACAACCATTAACGATGTTCTTAATAGATTAGATACCACAGTCAAACAAGAAAATACTGGTATTTTTCAAGGATTCGGGGAAATGTTTAAAAGAGCTTTCGCTGGTGATGCTAAATGGGTTTGGATTGGCTTAAGCATTGCAATTTGTGTCCTATTGATTGTTGTCATGAGAGTTGCATTATCAGAAGGTGGTCAAAATGCAATGAAGTCTGCCGCCGCTTCTAGATAATTTATATGTGTTTATATAAATGTCTGAAAAGAAAGATAAAAAAAATAATAAAATTATTAATATTGTTTTTAGTGTTGTATGTGGTCTATTTTTTGTATGGTTATTTTTTTGGACCCAACAAAGACACTCACAAGGAAATTTAGCAAGACAATTATTGAATAAACAAAGAAATGTAGCAATTGCAAAATCAATGAATACAGATCCTTTACTACCAAAAAATAAAATATTTTCCAATAGTAAATGAATAAATTGTTGTGGTTTTTAATTGTTTTAGTTCTTTTGTGGTGGTTTATGAAAAAAGAAAAGATGGAAGACAAGGAAAAAGATTTTGACCCCAAGCGTCGTAAGCGCTTTTTAGATTAAACATATTAAAGACTTAAAATTCTTTAATTATATATGATACTGTCTATAGATGTCGGCATCGTTAATTTGGCTATAGCCCTCATGGACGAGGAAAAGAAAAACAAGATTGTTGAATGGTCCGTAGGGGGTGTCCCCATGGAATCAGATATTGGACTTTTCAAGAATATGGTTGGTTATTTAGATGGATTACCTTGGATTCTAAAATCAAATATTATATTGATTGAAAAGCAACCCGGTAAAAATAAAAAAATGAAATCTGTTGAACATATGCTTCACACTTACTTTTTGTGTAGATGCCCCGAAGCAGAAGTTATAATTTATGATGCAAAGTTTAAAATTCCAGATATTGTTGGTGGTGGAAAGACACAATACAATAGAAGGAAAAAAGCTGCCATAGAAAGATGTCAACAATTTTTAGAAAGTAATAATGTTAATAGTCACCTCGTAGATTTTTTCAAAAGTCATAAAAAGAAAGATGATTTGGCAGATGTTGTTATGCAGACACTAAGTTTTCTTCCCTCAAAAGATAAAAAAGTTGAAAAGGCAACCCAAGTCAAAAAGGTTTCACCAAGAAAACCAAATCAACACCAAAAAGAATCAAAATATTCTCGTTCTAATTTGGCTTGGCTCATAAAGAACGAAGGAAAAGATAAGTGTTTATCAAACAAAAGATTTTTGAGGGATCTAAAAAAATATTATTCTTCAATAGAACAACTAATTAAAGCTATTGGTTAATATTAAATAAATGGAAGAAATCCGAAAGCATCATAATGAAGCCAAGCGATTACTCATCCAAAATGTGTCAAAAGAAGGTCAGCACATTTTAGATGTAGGGTGTGGTTTTGGTGGCGATTTACAAAAATGGCACAACTGTGGAGTAAATATAAATATGTGTGACCCCTCAAGTGATGCTCTCAAAGAAGCAAAATCAAGAGCTAGAAATATGAAGATGAGAGTAAATTTTTACGAGGGTGATATATTTAATTGTCCTAACAGAAAATATGATATAATTTGTTTTAATTTTTCATTACATTATATCTTCCAAAGTGCAGATCTTTTTTTCAAGTCCATTAGGGAAATCAAAAAAAGAATGAAACCAGGTGGATTATTAATTGGAATTATTCCCGATTCTGAAAAAATTATTATGAAGACACCAATAAAAGATGATATGGGAAACTTTTTTATTACAAAAGGTTCATATGGTGGATTTGGAGAAAAGTTATTTGTGAATTTGGTAGATACACCTTATTACAAAGATGGTGCTAAGTCCGAACCTATAGCACACAAGGACTTATTATGGAGTGAATTAGAAAAGTCAGGATTTAGATTAGAAGAGTGGTCATCATTAGAAGGAAATCAAATTAGTGATTTATATAGCAGATTTATATTTCACTATAAGTAGAGCACTAATAAATGTAACAATTATACCTTTCTCAACTTTAGTTAATGGTTCGCAATCTCCCCAAAAGTTCATCATTTTTTAATTACAATTAGGGTGTACTCTTTATTGTATAAAAAATAGCACCAGCTACTGTCATCATTATGCTTGTAAACAAACATCCTACACAAAATCTATTATGAGGAACTTCATCATATCTTAATACTTTATGGTCATACCAATCATTCATTTCTTAATCTTTCCTCAGAAATTTTTATATATTCTTCATTAATTTCAAAACCCAAATATTGTCTATTTGAACGAACACATGCAATCGCAGTTGTTCCACTACCCATAAATGGGTCTAAAACTGTAGCACCTTCTTTTGTAAATAATTGAATAAGATGCTGTATAAGTTCAATTGGTTTTACTGAAAGATGTGTATTTGATTCACCTTTTTCTTTTTTGTTTGGTTTCTTTACCATAAATACAGTTGTGTCCAATACACCTTCTTGGGTTGTCATTATATTTGATGGAAATTTACCATCTACTAATGTTTCGTCCGAACAATTTAATAATCCTGTTCCATATTTTTCAAAATTATCTATATATCTTCCTTCAATAGGTTTAACTGCTAAACACATTGGTTCTATTGAAGGTTTTAACATTGGTGTTCTCCAGTTAGAACATTTTTCAATTAATTCTTTTTTTTGTTCGTCCGTTCTTGTTTTGTCATTTTTAATAATATGATCTTGTTTGAATGCTTTTACTTGAGACTGTGTATATACCCATCCTAACATATCTCTAATTTCAAAACCTTGATCTTCAACAGAACTTGCTAAAGCATGATACAACCTTGGACTACTAAAAGATATGAAAGCACCACCAGGTTTTAATATTCTAAAAACTTCTTTCGAAATTAAATTATAAAATTCTTTAAATTTTTTAGATTGGTTACGATCAAATTTCATACCCTTTGGTAAATTACTAACAGTTGAAGAAGAACCTCTTTTGTCTAATTTATTTTTATCCCAATCATTTCCTAATCCATCTAAAAAATATGGGGGATCTGTGCATACCATGTCTATGGTGTTGTCAGGAATTTTTTTCATTCCTTCTAGACAATCAGTGTGTTCTATTGTCATTATATTAATTACAAACTATTTCTTTAAACGTTCAAAGAATTCATTGAAAATATATTTATCTCTAAAACGAGCCTGAATTGGTGGTTGATATCTTAAGTTCTCTGGTTCATTTCCCTTGTCCGCATCTAAATGACCCACGTGCCATTCTTCTGATTTGGGTTCCAATATATATTTTATATTCCATTTTGCTTCGTTTATTTTTTCATCAATTAACAAACAACATTTTTTGTTTTTTGATTCTACTAAAAAATTAATTTCTTCAATTAACTTTTTTGTTTTTTCTTTCCAAAAAGTTTTTACAATCTTAATCTGTTCTTCTTTTGAACCATTTTTAAGAACATTGGTATCAACTGAAATTCTTTTAGAAACCTGAAAAGCGTCTATTTGAAATGGATAGAGAAGAGAATAAAAACCTCTTTTTGAATTTACAAGTTTTAAATTTTTTAGAGGTTTGTTAAATGGTTGAATGGAATCATTTGTTTTTAATCCCAAATTATTGAAAAATTCTGAAGCAATATATCGGTCGATAAATTTAGAACCATTTCTGTATTCGGGTTGAGACATTAATGCGAGTGCTCTTCCTCTTAATGTCTGCACATTTGGTATAGGAATATTATTTGTTTTAAAAAATTCCAATAAGTCTTGGTGATAATCAATCATCTTATATTAAAAAGTATTCTATTCTTTAGATGAAAATTTTTGTTTTATCGAACGTGTCAAAATCATATGTTAAATCTACTTCATCATGGAATACATTCATGTCAATGTAAGGTCTAATTTCATTTAAAATTTTCCAATTTTGTGATTGAATAAGTCCTTTCATTGAACCTTTACAACAAACACACAAATCACATTTTTTTTGTTTAGCACAGTCAATCAAAAATTTAGTTTTTTCATAACCTCTTTCACAATTTTGATCTCTAGAAGCCCAATACATTATATCTGAAAATTTATTCTCATTAAACTCCTTAATAATATCAGGTGTTTTGGAACGAAGTTCCTCAACAGTTCCAAGTTGGCAAATACAAACGAGAGTCATCTTAATCTTTTAATAACATTTTATTCATTTCTGACTTAGGTTGTGAAATTAAAGAAATAAGTGTAGAATAATCCAAAAGTTATGGCTGAAGATGAGCACAATTTTCCAGAAATTAAAGTCCTTGATGATGGATATGTACGACTCATTGACCATATGCCAAGGGAGAACTTGGATGAGGCCATTGTTGACGCAGCGAGGGTCAGCTATGGACACGGCACAAAAACATCAAGAGGAACAAGAGGCCTTCTCCGATATCTCATTAGACACTGGCACAACACCCCGTTGGAAATGGTTTCCTTCAAGTTTCAAATCAAACTCCCAATCTATATCGCAAGACAGCTTATGCGCCATAGAACAGGGAGCGTCAACGAACTCTCCGCCCGCTACTCCGTCGTGGAAGAACAGGCATATGAACCCGACATTTTACGGGGGCAATCCGAAATCAACAAGCAATGCTCAGATGGATTATTGGAAAACGTTCCCAGCGCCATGAGAGAACAAATGAGTGCGCATATTAAAAGTTCTTTTGACATTTATAATGTTCTTTTGGGTTATGGTGTGGCTAGAGAACAAGCAAGAGGCGTTCTCCCACAATCAACATATACGAGTATTGTTTGGAAAATGGATTTGCACAATTTGATGCATTTCCTTCAGTTGAGAATGCATGAAACCGCACAATGGGAAATTAGAGAATATGCGAATGCCATCTTCAAACTTATTGAACCTCTTGTTCCACTGACAATGGAGGCATTCAAAGATTTCAGATTGGATGCAATTACCTTGACTGGTCCAGAGATTGAAGCTCTCAATTCAGGAAAGCCAATAGAGGCACCAGGTGAGAAGAGAGAATTTGAAGAAAAATTGAAACGCCTTAGAATAAAAATATCATAGTATTGTAATATGGGAATTAAAGAATTTTATAATGAAAATCGATTATTCCTTAGAATTGTTATAATACTTTTACTAATTATATTTATAGTTTCTTCTATATACAAATTGGTTGAAAACAAGGAGCCTCCCGTTACTACAACTGTTGACATTCCAGGTTTATCAAGAGCCTTAAAAGAAAATGATATGTCAAAGACTGAAGATTTAAAAAAGTTTTGTGAGACATATAAAACTTCAAATACTCACACTGATGAAGAAAAAGAACTTTATGAAAAAGCGAATAAATGTGAGGCTGTAAATTGTTACGGTGAATGGGGTGAATGGAGCAAAGCGGAGGATGGTAAGTGTGGTGTTGTAGAGCGCACTTATAAGATTAAAACACCTGCTAATTTACTTGGAGACAAGTGTCCAATTGAAGATAAAAAAACTGAAAAGAAAGTTGCGAATGCTGATAAATGTGATTATGGGATTATTGCTTATTCCAAGGCTGCTGCGGATACAAGTAAAATTGTATTAGAATATATTACTGATTCTGCTAAAGAGTGTGCTGCCAATTGCACCGCCAACTTTGGAAATTGTCAATTCATTACTTTGACAAATGGTAATTTATGTCAGTTCCATATGCCAAAGGATGGTGTTGATGCTTATGCATTGGAATACAATTCAAATGTTACTACATACGCTCCTCCATACAACAAAGATAAATTCATTAAACCATCTTATCCCGAAGAAATTATTCAAACAATTGAAGACATTCAAAATTTGCCAAGACCAACAAGTAATATTGAATCAGAACAATTTTTGAAGATTGAAGGTGTAAATGTTTTTGATGGAGACTTTGTTGATGAAATACAAACCACAGATGCTATGTCTTGTCAAGCAGATTGTTTGTCTAACACTGAATGTAATATGTTTACATACGATAAAACAGAAAGTAAATGTTTATTGAAATCTGTTGTTGATGAGAGAGTGACTGCATTCAAGGATCCAAATACTGATACTTATAAATTGGTTATTAAATTGAAATAAATTATTTTTTAAATACAAACAAAATAATTATATATTTACGAACAATAAATATATAATTATATATTAGATGAAAGTTCATATAGTTGGTGGTGGTCCAACAGGTATTTCTATCGCTTGGGAACTTTTAAATAATACAGAACATGAAGTTCATTTATATGAAAAGAAAGATGCATTAGGTGGATCATGGCATGAGCCTACAGGTGAGAAGAGAGACCTTCATGCTCCACGAATGCTTTTCAAGAATGCCTTTGTAAACACACTAAGTCTTTTTAGTGAGATGAACATGGAATGGAATGATTATTTTATAAAAAGAGATTCTTCCGAACTTTATAAATATTTATTTAAAAATTTTGAGTTGAAAGATTATTTATGTTTGACAGGTTTAGTTTTTAGAGTTTTTACAAATCCCGAAAAATATAAAAAACAATCTTTGAAAGATTCTGTTTATAATTTGTCTGAAAATGGAAAACTTATTTTATCAAATGTGACATATTCCATAGATGGAGTTGGTTGGGATGTAATGACAGCTTATGAATTTGTTGAATCATTTAATCAAGTTGGTTTATCATCTCAATGGGAACAAAAAGTTTCTGGTAGGGAAATGGGTTTAGCAATGCAAAAGGCTCTTCTTGAAAAGAAAATAAATTTACATTTGAATACTGAACTTACAGATTTAAAATATTTACCAGGTAATTTTGAAGCAACATTTTCAAACAATAAATTAGTCACTGGTGATTTAATTATTTTATGTATTGATAATTTCCCAGCTTCTATTTTTGTTGGAAAAAATTGGGGTTCAGATGCAAGAGAAATATTATTGTATAGTTCCTACACATGTTTACATGTTTTATTAGATTATGATAAACCAGTTGAAATAAAAAATGAAGTTGAAACATCTGTGAACACAAGATGGCACATTTTAGCATCTACATTACCTGACAAGAAAACTGTTTCATGTATGATGTGTAATTTGAATGAAGAAATATTAACTTGTCCACCAGAAAAATTATACAAAGAAATTATTTCTCAACTTGGTCTTCCCGAACCAGAAAGTGCAAGAGTTGCGACAGGTAATTATTGGCAAAACAATCGTTGGAAAATGACACAAAGTTCTGGTGTTGTGAGTGAGTATGGACAACTACCATTTTTTGGTGAAAACCCCAAGGTTGCTATGTGTGGTATGATGTCCCCAAGAAATACTCCATATTCAAGTATTGAAGCAGCTATAGAAGTTGGTAGAAATTTTTGTAATGAGAAAATTGGAACCAGAAAACCATTGTCTCCTTTAAAGGTCTCAACATTTATCATACTTATAGTTTTAATACTTATCATAATTAATGAAGTTCGTCGGAGAAATCTATGAACCACTCTACGTTCACAATGAACGGAAATATATTAGGATATTGATTCCTCCACAGGTTTCAAGTAAAGTTTTTCAGATGCAAAACAAATATCCGAGACAAAGATTTAATCCTTTGGATGGAAATATATTAACTGTGAAAGTTCCTTATAGATATAATAGAGTTATGGTGAAGATGAATGGTTTGAAAGGAGTATCATGTTTTGTTCGGGGTGATAAAATAGAATTTGTTGTAGACTTTAAAGGAATTTGGAAAATAGATGATAATCATTCTGGTTATACTTGGATATTAAAAGAAACAACCTTATTGTAATTAGATATAAAATGCCAACAATTTTTGATAAACCTCCACCTTTATCAAAGCTTGCGAAATGTAACAGTTATATTATTATTCATTGTCCCCCAGGTATGGATAATTTGAAAAAATATATATTGAAATATCGTCCCGAATATTCAATTGAAAGTGTTGAGATGGATGATGAAAAATCTTCTATCACAATTATTCGTTCTTATTTTCAAGATGATGTTATAGAAATAAATGGTGTAAAAAAATTTTTTAATATCGTTGGAAAACAAGTGTGTTTGGGTGACACAAGACATGAGGGTATGATGTTGAAAGATTTATTTCATTTTTATAAAGGATTTATTTGTCCCAAAGATAAATATTTTAAATGTGACTTTGGAAATTATTATATTTTAAATGACAAATATGAGATTGAAAGATATTTATATATTCCCAAAGGTAATTATCCATGTTGCATAAAAAAATTTAATGAACATGTTGAAAAACATAAAGCTGATTTAATGATGAACAAAATGGAAGATTGGTACACATGGTTTGATATTGGAAAAATGCATGAGTTTGAAAAATATTTTTCAAATGATTTTATTATTTATAATACAAAAAATAAAAATGCATTTATAAAAAGGAAAGTTCATTTTCCCAAACACATGACTGGATTGGTACCAAAAGTTCCTTCTATTGACATGAAATATATTGTTTCTCTTATAAATAATTCTAATGATTCCAACATAAAGAATATTACCGTAAAATAAATAATGCTCATTCGTTCTGGTTACATTGTTCCTGAAACACCAGAGTTAAAAAAAGAATTAACTGTGAGAGCGGTAGTTAATAATGAGTTTAGTTTTCCTCCACCTCCCTTTAAAGTGTTCCGTAAGTCAAAGAAGGGTTTATGTATTCCTAGATATTTTGGGATTGAAAAGTTTGGAATTCCCAAAGAAGATAGGAGACCTGAACCTACTAAGATGTCTGAAAAAGTGAAATTTATTGGGAAGTTGAGAGATGAGACATTTCAAAATGAGGCATTGAGAAAAGGTGTTGAGGCAGGGCATGGTATTTTATCCCTTGATTGTGGTTTTGGTAAGACTGTGACTGCTATTGCCATTGCTTGTAAATTGAAATATAGAACAATGATTGTTGTTCATAAAGAATTTTTGGCGAACCAATGGGAAGAAAAGATTAAACAATTTTGTCCAGATGCAACAATTGGTAGAGTTCAACAAAATAAATTGGAGACAAATTGTGATTTTGTTATTGCGATGCTTCAATCTCTTTCAACTAGGGAATATCAATCAAATGATTTTGATTCAATTGGAACAATGATTGTTGACGAGGCACATCATATATGTGCAAAAGTATTTTCCCAAAGTTTGTTTAAATTATGTCCAAAACATATTTATGGATTATCTGCAACCCCTGAAAGAAAAGATGGATTAACAAAGGTTCTTCATTGGTTTATTGGTCCAACCTTTTTTTCGGCATTTAGGGAAAATCAGAAACAAGTAGAGGTATTTCCAATTAAGTATGAGTGTCCCATGTATACACAATCTCCCCCATTGCAAAGAAATGGTAAATTGTCCCTTGTAAATATGATTACGGAGCTTGTTGAGCACCCAGGAAGAAATGCGATGATAGTAAAATTGGTTCGTGATATTTACAACCAAGGTAGAAAACTTTTGGTATTGAGCGATCGTCGTTTTCATTGTGAATATTTACATAATAGATTTCCCAAAAGTTCAGGATTATATATGGGAGGAATGAAACAGGAAAAATTGGATGAAAGTGCTGAAAAGGCTATTATATTTGCAACATTTAGTCAGGCGCACGAAGGTTTAGATATTCCTGCACTTGATACTGTTATATTGGCTACACCTAAGAGTGATATAAAACAGTCAGTTGGTCGTATATTGAGAGAAACACCTGGTAAGAAGAATGTTCCTCATATTTATGACATTATAGATAATTGGTCTATATTGAACGCCATGTATTATAAACGATCCAAAGTTTATAGAGATTGTGGGTTCAATGTTCCTAAAGTAAAGAACTCAGTAGAAGAAAGTAGAGATAATTTATTTAATAAGTGTTTAATAATTGAATAAAAAAAATTGTAAGATATTAATAGTATGTCTGTGTTTGTGAGTAACGTCGCTACAGATACTATAGAATTCAATGACCCAGAAATTGCTTTCGTTACAGTCAAGAATGCTGGTATTGCCAACACAACTCCAACAAATACATTGGATGTTGGTAGTAATCTTTCGATTGCAGATGAACAATCTAATGTATTGACTGTGCGGGGTGGTATTGTGGCTGATACATTTGAGGGTGAAGGTTCTCTTTTGACTAATCTCGTGATGACCTCTGATTTGAACGATATTATGAGTAGGGGTGCAAATACTGAATACACAGTGTTATTTCAAAATGTTGAAACATCAATTACTACAACTTCAAATGTTGGTATTGCTAATATTACACCAGTTCACACTTTGGATGTTGGTAGTAATTTGTATGTGGATGATGCTGGAATGAATGTGTTGCATGTGACTGGTAATATTGCTGCGACAGGTAATTTGATGATGCTCGGGAACATAATGGCTACACATTTTGTTGGTGATGGTACTCTTATTACAAATGTGACGGCTACTGCAGCCCCCCTTCAGGTTATTACTGCACAAGGTAATACAACATCGCATACTATTGAGTTTCAAAATCCAACTATAGGTCTTGTTGCAACATCAAACGTTGGTGTTGCTAATGTTAAACCAATTCACACATTGGATGTTGGTTCAAAGTTTTGGGTTGATGAAACTTCTGCGAATACCGTGTTTGTAGATGGTGTTATTGTTGCGAGAGGTTTTGCGGGTGATGGTAATTTAGTTACAAATGTAGTGAGTTCTACAGATTTAGAAGCTTCTGTGAATAATGGTAATGTTACATCAAATACAGTGCAGTTTGCAAATAATGAAACTGCTTTTGTGACTTTTTCTAATGTTGGTATTTGTAATGTGGATCCAGTTCACAATTTAGATGTGGGTAGTAACTTGTATGTTATTGATGACGCGGGTGACGATGAAATCTTAACTGTTACAGGTAATATTCGTTCTTATTATTTCAAGGGTGATGGTCGTTATTTGACAAATGTCCCCGTGTGTAGTATTTGTTCTACATTCAATTATGTGACAAATATTGGTAATACAACTGCAAACACTGTTCGTTTTGTTCATAACACAGTGAGTCTTATAACTGAATCAAATGTTGGTATTGCTAATGAATTTCCCGTTCACACAATGGATGTTGGGAGCAATATTTGGTTTAATGATGATACAGAAACAAAGATGTTTACAACTGGTAACATTGTTTGTTCTTACATAACTGCTGATGCTAGTAATCTTTATAATTTTACTGTAAATTTGGATCAAGTTGTAAATAATGATAATGTGACTGCGAATGTTGTTCGTCTCGCTCACCCAAGTGAATCACTTGTTATTGCTTCAAATATTAAGTTTGAAAATGATATACTTATAGATGCAACTGCTGCGGGTTCTTCTATTATGATTGGTGGTATTCAACCAGATGGTCCAGTGCATTCACCAGGTTTCTCTGAACCTCATAGAATTTCTATTGGTAATGAAGCTGGTCAATTAGGTCAAAGTAGATATGCTGTGGCTATTGGTCATCGTGCTGGTAACGAGGGTCAGGGTTTACGAGCTACTGCTATTGGTCGTGAGACTGGGGAAGTGGGACAAGGTTCTCACGCAACAGCTGTTGGTGATGGTGCTGGTAATGAAGGTCAAAATGCACATGCAACTGCGATTGGTTATAGAGCGGGTATTTATGCCCAAGGTCCATTTGCTGTTGCTATAGGGACAAACGCGGCGAGTTCATACCAATCTTCTAATGCTGTAGCTATTGGTGAAGATGCTGGTAGAACATCCCAAGGTTTGGGTGCTCTTGCTATTGGTTCTCAAGCTGGAACAGATACTCAAGGTGCCAATGCTTTTGCTATTGGTCACGGTGCTGGTAGAACATCCCAAGGTGATGGAACAATGGCAATGGGACACAATGCAGGTGAAATACAACAAGGTTCTAATGCAATTGCTATTGGTTATAATGCGGGTCAATCTAACCAAAATAGTTTTGCTATTGCCATTGGTTTTGAAGCTGGTTTGGAAGCACAAGGTGAATACAATATTGGTATTGGACACTTGGCTGGTTCATCATTGCAGGGTGCATATGGTATAGCCATGGGATACAATGCTGGTAGAGATACACAAGGTGAATATTCACAAGCTATGGGTTTCCGTGCAGGTCAAACAAGTCAAGGAGCTCAATCAATTGCTTGGGGTTTCAGATCTGGTGATGACACACAAGGTGCTAATGCAATTGCAATTGGTTACAATTCAGGTAGAACCTCACAAGGATATGGTTCTGTTGCTATTGGTGGCAGAGCTGGTTTTACCAACCAAAGTGCTAATTCAGTCGCTATTGGCACCGAAGCTGGTAAAACAAACCAAGGTGAAAACTGTGTAGCCTTAGGTTTTGAAGCTGGCACATCTAACCAAGGGGCGAATTCATTTGCTCTCGGTGTTCAAGCTGCTTCTGTGGGACAGGGTAGAAACAGTATTGTTATTGGTCACAAAGCCAATGCGGTTGGAGATAATACAATGGCATTTGGTTCTTTTACAGATATTACTACAGCTAATACAATTTGTTTCAATGCTACAGATCAATATTTCAATCCAGGTCTTCCAAATGCTACATATATTACACCACTTAGACGCATAGAAGAGGGAACTGACCAAACGGGACATTGTATTCTTACATACACAAATAACTGTGAAGTTGTTTCAATGAATAACTTTTTCCTTGATGAAAAGGGTAATGTTTATTTGTATGCAAACTTGATTGTTACTGGTGCTTTCGCTGCAGTTTCTTCACAAAGTTTCGTAGTTGATGACAGCGTTCTCGTGCTTGCGGCGAACAATGCTCTCGGAACATTGGATATGGGTATTATTATGGGTAGAAATGTATCCGCTGAGGGTTCAAATGTTTTGATGGGATACATGGGTGGTTCAGATCAGGAATTAGTTTTTGCTTACACACAAGATGATGAAACTGTGACTACTTTCACACCTCAAAATTATAATTTGCATACACACTTCTATGGTTCTCTAGAGACAGATGGTAATGTGTATATTGCTTTTGATAGTGATAGTTATGCCCAGATTGGTAGATCTAATATTGGTTTCATTAATGGACTTTCAGATCATGCTAGTTTTACACATGTTGATTCACCACAATATGCTCTTTCTCAGATTTCCGATGGCACTACATATATAAACACAGATGCAGGTCAAACTATTCGTTTCAGATCTGACAATTCTGATTTGGGTTACATTGATGGTGCGACAGGTCAAATGTATATGATGAATGATATAGATACATATCATCACTTTGGTAAGGCTGCTATTGGTGTTACTGGAACCCACCTTGATAGCGCTACTTTTACACACCAGGATTTTAGAACAAATACTAATTACGCTTTGAGACAAGGGAGTGGTGGTACAACATTCTTGAATGCTAGAAGTGCCGTGGATATTAGATTTAGAAGCGACGATGTTGATGTTGCTAATGTAAATAGCAATGGTATTAACATGTATACTGATAAGGTCATTACATTTGGCGATGGTCTTGTCACACTTAGTGAAGATGGTATTGCGATTGCAGGTGTTTTAGAGCTTAACAGTGATGGTATGTTGTTGTATGGTGAATCTAAGATTACATCTGATTTGAATAACCCAGTGTTGGCGGGTAATTTGTATTTGAATAGCGCATCAAGCTACATTACTTTCACCGATGCTTCTACACAATTTGATGGTAGTGTTAATAGAACAATAACAACAAATGCTGGTCCGGTGGCAAATGGTGGAACTCTTGTAGCTCGTGATGCAAATGGTGATTCCTGGTTTAGAAATGTTAATGGCAGCGGAACTATAACAGCACCCGAAGTGACTGCTACATCAGATATTAGGTTGAAGAGTAATATTGTTAAGATTGATAATTCTCTTGAAAAGATTGATAAATTGAACGGTTATACATTCACAATGAATGATAAGCAAATGACAGGTTTGGTGGCACAAGAAGTATTTGATGTGTTGCCAGAGGCTGTTATAGGAAATGAAGAAGGTATATATAGTTTGGCATATGGTAACATGGTTGGTCTTTTGGTTGAAGGCATCAAAGAATTGAAAAAAGAAGTTGCGGAGTTGAAAGAACAATTAAAGAACAAATAAATAAAATATTTTTGAAGGAAAAAACTCCAAAAGTGTTTTATTACAAAATATAATTAACGCTTGGTTGAATCCATAACAGCCAAGATAAGAACTCCGAAAACGAAGAACATGACTACTAAATTACACTCTGTTTCGTCCTGGGACACAGGTGATTTAGTAGGCACCATAGTAGGCGCGACCATTTGTTTAGTAATTAGTGAGGGAGGTTTGACTTGTTCAACCTCTTCCTCCTCTAAGAAAGCATAGCTTAACATTTATATAATCAAAGATTTATTTCATTCTTTTTGGACTTTCTTCCTCTTTTGGGTTTTGAAGCTGGGATGGCAACTTCCTTCACTTGATCCTCTTCCTGGGTTTCTTCTTCGCCGTGGTCTGAGACAATGTCAGAAACATCATCATCTTCTTGTGGGACTGGTTCTGGTCTACTGATCGCGGTTGAAGAAACTGGTGGTGGTGGTGGCATTGAAATGGTTCCCATCAACTGGGACAAGTCAATACCTGGACCCGCCATTTCATATTCTTCCCCTGTTGCTGCTGATTGTTGTCTGGGTTGAGCTCCCACTTGACCCCTGGGAACTGTGTTCTTAACCGCTGACATCATTGATTGTGCTAGTTCTGGATTTTGTTTCAAAATATCATTTACATTTGGAATAGCAGCCTTGAACATGCTGTTTGTAAGGTGGAACATCATAGCTGAACCACCCAACATCATAATCAATTTGACTTCTGGAGCCATTTGCATCTTTGCTCTATATTTCGCATAAAGCTCTTCAAAAACACCGTCATATGAATCAATATCCTCCATAATAGACTCACTCCATCCCTCAAGTTGTAATTCAAAGGGGTTGTATCGTCTGTTAAGGAATTCTAACCCTGTTGTGCAGGCCACCAACATTCTCCTGGAAAATTTGATAGATTGTTCAACTTCTATGCCATACATTATGCGCTTGTATTCCGCTCTCATCTCATTTACATCTGAGTAAGCATTAAGGCGTTTATTTATGGAAAACCCCTTCTTCTCAAGTCTGGTAAGCTTGTTTAACAAGTCTGCTTTTTCATCATCTACACTGAAATATCCAGTAGATGGTTTTTCGGCTTGGGGTTGTCGTGTCAAACTTCCTGCTTCTGACTGGTAATCCATCATATCATCGTCATCGTCCTCATCTGGTGCGTTTCCGAACATTTGTGGTGGAGGTTTCTCAGCCTGTTGTTTCATTGGATTCGCAAAAGCATCTAATTCATCATCCAAGTTGTCTTCGTATGTTGGAGGAGCTGGTCTAGATCCCGGTCTTTTCAGGGGTTTTGATTTTTTCTGTTTTGATATTTCAATCTCATCCCACAGGCGCTGTTCATCCTCATCTAAATTCATGGTTGGAGCATCACCCCGGTCAATGACAATTTCGTCCATTATACTCTTATGCTTTAAATTATCTTTTCGTTTTTAACTCACTTTTTTTCTTATACCAATATATACCAGATGTTTGCTATGAACAACACCAATAAACAAATTTTAAAATGGATTGTTATAATTTTTGCCCTTGCGGTTCTCCTTCAAATGTTCAAGGGTTCCTCTACCTACGCTCTCCGTGAAATCCAAATCAAGGAGAAGAACACTGATTCTATTGCGGGTCTTCCATACTCCTTGGAATGTGTTCCAGGTGCTGCGAAGGGTTCTCCATACACCAAGGACTTAACCCCAGGGGGTGCGTGTGGCATCCAAAAGATTGTCTATGACCAATCTGATTATGAAGTCGTCGGTGGAATTGGTGAGCCACTTATCTAAAAAATAAAACCAAATATATAATATAATGAACTTGCCAGACAAGAATTACGATTATTTCACCGTCACGGTTGATACTTTGGGTCAGGCGAGTAAAAACACTTTTTCAGTTTATTTGAATGAACCATTAAAAAATGTTGTTCAAGCTAAATTGTTGAGCACACACATTCACACAAATGATTCCGTTCAACATTTATATGTGGACATTGATGAATTTAAGACATTGTTTAGTGAAAGAGCTTCTGCTGAGTATAACGGTGCAAATGAAATTTCTAGAGTTAGAGGTGCTTTTGCAAGTATAGTAACTGCATCAGAACATACAGGAAGCGAACAGCTTATTAGTTTTAGAGAGAGAGATCACTATGAAATTACTCATGAATACCCAAGCCCAATTCGCCGAGTTGATAGATTAACAGTTTCATTATTAGATCAAACTGGTAATACTATACCAGAACCAGCTCAATCCACTGATGAACACTTCCTTGTTTTGAGATTCAAATGTATGAGCCCAAGTGTGATTCTTCCATAAATTTATAGTTGTCAATCATGTTTTATCGTCTATTAAAAAAATATGATTAATAATTAAATTAGTATGAGTTCTTCAGCAATTCAGAGGTTAGTGGCGGTTGGAGCTCAGGATGTTCATTTGACTGGTGATCCAGAAATTTCATTTTTTAATAGCTCATATAAAAGACATACAAACTTCAGTCAAGGCCCAGAAAAACTGCGAATGACTGGTAAACCCAAAAGCGGAACATTTTCAACCATTCCAGTTGAAAAATATGGTGATTTGATTGGATATATGTATATTGCACCAAGTGATCCATTTTATATGGAATCATATGCCTCTGGTGATTGGACAACTTTAGTGGATTATGTTGAGTTATATATTGGTGGTAGATTGATAGATCGTCAGACATCCCTCTTTACAGAGGCGTGTGCTATTGATTTCTTGGCGAACAACATTAGTAAAAGTTTTTACGGTTGTCACCAAGGTCTATCAGGAACTTCTTATTTCTTCCCATTCCGTTTCTTTTTCTGTGAAAATGTTCAATCTGCTCTCCCATTGTGTGCCATGCAATACCACGATGTGGAGGTAAGAGTGTATTGGGGCAGAGATGCAGAATTCTATGATTGGGAATGTTATGCCAACTATTACCACTTGGGTGAAGAAGAAAGACAATCATTGAGATCCCGTCCACTTGATATGTTGATTACTCAAGTTCAGGAGAACCAAGCATCTGGTGATTGGGTTCAAGAACTAAATTTTAATCACCCCGTAAAATGTTTTATTAACTCAGATACACGACTTTATGGTGATATAAATACAAATTACAACAAAATGAAAATGTCTGTAAATGGAGAAGACATGTGTGATTGGAAATATTGTATTCCACACTTTGTGCACATCCCTGCTTATTATCATTCAAACAACACACAGATTCCTGATGTAATGATGTACGCTTTCGGTATATCTGTTACACAACTTCAACCAACTGGTTGCCTCAATTTTAGTAGAGTCTCAAGTTTTAAATTACATAGTGAATTATACCCAATTACATTTCCAACATATGCTATAAGTTATAATATACTTAGGGTTCAGAATGGACAAGCGGCGTTGATGTATGCTAATTAATATAATTTTCTAACTCTATTCTAAATATGGTGAAAGCTGGAGGAGGTTCAGGCACTCTTGTGACAGACCTGGAGTTTAATAAGTACGCGTCCAATGTTGTGGGTTATGACCCAGTAGCGAAACAGTTGTATGATCTTGGTTCAATTGACATTGTCATGAACTTGCAAGCAATTGCAGAAATTGGTAATATTGTCCAAGAAACTCTCATTTTTGAGGGTTATCCAACTGCATTCATTGCTCCTTGGGGTATGAGTGGTTTCGGTAATAGCAATCCAGAACATTTGGTGGATATAAGTTCTATAGCATACTTTGAAGACTTATATCCCGAGGAGAATGTATTTGTTCTAAATGGAAATATGTCCGCACACTACTACCATGGTGATGGTCGGTATTTGTCAAATATTACAAGTAATTTGCAAACAATAGCGGAGTTAGATGCGAACACATTTAGAACATTAGTTTTGGCGAATGCGATTACGGCGTTTGAAATTACTTCAAACATCTCAACTTCAAATGGTGTGATTATTTTAGGCGACGAGGAGAAACAGATTAAGATTGGCTCTGCGAATTACGAGGGTAATTGGTATTCAAGAACCATTGCGATTGGTTCCAAGGCGGGGCATTTTGATCAACAAACAGATTCCATTGCGATTGGCACTGGTGCGGGTGAGATTTCACAGAATTTGTCAGCGATTGCTATTGGCTACAACGCGGGTTCAAACAACCAAGGAGCCAATACTATTGCCATTGGCACAATGGCGGGGACAAATTCACAACCTGAAAATTCAATTATTTTGAATGCGTCACCCGAGGCGTTAGAGGCGTTTGAGAGCAACACTCTACACATTAAGCCAATCAGACATGTTGCGGATTTGGAGGCAAATGTCTTGGGATACACGGCGAATAATGAGATTGTGGATCACACGGTGATGACAATGGCGCCAAATTTAGTTTCCATTGATGGTTCCTTGCGAGTTTCTGGAAATATTAGGGCGGATGGAGACTTTGTAGCTATGGGTGTAGAGAATTTAATTGTGGATGATCCAATCATGCACTTGGGTAATGCCAACTTTGGTGTAGGCAATGATACTGGTATTGTGATGGAACAAATGGATTCCAATATTGCATTGTTTTACACACACCAAAGTAATGAATTCATCTTGGCGAAGACTTTGAATTCTGCGTATGACACTACCCTTACAGTGGATTCCGTGGATCATTCCAACTTGATTGAAACCTTCAACATTTATGGTAATGTGACTGCGTTCTACCACATTGGCGATGGTTCTCTGTTGACAAATGTGAGCATCAACATTCAAGATGCTTCACTCAATGGAAATGTGACAACTGAGACTATTTTGTTTGAAAATGCTCACGCTGCCTTTGTTATTGACAGCAACATTGAAGCGAACACTTCCATTACAATCCTCAACCGAGACCCAACAAAGAATTCAGTGCATATTGGTTCTGAATCATACGATGCCTACGGTGCGGCATCTATTGGTATTGGTCGGTTGGCTGGTGTGACAAGCCAAGGTGAAATGGCTATTGCTATTGGTTCAAATGCAGGTGAGACAGAGCAAGGTGCGAACTCAATTGCTATTGGCTCCTTCGCGGGTCAAACATCCCAAGGTGGCTCATCAATTGCGATTGGTGAATTAGCCGCCACTACAAACCAACACATGAACACTATTGTTATTAATGCTTCCAACGCTATTGCTTTGGAAACAACTAACGCGGATGCCTTGTATTTGGCGCCAGTTCGTGATGTCACAAATGTTTTCTCCAACCTTTTGGTTTATAGCGAGGAACATGAAGTTATTAAATATTCCAATATGTGCACCTCAAATGTTGGTGATTTAAGTGTCACTGACAACATTTACGCCAAGCGCCTCTTCACAGATGCCTTGACAATTGGTGCCAATATTGTAATGGATGATACTTTCTCAAATGTTATTACTGTCACTGGTAATATCTTTGTTTCAAATGTCATCCAAGTCGGTGCCAACTTGTTCATTGAAGAAGAAGGCATGAATGTTTTAACAATTATTGGTAATGCCCATGTTTCCAATGTTGTTGAAGTTGGAGCCAATGCAGTTATTAACGAATTTG
>Ga0206682_10000039_pt1 | contig 110399 bp, 158 predicted proteins | sample M240m12015metaG_FD_155444 | JGI IMG/M metagenome (GOLD analysis project Ga0206682, IMG submission 155444) | Ammonia-oxidizing marine archaeal communities from Monterey Bay, California, United States - M2 40m 12015 | ecosystem: Environmental > Aquatic > Marine > Intertidal zone | place: USA... | reverse complement strand
TGGAACAATTTACATTTAGTGTATGCACCGTGGAAAGATAATAAGAAAAAGTATGGTAGGTTATCAAGCTATGATGTAACTCATCATAGTTCTGTTATGATATGGGAGAATAATGTACATCATATATGGAATCATTTCAACAGTGGACTGAGAGATTACTATATGAGAAAGTATGTGGGGATTGATAGATTCTTAGCACACGAGGATTTTGAGATAGAATATCTACCAGAGAATATGATAATGTCAAAGAAACACCAAAACTTTGATAACCCTGCGATTGTGACTTATGAGGAACTAGATGTCAGTATCCAAGATCTTATATAATGCTCTAAAAGTCAATGAAGAGATATACAATGAATCTCAATATGGGGTAGATGATCTTTATAGAATTAAAGACATAGCTCATTCATTAGATGCTAACCATTGGAATAGTAAAAAATGGTTAGCAGCGGAATTATACAGATTGTATAATCACGACGCAGGAAAAATATTAGTTGTCGGAGGTTGGTATGGCTTGATGGCTTATCAACTAAGAAGATGTTGGCCAGAAGAACAAATGAATATTATATCAAGTGACATGGATCCAATGTGTGAGGAATATGGATATAAGATATTCAAGGGAAATAATATACAATATGAAACTTTGGAAGTCAACAGTAAACTAGATTTATCTGGGTATACAGCTATAGTAAATACTAGTTGTGAGCATATGGAACAGAAAGATGTTCAGTATATTATGGATAACAAAGATAAAGATACATGGGTAGCGTTTCAATCTAACGATTATTACGATCTAGATTCCCACATTAATTGTTCTCCTTCTTTAGAGTTTTGGAAAGATGAATTGCAGTTAGATTGGGTAGCATATTCAGAAATTCAACCTGCATCCGAATTTAATAGGTTTATGATCATTGGCAAATAAAATAGTTTTCAGTATTTTCATCGACATACCAGAAGATCGATTGGACAATCCTGGCTGGTGGGAAGAGGGTGTTCAAGTTATCACAGACAAAAGTAAAGTAACGAAGTTTGCTTTACTAGATAATGCAGAACGTATACAAGAAAGTCAACGCAAGTATGCCAATTCTATTGGAGCTGATTATAGATTATTCCAATATGATGATTATTATAAAAAGTTCTTTGACAGCATTAAGTTGAGCTATCCTGTAATTTCAGAATATGATATTATCAATTTCTATAAGCATAGAATTATGAGGGATATGGCAGATGAATATGATTATGTATGTTATCTCGATTTTGATGTTATACCAAATACTACTGACTGTATATTTGAAGTACATAATGTAGATAAAATGTTGGCTGTAGCTGAGATGAATAGATTGGCTATCAGAGGAAAAGTTATTAAAGCAGAGAACTACAACGCTTGCATTCGTAACCCTGCAAGTAAATATTGGAACACTCACGCTCTACTTTTGGAAGAAGGATATGATCCAGAGAATGATGTCTTCAACACTGGGATCATGGCAGGCTCTTCAGAGGTAATAAAACAACTCGACTATTTCAGAGACTTTGAATATATTATAAAACTTATGACAGAAGTTAAACACGATGAGTTCTCTATGTATCCTAAAAACATACAACGGGTGTTTAACTACGACAACGAGACTGTCTTTTCTTTTTGGATTAAAGCAAGACAGATAGAAATACAATACCTTGGTAAGCTGTGGCATTGGTTGGTAGATGAAACAATCACAGATCCCAAGCATATTGATCCGAACGCAAAAATGTTGCACTTCATAAATAAACGTATGGACTGGGCTTTAGAAAACATATAAATAGATTCAAACTCGTTAAAAAGAAAGTTTGAATATGGCCCAGTACGAAGAATTACAGATTGATAAAGGTTCTGATGTAACGATCAAACTCGAACTAGAAGATCTAAATGGCACCTCAAAAAATCTTACTAACCATACTGTTGCTGGAAAGATAAAGAAAACATATAATTCATCAGACAGCGATGCTACCATTTTCACAACTGAAGTTATGGCTCCTGCTACTAACGGGATTGTGAACCTCACTTTAACGAATAATCAGACACAAGCTCTAAAGGCTGGAAGACACGTATATGATGTAGAGATTTCTTTTGTAGATAGCAATTCACAAACTGTTATTGAGAGAGTCCTTGAAGGTAATCTAACAGTCACCCCTTCCGTGACATAACTTTAAGGATACCCAATGAAAGTAGTTGTTGGACAAAACACCATAGTCAAAAAGATTACCGTGGGAACTCCTTTACGGGTCGGTTCTGCCGCGAACGGAAGTCTGACAGGGTTAGATGATGTAAACGGTACAACAAATAGAGCTCATGGAACAATTCTTTCTTGGGACTCAGCCACAAATAAATTTATCCATTCGTCAATTGATTCTGCTGTAGGAGCCAACATCGGAGTAATAGACTCTGGGGGGTTAGGACAGCTGAGGTATGATGCCTCCTCTGCTACTATAACGTATGCAGGGCCGTCTACAGATAGTGTCACAGGGTTGTTCAGTGTAGATAATGCAGGTTCACCTCTAGGTAAATTAGTTAAGACAGATGGTGTTTTTCAATACATCGGACCAAGTTTAGACAGTGTTAGAGGACTATTCAGCGCATCTGGAGATCTTAGTTATAATGCTGCTACGGGACAGTACTCTGTAACTGTCCCTGCGACTTCTGCAGGTTTTGATAGTAACTTCAGTGCGGCCTCAACAGATAGTTTAGCTGAAGGATCCACCAATCTTTATTATACTGACTCTCGAGGTCGGGCAGCAATATCTGTTACGGATGCAGGTGGGATGGGATCTGTTAGTTATGATCAACCATCTGGCACGATAACATACACGGGTCCTTCTGCATCAGATGTGAGAAACTTGCTTGTAGCAGGTACTGGAATTACATACGATTCTGCCACTGGTGTTATATCTAGTTTGGGTATACAAGCAGCAGATGTTCGAAATCAATTGGTTGCTGGGCCAGGTATATCTTATGATTCTTCTACTGGTGTTATAACCAATACAGCTTCTGATACCACCAGATCTGACTCCTCCATCAGAACCCTCATAACCGCTAGCGGTAGTATACAATATGATTCAGTTTCTGGCAACATCTCATTTACCGAAAGATCAGATGCACAAATAAGAGCTCTGTTTAATGGTGGCGGAGACATAGGATATGATACTGCAACTGGTGTGTTTAGTGTCAATCTAGGTTCGGTGGATGTAACTGACTCTGCAGTGACGAGAGCATTGCTGTCAGCAACCAACACAGGAACAGGTGCAGGTAGTTTATCATACAACTCTGGTACAGGCCAGTTTGCCTTTGCAAAGGTAACTGACTCGGATATCAGAAGTACACTATACGCTTCGAATGTGGGGGGGATGGGATCTCTTAGCTATGATAGCCTAAGTGGTACTTTTTCTTACGCAGGTGTTGATTCCGCAACAATCAGAAACATATTCAGTGCCTCTGGTGATCTGTCTTACAATGCTGCTACTGGCCAATTTAGTATTACCACTGGAGCACACTTCACAGAATCAGATGCTCGTGCTGCTATATCTGTTGGGCATGGGTCTGGTTATGGATCCATTTCTTATGACCAATCCACTGGTGTTATAACTCACACTGGGGCAGACGATTCCAACTTCAGACGTGCAATCATTGCTAATGATCAAGGTGGCCTTGGGTCGTTTACTTATGATAGTCAATTTGGAGTAATGACTTACACAGGTCCATCTGCAGATTCTGTTTATGGGCAATTTAGTTTTGGTGAAAGTGACGGTTCCTTAGGGAAACTTAGGTTAGATAGTTCCACCGGATCAGTAACATTAGCCCTTGCTAAAGATAGTGTAAGAAGTTTATTCCAAGCAGTCAATACTCATGTGTACGATTCCTTCCATGGAATTTCATATGACTCTGCTACAGGTATAATATCATACAAAGGTCCTGATGCAGTCAATTTTAGAGGAATGCTCTCTGTTGATTCCACTATCGACCAAAGTTTAGGATTTGGTAGATTCAGTTACTTTTCAGGTGACTCTGCATTGTATGGAGGTAAATTAAGATACATTGCCCCTACCGCTGATTCAATCTTCACAGTCTTTAAAGCTGGTGTTGGTATCAATTATGATTCTAGCACTGGTACATTCAGCACAGATAGTTCCGCTGAAGTTACTTTCAGTAAGTTAACGGTAACAGATTCAGCTACTTTTTCAGGAGCTGTCAACTTTAACAACTCACTTGCTATCTTTGACTCAGCTGCTTTTTCAAACGGACTTGCCACAAACAAAGTGGTCACTACGACAGGTAATTTCTTAACACTCGATCCTGCTAATGATGATTCTACCCAAGGGACTGTCATAGTTGAAGGATCATTGGAAGTTAAGGGAACCTCAGCTATCTTTGATGTTCCAACCATGAACACAACAGCGTTACAGTTCTCTATTGCTGGAGCCGCTACAGATTCAGTTGGTGTTGCGTTTTCAGGATTTAATCTTGGTCCAGCAAACTTACCAGGTGGTCCTCTATACATTTCGTATCAACCAGATAGCAACCATTTTGTTTTTAGCAGAGGTATAAAAACACTAGGACCAGTAGTTGGTCCAACTATCGATAGGATCGATTCTGCTATTGATGCCTTACCAGATTCAGCACAGGTCCGTGGATTAATATCAACAGATGGAAATGGCCTTAGTTATAATTCTACTACCGGTGTTATTTCTTTTGACAGTGATGCAGATGTAACTATCAACACTTTGCGAGGCCCACAAAACTTTATAATTGATCCAGCTGCTATTGGAGATGCAACTGGTACTGTTCAGATTCTTGGTAACCTTCAAGTTGAAGGTGTACAAACCACAATCAATTCTACAACAGTCTCAATTAATGATAAAAATATAATATTAGCTGACTCAGCCGCAAATGCTGCAGCTGCTGACGGTGCAGGGATTACTATTGGCGGCGCCAATGCCACTTTCCAGTATGCAGCAGGTACCGATAGGTTTGTCTTTAATAAAAATATTGAAGCAAGTCAGGTTCACGCGACACAAGTACATGCTGATAGCTTTTATGGTACTATATCGAGTATCGCTAACTTCTCAACTGATAGTCTATCTGAAGGTCCTACCAATCTTTATTATACAGATACGAGAGTTCGCAATGCTATTAGTGGTGGCGCTGGACTCACTTACGATGCAGGTACGGGACAGTTCTTAATACCATCATCTGGTGTTACAGCTGGTACATACGGCGATGCAACTAATGTAGCTCAGATAACTGTAGACTCTCTTGGGTTTGTTGATAGTCTTACTAATGTACCAATATCAACTGTAAATAATATTTCGTTTGATAGTTCAACTGGTATATTCACCGTACAAACTGCTACAGAGACATTCTCTACACCATTAGCGTTAGATCCATTTTCAACTGATTCACTTTCAGAAGGTTCTACTAACCTATACTTCACTGAAGCAAGAGCTCGTGCTTCCTTAAAGGTTTCTAGTCCTCAATTAATATATGATTCAGCAGCAGGTACTTTATTTTACGATCAAGGCAATACCGACTCTGTTGCAGAGGGTTCTATCAATCTTTATTATACAGATGCTAGAGCAAGAGCTTCTCTACGAGTTACAGACCAGGGTGGAAGTGGGTCTCTTACATATGACAGTGCTACTGGTGGGCTTGTGTATGTGGGTCCTGATAAGGAAGATCTTAAAACAGTTCTTTCAACATTCACTCCTGATAGCCTAGGTGATCTTCGGTGGGATCCAAATTATGGGTTTAAAGTTGATAGTGATGTTATAATGAATCAAGAATTGATCGTTGGAGACAGTATAAATAACAGTATTGACTTTGCGTTAATGTACAGTGGTTTGAATGATGGATTGAGAAAAGTCACCTTGAGCACTCTAGCTTCAAAGATCGGTGGCGGCGGTGGAGGTGGATCCTCTTTGTTTGGATTCATAAATTTGTAAATTGTTTTTATTATAAATAAAGAATAACACAGGTTAAGAAAGAATAGATTATGGCCTTATTCACCAATGGTTTAGCAGCTACAGTTGGAACTACTGAACAAACCATATACACAGCGCCTTCTGGTGCTACTGGTGTACATTTAGTGGTAGGCGCTTTGGCTACGAATATTTTGGGTTCAGCTATTCCTATTAACTTGAAAATGATAAGAGGGGCGGATACAATTCATCTAGCTTACAATAGACGAGTGCTTCCTAACGATACAATAGATCTGTTAATGGGCACTAAGATAACGTTGGAAGCAGGGGATTTGCTAAAAATATCTGCTCCAGTAGATAATGCATTCAGTGCAATTCTTACAGTAACTGAGGAAGTCTTAGGATGAGTTATGGCCATGATAACCAAGGTGGTATATACACTGGTACATCTTTTTCCGATAAGACCTTTTATGGTTTTAAACTAGATAGTACAGGCGATTGCCGAGTTGAGGTTATTAGATCAAACGATAGTGATGCGGTTGTTTTACCTTATTGGGCTCAGGCATCTATTACTGATTCAGCTGCTGACTCGCTAAATGTTATTATGCAACCAGATGACTACAGAGCATTTCATTGGTCCGTCGACGCGATGACCTTTAGATTCAATTCAAATACCGGACACCTCGAAATGGTAGTCTACTAATGATTCGGAGAGTATAATCCATGGCAACTATTATCGACTTAGGTAAATTACGGTTTGAGTATCGCGGTGAGTATAGCGCTGGTACTACTTACGAAGCCAATGATGTTGTCAAATATGGTGGCAACCTTTATGTGTACAAATATGGTTTAAAAACCAGCGGCAATACACCTCAAGCAGTTTCAATCTATTGGGATCTGATGATCGAAGGCTTCAAGTTTGAAGGCGTCTACGATTCCAGCACAACTTATAACATTGGGGATGGTTTTTCTTATGGTGGTAGAGTTTACATTACCACAGCCAACTCTGTATCGGGTCAACGACCAGTAGGTACAACAACAGATTCTTTCTATACCCTATTCAACGATGGTTTGCAATTTGATTCCACATATGACCCTACAGTGGAATATCAAAAGAACGATCTTGTCAAATATGGTGGTAAGACATACATAGCCAAAAATGATCCAGAATCAGTTAACATTGCTCCAAGCAACACACTTTACTGGAGTGTCTTAGCGGATGGTGTTAGATACACTAGTGGATATGATAGCACTGCAAGTTATGTAGCAGGTGATATCGTCAAACATGGTCCCAACCACTACATCGCTGGTGGGGATGTAAACGCAGGTGACTCACCCAATGTGGGGAACTGGGCTACTTACATTGAAGGACAAAGATTCAGAGATTCGTACGACACAAATACATTATACTTTAAAAACGATATTGTTACCCAGGGTGGGCACACATATCAGGCAGCTAGAGACAATATTAAATTAGGAGCTTTGCCTGAACTTTCATCTACTACTGAATGGAAAGCCCTTTCGAAAGGGAATAACCACAGGGGTGAATGGAACAGTTCTTCAACGTATAACATTGGGGATACTGTAACCTATAGTGGTGGTTACTACACTTGCTTAGCACAAAATAGTGGAACTAATTATCCTGGAACGGCCACGAGTTATTGGCAACCCTTGAGTGAAGGGTATAGCAGTAAAGGCAATTGGGTAAACGGAACCACATACGAAATAAATGATATTGTGAATCGTGGTGCTTCTTTATATAGAGCAACTGCGCGTCACACAGCAAGTACAAACTTTGGTACAGATGCCGCAAATTGGACAGAATTTGCAAGAGGAACGAGATATACTGGCGCTTATGATAGTAACACAACTTACTTAAAAGATGACATTGTAACTTATTCAACTAGCTCTTATATCTCTATAGTAGATTCTTTTAATTCTGGAAACTTTACAACAGAATTAAATGCTAATAACTGGTCACTATATGCTGCTGGTGGGTCATCCGTTCTTCCTTCATTGGCTGGAGCAGGAGATGCTGGTAAGTTCTTAAGCACACAAGATGGTACAACATATAGTTGGGCTATTCCAGGTGCAACACAACAAGTTTTCTATGTCGCTACAGATGGTAACGATGATTCGGATTATGGACACTCTATTGACAAGGCTTGGTTAACAGTTAAATTTGCATTGGGACAAATTGCTGCTACTAATGCGCCTGCTACTTTGTTTGTTAAAGAAGGTTCGTATAGAGAAGATCTTCCAATGACTGTCCCCGCTAATGTAAACATTGTGGGTGATGGACAGAGAAACACAATCATTTATCCAAAGGCTGGCGACTCACAAGAGACTATGTTCTACATGAACTCAGGTACCACAATGGAAGGCCTGATGTTTAAAGGTCTGACTGGTTTTGCAAAAGACTCAGCTGGTGGTGAACCAGATAACATCGAACATGCTACGATAGGTGGGGTTTATCTAAGACTAGATCCTACTGGTGTGATTTATAAATCACCATACGTAAAAGAATCCACAGCCTTCTCATCAGGTGGTGTGGGAGCAATTGTTGACGGCGGCTTGAATGCAAATGCGGCAAACCAAGGTTCGATGGTGTTTCACACATTTACACAAGTGCACAACGGTGGCGCAGGTTTCTGGGTCCGTAGAAAAGGTAAGTCAGAAATTGTTTCTTGCTTCACATACTACAATGATTTTGGCCTTGCGGCAACATCTGGTGGTAAAATTAGAGCTCTTAACTGTAACAACTCTTATGGTACTTACGGTGCTATGTCAGAAGGTTACGATTCCACAGAAGCTGTTTCATCTGGTATAATTAGAGGAACTCAATTAAACTATGATGGGAACACTTTAGTAGGCCTTGATTTCCAAGCAGGTAAAAGAATCTTTGGTGTAGCTGAATCTGGTGGCATTACCCACTTAACTAGAGAAACAGATGGTGTTTTCTATAGCGCGGGCCATGGACTCACAACAGGTCAAAGAGTTGATTTAAACTCTCATACAAGCACAGGCGAAAGTGATGCTGCACTTGGTTTCGGATCTGGTCACTCTACTGCTGATAGAGGTACACGAGCAGGATACTCCTTAAACTGGAGTAACAAATATGATAGTGCTACAACTTACATTGCTGAAGTAGTAGATGCTAATAGATTTAAATTGTTTACTGATTCAAATAGAACTGTGGGTATTAATACCGTAAATGCTGGTATGGCTTATGATAGTTCGACAGGGATCACGGATATTCTTAGATCTAACCCAATGCGGATCACAACTAACTCAACTGCATTTGCAGCAGATTCCTTTACTCAAGTTAAAATAACTGGTGTTAGTGGTCTAACTCAAGTTAATGATAATTGGTATACAATGGACCAGACATCTGGTAACTTCTTGTTTATGAGAAACTCGGAGCATAACGATATTCGTGTGCGGCGTGGAGTAGAGGGTACTACATTCTCAGGTACTATGGGTGGAACTACATACGACTTCACAGGAGCAAAGAACCCAACTATTACACTGTGGAAGGGTAGTAGATACCGATTCATTGCTGATAGCGCAGGCGCCATCACAGGCGGACGGGCATCTATTGGTAACTTCCGTGGCGATGTAGCAAGCGGTGCTGGAGCAGCCTGGACTAATGGTTCCGGTCCAGCAACGTTTCAACATGGTGTCTCTAGCGGTACTGTCCTGACCCCAAGCTCATCTAGAATCTATAGTAACAGATCAAATTTATCAGCTGCGGTTGATAGTGCTGGAAGCTCAATAATAGATAGCTCAGCTGGATTGATATTCTATGTGGGTAATTACGCAGAAGCAAACGATAGTGCATACTTAATGTTTGATAGCACTGATAGTGCAGGTCTTTCATTAGTTAACATCACAATTGGAACGCCATCTAATGTGGATGCATCTTCTTATTCAGCATACACCACCGGTGGGACAATGTCATTTAGAGACTCTGGTGAGCCATTTGGTTCAGCAGCGTGGACTTCCCCACGGACAGAGGGCTTTGTTGTTAACAGTCAAATCTCACAAGACAAGATCTATGTTGAAGATATAACCTTCCCAGGATTTACTTCAGGGGAAAAAATATCAGATAGTACTGGCGCAGAGTATCCCAATCTATTAGACACTGGATTTCAAACTGGCCAAAAAGGCTTTATTGTAGCACTAAGAAATCTTAATGTGCAACCACAAGAGGGTGCATCCTTATCCTTTACTGGTGATAGCAACAATAAATCTTATGTGGTTCAGTCTGTATCAAGCTGGGAATCGGCTGGCGGTAATGTTCTTCTAACTCTATCACAAGAGAAGATATTGCCTCAAGATTCAGGCACAGCAGCTCAATTGAGATATGATTATTCACAGGTTCGTATGACAGGTCACGACTTCTTGTCTATTGGTACAGGTGGTGTAACAACTACTAACTACCCAGGCCTCCCACTTCAAGCTGAAATTCAGGGCAATGAGGTAATTGAGAAGAGTCCTGGTCGTGTGTACTATGTAAGTACTGACCAAGATGGTAACTTTAGAGTTGGTAATTACTTCAGGATTGATCAGGCGACTGGTCGAGCAACCTTGGATGCATCTGCATTTGACCTTTCTGGTTTGACTAGCTTGAAGTTGGGTTCAATCGGTGCTCAGATTGGTGAGCAAATTAATGAGTTCTCATCAGATACTACAATGTCAGGAAACAGTAACACAGCTGTTCCAACAGAAGCTGCGGTTAAGCATTATGTTGATTATCAGGGATTGTCTGTTGCTAGGAACATGTTGTCAGGTACATACGATTCAGGGCTTTCAACATTCGAGGCTATAACTGATTCATCAAGAGATTCGGGCGGTGCAAGATATCTAGCTTACACTGTAGGAGATATGAAATACACCAACCTAACCTATGATTCATCAGGTCTTATAATTTCCTATAATGAAGAACTAGCGCTGGGATATGGCGCGACCGTGACCCAACTAGTATCAATATCGTATGATAGTAGTGGTTCGGTAAAAACAATTACAACGAGTTAAAAATGATTATAAATACATCTAAACGCAATGGGAGAGCTTCATAATGGCTGTTGATATTTTATCTGTTAGTGCCTTACATAGGACTGTCGAAGCTAAGCGGGACCAAGTGCGTGAGCAAAAACGCCTGAGAGATTCTGCCTTAGCTGCAGTTGTTGCGGATAGTGCAATCGTAGATTCGTACAATGCTTTGATTGATAGTGTAGATTCATACATTACTAATTTTGGAGGCCAAAGTTATGGATTTCAATTTGATAGTTATCATTCAAAATACTATGGATCTGGTGGTGAAGGCCACGGGGGAGAGTTATATCAGAAATACTTAGGTATCAAACGCCTTTGTCACTATGGTGCCATCACAAGTCATGTTAGCATCGCCAATACCAGCTGTAATTACAATTGTGGGCAATGTTGCCAAGTAACCGTTCCTGCGGGTGTAACGCGTATGGGTGTGACAGCCATTGCACCTGGTGGACCGTCTAAAGGGTCCAACTGCTGTGGCTTTGGCGCGCCTGGACCGACAGGCCACTTCGCTTCATACATTATGCAAGTTTCGGAAGGAGATGTGTTTGCTTTCTGTGCAGGTTGTGCGGAGGAATGTAGACCCTACTGTTGTTCATCCAGTTTGACCAAGTCATGCCCAACCATGCATTGTTCTATTAGTGGAACTTACGGCACAGCCATGTTGGTTTGCCTCAAGAGTCCTGACCCATGGTATTGTACCGAAGGTAAAAATAGGAAATGGGCCAATTTAAATGCGCGCTGCCCAGGCACATCCAATCTGTCAACTCCATATTGCTGCCAGGGCTGTTGCTGTTACACCATGAGTTATATGGGGACAATGTGTATGTGTCCTCAATGTGGAACATCAGGATGTATGGATGGTAACGATTACGGTTGCTTCCAATTTGGTAATTGTACGCAAGAAAATTCTGACAACCTATGTTATGGTGAAATGCCGTTTCAACCAGACCGGCTTGGTGATGGTGGGCTCGCATATTGCAACAGCACAGCAATGGATCAAGACCCATACTTTAACCCTGTAGCCTCGGCTGGTATTGTAGCAGGTTCCTGCTATAAAGTAAAAGGCGGCTGGACAGGCGGAATGAATAGAAACAACTGTTTTATGGGATATATGCCTCCAAGCCCATATGGCGTATCTGTATTGGCTTGCGACACAGGCTGCAGATATTGTTGGACAAACTGTTGCCCAGGGTGTATGTATGGGGCGCAATGTAATGTCAGATGTGCTCCAGGTTTAGGAGGATCACCCAATTTGGCTTGTGGTGGCGGCACAGGGATGTATAGCGATAGAGGTCGGATGGGGGCTGTCTGTGTACAGTTCTGTTAAACAAACTATTATAAATAAGCATAGAGTACTAGGAGATAAAATTAATGGCAACCTATGAATTTACTTACAAAGTGCCTGATACACTATGGGTTAACTCATGGGCTGATGGAAATACTGCAACAGGGAAGATCAAGAGTGATACTCCCACAATTAAATGTTGGATTGCTCGAGGTGGTCCAGAGGCCTTTCTCTTGGCTTCTTCGTTCGATGGCGTTAATTCCGCAGATTCAGCTCGGGATGTAAATCCGATCGTTGGGGGGTCCGCTGAGGATGAATACCAGATACCTGGATACACGGTTGAAGAGCGAACTATAGATCTAAGCACTGCTAGTGATGCATTGAAAATGGCGGCGCATTTCTTGAAAGATAATGCTGCGACAGTACATTTGGATGATGATGAAGATGCACCTAGAACATACACTGAAACAGCTGTTCCTGTTTTCACTTCCGGACGAACATACAATGATATGGACAATCCAGGCGTGAAGGATGTTTGGGTTATAGATTATAACACTTGGGACTCAGATGGTTTTGTAGATTTTGAGGCTGTCACAAAAAGTGACCTCAATCAAGCTGAACTGGACGCGGTGTGGCGTAGAGAAGAAGTGAAGCATTATATTAACAAGTATGACTTGGGTGCTGCGGGTGATTCAGATGCGCATGCATTCATCGCAGAATGCAATTCTTACTTGACCACATGGGGTCCTGCTAAACCCTGGATGGACGATGGAACATTTAACGATTCAATGGCAGCGCCTAGAATACCACTGGGTGTAATAACTGCCTTGGGTGTAATGAAAGCTTCTGGTGCAGAAGTGGAGTTGTTCAAAGCTGATGCTGCGTTTAGAGCTACAGCATCTGCTTCGATATCTGAACTGGACAAAGGCGATGATATCGTTTTGCTTAGTAGCCTGTAATTAAAAGCGAAAGAGAGAACTGAAATATGGCTGATCCATTACTATATAACGCACTCGATTCTTATTTGTACATCGATACACAATTGGCAGCAGCTACGTCTCAAGCTCAAACCGCTGAAGCAAACAGAGCAGCAAAGTCGGTCTCAGCGGCATGCTGTATATGTTGTTGGTGCTTGTGTCAAGCGGTAAAAGCGGCGTGTGACACACCACTTGATCCTAATATACAACAAATCATTGACGAGAATTTATTCTGCTGGGAATGTACTGTTTGTATACCAGATAAGCATGGCCAAACCGGTTGGACAACATGTTGCCTCCATTGGCCAAATGCAGCCGCTGGTCAGTGTAACACGAGCTCCATGGCATGTAACTGGACTGCCCCAGCTAACACCGACTGTATTCAAATTGATATGTGGGGTGCAGGTGCAAACTCATATGGAGTGAGTTGTTGTGGTGGAGCTGATGGTGGAGGTACCGGAGCATTTGTTAGTATGACCATGCCATGGTGTGCGGGCTGGACAGTCCAAACATGCGCAGGTTGTGCACAGTGTTGTTACATCCAAGGGTATCCTAGCATGGGATCTGGTTCACAGATAAACAATGGTAGACCTTCTTGTATGAGTGGTTGTGGTTTCAAAGCGATCGCTGCAGGTGGTAAATCTGGAACCAAGCGGATATTACAAGGAACACCTATAAACAGATTCGCTAACCAATGCTTTGGTGGTGCGAGCAGTGGTGCAGGCCAATGTTATTGTAATCAGGGATACTTCTGTTACACGAGCTGCTCAACATGTGGTATTATTGGGCCAATGACTAACTTAACCAACTTTGGAATTTGTTATTGTGGACAGACAGCCACAACCGCACATGGTTTCAGCGCCCTATCTGTTGGTGTCCCTGGTATGATAGGTTGTAGATGTTTTGATACTGGTTTTGGTGGATATATCAAGTCTGTCTTACCTCCAAGGTTTCCAATGTCCACTTGTAACTGCAGCGTACCAACCTCTTGCACTTGTTGCAATGCATTTTGTACAACTAACATGTCATCGTGTTCAGTTTGTTGCGGTCACTTTGGAAATGGTTTTGCGCGCTGGCCTGGTGCCGGCGGACGTGGTGGTAAATATAATTCCGGTGGTTGTCGTGAAGGTGATATCGGTCGAGGCGGCGGTTTCAGGATTATTGTCCACAGCTGTGCTTAAACTAGTTTACCTTTATAATTAAGTACTATATAATGAAGTAAGAATGAAATAATTGATTTGAGGTTTATACTATGGACAAAGCCATCTTTGTTAACGGTGGCGCAGGACGAGTTCTCTGCGCCATCCCAGTACTAGAAAAGTACTGCACAGAACATCCAAAAACAATTGTAGTTTCTGAAGCGTGGGGAGAGTTATTCCTCACGTCTAAAGTGCTGCGAGATAAGTCATATATGCCTCACACAAAGGGACTATTTGAAGACAAACTCAAGGATAGAAAAATTGTTACATTAGAACCCTATAGGGTTAATGAATACTACAATCAAAAATGTAACCTCAGTCAAGCATTTGATATTGAGTTGAATCAATTGCAAGAAGTACCAGCTGCTCTACCCATGACTATTGATCTTTCAAAGCAAACACAAGTCAATGGATATAACTACGTAGAGGGTATAAAGCGACAGACAGGTAAAGATAAGGTTGTTCTTTTTCAACCTTTTGGATCAACTGCTCGTGTAGATGGACGGTTTATTATTGATTCGAGCGGTCGTAGTTTTGAGCTAAAAGACGTTCTACGCACACTGGAAGAACTTAACAAGTTTGCAGCTGTGATTATGATGTCATCATTCCCTATCCCAAGCGATAAGGATCTACAAGTACACATGCCAGGTGATATAGATTTAATTGGGTGGGCTGGTATTACAAATGCAGTAGATTATGTACTGGCCTGTGATTCTGTCGCGCAACATTTTGCAAACGCAATTAATAAACCTACAACAGTTGTAATTGGTGCTACATTTCCTGAAAACATTTCTCATCCTGATAATCCTAAATTTAAAATTATGGATCTTGGAAAGGGTCGGCGCATGTACAGTCCTTTACGGATACTCCAAGAAATGGCATATGATTTAAACAACGAAGATTTAATGATAATGACAGATGATCAATTCACATCGATGATAGATGATATTAAGAAGGAACTGAAATAACATGAGTATGAAAACAGGATATGTAGCTGGTATTACCCGTGGACATAATGCTGGTGTTTGTCTTTTATATGAAGGTGAGATTGTCTTCCACGTTGAGGAAGAAAGACTTACAAGACGTAAATATGATGGAGCGCCACTTGCTGGTATCACCAAAATTTTAGAGTATACTGACAAAGTAGATTATGTGGTGGTAGCTCACACACAACCACTTCATCAAATTGATGGGGTTATGTGTTATTCTGGGGAAGATCCTTACACTTCATTGTTCCGTAAGCTAAAATTAATTGATGATTTAACACCACGGGAACAAAAGGATGGTACTAGACTTCATCCTCAGATTGTAGATTTATCTTCTATGCATCACAAATTGCACGCTGCGGCAGGTTTTTATAGATCTGGATTTGAAACTGCAACGGCTGTAATCATTGACGGAGCTGGATCGTTTACAGGAATGAGAGCCAGAGAGTTTGGTCCACCGGAGCGAGATGGTGGTATGCAAAGCGTTATAACATATGAAACAGAAACTATTGTAGACTGTGCATATCCTGCTATGTTCAAAACTAAACTCAAACATTCGGGTGTGCGCGAGCCTATTTTAAACAGTTCTTTTCAAATGAAAATGCCTAAACATCCCCAAGTCGAATCAGAAGATGATCTGTTTGACCATATGGTGACAGACCGTGCGGGCATTGTAAAAACATATGAAGCTATTACTGAATATTGTGGTTTCTCAGCCATTGAGGCTGGTAAAACTATGGGATTATTTCCATACGGAAATCCTGACGGGGCTGCGTCTGAACCCATATTTAAAGAGTTTCCAGTATTGGGTCCTTACAAAGACAAGGTTCTCTTATCTGATCGTGAGCAGTTTGCTCCAGCTTATCCAGCCACTGGAGTTTTCCAGAATAATTTTTACGAAGGCTTTACACACTTTGAAGATCGGGATAGAGAGGACAATCCATGGGATCAGCAATGTGCAAAAGATATGGCATATAAGATCCAGAAAGAGACAGAGCGAGCAGCTGTGTGGTGGATCCGCAAAGCATATGAAATAACAGGCAATAAGAATATTATTATTTCTGGTGGCTATGGTCTGAATTGCGTTGCCAACTATCACTATCTCGAAGAGTTGAAGGATTTAGATTTAAATATCTATGTGGAGCCTATCTCTTCAGATGCAGGTACATGTATCGGTGCTGCTTTAATGTTTTGGAGGGCGCAAACAGAAGACCCAAGAACCTTTGGTGAATCGAGACTATACCTTGGACCGAAGTATGATCTTACAGAGCAACACATTGAGAATTTGACACAATACGATCCTGCTATTGAAACTTCCACAGCATCAAAAGCAGACATCATTGATCTTATCACGAGCAAAAATATTGTAGCAGTCTTTCAGGGTAGATCTGAGTCTGGTCCGAGGGCTTTAGGAAACAGAAGTATACTTTACGATCCTACCGATCAAGAGGCAAAAGATTTTGTTAATCAAGTCAAACACAGAGAGTTCTTTAGACCGTTTGCTGGATCAATTCTTTTAGAAGATGCGCACGAATGGTTTGATATGAGAGGGTTGGAAGAATCTCCAGATATGATGTATGCTATGCAAGCTCAACCTGGCAAGGCAGAGATTATTCCTGGAATTATCCATGAGGATGGTTCATGTAGAATTCAAACTGTCAAGGAAGCAGACAATTATCATTACTATCATTTGATCAAAGAATTCAAAAAGAAAACCGGATGTCCAATCATCTTTAACACTAGTTTTAACTTAGGAGGAGAACCTCTAGTAGAAACTATTGAAGATGCTATTAGGACAATCCGAGATTCAGATATTGAATATTTGTATCTGCCAGAGATAGATACTTTGCTTCATGCAAAAAATCCTAATCTATCCCAATTAGATGTAGCTTAAACTGGTTGGGTGATGGGTCTAAATGTGAACTCATCACCCAACAACTCTCGCAATAGATCTGTATTAGCTAGTGTTTCATACTGATATTGTGATTTTAAATATTCAGGGAACTCAATATATTCGATACTCTCAGCGGTTTGCTTAGGGTCTGCAACTATAGCTTCCCCCACTTGTTGGAAACTACTTGGTACTCCTGTTCCCACATTTACAATACCACTCCAATCAAGACCACCAATCACGTGATGAATTTTGCAAACATCTTCTACATGAATAAAGTCTCTGGTTATTTCATCACTACCTGTAAATAATTCTACACTAGGTTTACCGTGGCTTTTAGTCCAAATACTAGCCTGTTCGCCCTTGTGTCGCTCAGTCACTTCTGGTCCGTACACATTAAAGTATCTAAACCCCTGAACCTTAATATTAAACAACTTCTTATCAATATTTTTTTGGACTAGCCTATCAAAGAGATATTTTGACCAAGCGTATGGGCTTTGGGGAAATTTTGGGTCGTCTTCTAAGAATCCACCTGGACCAGCATTTGCAGGACCATATACGGATGCGGAAGAAGCATATTGAAAATCTACTTTATGTTCGTTACATGCTAGCAACAGTTTACAACTAAAATCGTGATTCATTTCCATCACTTTTTCTACATCTAGTTCTGTCGTACTGCTATTAGCACCTAAATGAATTACTCTATCAAACCCTTGCACATTTGGAAAACCTCCTTCATCACCACGCCATTCAAAAGTTTCTAGTTCGTTTTTCCCATGAGCATCAAAAACACTCTTGCCTCCAATGGGGATCATTAAAGCCTCGTGATAGAACGAACTCATATTTCTACCTATGAAGCCATTAGCCCCCGTTAATAATATTCTCACTTGCTGTTCTCCAATCTTCTAATGTAATTACGTAGGTACCATTATGACCCACCGCTATACCAGCTAAGTTATTAGCTATAATAGTTGCGGCTGATATATTTAGTCCCAAATTTAAACTCAAAGCTATGCCTGCCATAAACGTATCACCTGCGCCTGTGACGTCATACACTTCTTGTTGTGTAGCTTCATAGTATTCAATACTATCTCCGATAAGCAAAACCCCTTCTGAACCCAACGTAACAATAAGATGATTGAGTTCTAAATGATCACGAGTGAGAGTAGCCTTTGCAATAAGTTCTTTGACCGAATTGCATTTTCCAACATACGCTTCAAACTCTTTCTTGTTGGGAGTGCAGAGGTAAGCACCTTTATAATTATCCAAAGATAATTTAGGATCTACCAACACCTTAGCTTTTGTCTTTTCTATAAACTCCGCAGGTTTTTTTATAGTCCCTTTATTATAATCAGAGAAGACTACAATGTCCTTTTTATCCAATGCTATAGATTTCCAAATGTTTTCTTCTAGCTCAGTTTGCTGAATATATTGCTCATCATCCACACGAGACATGTAGTGACCTTCAGAAACAACTCTTATCTTTAATGGAATCTTTTCTGTACCAAATAGTCTCACATTATCAATGTCTAACAATTTTAAAGCGGGACTATCTGCATACGTTGCAAAATCAACAGTGGGAACAATACTAACTATATTGTTATACACATTACCCACACCCCCTAAACGCGTTTCCTTACGATCGAGGTTAACGATGGGCACAGGCGCTTCTGGAGATATTCTTGTTGTTGATCCATACCAATATTCGTCTAGGATCAAATCACCTACTATTCTTATCATATAAATATTCTCACATATTGACAAAGGATTCGTTATGGCACTTAGAGATTTAGTGAAAGATGTTCACACAGACGCAGAAAAAAGCCCGTGGGCTAAATTACTTATGTCGGGCGAGATCACAGCATCCCAGTACGCAGGATATTTATACCAGCAGGAAATGATCTATAGAGCTTTAGAGATCCGTGCTGGTGCATTAGGGATGCTAGATGATATTCCAGGTATTGCTAGACGATCCAAGATTGCATCCGACTTCCGCAATCTAAACGTCCAAGAACCGATGGATCCCACACCAAGCACTTTAGAATATTGTACATACGTTAAAGACATAAGTCAACAGCAATGTTGGGCTCATCTCTACGTTCGTCACTTTGGTGATATGTATGGCGGCAGTATGATTGCAAAAGTGATTCCTGGGGATGGGGAGATGTATCAGTTTGAGGAAAAGGGTAAGTTAATCAAGTATGTTAGAGAGAAGTTATCCGACGACATGCAAGATGAAGCTAGATTAGTTTTCAAATATGCTACTAGACTGTTTAAGGAACTTGAAAATGTCTATAATATTTAATAAGCTAAATGAATTCAGTCGGGCTATCAACACTAAGTTAGACGAGTATTCACATAGTGTGGAGCAACATGATTTTGCCTGGCCAGCTTGCACTTACCGCAATCCCAACTTGTTCAGACGCGCAGATCTTGACATTATTGATGCGACAGAAGATAAAAAGCTATGGATGATGCATCTTTGTGTATATCCTCATCTCTCTGACTCTGCTCCGATATATGGCTTTGATATTATCGCTGGTCCAAAAAAGATAACAGGGGCATTCCATGATTTTAGTCCTGTTGATCCAAATCACTTTATGATGAGTGAGTTCCACGATAGAGCAGCAAAGTTTATTCCATCTAAGAAGAGAGAGCTACCTGAGTGGGCTAGAAACATCTTTAGCGGTTCTATGGTGTCCGCAGGCAATGTCAGAGAAGGTGAAGAGCTGGAAGACCTATTGGCCTTAGCTTACAGCAATCTAGAGTATTTTCTCAGCAACATTGGTGGGACAAGTGACAAGGATTATACTGAGCAACATAATTGGTATTGCACCAACCAAAAGAAAAATCCCCACACACCAAGAGTGATGGAGAGTTTAGGTGTCGAGCCAGATACAGTTAGACGCTACATTAATGAATGCTTGTTCCCTGAAATACCTACTTGAGGGACGTTGCAAATTCCATCAGGTTTTCAAACACTTTTACTTTTTTATTCAGTTGTTTGTTTGCGTGAGTTTTCAACTTATCTAAAGTAACTAATCCTTTTGGAGTTTTTATAAGAATAGGTTTAGCTCCCAGCTTATCAGCAGCTTTCATGTCCGCTATGGTATTGCCCACATGCCAACCTTGACTCCACTTCACATGATACTCATCTTCAGCCCGTTTGAACATACCTATGTTTGGTTTCACATATGGATCTTGTTTATCCATACCTGGGCTAAAATACATTGTGTCAATACTCTGAATACCAGCATTGCCAAAAATATTCATTAATGATCCCCACTCCGATTCTACTTGACTTGCATCTCTCCCACGCTCATCATTTATGAACACAAGCCTGTATCCCTTTTTCCTAATCATCTTAATTGCAGTTAATGAACTGTCAACAACATTTAACCCACCGTTTGTTACAATCTCACTTTTCTCAATACCAACTACTGGTTTAGGAAAAGAAGTTGGCCATTGTTCTTGCGGCTGATTGATTACCCTTTGTTGGGTACCATGATCATGTCCACATGGCGATTGTTGCTGTTGGACTTTGCTGGGGTTAAATTCGGGGATCATCTGATCGAGCATGTTTGCCATTACGAATTCCTTAAATAAGCTAAGACACAAGTTTCAGCTGAGCCTGCATCTCCTGGATTGGGAGGATAATATACATTATCCCATTCTTCATTTAGTCTTTCTCTCACGCCTCTGTTAAAAGCGCAACCACCTGCTAAAACTAGATTCTTGCTTGGAAGTTTAGATTGAGCATAGTCTGATACTTTCAATACTAAATCTTCAAATACTTCTTGAGCAGCTGGAGCTATATCATCTGCTGTAAAGTTTGGTCTCCAATTACCTATACCTCTATGCATATTTTCTTTAAATATTGGTTTCCATTTATGTTTAATTATAAAATCATCTTCTATAGCTTTTTTTACAATGGGGTTGACATAACCTTCCCATTGATCTATTTTTGATTCATCTTTCTGAGGAACTAAGCCACATCTTTTTGTGATAGAAGAGTAGAACAAACCTAAGCTATCAGGGTAACGAGTACTATATCTCTTCTTCAGAATATCGCCTTGTGCTTGCCATATAGTGGTTGTGTCCCACTCTCCAATACTATCTATAACAATTACTGTGGCATCGGTGAAGGAACTATTGTAATAATGTGCCGCATGTCCTTCATGATGGCTCACGTATCTGATTGGAGCAGCTATGCCAAAACCCCTCAGATACTTCTTTACTCTATTCCGCTTGAAAGGTTTAGGTTGACCTGCATACAATTGTCGAGTAGCTTTAAGGAGTGGCTTCTCATACCACACAACAAGATCCGGACCTTTCATATTAACATGACAAGCATGACCAATCATTTGATCACTGTGTGTTCTTTCTGAGCTAGTGAACACTTGTTGAAGTTTATTATCGTTATAAACAGCAATAGATGCATCGTGACTATTGCCTACCATTCCCCAAATAATCATTCCAAAAGTTGACTATCCCCCTTAGCTACTCTGTAGTTATCTTCCACCGAATCTGGTGTTGACACCTCACAAATGGTACCTTGCTCAACACAAATAACTTGATGTGGAGTTAATGGTTCCAATCTCATTGTGTCCATTTTCTTCAATGTTCTTTTCTGAACAGTTGCATCTTTAGTATCAATATACAGCACATCAAACTTACCAGATAACACAAGCCACGTCTCATCTTTTACAGCATGAAAGTGCATTGAGAATCTTGCATCTTTATTGAAGTTCAATAGCTTACCACAATACTTATCATTGGTCGCCCAAATGAACTCACTCCCCCAACCTTTCTCCACAAAGCCTTCAAGTTGCGTCATTTATCTTCCTCACCGTTTCTGTAGTTGAATACCCTCGTGTGAATGGTATAACTATAGTTTGATTAACAATATCATATCCAACTATGTCTTCTTTTACATAGTCGCCGCCCTTAGTTAGAATGTCTGGTTGAATACTCTTAATTAGATTGTAAGGAGTACCTTCATTAAATATAATCACTTCATCCACACATGTCAACGCTAAAAGTACATATCTTCGATCTTCTTGATTATTTATAGGCCTACTTGACCCCTTTAGTTGCCGCACACTATCATCAGAGTTTAATCCGACAGTTAAGTGAGTACCGAGAGCCTTTGACGCTTCAAGATATTCTATGTGTCCTCTGTGTAGGATATCAAAACATCCGTTAGTAAATATTTTCATAGTTTCTTTTTCATATAAATAGATGTAAATTGAACATCTTTTAGGATTCCAATATGGCTGTACCAACAAGCAGAGCAACACTAATGGAGTATGCACTCCGTAGATTAGGTGATCCTGTTATTGAGATCAACATCGATCCCGACCAACAGGAAGACAGAGTAGATGATACAATTGCATTATACCAAGAATTTCATTCAGATGCAACGATAAAAACCTATTTAAAGCATCTAGTAACAGCTGATGATGTTACCAACAAATATATCACACTTTCTTCTGATGTTCTTTATGTATCTCGTTTATACCCAACCAATGGTACTTCTACTGGTTCTTCTAGTGGTGTGAGCATGTTCGATCTAAAATACCAAATGCATCTTAATGATTTAAGAGACCTATCAACTTATGCATTTGATATGGCTTACTACAATCAAATGCAGCAGCATCTTTCTATGATTGATTTAGTATTAACTGGCGTGCCTATTACCAACTTCTCTCGCAGAGAGAATAGATTGTACATCTATGGTGAATTGGGGACAGATGTTAAAGCGGGAGAATATATAGTAGCGGAAGTATATTCTGCAGTTAACAACTCGTCGATATATAATGATATGTTTGTAAAGGATTACACAACCGCTGCGTTTAAACAACAGTGGGGTCAGAATCTAATCAAGTTTGAAGGTATGGTTCTTCCAGGTGGTGTCACGCTGAACGGTAGACAGATTTATGATGATGGTTCTGCAGACATGGAAAAGTTAAGAGATAATCTGAGACTAGAGCAAGAGCTTCCACCCGACTTCTTTGTAGGATAATATGGCACGCAATATATACTTCTCTGACAAGGTTCGATCAGAACAGCAGCTATATGAGAATATAGTAATTGAATCTTTAAAAATTTATGGACAAGATGTCTATTACCTACCAAGAACATTGGTTGCTGAAGATCGTGTGCTCGGAGAAGACATTCCTTCTACATTTGACACATCATACAAGATTGAAATGTATATTGAGAACACGGAGGGTTTTGATGGAGAAGGAGACTTATTCACTAAGTTTGGAGTTGAGATACGCGATGAAGCAACTTTTGTGGTATCTCGGAGACGTTGGAATAATTCGGTCAGTGCAGTCAATAACCAAATTAGTGGAGAAAGACCACGTGAGGGAGATTTAATATATCTTCCTTTATCTAATAGTCTATTTGAAATACAACATGTGGAGCATGAGCAACCATTCTATCAACTAGGTAATCTACCAACATTCAAACTTAGAGCCAACCTCTTTGAATATACTGGTGAGGATCTAGATACTGGGATATTGGATATAGATGGTATAGAACAAACAGAAGCCTATACTTTCCAACTCAACCTCAACAGCATTACTGGTTCATTTAACGTAGGTAACACAATCCAACAAACATTAGCTTCTGGGACTATTGTGTCAGGTGAAGTATCTGGTTGGAACGATTCTAGCAATATATTATCAATAGTACATGTCGGCAACAATGATGTTGATGGTAGCTTCCATATACCTGTAACCGGCCTCAGTATTACAGAGGTTGGCACAGGTGCCACTGGAACTGTTGCCTCTGTTACAGAATTACTACTTGGTAGTGATAACGAACAAAATACAGACTTTGGTGGATCTTTCTTAGACTTTAGTGAAACTAATCCATTTGGAGATCCTTCATAATGTTTGGAACATATTTTTATCACGAGCGGTTGAGAAAAGCAGTGTCCTCTTTTGGGGCTTTGTTCAATGATCTGTATGTGTTGCGCAGGAATAAAGATGGGCATGTTGTTAATACACAAAAAGTACCACTATCATATGGTCCAAGATCAAAGTTTCTTGATCGGATTAGAGAACAAGCTGATCTGACAACTGACCAGAAAGTGGCTATTAAACTTCCTCGCATGTCTTTCGAGATTACCAATATCTCATACGATCCCACAAGGCAGTTGCCAAAAACTAATAATATTAATAAGGCGGTGGAAGGTACAGTACTAAATCGTAATAAACTGTATGCTGGAGTTCCTTATCTCGTGAGCTTTCAGTTGGCCATCTTCTCCAAACAACAGGATGATGCCCTACAAATTGTTGAGCAGATTATCCCTTATTTCAATCCACAGTATACTCTAAACGTCAAACCGTTTAGTCTTTATCCAGATGTTATTCAGGATGTTCCTGTGACTTTGACAGGTGTAGTCTTATCAGATGATTATGAAGGAACAGTTGCAGACACTAGACGAACGATTATGTATACTTTAGATTTTGATATGCAGATATACTTTCATGGTCCATTCCAGAACTCTGGTATCATTAGAAAAGTGGATGCAAGGGTGTTTGACGGAAACGTTGGGTTGGGACTTGGCTCTGATTCAGATGTCCCACTAGAAAAAATATCTGTGACGCCCAGCCCATCTGATATTGGTCCAGATAGTGATTTTGGATTTACAACAGCTATCACAGGACTAGATAGCGCAGAAGGATAAATTATGGATGATTCTGATACAGCTATTAATGATTTTGAATATGCAAGAAGAGTTAAGCACGACTTACTTGCAAAAGGATCTGAAGCTTTAGATGATATGATTGAAGTTGCCAGGTCTACTGAGCATCCCAGAGCGTATGAAGTTCTTTCGACTCTTATGAAAAATGTTGGTGAAGTCAGCGACTCACTTCTTGATCTTCACAAAAAGAAAAAAGATTATAAGAAGACGGATGAACTACCTGCTTTACCAGGCACAACCAATAATAATGTATTTGTGGGATCCACTACAGATTTGCAGCGGATGTTAAAGAATGAACCGATTGATGTTACACCCAAAGAATGACACCTACCTAGGTAACATAAATGTCAAACGAGATGGTGTTACTCACAACTTTACAAAAGAAGAGTTGCAGGAATATGCTCGCTGTATGCAGGAACCCGCTTACTTTGCGAGCAACTATTGTAAGATCATTTCTTTGGATGAAGGCTTAGTTCCGTTTGAGTTATATCCATATCAAGAAAAAATGTTTGACAGCTTCACCAATAATCGTTTTTCTATTGTACTAGCATGTCGCCAATCTGGCAAATCAATTAGCTCTGTGGCATATCTATTATGGTTTGCAATATTTAATCCTGAAAAGACAGTAGCTATTCTAGCCAACAAAGGTGCAACAGCTGGTGAGATGCTTGCACGTATTACACTTATGTTGGAGAACTTACCATTCTTTTTACAGCCAGGTTGTAGAGCTCTCAACAAAAGATCTATAGAATTCTCCAACAATTCAAGAATTGTATCAGCAGCTACGTCTGGTTCATCTATTCGTGGGCTTTCGATTAACCTATTGTACCTCGATGAGTTTGCGTTTGTTGAACGCGCAGCTGAATTCTACACTTCTACATATCCTGTTATTTCATCTGGTAAAGATACCAAGATTATTATCACCTCCACAGCAAATGGCATTGGTAATATTTTTCATAAGATATGGGAAGGTGCTGTTCAGCGCACTAATGAGTTTACACCATTCAGAGTTGATTGGTGGGATGTTCCTGGACGTGATGAGGCGTGGAAAGAACAGACAGTAAAGAACACATCTCAGTTACAGTTTGATCAAGAGTTTGGAAATACATTTTTTGGTACTGGCGATACACTTGTGAATGCAGAAACATTAATGGCACTAAAAGCTGTGCCCCCCAAAAGATTACTAGAAGGTAATAGTCTATGGGTGTATGAAGACACTAAAAAGAACCACGAATATATTATGACCGTGGATGTTTCAAAGGGAAGAGGGCAGGACTATAGTACGTTTAACGTGATCGATATTAGCGAAAGACCTTTTAAACAGGTAGCTGTATATCGCAATAATGTTATCTCTCCAATTCTCTTCCCTGACATTATTTATAAATATGCAAAAGTCTACAACGAAGCATATGTTATAGTTGAAGCAAATGATCAAGGTGGAGTTGTGTGTAATGGACTCTACTATGATCACGAGTATGAGAATATGCACGTATCTTCTTCCATCAAGGCAAATGCTTTGGGTGTTGAGATGAATCGTAAGATTAAAAGACTTGGTTGTTCGGCTATTAAGGATATCCTTGAAACTAAAAAAATTAATATTCAAGATGAGAATACTATATTAGAGATCTCAACATTTGTAGCTAAAGGTCAATCATTCGAGGCTTCAGATGGCAACCATGATGATCTAATGATGACTCTAGTAATGTTTGGATACTTTGCCACATCTTCATTTTTTGGAGATATGACAGATATTAATCTTAAAGAAATGATGTTTAAACAAAAAATGAAAGAAATTGAAGACGATATGGTTCCATTTGGCTTTTCAGATGATGGGTTGGATGATATACCAGTTCAAGAAGAAGGATCGCCGTGGGCAGTTGAGTATGCACGAGATTTTTAATATTATAAATAAAGTCATAGTGAAAATCAATCGTATTATGGACCCGCTTATCATATAGTTTCTCGAGAGGAAAAAATCATGGCATTTTCAGAATCTCCGGCCATTACCGTCAAAGAGATTGACGCATCAGGTGTAGTGCCTAATGTATCTTCCTCAACAGGTGGTATAGTTGGACAATATAGATGGGGGCCAATGAATCAAGCAACACTTGTTAGCAATGAAGCTAGCTTGGTTGAAAAATTTGGTACACCCTCACCAACAACGTCAGTAGACTTTCACTCTGCTGCGTTCTTTCTAAAATATACAAACGCATTGCAGGTTGTTCGTGTAGGCGATGCAGCAGCAGTAAACGGTTATAACGAAGACTCTGCTAACACTGGTCTCACACCACAAATTACTGACACAGACAACTTCGACAATCAGCAGTCAGCACTAGATACTGCTAAACACACATTTATGGCTCGCTGGCCTGGTTCTTTAGGAAACAGCCTTGCAGTCAGTATTTGTCCAGATGGGGACTCAGTAGGAGTATTCAACAACTGGGCATACTCAAGCGCTTTTGACGCTGCACCTAACACTTCTGTCTACGCTTCTGGTCTTGGTGCTAGTAACGACGAAGTGCACGTAGCGGTAGTAGACAGTGACGGAGAGTTCTCAGGCACTCGCGGCACAGTTCTAGAAACATTTGCATTTACTTCCATAGCATCTGATGCTAAGAACGCAGACGGTTCAACAAATAATATTCAAGATGTAATTAACAGACAATCTCAATATGTTTGGATGGCTGGGTATCCTTTAGTTCTTTCAGAAGCTAATGGCGGCACAGCTGCGGCGAATGGTAAAGACTACCAGATGTCAGGTGGCGGCGCTACTAAGAATTACGCCATGAAAAATGGTGCGGATGGTTCTGTTGGAACATCTGAAATTTTGAGTGGTTTCGATAAGCTAGAGGACAAGGATCAAATTCAGGTTGACTTCTTAATTTGTCCTGATACAGCTAGCCAAACAGATAACGTAACAGTTGTTAATGATATCACAGGCATTGCTCAAGGCATTCGGAAAGATTGTGTAGCAGTGGCTTCTCCTGCCAGAGCAAATGTTGTTGGTGCTTCTACTCCAGTAACAAGCTCTGTAACAAACACTAACCTTTATACCAACTCATCATACTTGGTTGTTGATAACAACTATTTGAAAGTGTATGATAAGTATAACGACAACTTCATAACAATCCCTGCTGCTTCGTCAACAGCTGGTATCATGGCGGCGACTGACGCTAACGCTGCAGCATGGTTCTCACCAGGTGGTCCTCGTAGAGGTCAATACTTGGGTGTAACTGGTATCGCTTACTCTCCTAACAAATCTGAAAGAGATGTTTTGTATAGAGCAGGTGTTAACCCAATTGCTAACATTCCTGGCCAAGGTCTTCTTTTGTTTGGTGACAAAACTAAACTCAATAGACCATCTGCATTCGATCGTATCAATGTACGTAGATTGTTCTTGGTTATCGAAAGAGCAATTGCCCTTGCAGCTCGTAACGTAATGTTTGAATTCAACGATGAGTTTACTCGCGCAGAGTTTACTGGTATCGTAGAACCCTTCTTACGTGAAGTTAAAGGTCGACGTGGTATTACAGACTTCCGTGTAATTTGTGACGAAACAAACAACACATCTTCTGTAGTAGACAGAAATGAATTTGTAGCTACGATTCTAGTCAAGCCTGCCCGATCTATCAACTTCGTTACTCTTAACTTTGTTGCTGTTAGATCCGGTGTAGACTTCACTGAAGTCGCCGGCACAGTATAATAGCAGTTAGGAGAAAAATACAATGGCTATTTTAGGAGTAGACGATTTTAAATCGAAAATCCGAGGTGGTGGTGCACGGCCTACGCTATTTCAGGTCACACTTAACTTCCCAGCATACGCAGGTGGTAATTCTGAAATCTCGAGTTTCTTAACTCGGGCAGCATCTCTACCTGGTTCAACAATCCCAGAGATGATTGTACCATTTCGTGGACGTCAGTTAAAAATTGCAGGAGACAGGACTTTCGAGCCTTGGGCTACTACAATTATGAACGATACTGACTTTCTTCTACGGAACGCAATCGAGCGTTGGATGAATGGCATGAATGCTCATTCGCTCAATTCTGGTCTTGTCAACCCCGTTGATTATCAAGCTGATCTAAAAGTAGAACAGTTGGATAAAGATGGTTCTGTACTGAAAACATACAAGTTTATTGATGCATTCCCAACATCTCTTTCACCCATTGATCTTGGTTACGACCAAAATGATGTTATTGAAGAGTTTACTTGTGAGTGGTCTTATCAATATTGGACTTCAGATACAACTAACTAAATAGAGTAGGGGGCAGTTAGCTGCCCCCTTCCCAAGAAGTCTGAAGGAAATTAGATGGCTGATAATAATGCGTTAAAGTTGTTTGGCTTTGAAATAAAAAGAGCTTCAACAGCAAGTGATAAAAAACAATTACCTTCGATTGTCCCAGCTGTGGATGATGACGGCGCTGGTTATATAACTGCGTCTGGCTCTCACTATGGGCAATACTTAAACTTAGATGGTGATGAATCTAAAGACAACTCCCAACTGATTATGAAGTATCGAGGTGTAGCAATGCACCCTGAAGTTGATGCTGCTATTGAAGATATTGTAAATGAATCTATATCTGGTAGTGAGATGGAGTCTGCTGTAGATATTGTAATGGATAAAGTCGATGCGTCTGACGCGATCAAGAAACAGATTAAAGAAGAATTTGATGGCGTTATAGCTATGCTCAAATTTAGCGATTTGGGACATGATATGTTTAGACGTTGGTATGTAGACGGAAGAATATATTTTCATAATGTTGTCAACGAGGCTAACTTGAAAGCTGGTATTCAAGAAGTGCGGCCTATCGATGCATCAAAGATTAGAAAAGTCAAAGAAGTAAAAAAGAAAAAAGATCCCGTGACAGGAGCTATGCTGATAGAAAGTGTAAATGAGTATTACATTTATCAGGAAAAGCCAGGATCACAAACTTCAGGTGTAAAATTAAGTACGGACGCCGTAACTTACAACACATCAGGAATACTAAGTTCTGATAGAAAGAAAGTAGTTTCGTATTTACATAAAGCACTAAAACCAATCAATCAATTGCGTATGATGGAAGACTCGTTAGTTATCTATAGACTAGCTCGAGCTCCAGAACGTAGAATATTTTATATCGATGTTGGTAACTTGCCTCGAGGTAAGTCAGAACAATATATGAAAGACATCATGGCTCGTTATCGCAACAAGCTAGTGTATGATGCATCCACTGGAGAGCTTAAAGATGATAGAAAACATATGTCGATGCTTGAAGACTTTTGGTTACCTCGCCGTGAAGGTGGTAGAGGGACTGAAATCTCTACTTTGCCAGGCGGTGAAAATCTCGGACAAATCGATGACATCATATATTTCCAAAAACGTCTATATCGCTCGTTAAATGTTCCGATTAATCGCTTAGAGCAAGAACAACAATTCAGTCTAGGTAGGTCTACAGAGATTAGTAGAGATGAACTTAAATTCCAAAAGTTTATTGATAGACTAAGACGTAAGTTCAGTCAAGCCTTTTTAGATATTCTTAAAAAACAATTAATGCTTAAAGGTATTATTACTGAAGAAGATTGGAATGCTTGGAAAGATGATATAATCATTGACTATATCAGAGACAATCATTTTACTGAATTAAAAGATGCAGAGCTTCTTAGAGAACGTCTACAAACTATGGAATTGGTCCAACCATATGTAGGTGAATATTATTCTAAACAATGGATTATGAAAAATGTCTTAATGTTGTCTGATGATGACATAAAGGATTTGAAAAAAGATATAGGCGACGAAATAGCCTCAGGCGAGATCAATAATGACGAACCTGATAATAACCAACAAAATGGAGATGATAATGGCGACAATTGAAGATTTTATTGGGTACGCAGCTAGCAAAGACTTTACCAAAGCTGGTGATACTTTTAGCAGTTTGATGGCTGATAAGATGTCAGCTGCGCTTGATCAAGAAAAGATCAAAGTGGGGGGTCAGATTTATAATGATATGGACCCAGAGGAAATGCAAACTGGCGAAGAAGAGCAACTTGAGTTAGATCTGGATGACCAAGAAGAGCCAGAAGAACAGCTCGAGATGGACCTTGATGACGAAGAGCCTCAAGAAGAACCTGAATTAGAAACTGAAGAAGCCTAAATATAAATTTATATAAATAATAGTTAAGTCAAGGTATACGTATGAAGACGTTCATTCAACTTAGAGAGCTGGCTGGTAGAAAACCTTCGGGTGAAACTATCTTCAACAAGAAGATAGATAGAGTACCAGTTAAGATCACAAAAGAGAAGAATCGTTTTGTGGTATACATCGATAACGATAGACTCGATGCATATCGAACTCAGCGTGAGGCTGAAAAGATGGCAAAAGAGTTTGTTAAACAATATAAAGGTTGAGCATGAAGCTAATTGCTGAATATAACGAAACAGATGTCGAATGCTTTGTAGAAGCTAACGGCAATGGTGGTAAGAACTATCTTATTGCCGGTGTGTTTGCTCAATCGGAAGCAAAGAACCGTAACGGTCGCATATATCCAAAAGCCATCATGGAGAAGGCTGTCGACAAATATGTTACGGAACAAGTGAAAACCAAACGAGCTGTGGGAGAGTTAAATCACCCAGAAGGGCCTACAGTTAATTTGGATAAGGTATCCCACCTAATTACTGACCTGAAAATGGAAGGTAATGATGTGGTGGGTAGAGCACAAATTTTGGATACTCCTAATGGTAAGATTGTAAAAGGTCTTCTTGATGGTGGTGTACAATTAGGTGTCTCGACTCGTGGTATGGGTAGCCTCGCGCAACAAGGTAACGCTATGGTCGTCAAAGACGACTTTCTTCTTAACACGGTTGATATCGTGCAAGATCCATCTGCCCCAGGAGCTTTTGTCAATGGGATTATGGAAGGTGTAGAGTGGGTCTGGAATAACGGAATCATTGAAGCGCGGGAAATTGAAAAAATGGAGACTGAAATTAAAAATGCTCCACGAACTGGTCTTTACGAGACTCAGGTACGTGAGTTTAAGAATTTCCTCTCGTTATTGAAAACAAATTAGGGAGTCAAACATGACTGATCAAATTGAAGGACAGGATGTAGAGCTCGACGAGAATGAAATCGAGGAAGCTCACGATCCAAAGAATGCAGAGGCACAATCTATTGCTTCTGTTTCTAGTGCTGAAGATAAAGGACCCAAAGCGAAAGCTCGCAAAGGGGACAAGAAAAACAGCATGCCAATGGAAAAACCAAAAACTAAAGCTGGTATGATTAATGCCTCTTTCACTAAAATGAATAGCATGTCCAAAGAAGAAATGTCTGCGGTATATGCTCATCTAATGGGTGAAGCTACAGAAGCAGCTACAGACGTAGAAGTAATTGAATCCAATTACGACTTCGATGCTGATCTGAATGCATTAGTCGAAAACGAAGCTACGCTCAGTGATGAGTTCAAGCAGAAGACAGCGGTAATTTTTGAAACAGCCGTAAAAACCAAACTTGCAGATGAAATCAATCGTCTGGAAGAAAATTATGCCAATGAACTCGAAGAGGAAGTATCAGCCACTAAAGCTGACCTTGTAGAGAAAGTTGACAGCTACCTTAACTATGTTGTCGAAAACTGGATGGAAGAAAACAAAGTTGCAGTCCACAATGGTCTACGTACCGAGATTGCAGAAGGCTTTATGAACAAATTGAAAGATGTGTTCTTGGAGTCATACATTGAAGTTCCAGAAGGTAAAGTTGACCTAGTTGACGACCTTGCAGAGCAAGTAGAAGAGCTTGAAGAAAAGCTCAATGAAACTACTGGCAAAGCAATTGCAGTTTCTGAAGAACTGGAAGTACTAAAGCGTGCCGCGATTATTCGTGAAGCGTCTAAAGATCTTGCAGAGACTCAAGTTGAGAAACTTGCTAAGTTGGCCGAAGACCTTGACTTCGATGATGAAGATACTTTCACTGCGAAAGTAAAAACCATCAAAGAATCATACTTCACCAAAACAACACCAACCACAAATGTGGAGATGGACGAGCTTGACGAAAGTCACGATACAACAGAAGTATCTGGCACGATGGCACAATATCTCACAGCAATTAAAAAATCCAATAAAGCATAGGGGTTAAATCCATGGAAAACACACAGTCTTATGACAAATTGATTGAAAAGTGGGCTCCGGTTCTTAATGAAGAGTCCTCCGGTTCAATTAAAGATCATCACAGACGTAGCGTAACTGCTGCGATTCTGGAAAACCAAGAAAAGGCGATGGCTGAAGAGCGCGCCCAGAACAGCGGCTTCCTAACAGAAGCAGCACCGTCAAACGCGAACACAGGTTCTATCGGAACTTGGGATCCAGTATTGATCTCACTCGTTCGTCGTTCAATGCCAAACCTAATGGCCTATGATGTTGCTGGCGTTCAGCCAATGACAGGTCCAACAGGCTTGATCTTCGCAATGAAGTCACGTCAAGGTGCAGGTACAACAGGTACAACAGAAGCCCTGTTCAACGAAGCTGATACTACACATTCTGGTACACAAGTAGCAGGCGCCAACGGTTCTAATGGACCATCAGGTATGTCAGGTATTGACTCAGCTGGCGGATTCGAAGGTCCAACCATCGATGATGACCGTATCACAGCAGAGAACAACACTGGCCGTGGTATGACCACAGACTCAGCCGAAGCGTTGGGATCATCTGGTTCAGCAGCATTCAACTCAATGGGTTTCACCATTGAAAAAGCAACTGTGACTGCAAAGTCACGTGCGTTGAAAGCAGAGTACAGCCTCGAGCTAGCACAAGACTTGAAAGCTATTCATGGTCTTGATGCTGAGACAGAATTGGCAAACATCTTGTCAACAGAGATCTTGGCTGAAATCAACCGCGAAGTAATTCGTACCATCAACTCACAAGCGAAAACTGGTGCACTCCAGTCTAACGTAACAATCAAAGGTGTCTTCGATCTATCTGCAGACGCTGATGGTCGTTGGTCAGTTGAGAAGTTCAAAGGTATGATCCTTCAGATTGAACGTGAAGCAAACGTGATTGCAAAAGAAACTCGTAGAGGAAAAGGTAACTTTATTATCTGTTCTTCAGACGTAGCTTCTGCACTTGCAGCTGCAGGCATGTTGGATTACACTCCAGCTCTCTCAACCAACCTAGCAGTTGATGACACAGGCAACACATTTGCTGGTGTTCTTAATGGTCGTACAAAAGTATACATCGATCCGTATGCAACAGTAGACTATGTCAACGTTGGTTATAAGGGTACTAACCCATATGACGCTGGTCTCTTCTATTGTCCATACGTACCATTAACAATGGTTCGTGCGGTTGGTGAAGATACATTCCAGCCAAAAATTGGTTTCAAAACTCGTTACGGCATGGCGTCAAACCCATTCGTAGGCTCAACACCAGCAGATGGTCTTGCAGCAGCGAAATCAAACCAATACTACAGAATCTTTAGAGTGCACAACATTCTAACTTAATTCTAATAAAAACGTGGGGCTAAACCCACCGTAAAACTGGGCAGCTTCGGCTGCCCTTTTTTTTGTCTTTTATGGAAATTAACTGTTGACTTCTGTTCCACTATAGCGTATAAAGAATGTATAGGAAATAAGGAGAATACAAAATGATGAATGCAGTAACAGGAACAGTTTATTCAGGTAAGAATGTAGAAACGCTTTTGGCTCTTGGCTATGATGAAGGTGACCTTTTCGTTACATTCAAGCAAGCTATCAAACTTGAAGGTATCTCAGGCAAAGCTCTGAAAGGTATCAAGAAAGCAGCTTCTTTAGTTCGTTATTCTAAAACTGAAACAGAAACTGATGAGACAGGAAAGCAAGTAGCTAAGCCCATCTACTTCTCAGTTTTTGACCTTAACGAAGTTCTAGCACGGAAGGTGTCATAATGGGTATGTCATCTTTAGTGCTCGATAATGATGAAATGTTCTACAGTGCAGCTGATGATGTGAAACTGGAATGTGATAATTTGGAGGAGTTCATTGCTCTAATGACTCCTCAGATGGATCTTGTGGCTTATACTCCAAAGAGTCAAGTCATTGAAACATTGAAAGAAATATACTATGGCTAGGTGTGTACACTATGTTGGATTTAGAGGAGACGAGTTCGTTAGAGCTCGTCGTATCTTTGGTGGTCCTGTTATTATCCACATGGTAATGGACGATAGAGTCTTCAGTGAAGTTAGTGATGAAGATATTGTCATCATTGGTCCCAAGGGGCACTACCACTGCAAATACGTAGACGATGTTTCGAGTCGTGTTTAAACCTTATAAATAGCCGTAAACAATCTAGGTGAGTTGAATGGCCATAGCATCGTCTACTATTACTACTGATCTGTTAGACACAACCGTGACTTCTAACACAAACCTTTTGCAACCTAACGCGTTCAAGGTACAGATCAATCGAAAGAAGTTTCCAAACATTGAGTTCTTTGCTGTGGGAGTTATACATCCTGGTCTTGGAATGAATGCGACAGAAGTACCATTTAGACGGATACAGTCTGTTCCAATGGCTGGTGCTGCATTGACGTTTGGCGAAGTAACAATCGATACCATATTAGATGAAAATATGACAGCATACACAGAAGTGTTCAACTGGATGCACTATATCGTTAATAACGATGATGTTCTTCCATCAAAAGCAAGTGCTGTAACTGCCCCTACATATGCTGACATTAAAGTTTCTATTCTAAACAGCTCCAACAATGTGGTAAAGACATTGAACTATAAAGATGCTATTCCTACTCTACTAGGAGATGTCACTTTACTTTCGACCACAGGTGATATACAATACATTAACTGTCCTATATCCTTTAGGTTCAGTACGTTTGAAATTAGTTAACACATGAGATTATATTATGATAGACTTACAACAGATCCTCGAGATGTGGAAAGAAGACTGTGCCATAGAGCGCAACAATCTTGATGAGACATCTAGGATAACACCAGCCTTACATGCAAAGTATCTTGAGCTATTAGCGCAAGCTAAGCTAGCTAAGAAACGTGCCGACTTCCAACAGAAGTCTTTGTTGAAGGATAAATGGCTATACTATAATGGCAAGATGTCTCAAGAAGATATAGAGCAACAAGGTTGGGTTCCAGATCCTTTCAATGGGTTAAAAGTACTCAAGGGTGAGATGGAGCACTATTATGATTCTGATCCTGAGATACAAAAGTCGGAAGAAAAGATTGTATATTGGAAGACAATTATTGAGACGTTAACAGACATTATAGATAACCTTAAATGGCGACATCAGACTATTGGTAATATGATTAGGTGGAGACAGTTCGAGAGTGGCAGTTAAAGTACAACTGAACGATTATAGTATGTTAGGGGTCGATGTAGACCCAGGTATCGGTGCAGAGATATCAGACTACTTTTCTTTTTATGTTCCTGGATATAAGTTCATGCCAGCCTACAAGAACAAAGTGTGGGATGGTAAAATACGTTTGTTCAATAGAATGACGGGTGAGCTTAATGCTGGCTTGTTTGTGTACCTCCATAAGTTCTGTGCCGAACGTGGGTACGAATTGGATGTCCAAGAATCAGATTATGGTTTGCCTGGCACTGTGGAACCTGTGCAAGAATGGGATGCGTGGATCAAAGCAGGTGACTTAGCCTTTGAGCCATATGATTATCAGGTCAAAGCAGTTAAGACTGCACTAGAGCGACAGAGAGCCATCCTTCTCTCTCCCACAGGTTCAGGTAAATCATATATCATCTATCTGGCTTTAAAATACTGGATTAGTATGATACCAGAAGGTGAACATAAAAAGGTGTTGATAATCGTACCTACAACATCCCTTGTGGAACAACTATATAATGACTTTAAAGATTATGGTATGTTGGTGGAGAATGCTGTTCACAGAATATACTCAGGTAAAGATAAGAATACTGATAAGAAGGTAATCATATCGACATGGCAAAGTATTTACAAAAACCCTCGTAAATGGTTTGAACAATTTGGTATGATAGTAGGAGATGAGTGCCACGGTTTTAAATCTAAGTCACTGTCATCTATTATGAATAAGGCAACAGAAGCAAAATATAAGATTGGTTGTACAGGGACGCTTGATGGTACACAAACACATAAGTTAGTCCTGGAGGGGCTTTTTGGACCCGTATATCAAGTCACAACCACTAAGAACCTGCAAGATAATAAAACTTTAGCAGCCCTAAATATAAGTGTGTTAGCACTAACATATAGTGAAGAAACAAGGCAAAAGGCAAAAGATTATAGCTATCAAGCAGAGATTGATTTTCTTATATCGCATGAGAAGAGAAATAATTTTATACGCAATCTAGCTTTAGATCAGAAAGGCAATACCTTAGTTTTATTCCAACGCGTTGCCAATCATGGTAAGATACTTTTTGACCTTATAGATAAAGGCGCCGCTGAAGATAGAAAAGTATTCTTTGTATCGGGTCAGACCGAAACATCAGATCGTGAGGCAATCAGAAAAATAGTGGAGAAACAAAAAGATGCCATCATCGTTGCTAGTTTGGGTACTTTTAGTACTGGCATTAACATACGCAATTTACATAATATCATTTTTGCTTCGCCGTCGAAGTCACAAATTAAAGTTCTCCAATCAATCGGTAGAGGATTACGACAATCAGACGATGGCCGCGTCACAAGACTATTCGATATCGCAGATGACCTACGATACAAGAAGCGAGACAATTACACGTTATCCCACTCGGCCGAGAGGATAAAAATATACGAACAAGAGCAATTTAATTTTAAGAGGTATGAAATTGGACTCGAGCATGGACACAGCCTATAGACAGTTTAAATTATCAAACGGAGAAGAGGTACTTTGTGAGATCATTCAATGGTCTGATGAAGATGAGTCTGCTATTATCATTCGCAAAGCTATGAGAATATACCAAGTGGAGCATTCAGAGGGTTATAGGATGTATACTCTACGCCCTTGGATGATGTACAGTGAGGATCCGGATCAGCTAATGACTATTAATGATGCTCAAATCATTGGAGAGTGTGAGCCTGCTCCTACACTGATGAAGCAGTATTTCATGGTCGTGAAAGAATATGCAAATACCTTTGCCGAGGAATTGAAGAAAATGGCAAATGAGGATAAACCATTTCCTCACAACATGTCAGATGAAAAACTCGAGGCTTTAATGCAAGAGATTGCTGACACTGACTCAAGTAATGTTATTAATATGTTCAATGTAGATAGAAGTAAAATGCACTAATGAATGACTGGGATTGCATAGCATATGAGAACTATCCAAGTCTGCACCGCTTTTTCAACAAGTTGTGGGTTGCAGAGCAGATGGGGTATGATTGTGGACCAGCTGGTATAGGTCCTAAGAAGTCAGGTACGTATGTAGTGAGACCCATATATAATCTATCAGGCATGGGCGTAGGAGCTCGTGTGCAACATATTGAAGCTGGCGATGATGAATCTGTTGAAGCTGGGTATTTTTGGTGTGAGTACTTTAGTGGGGATCATCTTTCTGTAGATTATACTTTCCAATCTGGTTTGACTGGTAATTGGAATCCTGTTCATGGTTGCGTGGGAATCAATTTTCCTATTAATCTAACCAAGTTTGCTGAATGGAGAAAGATAGATGTAGATATACATCCTTTACCCGAAGTTCCCAGGTTTGTACAAGACGCGTTCAAAGTTCCTCAGATCAATATAGAATATGTGGGTGGAAACTTGATCGAGATTCATCTTAGAGAAAGTATGGAGATGAAGTGGGATCGTATGATTCCGGTTTGGGATTCAACTACAATGATCCGCCGCCAGGAATTAGCTATGCATGGTTATGAATGGATCGACGATTTTGACGATGCTGATACTCAGCTTGAAGATCCACGGTTAGGATTCTTTGTAAAGGATATACTGCCCCCTGCAAAGGCTTAGCCTTATTATACCAGGTTTTTGAAAAAGGTCAACAGAAAAATAAGTGGTTGTACATATTAATATTATGGTGTACAGTTATAGTATGGAGAAAATTAATGGCTAAACGTAAAAGTATTCACTATGTGAACAACGCAGACTTCTCGCAAGCGGTAGTAGATTATGTAACTGTATTGAATGAAGCTCGTACTGCAGAACAATCTCTTCCCATTGTGCCGGATTACATCGCACATTGCTTTCTTAGAATTGCAGAAGGTTTATCTCATAAATCTAACTTTGTTAGATACACGTATCGTGAAGAGATGGTAATGGACGCAGTCGAGAATTGTCTCAAGGCTATAGAAAATTACAATCTAGAAGCGGCTACTCGATCGGGTAAGCCAAACGCTTTTTCATACTTCACACAGATAAGTTGGTATGCATTCCTTCGACGGATTGCTAAAGAGAAAAAGCAGCAGGATATTAAAGCAAAATATATTACTCAATCAGGTATTGAAGAGTTTATTGCATCTACAGATGATGCAGGAGCAAAAGTTGTTGCTCAACGCTTTGTTGATACATTGCGAGATCGAATTGATAAGATTAAAGAAGTTGACACTGAGGTTAAGAAAATCGTTAAGGCGGAACGCAAGAAGCGAAGATCCACAGTCGATGCGGACTCAGACTTGACGAGGTTTATGTAATGAATGTATTCTTAACAGGCGCAGAAGGTATGATTGGATCGCATCTCAAGACATACCTAGAGGGCACAGGCTGGAATGTTGATACTTTTGTGGGTGATATAACCAATGAAGAGGATTGGGCAAATCATGCATCTGATAATCTTCTCGAAGAAGAAAATCAATATGACTTTATGATTCACTTAGCTGCATTGGCTGGGGTGAGGGCTTCGATAGAAGATCCTGAATTATATTTTGATAACAATGTAAATGGAACCAGACTCGCACTTGAGTGGGCTGATGTATTCTGTAGTAACATATTGTATGCCTCGTCTTCAAATGCATGGGAGTGGTGGGGCAATCCATACGCTACCACTAAGATGATAAATGAAATCCAAGCAGAACAATATAATGCAATTGGTATGAGATTTCACACTGTTTGGCCTGGACGTGATGATATGTTGTACAAAATGCTTGAACGTGGTGAAGTAGAATATATAAATGAAAACCACACCAGGGACTTCATCCACGTAGATGATCTGTGTAGTGCTATTCATATACTGATGCACAACTTTACTCACATTCAAAAGACTAAAGGCAATGTGGTTGATATTGGAACTGGTCACTCTACAGAGGTAAAAAGTGTTGCCAAAGTGATGGGTTTTGAGGGACAATATAGATCTGAGAATCCTGGGGGAGAACGTGTCCACACTAGAGCGGATGTAGAATATCTGCACGATCTTGGTTGGGGACCCAAACGTAACATCCTAGTCAACACTGGTCAGAACGTAATACAGTTCAAATAGGAACATTATGAAGTTTGCAATCCTTAATGATACCCATGCCGGTATCCGCAATAGTAGTGACATATTTTTAGACAATGCAGAAGACTTTTATTCCAAAGTGTTCTTTCCTTACATGTTGGATAATGACATTCGTCATATCGTTCATCTGGGAGACTTCTTTGACAATCGAAAGTTTATAAACTTTAAAGCCCTCCATAGGAACCGTAAAATGTTTCTCGCTAAGTTGAGAGAATATGGTATCACTATGGACATCATCTTGGGTAACCACGACACATTCTTCAAGAATACAAATGATCTAAACAGCTTGAAAGAGCTGCTTGGTCATTATATGAATGAAGTGAATATCATTATGGAACCAAAAGTTATGGACTATGATGGGATGAAGATGGGTCTGGTTCCTTGGATCGCTCCTGACAATGAAGAGCAATCAATGACATTCCTAAAGAATGCCAAATGTGATATCATTGGTGGTCACTTTGAGCTCCAAGGTTTCGAGATGTTGAGAGGTATCGTAAACGAACACGGCTTAGATCCTAAGATCTTTAAGCGTTTCGAAGCGGTATACTCTGGCCATTTCCACGTTAAGTCGTCACGTGAGAACATTCACTATCTTGGCTCACAGATGGAGTTCTTCTGGTCTGATGCGCATGATAAGAAACACTTTCATGTTATGGATACAGACACACGTAAGGTGGAAGCTATTCACAATCCTCATACGTTATTCGAGAAGATTACATATGATGACACAAAAAATGATTACCTATCATGCCCGTTAGATCATCTAGACGATAAGTTTGTAAAGATCGTTGTAGTCAACAAATCGGACACATTTGTATTCGATAGGTTTGTAGATCGGATCAATAACCGTAAGGTACATGATTTAAAGATAGCAGAGAACTTCAATGAGTTTCTTGGTGATAATGTAGAAGATGATGAAGTATCTGTTGAAGATACAAGTGCATTGTTGTATAGTTATATTGATGGTGTAGAGACTGATCTTGATAAAGATAGAATCAAGAAGCAAATGTCTAACCTTATGACAGAGGCGCAAGCGCTAGAGGTAGTATGATAGTATTCAAGAACCTACGTTGGAAGAACTTTCTTTCGACCGGTAACAATTGGTCAGAAGTAAACATGCAGAAGTCTACTACTACATTAGTAGTAGGACACAATGGTGCTGGTAAGTCTACGATGTTGGACGCATTGGCTTTTGCTTTGTTTGGTAAGGCACATAGAAACATTAGTAAGAACCAGCTAGTCAATTCTATTAATAAAAAGGGCACACTCGTAGAAGTGGTGTTCACTGTCTCTGGTAGTGAGTTTAAGATTATACGCGGCATCAAACCAAATATCTTTGAGATATGGAAGAATGGTGTAGTGATTAATCAGGACTCACATGCCAAAGAGTACCAGAAGGTCCTCGAGCAAAACATCTTGAAGCTCAATCATAAGAGCTTTCACCAGATTGTTGTACTTGGGTCATCCTCCTTCATTCCTTTCATGCAACTCAGTGCAAACCATCGAAAGGATGTTATCGAGGACCTTCTGGACATTAATGTATTCTCTAAAATGAATGGATTGTTGAAAGAACAAATGTCCTCTATGAGGGAAAAGATAAAAGATGTTTCACACAAGATTGAACTCGGCAAGACTCAAGCGGAAGCGCAAAGGAAATACATTAAAGACGTCAAAGCACTTAATAAAGAAGCTAAAGAAGAGAAGCTCAAACTCATCAGCGATTACAGAGATGAGATTAAGACTCTTAATGAGCAAAACGGATCCTTATCTACCCTCGTGGAAGAACGATTACCATCACTCACAAGGAGTAAGCAAGAGGCGCAAGCAAAAATCCAAGAGCTCACTACGTTCCGGTCGAAGTTCAAGTCCGACATCAAAAAACTTGTTTCGGACGTTAAGTTCTTCGAGGAAAATGATACCTGCCCCGTCTGCACACAGTCTATCACAGAGGAGACGAAAAGGTCTCATATCGTGGAAGGTAAAGGACGAGCTAAAGAACTTAGCGATGCCTTATCGACTGCTGACTCTTCTTTGGAGAGAAGACAAGCAGCTCTACTAGACACAGAAGCCGGATTGGTCGAGGTGCAAAGTTCTCAGAGTGAGATACATGCTAACAATCAATCAATTAGTAACTTTCAAGCAGCTGTTGATCGTACTCAGATGGAGATTGATAATATTGGCAAAGGTGCTGATATTGAGTTAGCCATATCTGATTTAGAATCTATGATGCAGGACACAGATCTTCAGGTGGAGTCCAAGTTAAAAATTAACGAGGATTACCAATATGGTCAGGTCATAGCAGCTATGTTAAAAGATACTGGTATTAAGACTAAGATTATCAAACAATATCTTCCTGTTATAAACAAACTATGCAATCAGTATCTACAAATACTAGACTTCTACGTTCACTTCAATTTAGATGAGTCTTTTAGCGAAACTATTAGATCACGTCATAGAGACGACTTTACATATGATTCGTTCTCAGAGGGAGAAAAGCAACGTATCGATTTAGCATTGTTGTTTACTTGGAGACATATCGCTAAAATGAAGAATAGTGTCGCAACCAACCTTTTGATATTAGATGAGACATTTGACTCAAGTCTAGATCACGAAGGTGTTGACAATCTTATGAAAATCATCTATACTCTTGGAGATGAAACAAATGTCTTTGTGATCTCTCATAAAGGTGAGATCTTAGAAGGTAGATTTGCCAATAAGATCGAGTTTATCAAAGATAAGAACTTTAGCAAACTGAAGGATGCTGCATAATGGAACTGAGTGAAGGAACACTACAAGTGTTAAAGAACTTTGCTTCGATTAACTCTAATATAGTTATCAAGCAAGGTAATACATTGAAGACTATATCAGAAGCAAAGAACTTACTTGCCTCTGCTAACATCCTAGAAGACTTACCTATGGATTTTGGTATCTATGATCTAAACCAATTCTTGAGTGTGCTGAGTTTAGTAGATACACCTAGAGTGTCGTTTCAAGATTCATACGTCACTATTGGAGACTCGACAGGTCGTACGGCAATTAAGTACTTTTATTCTGATATAGATATGCTTACGAGTCCATCAAAAGATATTACAATGCCTAGTGTAGAAGTCAAATTCTTACTAGATAATGAGACTCTAAATAAGATCAAGCGAGCTGCTTCGGCTCTTGAGCATACAGCTGTCGCTATTTCAAGCAATAATGGTGTAGTACGACTCTCTGTAGTAGACCCAGAGAACACTACATCTAACACATTCTCTATCGATGTTGATGGAGATTTCGATGATGAGGACTTTAACCTTATCATAAACATTAGCAACCTCAAGATGTTGCCAGGTGATTATGAAGTAGAGATATCCTCATCGCTAATATCACATTTCACTAATGTGGAAAATAAAACGCAGTATTGGATTGCATTAGAAAAGTCATCAACTTATGGAGTATAATATGACAGAAGAAACTACCCCCACACCAGAGGATCAAATGTTTGATCTCGGTAATCGTACCGCTCGAAGCATGATTGCTGTAATTGATACAATTGTTCAACGTGGAGGTTTCAAGGGTGAAGAGCTTTCAACCATTGGCCAATTACGAGATCAATGTATTCAGATGATTCAACTGTCTGAACAGCGAGAGCAAGAACTTGCAACAGCTGCGGAAGACACAAGCAAAAAGTAATTGACATTTTATCCGATATCTTATATAATGAACGTCTCTATGAAGGATAAAATATGTCAAACGATTTCTTATGGGTTGAGAAGTACCGTCCGAAGACTATAGCGGACTGTATACTACCCGAATCACTAAAGTCGATGTTCGCTGGGGTCTTAGAGTCCGGCGAACTTCCTAATATGTTGTTTACTGGAACTGCTGGGTTAGGTAAGACAACTGTTGCTCGGGCTTTGTGTGAACAGCTCGATTGTGACTATATTGTTATCAATGGATCTGAAGAAGGTAACATTGATACTCTACGAGGTAAGATCAAACAGTTTGCTTCGTCAGTCTCCTTACAAGGAGGATACAAAGTTGTTATCTTAGATGAGGCTGACTATCTTAATGCTCAGTCGACTCAACCCGCTCTTCGTGGATTCATAGAAGAGTTTGCTAACAACTGTAGGTTCATACTTACATGTAACTTTAAGAATAAGATTATAACTCCATTACATTCCCGTTGTGGAGTCTATGAGTTTAACTGTACTAAAAAGGAGATGTCACAATTAGCTGGCCTATTCCTTAAACGTGCTCAAGATATCTTAAACACAGAGAGTGTAGCTTTTGAGACACCTGCTGTCGCAAGCATCATCCTTGAGCATGCACCAGACTGGAGGAGAGTCCTCAATGAACTTCAACGAAGATCTGTGGGTGGCGATATTAGTGCTAGCACTGTTCGTGACGTGTGTGATTATAACATACTGGTAAAACATCTCAAAGATAAAAACTTCAAAGCTATGAGATCGTGGGTTGTAAACAATATAGATACAGAGGCAGCAGCTATCTTTAGAGGGTTATATGACATTGCAACTGATAAAGTGCAACCTCATAGCGTTCCTCAACTAGTATTAATATTAGCTGACTATCAATATAAGAACGCCTTTGTGGCAGACCATGAACTCAATGTAGTAGCTTGCATGACGGAGATTATGGCAAATGTAGAGTTTAGTTGATGTTAGTATTATACACCCAACCGAGATGTCACTTCTGTGAGATTATGAAGCGCATGCTCAGTAAGTTAGACGGCGCGGAAGACTTCCAAGCTGTTGATATTACCAAAGACCCAGAAGCAAAAGCCTTTCTAAAAAAGAAAGGGCATAAGTCTGTTCCTATGTTGTATTGGAGAGTCCCAGGCCATGATGTGTGGATCAATAAAGACATTGATACAAAGAAGCTAACAGGGGATAACTTAGGTCAACGAATCAAAGAAGCCATAGCAACAACCAAGAAAGATAATTGTCTTGTGTTCGATGTTGATGGAACGATTACTCCAAGTAGAGAGAAGATAGATCCTGCTTATGCAGAAGTACTAATGGATCTCTCAAAGAAGGTTGACATTTACTTTCTCACTGGCTCGGACTTTGCTAAGACTAAAGAACAGTTAGGTGATCTAACCAAAGCCGCAAAAGGTAGCTATCAGTGTGCCGGCAATGAGTTGTGGGTAAATGATGAGTTAGTTAAGTCTGTGCCTGAATTTACAATGTCGGCAGTAATGGTTAAATGGTGTAAGCAACGATTAGCTGAAAGCGCGTTCCCGATCAGGACAGGTAAAAAGCACATTGACCTACGTCCTGGCATGATGAATTTCTCAATTATTGGACGGGGCTGTACTAAAAAACAACGACAGCAATACATTAAATATGATCAGAAAACCAACGAGAGGGAACAATTAGCAAGAGACTTCAATGAAATATTCCATTCATATTCAGCTCAAATAGCTGGAGAAACTGGCATTGACGTATGTGAAGATGGAAGAGATAAAGGACAGGTTTACAAACCTCTTCAAGAGGTGTATAATAGTATTATCTTCTTTGGCGATGATACTCAAGAAGGTGGTAATGATTATCCCTTTGCTAAACAAATACAATCCTTTCCTCATAGATGCTTCCATGTAGAAGGGCCAGAAGAAACATTCAAAGCCTTGGAAGGAATCAAGAGATTGTTCCTCCAACCGGCTGATGAGTGGCCAGGAATAGATAGTGGAATAGAAGGACAGCTATGAGCCCGTTTGATTATTTGAATTCTATCAACCATACTAAAAATGATCTCATGGTTGACGATATGACTGAGAAGTCATATAACAGTTTTATGACCTTGAGGTCATTAAGCTACTTTCCTGATACCGTTCATTACGCCAACATGGTTAACCGTTATCACCACCTTGATAACAAGCTCCAATATCACTTTTTACTAAATATAATAAGAAAAAAGAAAAGATTTAGTAAATGGGTTAAAGCAGACTCAACTAGTGATATTGAAGTGGTTAAGACATACTATGGTTATAATAATACAAAAGCCAAGCAAGCCTTGTCACTCCTGTCACCTGACCAGATAAAAACAATAAGACAGAAGGTGGATCAAGGTGGAAGAAAATAACATTGAATGGAGTCCAGCAACTATGCTGGAGATCACTCTTAGCGAACCAGATGATTTTTTAAAAGTTCGCGAGACCCTGACAAGAATTGGAGTGGCTTCTCGTAAAGAGAAGAAGCTATTTCAATCATGTCATATTCTGCATAAACAAGGCAGATACTTTATCGTACATTTTAAAGAACTATTCTTATTAGATGGTAAGAAAGCTAACTTAGATGAATCTGATTTGGCTCGTCGCAACACGATTGCGACCTTAATGTCTGATTGGGGATTGGTAGATATACAAGACACGGCAGGTGCTAAACCATTGGCACCACTTAGACAGATTAAGATTATTCCGTTTAAGGAAAAAGTTCAATGGGAACTATGTCCAAAATATAATATCGGAAATAAGTAATACCTGTTGACTTTAGTGGTCAAAGGCATTATATATACTACAGCGATGCAGAGTTCTCTGGTCGCGACACAATCTTGCTTGCTCAAAAGGAGATAACAATGACAGGCTTACAAACACTTTTCCCGCGGTCATCTTTTGTGGGTTTCGATCATCTTTTCAATGAACTAGAGTTCACTGCAAAACATGCTCAAGACCACTATCCCCCTCACAATATTATTAAGGCTGGTGAATCAGACTACCTGATTGAACTTGCTATTGCTGGGTTTTCAAAAGATGAAATTAATATCGAAGTTAAAGATAGGACTTTGACAGTAAAGGGAGAGCACGTCTCTAAAGGTAGAGAGTTTATCCATCGTGGCATTTCGACAAAGAAATTTAAGCGTACCTTTAGGCTGTCCGAACATGTAAATGTAAACGGAGCAGATATTCAGGATGGTATTCTGGCAATTGAATTGCAGTATCTCATTCCAGAAGAAATGCGTCCTCGTAAAATCAATATTGGTCAAACGAGGAACGAAAATGACACAAGCAATACTAACAGCGCACAGCTACTCAACGAGAGCAGTTGAACTATTTATTGAAGCACTGAAAAGTGTTTACAACCATCGGATTGAACGTAGAGCAATCCGTGAAACTGAAAAGGCTCTAAGCAACTTATCTGACTATGACTTAGCAGACATTGGTATTAGCCGCGGCGAGATCTATGAAATCGCACGAGCTAAAGCAACTATTGATTATGTCAAAACCAACCAAAATTTAAAGGGGTGGGTATAATGACAGTTTTAGTAGCAAACTATGTCTTCTCACCCTTGTCGGGTTTGTGGTCTTCACTCGATCGTTTTACCCAAGTGGTGGGTTACTCGAGAGCGGCAGCGGAGCTCGCAAGAATGGGGCTTCACGAGGAGTCGAGGAAGTGCATGATGGAAGTAAACAAATTGCGTGATTAAAAGTTGGGGGGCAGTTGCCCCCCTCCTTATTTTATAGTATAATATAAGCTCATGTAAGTTCGGAGGGAATATGAACTTTTACACTAGCGTTAATAGATATGGTAATAACATCTTGTATCGTGGGTTCCAAGATGGTAAACGGATCCAGAAAAAGGTCCAATATAGTCCCACACTCTTCCATTTAACAGATAAAGAGACTGGTTGGAATAATCTACAGAACCAACCTGTGATGCCTCGCAACTTCGACACAATGCGTGACGCAAGAGATTGGGCTAAGCAGTATGATGGTGTAGATAACTATCCAATATATGGTACAACAAATTATGTAACACAATACATCACCGATCGCTTTCCAAACGATATTAAGTTTGAACGTGAAAAGGTAAATGTCGTATCTTTAGATATTGAGGTTCACTCAGAAGATGGTTTCCCTTTTGTAGCAGACGCTGCACACCCTGTGACAGCTATCACTCATAAGAGCAATCTAGATGATGTATATCATGTATGGGGATTGAAAGAATATGAAGAGAATGACTGTAAAGTCGATGGTATCAAAGCTATCAGATACGTACAATGCAAAGACGAAGTCGAGCTCCTACTCTCTTGGTTACAGCATTGGTCGGATCCTCGGACGTGTCCCGATGTTGTTACTGGTTGGAATACTCGTCTTTTTGATTTTCCTTATCTCATAAACAGAGTAAACAATATCATAGGAGGTGACGTCTACAAGAAGTTCTCTCCGTGGGGTGTTGTTGATCGTAGAGATATTGTAATTGCTGGACGTACCAACATAGCATATGAGATGATGGGTATTCAACAGTTAGACTATTATGACTTGTTCCGTAAGTTTGGATACAGCTATGGAACACTTGAGTCCTATAAGCTAGACCATGTAGCATATATTGTTCTCGGAGATAAGAAATTATCATTCGAGGAACACGGTAATCTACAGAATCTATATCATGCTGATCACCAATTGTATATCGACTATAACCTCAAAGATGTTCAGCTTATTGAACGACTAGAGGAAAAGATGGGGTTGATTACTCTTGCTATGACTATGGCTTATAGGGGTGGTGTAAACTACTCTGAGACGTTTGGTACAACATCTATCTGGGATTCTATTATATACAGAATCTTGACCAAGCAACAAGTAGTTGTCCCTCCTAAGATAGCGAAGACGAAGACTCCTTATCCTGGAGCATTTGTTAAGGACCCAGATGTGGGAATGCACCAATGGGTAGCTTCGTTCGATCTCAACTCCCTCTATCCAAACATCATTGTTCAGTATAACATGTCACCTGAGACTGTCATTGATGGTAAGGTGATAGGTGTAGATGTGGATTCTATTCTAGCTGGCACATCCGCTGAGAATGATCTGGATTCTACTATGGCTGCATCAGGTCAACGTTTCTCTAAGGAGACTGAAGGTATTATTCCTAAGGTGATTAAGCAATACTATGATGAACGCAGAGCCATCAAGAACCGTATGTTAGAAGCTCAGCAAGAGTATGAGCAAGGTAAGACTAAGACACTTGAGAACGAGATCAATACTCTTGAGAATCAACAGATGTCTATTAAGATCCTAATGAACTCTCTGTATGGTGCTCTAGGTAATAATTACTTTAGATACTTTGATCATAGGGTTGCAGAAGCTATTACAACATCTGGTCAGCTATCTATTCGTTGGGCTGAGAGAGCTATCAACGAAGAGATGAACAAGTTACTAGATACTGATGAGGACTATATTATTGCTATTGACACAGACTCATTGTATGTGAAGATGCAACCTCTTGTGAGTAAGTTCAACCCCACGGACCCTGTTAAGTTTATTGATAAGATCGCAGAAGATCATTTTGAGAAGGTATTGTCAAAAGCGTATGATGCATTGGCAAAGAAGATGAACGTATATGAGAATCGTATGGAGATGGCTCGTGAGGTGATTGCTGACAAAGGGATCTGGGTTGCAAAGAAACGATACATCCTTAATGTTCATAACAACGAGGGTGTTCAGTATGCAACTCCTAAACTAAAGATTATGGGCATTGAAGCTGTTAAGTCATCTACTCCTCAGATCTGTAGAGATAAGTTCAAAGAAATCTTTAGAGTTATCATTGATGAGGGCGAGCAAGCTACTCAGAAGTTTATTCGAGATTTCAAACGTGACTTTAGTAAGCTACCACCAGAAGACGTTTCGTTCCCTCGAGGTGTGTCAGATGTGGATAAATGGCACGATCGTAAGACAATATACAAGAAGGCTTGTCCTATCCATGTGAGAGGAGCATTGCTATACAATCATCATCTGAGTAAGAAAGGTCTCAACAACTATGAGACTGTGAAGAATGGTGAGAAGATTAAGTTTGTATATCTCAAGTCTCCTAATCCAATTAAAGAGAATGTTATATCATACTCGCTGAACTTACCTAAGGAGCTTGACCTTCACAGGTTTATCGACTATAATAAGATGTACGAGAAATCCTTTCTCGAGCCTATCCGAAGCATTCTCGATGCTGTGGGATGGGATGATGAACCGAAAGCTACCCTGGAAGCATTCTTTTGACTTATGCATTAACCATATTCAAAAATCAATACGACAATAAGACTCACCGGAGGCTAGACTTTGATACATGGGATCAATTCTCTAAGTTTCTATACAAGCTATCAGAAAGACCGTTAGGAGGTAAGAGAGATGCTGAACTTATTTCGCCAGCTGTATATGAGACTGGTACTACTCGATCAAACAAAAGTGTCCTTGCTTGGCAGCGTTGGGCTGCTATTGATGTTGATGATCATGCGTTTGAGGGGAAGTTAGAAGATGTACTTAGATCACAATATGGCCGTTTCAATTACATTTGTTATAGTACTGCAAGCAGCAGTGATTTGGTACCTAAGTTCAGATTGGTATTCCCGCTTGTATCGCCAATTGCGGCAGATAGAATCAAACACTTTTGGTTCGCTCTCAATACAGAAACAGAGGCAATCGGAGATCGCCAAACTAAAGATCTATCTCGGATGTATTTCGTCCCTGCATCTTACTCTGGCGCTAACAATTTTATATTCTCTAACTCAACTGGCGTGGATATTGACCCCGACCTATTGATGGCAAAGCATCAGTATAGTGAGAAGCTAAATAGTGCAAACTTCCTAGACAGATTGCCCGATGCTTGGAAAGAACAAGTGTTGGAGCACAGAAAAGGAAAGCTAAGTAATACATCGTACGTATGGACAGGATACAGCGATTGTCCGTTCTGGCCAAAGAAGCTAGCCTCAGAGTATATGGGGATATCTGGTGAGGGTTGGTATCGTAAGATGTATGCAATTATGATTAGTACAGCCGGCAATGCCGTGTTTAGAGGATATCCAATAACAGCCAAAGAGATCGTAGACTTGTGTAAAGAGTTTGATCGCACGACAGGCAATTGGTATGAGAATAGACCAATGGAAGTGGAGGCCAATAACGCTCTACAGTATGTGTACACTAATAATGTAATAGGTGAAAATAATGTCTGACAGTGATACTTTAACAAAAATGGCTGAGCTATCTAAGCCAATTGATCAACAAATTATGATGTGTGATAGCAGAGAAGAAGTTCTCATGTTAGCGAGTGTTCTTCTCACTCGCGTCAAAGATATGTTCGATACGCAGATTGGTGTCGCTGGGCGGCGAGAGATATTCATGGATGCTGCAATTAAGGATATAATGAAAGAATGAGACTGATTGCTGGACCGTGCCAACACGAGAGTTTAGAAGAATCGCTTTTGATAGCAGAGCACCTTGTTGAGCTATGTGATAAGTATGGTATAGAATACTACTTCAAAGCTAGTTTTGACAAAGCAAATAGAAGCCACATTGATGGCATTAGAGGCTTGGGACAAAATGAAACTGTGAACGATTTTATGTCTATGCGGAAAGAGATTCCCAATCTAAAGATCTTAACAGATGTCCATACAGAAGGTCAAATATCAAGTTGTCACAAGGTTGTGGATGTGCTGCAGATCCCAGCCTTCCTGTGTCGACAGACTGATCTAATTCAGACAGCTTGTAAGACCGACTGTATTGTCAATATCAAAAAGGGTCAGTTTCTTGCACCATGGGATGTTAAAGGTATCCTAAGTAAATGTAAGGAAGCAAAAGAAGTGTGGATTACAGAAAGAGGTACGAGCTTTGGTTATAACAATCTTGTGGTCGATTTTAATGGCATGCAGTACATGCTTGATAACTATAATGTACCGATCGTATTTGATGCAACCCACTCGTGTCAGCAGCCTGGCGGACTCGGCAACTCGTCTGGTGGTAATCGTGAGTACGTTCCAGGTCTTACTCGTGCTGCCTCTGCTATGGGCGTTGAAAACTTTTTTATAGAAACTCATCGTAGACCAGACAGAGCCCCAAGTGACGGACCCAATATGGTCTACTTGGAGGATATGGATCAACTTATAGAAAATATGGTGGAGTACCATTATGCCAAACATTGAAATAACCACTAAGCCTACTGGACGTTCACCAGAAAGAAAAGTCCACTACGGATCTAGAACTATGAAGCTGGATCTCACACGACCCAAGTATAATAAGATTGGGGAAGAAAAATACTTCTGGGAATTCTATTCAGACTTTGATGAATGGGATCTTGACCACAACTTAGTATTCTATACATGCGGAATGTGCTTCCGTGTAGAAACGAATGATGATAGACATGCCCAGTTTGTGCGTAACATGTTTACAGTGGTTGATAACCCGTTAGAGCACTGTGCTGATTGGACTATCCTACATAACACACAAATGCACACTCCACCTAACATTGCTGTCAATCTAAATGAACACATTATGCTTATTGCTGGTACGACATTCTTAGGAGAGATCAAAAAAGGAGTGTTTAGTATTCTAGGGTTTGAAATGCCTGAAAGGGGCATTCTTCCGATGCATTGTGCTGCCTTTACTAGCGATGATGATAATCTATCTACCAATCTGATGTTTGGATTAAGTGGTACAGGAAAGACAACACTCTCTAGTGATCCAGACTATATGCTGATTTCAGATGATGAGGTGATCTGGCAAGAAGATGGTATTAATATGGTGGAGATGGGTTGCTATGCAAAGTCGGAAGGACTATCTCCAGAAACTCACAAGACGATATTTGATGCTGTGTCAGCTGCCAAAGCAAACAACTGCTTAGTAGCAGAGAACCCGAATGCATCGAACGCAAGGTTAAGCTATCCACTATCTTGTGTAGAAAACTCATATGCAGATATCGCACCAGGTCAATTGCCGTTTGAGCATCCAGATAATATATTCTTTTTAACTATGGATGCTACAGGTCAGTTTCCTGACATTAGTAAGATCTCTGGTGATACAGTCCGCAAATTCTTTGAGACAGGATACACGAGTCAGATGCCAGGTACTGAAGCTGGAAGCGAGGAAATCATAAAGACATTTTCTCCTTGTTATGGATCACCTTTCATGCCACGGCCGGTATCAGAATATAGTGATCTGCTTATGAAGAGAATAAAGGATACTAGTGCAAATGTGTACCTAGTTAATACTGGTATGGATAAAGATGGTAATCGCTTTCCACTACAACACACTCGGGATTGTATCCGCGATGCAATTATTAATGGTGTAGAAGATAATAGTGTAGAAGTGTTAGAAATTTTAGAGGATTTGTTATGATAGCAGGTAAAGTATGGGGTTCCACAGAATTAGTTGAAGCTAATGGAGCTCTAGAGTTCCATCGGATCGAGATGAATAAAGGTGGTGTATGTAGTAAACACTTGCACGAGTTTAAGTGGAATGGTTTTTATGTAGAGTCAGGTAGAATGCTTATCCGTGTCTGGCAGAAAGATTATGATCTAGTGGATGAGACAATCTTGAACCCTGGGGACTATACAAAGGTTAAACCTGGAGTTCATCACCAATTTGAATGTTTAGAAGACGGTGTCGCATTTGAGTTATATTGGGCAGAGTTTAATCACAACGACATTGTCAGAGAAACGGTAGGACACGGATGATACGTATACTATTGGCACTACTGCTATTAGCTTCTCCTTTAGCAGCTCAAGATAACGAGGGACCTCTTTCGTGGTTTCCTCATTCATCGCCTTGTGGACCCGAACGTCCATTATTAGAACTGTTAGCTCAACAAGAACAACTGCTACTATTTGTTGGTATAGGTCAAGTGTTTGGTGCTAATGGTTTACCTCTTAGAGGAACAATGATGACTTTTACAAATCAAGACACAGGAGAATATACAACAGTTCTTAGATCTCCAAACGGACATATGTGTATGATTATGAGTGGAGACAACTTCCGCCCGTACGATGGCCAAATCCCTCGACTGAAAGACCAATTATGATTAAGTTTATTGCAGCAATGGATCATAGCGGAGGCTCCACTGGTGGAGTCTTAGAGCGTTATGGTAGAGAGTTTACAGAAGAAAATAAGATGGAGCGAGTCCATGAAATGCGGCTCCGGATGGTTAACTCTCCCGCTTTCAATTCTACCAACATTGCATCCGCTATATTATATAAAGATACAGTGGATAGAGGTATGGTGCCTGTTCTTCGTAAGAAAGGGATCTCAACATTTCTAAAAGTAGATAATGGTTGTGAGGAAGATGGTACCCTTAAACCTTTTAGTGTAACTGATATGTGTTCTTATGCCCGAGCCAATAATATCATTGGCACAAAAATGAGGTCTATAGTTAAGACAGCTGATATCTTAGAAGAAGTAGTTAGACAACAATTTACATTGGCTCAAGCTATTGCTTACGAAGGTTTGGTTCCTATTGTGGAACCAGAGATTCCAATCGACCATCCTGAGAAAGCTCAGCTAGAAGAACAACTAGAAAAAGAATTAGTAAAGCACTTGTCTTTATTTGACAAAAGTCTTATACTTAAACTTACAATACCTGAAGCCAAGAGCCATTACTCATCACTGCTGATGTATACCAGCGTAGCTAAGTTGGTGGGATTGAGTGGAGGGTATACAACAGCTGAGGCTTGTAGTAGATTGTCTGGACAAAGTAGTATGACTGCTAGCTTTTCAAGAGCACTGTCGGAAGGATTGTTTCACAACCAAAGTGATAATGCGTTTGATTCTAAGCTAGCTGAAAACATAATGATGATAAAGGGAGCATGTGCATAAAATGAAGTGGATGTTAATTTATATAATAATTAATGGAGACATGCCTTATGCTGTCAATGCTCAAGGTCCACGCGAAACCTTTGATACAATGTATGAGTGTTTTAATGCACGAGAAATATTATCTGAATCCATTGGCATTGGTAACGGTTATTTTAAGCTAGGACAACAGGCTGTGTGTATAAAGGTCACACCCAATGACACATAAGATTGGATTCACATGTTCAACCTTTGATCTATTGCACGCTGGCCACATTGCTATGCTTAGAGAAGCTCGTGAACAATGTGACTATCTTATTTGTGCTATCCAAACAGATCCTACCATTGACCGCCCTGAGAAAAACAAACCTGTTCAAACTCTTGTTGAGCGCTGGACTCAGCTGCAGGGTGTCAAATATGTGGATGAAATTATACCATATCAGACCGAAACAGACCTTGAAGATATTCTAAAACTATTTAACATTGATGTGAGAATTATTGGTGAAGAGTACAAGGATGGCAAATTTACTGGACGAGCCACTTGTGCTGCAAGAGGAATTGAGATATACTTCAATAAACGAGATCATAGATTCTCGTCCAGTGATTTAAGAGAAAGAGTAAAGCAAGCATGAAAGTATTAATCATTGGCCATGGTTTTGTAGGCAAGGCTGTTCATTATGGATTCAGCAATAACCATGTGGATGTAATTGACCCAAAATACGAAGATGGTTTAACTTACGAAGATGTTGACGTAATCGAATATGATATCATATTTGTGTGTGTCCCAACACCAATGTCAGAAAATGGTTCGTGCGACACAAGTATTTTAGATGGTGTGTTAGGCAACATTCCGTTTCAACCAAACAATGCTGATCAAGTTGTCGCAATCAAATCTACTATCCCACCTCGCGCAATTGCAAAATACAGCAAAAGAAAAAACATTGTATACAACCCTGAATTCCTTACAGAGAGATCCGCTGCAGAACAGTTCGTTGATCCTCAGTTTCATGTCTTTGGAGGCAACCCAGAAACATGCGAACGATTAGCAAAGCTGTATGATCTGTTCAGTTTGTGTAACCCCTGCCCTGTCCATATTATGGGTTTAGAAGAAGCTAGCTTTACCAAATACGCAATCAATTCATTCCTTGCAGTAAAGGTCACATTCTTCAATCAATTGTATGATGTAACTCAAGGCTACGCCTTCGAGAATATAATTAAAGCTGTTGGAAGTGATAAACGTATTGGTCATTCACATACCAAAGTTCCTGGGTTTGATATGAAGAGAGGATATGGTGGCGCGTGCTTTCCAAAAGACACAGCCGCTATAACTAACGATCATCCAGAGTTGACTTTGATCAAGGAATGTGTTAAGATAAACAATGAGTACCGAAACGAATATTCATTAGATGAAAGAGAGAAAGAACAGCATGTCAATTATGGACAAACTAAAGAAGAACTCCAAGATAAAATCATCGGAGGTCCTATCTCAGTCTAAGTTCTTCACTGAGAAAGATATGACACCAACAGATGTGCCTATGATCAACGTAGCATTATCTGGATCAGTAGATGGAGGTTTAGCACCAGGGCTTACAGTGCTCGCAGGTCCCTCCAAGCACTTCAAGACATCCTTTGCATTGCTAATGGCTGGAGCGTATCTCAAACGGCATCCAGATGCAGTTATGCTATTCTACGACTCAGAGTTTGGTTCACCACAATCGTACTTCGAGCAGTTTGGCATCGACGTTGATCGTGTATTGCATACACCAATTACTAACGTAGAAGAACTAAAGTTTGATATGATTGGTCAGCTAGAAGAGCTTGATCGTGACGATAAAGTAATTGTCGTTATCGACTCTATTGGTAACATGGCGTCCAAGAAAGAATTGGAAGATGCTGTTAATGAGAAGTCTGTTGCAGACATGTCTCGTGCCAAAGCTCTTAAAGGATTGTTCCGTATGACCACTCCTTATCTGACTATGAAGAATATTCCATTGATTGCAGTTAACCACACATATAAAGAGATTGGGTTATTTCCAAAAGATGTGGTTGGTGGTGGAACAGGTATCTACTATTCAGCAGACAACATCTGGATCTTAGGACGTCAGCAAGATAAAAAAGGTACAGAGATCCAAGGATACCATTTTGTAATTAATGTGGAGAAGTCAAGGTATGTTAAAGAAAAGTCCAAGATTCCTATTACTGTATCCTGGGAGGGTGGTGTTAAGCATTATTCTGGTCTTCTCGATTGCGCTCTCGCTGGAGGTTATGCTACTAAACCTGCAAACGGCTGGTATGCTAGAGTCGATCGATCAACTGGAGAAGTTGGTCCAAAAGTTAGATACGATGCAACCTTAGAGAAAGAGTTCTGGGATCCAATCTTCACAGGGACGGACTTCAAAGAGTTCCTGACAAAGCAGTACTCTATAGGCCACCAGTCGTTAGTGGATATGGACGCTATTGTTGAAGAAGTGTAGTCCTTGGGATCATATCATTGAAGATGATTTCTTAGGTTCAGAGCATCTTCAATATATTAGATCTATCATCACTCCAATAGAAGATTATGAAGAAAACAAGTTAATCCAGAATTGTACCTTAAACACTCTTGGTGGTTACTATGGTGTAGATCGTGTCGATAAAGTTGGTAGATGGACTGGATCAACAGATCCAAAAACAATTAAGATTGTAGAGTGGGTGAAACCAAAATTATATGCTGCTTGTCAAGAACTAGCTCCTGAAAGACTTTTAAATGTGGAAAGAGTTGAAATGCAGCTTCAAACTATGAAACGACTGTCTGATGTTCAACATTGCCACACAGACTCGTCATCCAAGATGCTTTCTTGTATTGTTTATATAGATTCCAGCAATACTGGAACCTTCTTGAGTGAAACACGTCGCAATGGTCCAATAACAGAAGTTGAGCCAAAAGAGGGTAGAGCTCTGCTGTTTTGTTCTGTCAAAGATAAAACATGGCATAGCTTTTCACCTATATCAATAGATAAACCGAGAACAACTCTTAACTTTTTTCTAAGGAATTAATATGATTAACATTGATAAGATGTCAGAAGGGATTGACTATGAGATGGTACCAAGCCCAGTAGATAATGAACAAGCCTGGGCCATTCGCTTTCTCGCTGGACCTTTTGTGGAAACTGTGATATCATTTGGGAATCTACAAGTTGATGGTAAGCAAGAGTCCATTAACTTTAACTTTAGTGTTATCGAAAGTCCCATCGAAGATCTTAACCCAGACAATCCAGACCTACAACAATGGTGTGGTTCGGTCCTACATGATGTGTTAGATATGGCTATAGCCAAAGGTGACGCAGTAATTAACGAAGTGAAATAATATATGAACAATGTGAACATTGAACAGACTATCATACGTAATGTAATATGTAACGACACCTTCATGCGTAAGGTGTTGCCTTTCTTAAAGGTAGAGTACTTTGAAGGAGTATATAAGAATCTGTTTAAGGAGCTTGGTGTATATGTTTCCAAGTATAATAAACTACCATCTCAAGAATCGTTCAAGATAGAGATAGATGATTCTGACAAGTTCAATGAAGATCAATACACACAGGCTATGGACGCTCTACCTTCTTTATTCTCTAAAGAAGAAGTGGATGAGAATTGGCTTTTAGATCGTACAGAGAAGTTCTGTCAAGACAAAGCTGTGTATAATGCAGTGATGGAATCTATTACTATCATTGATGGTAAGCATGCATCTGCTACTAAGGGTGCTATTCCCGACATACTCACTAAGGCTTTAGCCACATCCTTTGATACAGCTATTGGTCACGATTATATTGAGGATACAGAGAAACGATACGATTTCTATCATCAGCAAGAAGAGCGTATTGAGTTTGATCTGGATTACTTTAATAGGATTACTAAAGGTGGTGTTCCTAAGAAGACTCTCAACATATGCTTAGCTGGTACTGGTGTAGGTAAGTCTTTGTTCATGTGTCACATTGGAGCCAACGCTCTTGCAGCTGGTCGTAATGTTCTATACATTACAATGGAAATGGCTGAAGAACGTATCGCGGAGCGGATAGATGCAAACTTGCTAAACGTCCCTATAGACCAGCTAGAGAACCTCTCTAAGCCGCTTCTAACCGGCAAAGTTCAGGACATTGCAGCAAAGACTAATGGTAAACTAATCATTAAAGAGTATCCTACAGGTCAGGCCAATGCCTCTCACTTTAGAGCTTTGCTTAACGAGTTAAAGCTAAAAAAGAACTTTGTTCCCGAAATGATCTTTATTGATTACCTAAATATATGTGCTTCGGCAAGAATGAAAGCTATGGGAGGATCGATCAATTCGTACACTTACATTAAAGCAATTGCTGAAGAGCTACGGGGCCTTGCGGTCGAGTTCGACGTTCCGATCTTCTCTGCAACGCAAACGACTCGTTCAGGTTATACTAGCTCAGATCCTGGGCTTGAAGATACGTCCGAGTCTTTTGGATTACCCGCGACAGCCGATCTGATGTTTGCTTTGGTATCTAATGAAGAGTTAGATGCTCAAGGACAGATTATGGTCAAACAACTCAAGAACAGATATAACGATCCAAGTAAGTATAAACGATTTGTCATTGGTGTTGACAGATCTAAGATGAAATTGTATGATGTCGATAACGCTGAGAAGGACCTTGTAGACGACACACCAGCATTCGACAAATCTAATACAGCGGACCGATTCAAAGATTTTAAAATGGAGTAATATATATAAATGCATGCAAAGCTCATATCCTATAGCCAACCCACTGGTCGTATCCACGCAGGCGACCTTGCGAACCAGGGACTTGATAACATCCAAGACCTCATCGCGTACGCGGCCCGTGTCTCCAATCCACAAAACCAAGCTAACACCAAAACAACGGCAAAGCTACTTGACTATCTCATCAAGCACAAACACTGGTCACCATTCGAAATGGCAAGCGCCTGTATCGAAATTGAAACAACAAGAGACATTGCCAGACAACTCCTCCGACATCGGAGCTTTTCATTTCAAGAGTTTTCTCAGCGGTATGCTGACATACGCGATCTTGATGACGATTTTGTAATTCGTGAAGCTCGTCTTCAGGATCCAAAAAACCGTCAGAACAGTATTGAAAATCCAGACGCTGCTTTGGAGGATGAATGGGCAAACAAACAACTGGCCATTATTGAAATGGTGAAGATGACATATAATTGGGCTCTTGAGAATGGTATTGCTAAGGAGCAAGCTCGGGCTATCCTACCAGAGGGAAATACAGTTTCTAGATTGTATGTGAATGGTACTATTAGATCATGGATTCATTATATCGAACTACGTTCCGCTAACGGAACACAGCAAGAGCATATGGATGTTGCTCGTGCGATTGGCGAAGCTATAGGAGCAATTTATCCAAAGGCACTGGATTTCATCAAGGAGGACTAAATGGGACGTAAGATTTCAACCTACCACTCGGAACTAGGAAAAGGGTATTGTGAAGTTCATATGAACTTTAAAGATGAAATGGCATATATTAAATACTTTGATAATAATGATAAGCAATTCTTCGTAGAAGATTTTCCAAACCACTCTCTCAACTATGTGACAGATGCAGCAGAAAACTGGTGCGCCGGAATAAAAAAATTAGAAGATATTTAAAATAACTGTTGACTTATGTTTCACTCTGTAGTATAAAGAATGTATAACAAGGAGAACAACAATGTTAGATTCAGAATTCGTAGTAGCTTTCTCAGACGCAGCTAACTCAGATGCAAACAAAACAGTTTGTGGTACTACAATCTGGGATTATGTGGACGCAGATCTACATATCGATGGTTTTGCTGATCGTTTAGGCGAGCGCTACGAATCCTGGTTTAACGACATGGTTGATCAATTCCTGAAATCTAAACAATCATAAGAGGCAGAGTTATGAAATTATTGACAATAGCGTCAGTCGCGCTAAACCTAATGGTGGTATCAGGTATAGCAATAGGTGGGACCTTGGCTATCCAAGATCACCAAGAAGAAGAATTTGCAGAGGCTATTCTGCAAGATACATTAACCCGACAAATGCAAGAGCTTCAAGCTAAAGCTATGGAATGTCTTGCCCTGAATATCTACTTCGAAACAATGGCAGTATCATTGGCTGATGGGGTAGCTGTATCAGACGTAGTAATGAACCGTGTAAAAGATTCTCGCTATCCTAACACTATTTGTGAAGTAGTTAAGCAAGGACATAAACACGAGAACGGACAGATGAAAAGGCACAAGTGTCAGTTCAGCTGGTACTGTGATGGTAAAGCTGATGTCCCCACAAATGCAGAGGCATGGGAGAGATCACGTAAGCTAGCACGGGATATATATTTACACAAAGCATATGTTGGTATCACAGAAGGTGCTACACATTATCACGCAAACTACGTGAAGCCTAAGTGGAGATTGTCATTAGACCGAACTACACGTGTAGGCTCGCACATATTCTATAGGCAGAAATGAAAAAGTATATTGGAAGAGTAAGCATAGCGTTTAGCATTTTTGTTAACGCTCTGCTTGGTGGTAAAAACAATCAGACATTCTCAGCTGGCCAGTATGCTCGCAAACAGAAACGAAAGTGGAATGTTTGCTGGGCGATTGACCTCGTATTTATTTTTGAACAAAGCAGTGGACATTGTCAGCAAAGTTGGGTAAAATGGGAGATAATTGACAGAGCTATAAACCAGTATGATAATATTGGTCGTCCTAGACGTACTGTCTTTGATAAGGAAGAAGTGAAGGAAGATCTAGATGTAAAGATCAGAAGGGTTGGTGGAGTATGATATCAATGGACGATATCAAAGGATTGATTGAGACAGATGAACAAGCAATATATTGGGGAGAACCAATGGAAAAGACAAAAGGCAAATACTTTAGTACAAAGCGATATGGCCATAATATTGGTCTGAGTGCTTGCTTTAGACAGCCGCATGCAAACCATTCTCATTGTAGATTCCTACATGGTTACAGTCTTGCATTCAAGTTTACGTTTGGATGTAGTGAGTTAGATGAGCGGAACTGGGTTGTAGACTTTGGTGGTCTCAAGCCTTTAAAAGCATGGCTAGAAGATACATTTGATCATAAGGTTGTACTAGACGCTCGTGACCCTAAGTTGTCTTCATTCAGGACTCTAGAAGAAGAGGGCCTAGCACAATTAACTATTCTAGATGGTGTAGGCGTAGAGAAGTTTGCTGAGCATGCATATCATTTTGCCAGCAATCTTGTAAAGGAAATGTCACAGGGTCGTTGTTGGGTTGTCAGCTGCGAATGTGCAGAACATGGAGCTAACAGTGCAATCTATGAACGATAAGCCAGCGAAGAAATATACTTACAGCGAAATCTTTCATTCGATTCAAGGCGAGGGACACTACACTGGTGTTCCTACTGCCTGGATTCGTTTCTTTCTTTGTAACCTACAGTGTGATGGCTTTGGTCAGTTGTTTCCGACTAAGCCTGAGACATACGATCTTCCATATGCAGACTTCGATGCGTCCAAGATTGAGCGTGTAGAAGATCTTCCTGTATGGGAAAAAGGATGCGACTCTTCATACACTTGGTCTAAGAAGTATAAGCACCTGATGGGTCAAGAGACTGGTCAAGTACTTGCTCAGAAGATTGTCGACATTATGAAGAACGAGCACAACCCAGAGGGTTGGTTTCGGCATCCTTTGTCTGGTCATCATAACCATTTGTGTATTACTGGCGGTGAGCCTTTGATGAAATTATCACAGATGGCGTTCTTAGATATCTATGAAACTATGAGACTTATGCCTGGTGGGCCTATTGCAGAGACGTCTTATATGGCTGCAGAGAACCTACCTTCATCGATTACATGGGAGACTAATGGTACACAGCGACTGACAGACGACTTTGTCAAGCTAGTTAAGTCACCTTTGTTTAAGCCAGAAGCATTCTTCTCTGTATCACCTAAGCTATGGACTGTTGCTGGTGAGAAGCGTGAGAAGGCTATCAAGCCAGAAATTGTGAAGTCATACTATGATGTATCATCAGCAGGTCAGCTGAAGTTCGTTGTAGGTCCTGAACAAGAACAGTGGGATGAGCTTGACGAAGTTGTTGCCTTGTTCCGCGAGGCTGGTGTAAAGTATCCTATATGGATTATGCCAACTGGTGCTAGATTAGAAGAGCAAGAAGAGACTGCTGGTGATGTGGCCAAGATGGCTTTTGAAAGAGGATACAATGTGTCAGGTCGTATGCATGTGTATCTGTTTGGTAATGCGATAGGAACATAATATGAAATATTGGGTGAAAGACTGTTGGGATACAGTAATGTGTATGGATAAAAATCCCTTGAAAAATATTAATGACTTGGCTACACGACATATGATTATGCAAATACTAGCTTGGATGTGGTGTATTGTATTTGGTATTATCGCAGGTAGCTGGGCGGCTTTTGGCATAAGTGCAGTTTTGCATATGTTACTATTAGCTGCCATTGTAATAACAGTTGCAACATTTGAAACTGCTAAACGTAAACCTGAATATTTTACATCTCTCGGCCGTGGACGTGGTGGCGAGCATGAGTGAAAACTATTGTACCACAAAAGGATTGGGATGGGCATTTTTGATTATTATCATTGGAATGGTAGGTATGCCCATTCTGGGATCAGCAATTGCTTATCCAGATAACTGTAAACAATCTATTCTTATTCCTTGTTTAGGATTAAAAGAATGAAGTATGTGATTGATATCGACGGAACCATCTGTCAAGAAGTTTACTTTATGGATGGTAGTGGTAAAAAAGACTATGCCAACCATATCCCAATGCCTGACAGAATTACCAAGGTAAATGCATTATATGACGCTGGTCATACTATTAAGTATATGACAGCGCGAGGATGTGTCAGTGGTGTGGACTATTATGACCTTACTAAAAGTCAGCTAGACAGTTGGGGTGCAAAATATCACGAACTAAGTGTTGGCGAAAAGGAAAACTACGACATTTGGATTGACGACAAAGCGTTTTGGAGTGAGAACTTCTTTCGCGAAACAGGAGAGTCGTGGGAATGAAGTTTAAAAGTAAAATCTATTTAGACTATGATGACATTCTATCCATGTGTCATAACATCACATATGATGTGTCTAAGATTAAACCAGATCTTATTGTAGGTATAACAAGAGGAGGCTTGCTTCCTGCTCTACATCTCTCTCATCAGCTGGAACGTCCTATGATGACCATTCAATGGCAGACTAGAGATGATAGTAAATGTGAATACAACACAGTATTGCAAAGTCTTATCGATGCAGGAAAAACAGTTGTCTTTGTCGATGATATCAATGATACTGGCCGTACGTTTAGTGAGATATCTAAGAGATATCATTGCGAACGTCCTAATGTACATTTTATCTCATTAGTGATGAAAACAGAAACAAATTATCCCGCGACAGCAGCGTTGAGCTTACAAGATGAAAGATGGATAGTCTTCCCGTGGGAGAAAGATTGATAAATAATAAAACAACAAGGTATTCCAGAAGTTGTGCCCTCGGGCTTTTATCTGGCGCAGACCTAACGGTTCTCCCCTTCTCCACCGTTGTAAAATTAAATCTGATAAGGAAATCAAATGGCTAAAAATAATCCTGAGCTCGGTCGCGAGGTCAATAAGTATCTCGATACATTAGGTATCAATACTCCAATCACTGCAGCTGTAAAAGCTGATCGTCAGCATAAGCTCGATCGTATTACAGCTCTAACACATGAGATGTTAGAAGTGCTTGGTCTAGATCTAACAGACGACTCACTAGAAGAAACACCTATGCGTGTTGCTAAGATGTATGTTGATGAGATCTTTAGTGGTCTGCGTTACGATACATTCCCAAAGTGTACAACTGTAGAGAATAAGTTCTCATCTAATGACGAATTTGTCTTAGAGAAGAACATTACGTTGTACTCTGACTGTGAGCATCACTTGCGTCCTATTATTGGACATGCTCACATTGCTTACATCCCAGGTAAGAAAGTACTGGGGTTGTCTAAGCTAAATCGTGTTACACAATACTTCGCACAGCGTCCTCAAGTACAGGAACGACTGACCCAACAGATTGCACATGCGATTGCATACATTACAGACTCACAAGATGTGATGGTTGTAATCGATGCAGGCCATACGTGTGTATCACAGCGTGGTATTAAGGACACTCAATCATCTACAGTAACTGCAACATGTCTTGGTACATTTGGAGACGCTGGAGGTAGTCTGCGTAAAGAAGTTATGGCAAATATTAATAGAGGTTAATTATGAATCATATGAATGTGAGTTTTGTTAAGAGTGGCCTCCGGTTCGTAGCCGGAGGAGCTCTTATCGCAGGTAGCTTGTTCTGGGGTGGTGTGTTCATCATCCTGGCCGAAGTTCTTGGAGTTGTCGAAGAAGTAGTAGACAAAAGACTAGAAAATTAGCTGTTGACTTCATATAGACAATGATGTATACCCAACCTTAGCATAAAGGAGTGGGCAAATGGCATCGACGTATGAAGAATTCAAAGTTAAGTACTTAGTAGAAAATTATAGTGACAAGTGGGGTAAGCCCAAACACACTCGACTGGTTAAAGATAAGTTTTATCGTTACAACGAGCAATTGAAAGCAGAGTTTGGTTTTGATTTATATCGTTGTGAAGAATGTAAATGTACTAGCCACAATGGTCGGCCGATCATGATGGAACTAGAGCATGTAAATCGTATCACGAATGATTCTCGTATAGAGAATTTGAGATCACTCTGTCCCAATTGTCATACACAAACAGATGGTTATAAGAATCGTATGTTGACAATAGAAGAATATTGGGGTAGAGTGTGGGGAAAGATATGGAAAGGTGAATAATGAAAAAATTTGGCGTTTACGAATGTGTTGACGAAAACATGGATGTAGTGTATATTGGTAGTACATCCTTGAAATTAGAATGGTTAGAGAATAACCATCGCAATTGGCAAGACAAGAATTATAGCGGAACAGACTTCCGGCAAGCTCTTGTTGAAAAAGGTGAAGAGTGGACATTCCGTTGGGCAGAAGAGCCTCGGGATATTAGTCGTGAACATGTAGAAATAGTTGAAGGAGCTTTGATTCGATATGCGAGACCACGCTATAATAGATCCCAATACCCTTACGAACGATCAATCCATGAGGGTAGATATGCAAAAGCTGTCTAATGAGATATGGGTTACATGGCAGAAGGAGGGGATACACAAGTATCCCGCAGCCTTAGATGATCCTAAACTTGCTACTGGCGATTGGGATGACGTATCTTATTTGGGTTATCCTCATAGGCATATGTTCCATTTTAGAGTTGGTATTCAGGTATTTCACGAAGATCGTGATATTGAGTTTATCCAGTTTAGCCGTTGGTGTCAGCGTCTATACGATAACGGTGTACTTGAACTCGATTACCATTCTTGCGAAATGATCTCTGATGAACTAGCTGGTAAGATAAATGATAGATATCCAGGTCGAGAGATAACCATTGAGGTGTCAGAGGACGGGGAAAACGGGTCTTACGCGCGTTATAAATAATTATAAATAAACGTAACGATCATACATATGGATGGGTAATATGCAATCTTTCACTAGCTTTACAGAAGCAACGGCTGACATTGATGCAGCAAAGAAACGCTTAAAGAAGATGAAAAAAGGTTCTTCTGTTAGTTTTACTCACAGTAAAACTGGTGAGAAGGTAACAGGTTCTTATCAGGGATTGAAAAATATGGGCGGTAGATCTTACGCTCATGTGGAACATCCAAAAGGCGTCAAACACCCTAACATGATTCCAGTACATCACATCCACTAGTTGACTAATCGACTGAATTGAACTATAATAAGGCTGAGTAACATCAGCCTTTTTTACTATGGAGATATTATGACTGACTTTGCGCACATTACGCCAACAGCGTACCTAGACCTATTCGCATCAGGTCGACCTTTTCACTTAACATTAGCTCATCTGGTTGAACAAGATGAGCAGTATGCTGAATGGTATGCAGCACGAGACTTATCTCGTGGAATGCAACCTTATGTTAACATCATGGATAACTCTGCTTTTGAGATGTACAAGCAGGGACGTGAGATGTATCCATCCGATAAGCTGATTGAGATGGGAACCAAAGTTGGAGCTGACTATATTGTTATGTCGGACTATCCAGGCCAGCCTGCACAAGTAACTATTGACAAAGCGATTGAAATGGCTCCAGAACTACGAGAGGCTGGGTTTGGAACATTCTTTGTGCCTCAATCAGAAGAGGGAGACCTTGAAGATCTTATCCGTGCATTTGAATGGGCATCTACATCTGAGCATGTAGATTATATTGGCGTCTCTATTCTAGCTGTTCCTATTGCTTATGGTGTTGAGAAAGACAATAAGCTACAGCGTTTCATGTCTCGTTGGAAGTTCATGCGTGAGCTTCATCAGCGCGGTATCCTCGATGCAATCAAAGATAGTGGTAAGAAAATCCACTTCCTAGGTATGGTCGATGGTCCTAATGAGTGTACGCTCGTTGAAGAATACTTGTGGGCGATTGACTCATGGGATAGTTCTGCTGCAGTGTGGGCTGGTATGTGTAATATCCAATTTGATAATTCTCCTACTGGATTAATTAATGGTAAGAATGAGATTGAAGTAGAATTTGGTTACGATGTCGCCAGGGTTGACAAGATTGCCAAAGCAATGTATAATATTCGGTATATCGACGATCAGCTACCATCAGGAGAGTACTATGACTGAGTATAAACGTAATGAAGATAAGATCCTAGAAGGGATCAAAGCATATATCGATGCAACTTATTCACAGCATTATGCAGGTAAGAATAATCGTGATGTAGTCGATGATTGGGAAGATTGTGGAATAGCTAAAGAAGCATTCCAGTCTAACATTATCAAGTATGCAAAACGCTTTGGTAAGAAAGATGGTGATAATCCTAAAGACATTATGAAGATTATTCATTACTCTATTTTCTTGCTCAATGAGTTAGAACGTAATGGGTGACAAATGAGGGTAGGCATTAACGGCTGGGGTCGTATTGGTAGATGTATTGCCAGACAGATAATGGACTTGGAGCACGCTGGTCTCGATCTAGTTAAGATCAATAGCACAGGAGATGAATTCACAAATACCTGGTTGCTAGATCACGATAGTGTTCATGGTAGATGGACTGGTGAGATAAAAGATGGTATTGAGTGGACTGCTGAGCGAGACATAGATCAATTAGATTGGTCTGGTGTTGATATTGTCTTAGAGTGCACAGGAGTCTACAATAGCCGTAAGTTCTGCCAGACTCACATTGACAATGGCGCAAAGATGGTATTGATTAGCGCTCCCATGAAGACAGCTGATCGTACTGTTGTATATGGTGTTAACGACTATGACCTCACATCCGATGATAATATAGTTAGCGCAGCGAGTTGTACCACCAACTGTCTTGCACCAATTGCTAAAGTTCTGAATCAAGCGTTTGGAATTAACTCAGCACAGATGACAACGATCCACAGCTACACTGGAGACCAGCCTACCATTGATCGTAGGCATAAGGATCTGTACAGAGCAAGAGCTGCTATGATGAGTATGATCCCGACAAGCACAGGTGCAGCAAAAGCGATTGGATACATCCTACCAGAACTAGAAGGTAAGATAACCGGTAGTGCTGTGAGAGTGCCAACTCCCAACGTCAGTGCAATTGACCTATCGTTCACGTTTAATAAACCGTGTACTGTTGACGCTATTAATGAATATGTGTATGATGCTAGCAATTATGGTATGGCTGGTATTATAGAATATGATGATGGACCTAAGGTTAGTATTGATTTCAATACTACTGACAGTCCATGTATCTTTGCACCTCAGCATACAAGAGTTGTGGGAAACCTTGCTCGTGTGTTCTGTTGGTATGATAATGAATGGGCCTATGCAAGTCAGATGGTCGAAACAGCTAAAGTTATGGGGGGACTAAGACCATGAGTATGGTTCATATTATGGGCAAGAATACAACAAGCTCACTTACTAATGTACAACAAAAAGATATACAACCTAATGCAGTAGATCTACGTATTGGTAAAGTATTCCAGATCAATGACGATAATGACTTTGTTATTGATGAGGATCAGAAGATCCACAAAGGCTCAGAACCTGTACCTCTATTTGAGGATGGTTATTGGTATTTGTACCAAGGTGCTTATGAGATCATCATGGAGAATGAGATCGAGGTAGGTCACGACGAATGTGGCTTTGTAATTACCCGTAGTACTTTAAACCGAAATGGTGTATTCTTAACTAGTGGGTTATACGACTCAGGTTACAAAGGTGTCATGGCTGGTGTTATTCATATCCGAGCTGGACGTATGAAGATTAAGCCTGGTACTCGTGTAGGTCAATTCTTATGCTTTAAGTCAGAAACGATGGGATCTTATGATGGCGACTATGGAACTGGAAAAGAACACGACAAGCGATATACCGATTGAGTTAGAGTGTTGGATGCTTAAGCATGGCATCCTGCCTCAAGAACACAGGAAGGCTAAGCCAGACATTGTGTGGCCAGCCAAGCCTGATGATAGAATGGAGAGTAAGGGTTGGAAGCCATCCCACGATGGGGATGAGCCTCCTTTTTAATTTACTTGTTGTTCCAGATGGCCCATAGAACCCATACGGCTAACAAGCCCATGATTCCTTGAGAACCCAATCCGGCCAACATAGCAGATACGTTATCTACAACGCTTAAGCCTGATGGCATGAACGGCATGTTGCCAAGGCCTAGTACCTCAGCTACGATTGCAAGAGCAGCCAAACTAACACCAACGTTAGCTAGACCATTCGCCCATGACTTTACTGTGTTAAGAACTTCCATAGAAATCCTCCTTCGTTGTTACATTGATCATAATGTGTAGGGGTATTTATCTATTCGTAGACTTGAACACGACTAGTGTCGACTAATTTAGGTTTGCAATATGCTAATACGGATTGCTCGGGTGGCAAACCAACTCGGGGATGGCCATATCTTTTAGAAACTTGCCCTGCAAAGTAGTTGCATCTAACTATGGAATAGAAATGCATATCGCGTGAAATCTCTTTCCCACCTATCATTAATACAAGAACAAATACATGAGTTACCATCTGAACTCTACCACCATCCTTTAGTGAACCCAGTTAACCAAATAATCCCACCAATCGTTGCGAGCGCCAATAGTGCTAAGAATATACCAGCTACCCATTCAATGATTAACTGCTTTCGTTCTTCTGCTTTATAGACTGCCTCTCTGCGCTCCTTGCGCATTTGTGCTTCAATCCGTACAATCTCGTCCCAGGCCGATGGACCATAAAATAGCGAAATGTGAGAACGTAATTCCTCACGCATCTCCTTTGCCTTCTGTTTGTGACCCCATGTTTCTAATGCAGTTTGTTCTACTGCACTTGCACCAAATATTTTCTTAAACATGGGCGGGTTTTCCGCCTTACCATGAGCAAAATCTAAGTCAGACATTGCGCCAGCCCACTGACTTAAAGTGGACCCCATGTCGTGTATATCTTTACCAACAGCAATCATTTTCTTAAGGCCATTGTATGCAGCTGTTGCTCCTGCTATAGCCGTTACTGGATCGATCAATTTTTTATTCCTTTGATATGATAGTATATCAATGATAAAAAAGAGTCACATCAGTATGAGTTGTCATAATTCAACTCGCGCGTTTATTTATATATAATAAGCGTTGACTTTACATCCCTTTTTCAGTATGGTATACCAACAAACAAGGAGAACATTATGTCTAATCAACGTGCCGGAAAAACTCACAAAGCTGCTGCTAACGATGGTCTTAACGATATGAAGCTACGTAACTTTTTTCGTACGGCTGCTGGTGCTGTAGAAGACAACTCAGATGCTCAGTTTTACTTTGAGCAGATTGTAGAACATATTAACGGAGGGGGATCTATCTTAACTGACGATCCAGTAAAAGTTAGACGCATCCTGGGTGCATGACAAGAATATATAAACGCAAAGACAAATACTATGTTTATGACTATAGTGGATGGATTGTTATTATAACAAGATCCAAAAAGGCAGCTGAGTGGATGATGAAAAAACATGTCAAGAATAAAGCCAATTAGATTCATTAATTTTTCATTGTCCAATAGGTGCAATGCTAAGTGTGTGTGGTGTCCGACTGCGCGAGGTCTAAAAAACAACTTTGACCTTCCAAAGGATATAGCTTTTAAGCTCATAGATGAAGCTGCTAATCTTCCTGCAGGTTTTGAAGGATTCAATATCTCAGAGAATGGTGAACCGTTTTACAATAAAGACGTCTTAGAGATACTAAGATACATTAAAAAGAAAACACCAAACGCAGTGGTATTGTGTTTGAGTAACTTCGGATTGATGAGTAAGAAGGTTACGGAAACTATTTGTAAAGAACAGTTACTTACAGATGTTGGTGTTAACATTGATGGCCATGATGAGGAATCGTATCATGCTGTTAAAGGTATACCATTTAAAAGTGTTATAAAGAACTTCAGACACTTTGTTGAGATGAGAGAATTGTATCACAAAGAATGTAATGTTGGTGTCAATGTTATGCCAGCAGCTGAATACGCGCAGACTGTTAAACTGGTTTTTGGTAAAGATGGGGACAGAGTGGAACCAGGGAAGCTACTAAAATATAGTAATAGAGATTTGGTAGAACAGACACTAAGAGAATGGCTACCTGAAGATATTCCTGTTGTAGCTAGCAAGTCTGGTTTATGGGCAGAACGTAAGCATGTCCAAGCAATGGAACCCAGAGACAGGTCTGCATTAGTTTGTCCGATGCTCGATAAAGTTGAGACCCAGGTGTATGTTGCTCCTAATGGAGATTGGTACTCTTGTTGTTTAGATGATGATAACGATATTGTGTTTGGCAATTTAAAAGACCACACAATTGAGGAACTTGCTCAAAGTGAGAAAAGATTAACATTTTTAGAGAAACTACGGGCTGGTAAGTTTGATGAGATTGGGTATCCGTGTAATACTGTTGAGGCATGTTACTCTGCATCTATAGGAGTCCAACACGCAGAAATGATAGATAACAATTTACAACAAGCTGGAGGTTACATATCAGCATGAAAACCGAAGCACAGAAACTATGGAAAAGGACAAAGAAAATGGACTTGGGTAACCCTGTCGTCACCGCACTTGTTGGTCTGGTGATTTTTTATATTGGTCTAAAGACATTCTCAGGTGGCATGAAGTCAATGGGAAATATGGATCATCTACAATTCTTTTTAGGTAATCCAATCTATATGTTCTTGGGCGGGATCGTTATGACTCTTCTATGGCAGTCATCGTCTCTATCAACTACAGCAATCATTGCATTAGTAGCATCAGGAGCATTACCTCTTCCAGCTGCAGTTGCAGCAGTACTTGGAGCTAACATAGGAACAACAGGTACAATATGGCTTGCTGGATTCTTTGTATCGGATGGAATGCCAAAAGGCGACACGTTACGGATTGCTATGGCACACACTGGTATGAATCTTATGATGGCAATAATGTTATTGCCTTTTGTGGGACACATAGCCAAGTTTCTTGGTAAGTTTTAGGACCTAAAAGGCACACACAAAATAATATAAAAGAGGGGGTTGCCATCTTCCTCTTTTTAGTTTATAAGTAACTCTGTAGGTGATTGAGGGTATACAGGACTCGGCTTCGAAGCCGACAGCTCCACCATTCCCCGAGAGTATATTCAAAGAGTATATTGTCGGGGGCTGAATGGGATCGACTGGTATTTTAGCTTACGAAAACTAAATGCAAACGATAACTTTGCACCATCTGAATTACGCCTAGCGGCATAATCACAGGGGGTTGGCGGCTTACCTAGCAACAGAAAAGTCGTATTATTCAAACAAAGGAAAATAAAATGAAAGTAATTACTACAGCTGCTGCAGCAGTTCTATTAACAACTGCAGTGAGCGCTGCAGATCTTGGCAACGGTATCTCATTCGGTGGCGAAACAGATGTCAATTGGGGTGTGGATGCAGAAGCACTCACAATGACATTGACACCAGAGTTGGGCTATGTGTTCTTCGGCAACGATCTGACCTTGTCATCCGACTTGGATGTGTACTCAGCAGAAGAGTTCCAACTCGATAATGCGTTGGATGATCTAGTGTTGGACTTTAAAGTAACACGAGACGTGTATGAAAGCCTAGAACTCTATGGTAAAACATCCTGGGATCTTGACGCTGCAGAGCGTGGAGAAATCACAGTAGGTGCTACTTTTTCATTCTAAAAACAGTTGAACTGTACCGCTAATTGTGGTATAATATGTTCAGGTTCACTACTAAATAAGTGCGCAGGGGGCCATGGTTAGCCCCCACTTTTTATATATGTTTGATGTTGTAGAATTACATAATTATGAAATGCAACCTTTCTTTGATGAATGTAAGTTACACGGTTTTGTGAACAACTACTCACGTGAGACTATGCGCTTTGACTTTGTCGAGAAACGGTTTGGTAATTTCTGGGGACTAGTGTCTGATAGACTAGTAGCGGTAGCTGGCTGTCTCCATTTCCCCGAAGTCTCTGATAATGCATTTAGAATACAGTTTAGAGGATGTGAAATCCCTGGTACTGATATTAAGAAGACCCTATCTAGGTCTCATTTCAATTCCTCAACTTTTAGAGAACTTATTCCATATCAAATAGAGTGGTGTGAGAGAATGGGTTCTAATGAATTGTATCTTACAACAAATATAGATAACAAGAATCACAGAGCAATGCAATTGATTGCAAAACAAGGTTTTTTGTCTCTACATTCTGAACAAATGTTATTTCAAGTAGAGCAAGCAATATGGAGATTCGATATTGAGAAATACATTTCAGAACGTAAAAAGCTCGACATCTACACTATACAACAGCCACCACTTATCTGAAGCTAAACAAGCCGCTGGTGTATCAGGAGGATATTGGTGGCATTGGAAACTAGCTATGAAGGAAGTGGTGTTTCTATTTGGTGTGATGTTGGGTAGTATTGTCCATGCCTTTATTCCATGGGTACTAGATTTTAAATTATTAGAATGGCGCATAAATCGGCTAAAGACACTAAAGCAAAAATTACCTAATGATCCCCAGTTACAGAAAGTGCAATTTGATGAATAGTTATTTCAATGGCAAATATATGCCTTTGGATGATGTGAGGATATCACCGTTAGATTTTGGTTTTATCCATAATGAGGCTACATACGATGTCATGCGAGGTTTGACATTCTTCGATAAACATTATGAGCGGTTTTGTAAAAACTGTGAGTATTATGGTTTCCCTAAGCCAGATCGAAATGAGTTGTTGGAAGTGATAGGAAACTTGTTAGAGGGTGATATGTTTGTCTGGCTAATAGCATGGAAAGGCGCTCCTCCATCTGGTTCTCCAAGAGACCTTACTGGTCCTAACCATTTCTTAGTTTATACTAAGCCATACTATCCAATCAAACAAACACCGGTCACAGTAGACATTATAGATGATCTTCCTCGCTCACCAGGTTACCAAGAGCATAAAAACTTTTCTTGGATAGAGCTGACCAGAGCGCAGCAACTAACAACAAGTGACACTGCTATAGTGAGAAGTGTCGATGGATACATAAATGAAGGACCTGGGTTTGGCATATGCTTTGTTGGTCCCAACGGAGTGTGGACACCAAAAACCGATGTGTTAAATAGTGTAACAATCCAAGTAGTAGAAGAAATATGTCACGACTTAGGGATCTCTTTTCAACGCAGAGATTTTAGAAATCATTTCTTCCAAGAATGTTTCTTGTGTAGTACAAGTGGTGGTATAACTCCTGTTTCCCAAATACATGGTCACAAGTATAAACATGATATTACTTTAAAGATAAAGACGGCATATGATGGATTCTATAGATCGGGATAAATATTATATGAAGAGTGTGGTCACCAGAGAATGGTGGCCAGCCAAGTGGGCCAACTATAACAGTTGGTTTGAGAACATAGCTATTCCAAAACTTCAAAGTTTAGATGTTGAAGGTACAATGATATTTACTGGAGTGTACACTGGCGAAGATTACAGCCGGCTGAAAAAGTTATTTCCCAAGTTAAACATTATTGGAATAGATGCTGTTAAGTATACCAATGAGGATATTATTATAGAAGATGTGAGAACATATCTACCATCCATATCCACTAAAATAGATATTATGTGGAATGGTATTGGACCTTGGCCATGGAGTGAGGACACAAAACTTAGTTGTTTTCTGTACGCTAAACAACATTTGAATCCAGGCGGATTGTATATTGATCACATCCACACTGTACGAGATAAACCAATTATTGCAAACGACCCAGCTTTTAGTATTGTGGATGAGAAGTTTTTTATGATGGAAAAAATATGAAAAAATTAGACTTTGCTGATGTTCTTATTGAACCTGGTGTGTGTGATAAACCCTTGACAAGAGCTGAAGTGAATATTACACCTAATGGATACGTTCCAATCATAATTGCCAATATGGTAACTACTGGTAGGTTTGATATAGCGGAGATAGCAGAAAAACATGAGGTACTTACATTCTTATCGAAAGAATATACAGCAGATGAAATGATAAAAAACCTACTGAAGGTTGATCCAGACTTTGTAGGATTGACTTCAGGAGTGAAAGATTTTGATCACAAACGTATTTTAAAAGTGTTGGAAGTGCATAACGACTTTGCTTATCTTAATGTTGACATTGCAAATGTTGGGGCAAATGTACAAGGCATGGTTGATACGATAAGGCTGTATAGAGATAAGTATCCTGGTAAAATTGTTGCTGGTAATGTTGCCACGGTAGAGATGGCAGTACTGCTCGAGAAGGCAGGTGCCGATATAATAAAAGTGGGTATCGGATCGGGGGCAGCTTGTACTACAAGAACGGAAGTGGGAGTGGGTGTTCCACAGCTATCCGCAATACAAGATATTGTTTCTGAAGTTAGTGTACCAGTTATAAGCGATGGTGGCTGCACTACTCCTGGCGATGTTTGCAAAGCTATTGCAGCGGGAGCTAGTTATGTAATGCTAGGAGGAATGTTTGCCTCTTGTAAAGAAATGGCAAAGCCTGGACATGATCACGTAGACTTTTTTGGGCTTGGTTCTGAGAAGATGTACACAACATATGTTCCTACCGAATCGGAATACAGACCTGTTGAAGGAAGAACATTGCAGGTTCCAATAAAGACCACAATGCCTCAGGTTATTAACCAGATCAAAGGAGCTTTGAGAAGTGTGTGTACATACGTTGGAGTCGACTCTATAGACGATTTAAATGCATCTGCAACCTTTATAGAAGTAAATAATCAATATAATAGATCGTTAGAACATTATGGATAATATATTCTATAAAATTAAGAATATATTTTCTGAAGAGAAAAAGCAAAAGATGCTAGCACTAGCTAACAGGCCTGGAGCTTTCTTTGATAATAGTTATGGGATATCATTTTACAAACATCCTCTTGAGTTAGACGTGCTCAGCATAGATGGCCTGTGGCAAGTGCAGATGTTAAAACAATCTGTAAGAGAATCAAAGATACATAAAGATAAGAATAGACAAAACGAATTTGACAACATTTACATGCCAAGGGCAACTGTTATGAGTTGGCCTATACAAGGTGAAGGCTACACTTGTTTTTACGATGAAAACCATCATAGCTGCATAGCTACTGTTAATTATAATAACGATGGTGCGATATTGAACACAGGTGGCCATCCACATAATGTCATATTGACTAGTGATGAACCTAGGATTGTTTTCCAATTGTGTTTTGAAGAATCGTTTGAGACAGTGGTAAAGTATTATGAAGACCATATATCTAGCTGGACGTATTGACGCCATAGATCACAACACCAGGACTGGTTGGAGAGACAAATGTAAAGAACATTTGAAGGGGTTCAACATTATCAGTCCTATGGATACAAAAACAATTAAACAAACAGCTCCAGACGAGGTTATGTTCAATGTAGCATTGAAGAATGTGGCGTCTGCTGATTTAGTGTTGGCAGACATCAGATACATGCCTGCTGAAAATACTGGAACTGCTTGTGAGCTAATGCATGCTTATAATAGAAAGATCCCCATCATAGGGTGGATGGATGATATCCAAGTTCCTAGAAGAGTGTTTATGAATACTATGGTATCTGAAGTTTATTATAGTTTGGAGGAAGCAATTGTTGCAGTACAACACCATTTTGACTAACGGGTTAGATGTTATTTCATCTGGTACAGCAGGTACACCTAAAACAATACACAGAACTCCTAAGAACATTCAGCTGTGTAATAAGGTTGCTGTCAAAGGACAAAAGATACTCCCTTCAAGTAAAGTTCTAACTGTAACTAAACTGACACATGCTGGTGGTAGTCTTCTACAAACAATTCCAGCGTGGTCTGTTGGAGCAAAAGTAACTATTGTCAAATTCAATCCGTACATGTTTTTGGAATTGATAAAAGATCATACCCATACTTTCTTACCTCCAGCAATGATGTTATCAGTAACAAAGACAAAAGGTTGGGCTAACGCTAACCTAGAAGGTATTAGAATTTTAGGTGGTTCAGACTATCTCGCTTGGGATTTGATAGAACAATTTGTTGATAAAGGTGCTATTGTACAACCTAATTGGGGTATGAGTGAAGTCGGTCCATTTTGTATCAATGCAGAATATTCTAACTTTGATCAAATAAATAAACATAAGAAAAACGGTGATCACATATTAGGTGATAATTTTCACGTGGACTATAAAATAGAAAAAGATGAGTTAATCATTAAAAGCAATATGTGTATCCATAAAGGTTGGTTTGCAACAGGCGATCTAGTTTATGAGAAAAACGATGTGCTTTACTATAAAGGTAGAAAATGACGTTAGATGATTTAGCAGAATTGTTAGTACAACTAGATGCATCAGAGTATGGAGCAAAAGTAGAAAGCAATCGCAGTGATGAAGAGTATTATGATGCTCAGCGTAAAGAAGCTGGACTTATGGATTGGACTAGTCATTATGGAACAGTTATTGATGACAACGGTAATGTCAAAAATGATAAAAGTGTAAGAGATACAAAAGCGTGGATTGTAAGAAAACATCTAGCTAAAATTGTTATTGATGGCATAAGGTTTGACAAAGATCATTTAGATCAGTTGGGCTTTGCGGACAATGATCACATGAGGGAGCTTGGAGGATTAGTAGCTACTTATTACAAGCGTAATCAAATTATGCACAGGTTTGCGATCAACAGTATTTTTTATGATTACTTTAGAGATTGGACAAAGAACGGTTTTGATAATGCAATGTTTGTCGATAGTACACACTCGTATGATATGGCCACAAAAACATACGGTGAAGCTGAAAATAAGTTTAATGAAAAAGCTATTCAACAAAGACGGTCAGAGTTCGTAAGATTCTGGGCTGATCACTTCTCTGGTCGTAAGGGTGAAGACTACAGAGCTACATACAACTGGGAGCCTTCAGATAAAGATTTAGAGTATTGGATCCAGCGGGATTGGTTTGATTACTTTGAGAAGGATCCAAAAAAGTTTAAACGTGTAGTTAATATGTTAATAGACGCCCTCGACTCTGACCCAGATCTGAAAGCAAAGTTTAAAAAATGTTTACAGTAAACGAAGATATCTTACTAGCAGCATTCCATGCTATGAATGACGAGCCTGTGAGAAATTTAGAAACACATAAGAGATGGGCATTTACTGATGCACATTTCAGAGACATAGAACATTATTTCCCCGATCTTAATTTTGTAGGAGGGGCTGTGTTTTGGCACAATGAACCTTACCCACTACACGTGGATGTGTGGGACCCTAGAAATAAAAGTCAGCTGCTTATTCCTATGAAGATGGAGGCAGAAGATCAGAACTTTATTTTATTTGATCAAGTGTATGAAGGATCTATGACTTGGAAAAACGATGCTGATAAACAAGTGAAAAAAGCTATGTATGGCGATGCTCCTAAAAGCACAACAGGTTTAAGACCTTGCGATACAGAAGGTGTAGAGTGGTTAACTTACCGACCAATTGATCCAGAACTAGGCAAATTGTTACCCGAACCAGATGATTTCTACTATGGCTTATCTGGCAAAGTATACAGTTGGAAACCTGGCATAGGTCTAGCATTTGAATCAAAAACATTGCATGCTACTGGGAATATGGATGATAAATACTTTAAAACGGGGATGGCATTATGGTTTGCCGATCCAATCGAAGACGTTTTAAAATGTGTAGGAGATACTAAATGAGAACGGTAGATATAGCTCAGTCTGTTATAGACAATGGCATTGCATTAATGGATGACGATGATGCTCAATTTAGAAATGATCCAAATTTTAAATGTTGGACAGTTACTTCTAATCCTTGGTCAGATCTAACACTTTCAGATGGACTGGTAGCTCTTCATTCTCAACCATTTAATCTCCACACTGATACGTTTCACGCTACGAATAAAACTAATCTCGTAGTTCCATTGCAAATGACTACCACTCAATCTTTATTAGTGTTTGATCAAACCTACGATATCTCTGCAGTGTGGCTTCCAACTGGAGACAACACAAGAGCACGTGCAGATGATCCTGCTAATGTTATTGTAGGTAAACCTAAAGATACAACAGGAGTTGCTGGTTTAACAGATGCTGCTGTATCGTCTGACTTAGTACCGCATTTACCTTATGATGCTGAATTTTACGAAGGCTTGTCTGGAACAAATTGGAATTGGGAAATTGGAAAAGGGGGAATATTCTCTTCCAATCAATTGCACGGTACTGGTAATATGAATTCCTCTACTAAAACTACAATGACTTTATGGTTTAACAATACTATTGATGAGGTTTACAATTGTATAACCAGCTAAGAATTAGCGACAAGTATTTAAAAATATTACATGAAAAAATTAAAGAAGAACCTAAACACACAGCATCAGGAACACTTTGGAAATTAGATAAAGAGTTTTGTGAACAATTCGACTTTATCAATGTTGATGCTTTTGTTGATTGTTCCAATATATTTAAAATTGGTAATTCGTATAAGCCGCACACCGATGTCTTCAGGCCAGAAGTTCAGACCAATGTTCTGATACCAATTGTATCAGAGTATGATGAAGATCTGTCGATGATTGTGTTTGATCAATCTATACAAGATAGAGGGACATGGGTGTGGGATTCTGTGAGTGATTTAACCAACTATCCTCCAAAAACACATGCCACTAGGCCATGCGAAACAGAAGGCGTGGAAGGATTGACAGACAAGCCAATAACTGAAGATCTTCTACCATATTTACCTTATGATAAAGAATACTTCCATGGCTTAACTGGTAAAGTTGTCCCTTGGACAATTGGAACAGCCACTGCGTTCTCTGCCAGAAATATACACTGCTCAGGTAAACAATCTGGTTGGAAGACAGGAGCTTCTATCCGACTAAGCTGTCCATGGGAGGAAGCGATTGATCAAGAGGTATTTGAACTCCTTTAACCTTAGAGTGGTCATATCCAAGTTCTTTTTCTAAACGGATTTTAAACACATCTTCTAATTGGAACTGTCTATTGTCTGGAATTAATCCTACTTGTTTAATTGTCTCAATAGATTCTTTCCATCTTCTATATCGCTCAGCAAAAGTAAGCTCACCATCACTATTCTCATATCTCCACGTTTCTGCATAATCATACCAATGTAGATCTTCGTATAGTGGAGTGTTACGCACAACCATAACAATGTTCATTCTAACCTCAATGAGTTCTTTGTACTTACCTGCCCACCGTAACAGTTTTAGAGTTTCTTGATGATCCTGAACAGTCTCAGTAGGATATCCTGCCATCATTAGAAACGTCATTCTAATGCCACGTTTGCCAAGTTGGTCAATACTATCATACATACATTCATTTGTAAATTTTTTATTCATATCGAACCTAACTCGTTCAGATCCAGATTCAATACCAACATCCAATATCTCACATCCTGAAGCTTTTATCATATCCCAATCGCTTTGGGTCATGCCGCTTCGAAAAATTGCCATGCCTCTCCACTTTACAGGAACATTAGCTTCCGCTAAAGCAATACAAAATTCCCTGAACGCTTTCATAGAACCATTGACAAGGCTATCCGAAAAGTTTACAAAATCAATCCCATATTTGTGATACATTTCTACTATTTCATTTGCAATATCACTACCTGGTCTATATCGATACTTCTTCCAAAGCCCAGCCACATCACAGAAGGTGCATTTCCTAACACATCCTCGTGAACCTGTTACTGTAACAATCTTGAATTGATAATCGTTAAAATCTATATCGCTATAATCAGGGAATGGCAAACCTGCTAAATTATCAATCTGATCCGCAGAATACTCCTGCCCCTTTATAAGCATTGGCAATTGCTTATCACCTTCGCCCGTTAGTTGATAATCTGCGAGCCCTGCTTCAATCATTTCTTCGCCAAAATTAAATGAATGAATCTCAACATCCGATCCAGAATTTGTTAGACCCAATCCTCCTAAGACAATTTTAGCTTTTGTCAGTGGTCGTAGAACCTCTAGTAACTTTCTTGTAAAAACTTGTGAGTTGTAAGTAAATACAGATATACCAATCCACTCATAATCTAGAAATTTTAGGCAATAGTCTCTTAACCAAGATTCATATTCCGGTCTGTAATTGGTACCAAACTCACACCATAATCTAGCCTCTGGGAACTGATTCATAAACTTAAAGTTTAGATCAAAGCAAGTGGAATCAATCCCTTCTTCATTCAAACAACCTTTCAGAAAAAAGATTGCTGCAGTGGGATGATTATGAGCTTGAAGAGGTGTTGAGAGTAGAGCTATCATTATCCGTACAAATAAGTTAAGATTTTATCTACGCTTTCTGTATTCAACATAACATTTATAACTACAAAGTACCATGGTGCTTCGCTAGCGTTAAATACAGTATGCATCTTACAAGTATCTATAAAACTAACCTGTCCTTTTGTAAACTCCAGTTTAGTATTTTCCAACATGAAAAAATTAGTTCCAGAGTTATAAGTCATAGGCAAAAATAATCTAAAAGAATTTATATCTCTAAATCGGCAATCTCTATGCATAGGAAAGTATCCGCCATTATTCAAACGTATTATATGCGTCCTACATATATGCTCTTGTATAGGATCTAACCATTGTTTAAAATAAGGATATACTTCTGTCTTGGTAATAATGTCTTCTTCGGGAACATAGGTGCCCGTTTCTTTAGAATACTGGATTAATGAATCTAAATCAGGAATCCCTGATAAACCTCCATCCAGACTAGTAATACTGAGGGCTTCGCGATCTATATTTGTTCTGGGATTATATCTAACCCAATCAAACTCACGATCAAGATCTTTAACAATAGATCCGACAGGGTTTTGTAACTGAAGTGGGTAATGTTGTCCAAACCTTGTCAGCACATTATATAAATCAGAATTGTTCATATTCATTTCACATTTTTTAAAATTAGCTGTTGACTTTAAGTTATTTATATGTGATAAAGGGGCATCAAAAGGAGAGAAGACATGGAAAAGTTTGAAACAGGTTACACAGCAGAAAAGATTATCGAAAACTTTGCAGATGCGTATATGGATGGAGATGTAGTTCGTTGGGTATCTAACGATAGAGTTCCTTTCCTTGATATGGTAACAGACTTTGCTACATTAGGTTTGATTGCTGATTTCCAAGTTGAGCTTTCTGAGAACACTCGTAAGATCGAGCAAACCGCATTTTTGAAAGAGTACATGTTTGCTCAAGCTAATCGTTCAGAAGAACAAAAGAACGAAGAGCGTATGATGGCTCAAGCAGCTTTCGGACCAGATGCTAAAGTTGTTAACGTAATTACAGGAGAAGTTTTGTAATGGGTACGTTTGTTGGATGCGCAGTGTTCTTTGTAACACTTGTTCTTGTCACATTTATTGTAGAAAGTTTATAATGGAAGGTGTCAATCAGGAAATACGTAACAGGATTCGTCTCTCAGTAGCAGCATATGCTTATGAGTACAAAGACGATTCTGTTATGTCTGATGCTGATTTTGACGAGTTGTCGAAACAGATCGATGTTACTGTCAAGACTGGCAATCGTAAGCTCGACAATTTCTTTAAGAAGCATTTTCAGCCTGACACGGGTATGTGGATTCGCAAGCATCCTGAGCGTAGTGCATTAGATTTTATCTACAGGAAATATTATAAGACATGAAGTTTATTTGTGGACCTAAATGGGATCAGAGGGTTGTGACTATAGATCCTAAAGGTCGTTGTGCTATCATAATGAGTGGTGGAATTGATAGCTTTGTACTATTCAAACTGTTAAGCCTCAGATGTATTGTGGATGTTTATAACATTAATCGCAAAGATGGCTTTGACAATTATAAAAGAGTAGAACGATTAACTGGCCAAAAAGTAAATGTTATAGAAGAACTAACGACAGATAGTAATAGAGTTGAAGCCTCTATCATGCAATTAATGACAGACTATAATTATGATGAGATATACACAGGTGTAAATCACACACCACCTACAACCTTCTTCCCTGAATTTGACACACCTGCTCGACCCGTTAGACCATGGAATATAGATTATAAAAAATACAATGTGAGACTACCTTTTTTACATCTTTACAAATACCACATAATCGATCTTGCACGTCAAGAAAAAATAGACCTATCTGATACAATGAGTTGTATTGCATCCATAGATCAAGAGTGTGGTAAGTGTTGGCAGTGTATGGAAAAAAAGTGGGGTTATGACCAAATCAGCTGTTGACTTCTGTTTGACAATGATGTATAAAGAGGGCATAGAAGGAGAAAAAAAATGACATTTACTTATTCAGATGATTGCTTCTCAGACCTCCATAAAGATGTTTATGGATTTCGTCCTCGTGGTATTATCATGGAGAACTGGGATTCTATGAAGCCTGCGCAAAAGCAAGCTCGTTGGGATCAACTCTGTGAGGAGCTAGCTGCTAACAATAAGTTTGAAAAGGAACAAGAGGTCAAAGCGGTCGCTCGCTTTCAGGCTCGTGTTCAGGATGTTATCGAGCTTGGTGCTGGCAACTACACCAACGCTCTTCTCTGGATAGTAGGTACTGAAACCTTTTATCACATCCAAGATGTTGAGCATTTTGTTTGGGAACAGGGTATCTTGTTTACTGATTATGGTAAGCAGCTGGTCAAAGATCTAGCTGCTATTGTTGAATATAAAGATATGTATGCAGCGTAATTAGCTGTTGACTTTACTTTCAGACTGATGTATATTGATTACATCAAATAAGGAGATATATTATTATGGCACATGAAGTAGAAATTATCAATGGTGAAGCTCAAATGGCATATGCAGGCTCAAAGCCTTGGCATGGTCTTGGAGTTCCTGTGAGCAATGATCTCACACCTCAACAGATGCAGCAGAAAGCTGGTCTGGATTGGACAATCGACAAACGTGAGATCGAGGTACCTGGTATTGGTCCGATCGAAGGCAAGAAAGCTCTTGTCCGTTCTTCAGACAATAAGATTTTTGACGTAGTCGGCAATGACTGGAATCCTATCCAGAATGACGATGCGTTCGCATTCTTCAATGAGTATGTTGCTGCTGGCGACATGGAAATGGAAACAGCTGGCTCGTTGAAAGGTGGTCGCAATGTATTCGCTCTCGCAAAAGTTAAAGAGTCTTTCTCTATCCTTGGAGACGATCAAGTTGACTCCTATCTATTGTTTAGCAATCCTCACGAATATGGTAAAGCTATCGATATTCGCTTTACTCCCATTCGTGTTGTATGCAATAATACTTTAACATTCTCTTTGCAATCAGCTTCCAAGAACTTTGTTAAGTTGAACCACCGTTCAGTGTTTGACGCTGATATGGTCAAGCAGCAGATGGGTCTTGCTTCTGAGAAATTTGCGATGTACAAAGATATGGCGACTTTCTTATCTACTAAGAAGTTCTCTGTTGATGCTCTTATTCAATATTACGATGAAGTTTTCCCACATACATATGCTAATAGCAGAGATAAGAAAGTTCAAGAGCTTGCAGATCTTACCAAGAATGGTAAGCAAGCTATGGATATTCTTTACACTCAGCCTGGCGCTCAGTATGGTGAAGGAACATGGTGGCAGGCTCTCAACTCTGTAACTTACATGACCGATCACTTGATGGGTAAGAACTCAGAGTCTCGCTTGCAGTCATCATGGTTTGGCCAGAACCAGGCTCGCAAAGTAAAAGCAGTTAACAAGGCGGTGGAATATGCTAACGCAGCTTGATCCAAAAGAACCAACGCTGATCGGGATCAACTCCGATCAGCAAGAACTCGATATGATCACGAGTACAGTTGAAAAGCTGAATCAGGATCTTATCGATTCAGGGTTCAACCAATATCAATACACTGTTGCCAAGAAAGGCGAAAAGGTGTATATTGAACAGGTAAGCCCGAGAGGGTGAAACCCTAGTCGTTTTAATCCCGTACGGGGCGTCTAGGTCGGTATAAGCACTGGTACCGCATAACCCAGTCGGTTGCTGCATACGTGAAATGCAGATAGAGGGGGAGGCACTGCAGAAAGCCTCCCCTTTGAATTTTGGTTCCTTAGCTCAGCTGGATAGAGCAACTGCCTTCTAAGCAGTAGGTCATAGGTTCGAATCCTATAGGGACCGCCATCGGAGTGTAGCTTAGTCTGGCTAAAGCGCCTGGTTTGGGACCAGGAGATCGTAGGTTCGAATCCTACCACTCCGACCATTTATTTTCTTATAAATAGCAGAAACGTTTTTGTACAAATGGGATAGATATGTTAAGTTTCAAACGCTATATCAAAGAAAATATGGAGTTATTGCTTATGGCTGGACAAGGCGCAGAACGTCAAGAAAATGGTTTTGTGGAAGCAATAAACAAAGCATTTGAATCTGTTCAAGAAGGTATTACGGTTAAATCCAAAGACCTTACGATAAAAGATATTGTAAAAGCTGAGAAGTATGGTGGTCGCAGTAAAGCTGGGACAGAACCTTACACAGATGTTATAGTAACAAACTCTAGAGGAAAGAAATTCAATCTTTCTATGAAGGGGTCATCTGCTCCATCATTGGCTGGTGGTGGACTTGCAGGTATGGAATTAGTAATTCCTGGTATTGGACGTAAGTTCATGCAAGCAGCTTTAAAACATCATAAGAAAAAACTGGAACCTGGGGACAAAGTCCCTGACTTGTTCGCTAAGCTGAACGATAAGGATAAACTGTTGCTGGTGATCGGATCTGCTGCAATGGGTGGTCCTATTGATTATATGTACATTGGTCCAATGGATGTTACGTCAACACTATCAGGAAAAATCCTTACGTTGAATGGTTCAATATCCGATGCAAAAAAATATGCCAAGACACACGATTTGTATTTTAGACTTAGAGCGCGTAGAGAAGATCAAACATTTGATCCGACAACAAAAGATAGAGCTGGTATTCCCACTGTGTATGGTAAATCACCATCCAGAGGCGATGCTAAAGGTAGAATTGTTGTAACTGATAAAGTTGCAAGTGTGAGGGATGTAATAACTTTCTGATGAGAAGCATATATGAACACATTGAAGAATATAACATGGAGTTTGATATACACAAGTTGTATGCAGACTATAAAAACTTTGTAAAAAAACACGAGCACGTGACAGATGATGCTACATTAATTGACTTCAACGCTGTTTGTGTTAACAGGAAGCCTAATGATGCAGCTTCTGTGACAGGAGGCAATGTTAGAGGTAAGTATTGGACTTACCCTACAGATGACGACAATGAAGAAGAGCGTCTACCATATGTTAAGGAAGATATGTATACAGAAATCTGTCCAGAATTTGAGGGAACATATACAGAAGAAGTGTTTGCAGCATTGAGTATCAAATGGGACATTGGCCGATTGAGATTTCTTATGAAGCCCCCAAGATCATGTTTAAGTTGGCATAGGGATCCAGAACGTCGAATCCATATCCCAATCTATACTAATAAAGGTTGTAGAATGATAATTGAAGACAGAGCATATTATATGGCTGCAAATGGTAGCGCCTATATCACTGACAATACAGTATATCACAACTTCTTCAATGGTGGGGAAGAAAATAGAGTTCACCTAGTAGCAACACTGTTGGAGTAACATGCTAAGTTTTAAAGAAACCTTGAGTGAACAGAAAAACACTCACATGACTCACATAGAAGATAAAGTTATCTATGGGGGAGTCAAAGGAACTCGTGATGCTATCAACGCACTGCGATCATTGCGCGATATGTTGAAAGGAAATCACGATGGAACTATCAGTGTTAAATGGGATGGCGCTCCTGCTGTTTTTGCTGGTACTGACCCGAGTGATGGCAAGTTTTTCGTTGCCAAAAAAGGCATATTCAACAAGAACCCTAAAGTCTATAAATCTCCAGCTGATATCGATGCTGATACTTCTGGTGATCTTAATGCTAAGCTCAAGGATGCACTCAAGTATCTCCCACAACTTGGAATCAAGGGGGTCGTGCAAGGTGACTTCTTATTCTCTCGATCAGATATCTCAACCACTAAGATAAAAGGTGAAAGTTATGTTACTTTCCATCCTAACACAATTGTATACGCAGTCCCCGCAGGAACAGAAGCCGCTAAAGAAGTCAAAGCCGCAAAGATGGGAATTGTTTGGCATACGACATATACTGGATCGTCTTTTGAATCGATGAAGGCATCCTATGGTGTTAATGTTAAGGGATTCAAGAAATCAAAGAATGTATGGTCACAGGATGCTATGCTTCGTGATCTCACTAAAGCTACAATGAGTAAAAAAGACACAAAGGAAGTAAACGATATACTTTCACAGGCTGGAAAGCTATTTAATCAGATATCTGGTAGTACATTACGTCAACTTGAACGCAATCAAGATTTAGCAAAGTTGATAGAGACGTTTAACAACACATACGTCCGTAAGGGCGAGGTGATGAAAAGCGCCACGGTACATACAACAAAACTGATTGCTTGGATTAGACAAAAGTATCAAAAGGAAATAGATAAACGTAAGACAGAAAAAGGAAAGGGCGCTCAACAAGATAAGTTGAATGAGTTGCTCAAGTTCTTCTCTGCTGAGAATAAAGTTTCTCTAGTTCGTATGTTTCAGCTACAAAAGCTAATTGTATTAGCTAAATTAAAACTTATAAATAGTCTTAATCGACTAGGGAATATTAATACCTTTGTTCGGACTCGTAATGGGTATAAAGTAACTGGCGCCGAAGGCTATGTTGCTATAGACCAACTTGGTGGTGACGCTGTGAAAATAGTTGATCGTATGGAGTTTTCATACAACAACTTCTCAGCTGATATATTAAAGGGATGGGAAAAACCAGGAAGATAGAAATGCGTTCATTTAAAGAATACTCTGAAAAAGATATCACTGTTGTAGACTACACGCCAGGTATGGGAAAAGAAATCTCATACAATGCACAAAAGCGCAAGCGGAAAGATATCGAAGAAATTTCATCTAATAAACTTGGAGACTATATGAGGAAATCAGCTGCAGATGCTGGTAAGCCTGGAGCTACTGCTCGTCAACAAGATAAACGGATTGGCGGCCAATCAATGGCTGATAAGAAGATTCGTAAAAAGATGGGATACAGTTCTACTGCAAAGGTACCAGCAGGTAAGAATGAAGAAGTAGAAGAAGGTAAAGCTAGAGATCGTTTGGCAAAAATGGTTGACAAAGCCAGTGGTAGAACAATGTCTGACCGTCAGAAAGACGCGCAGCAGCCGCTACTGCTACGAAAAGAAGCTGAAAAGGATCATGCAGATTTCCAAAAGAATATGCGTGTGAAGGAAGGCACAAAAGATGTAGAAGAAGGTGATGGGCTTTGGCACAACATTCACAAGAAACGCAAAGAAGGCCGACCTATGAGAAAGCCTGGATCTAAAGGTGCACCCACTAAGCAAGATTTTAAGAATGCCTCTGAAAAGAAACTGCCCGAAGGAGAAGGTGAAACAACTCCTTGTCCCTCATGCGATGGTTCGTTAGAGAACCACAACCCCGATTGTACTAGAGCTGGCAACAGCAAGACAGGAAAAGATGTAGCTACTGCTAATCCTAAAGCTGGTGATCAAAAAGACGCAGCTATGGCAGAAGACAATACAGACGAAGCATTAAACATGACCGCAAGACGTAAAAAATCTCGTCAAATGAAAAGATTGAAGTCAAGAATTAAGTTGGGTCGCGAACGGGCAAAACGTAAAATGGCTGATCCTGAAAGATTGAAGAAACGCGCTCGCAAAGCAGCTCGTAACGAAATCCTTAAAAAACTAACTAAAGGTGTGTCCAAAAGCGAATTGACATACGCTCGTAGGCAAGAGCTAGAGAAGCGTTTAGATAAACCTGCAGTTAAAGCACGGATAGATAGGTTATCAAAGAAAATGTTGCCAGCTACTAGAAGAAAAGAGTTGGATAGACGTCGTGGTGGAGCCTCCGATAAAAAATGATTTCCTCATTCAGTCAGTACCTTGTTGAAGAAGAGCGTGTAGTTTATTTTACGTTTGGTAGAATGAACCCACCTACTATTGGTCATGGAAAACTTTTAGATGCTCTTGCCCGTAAAGCAGGACGCAATCCCTATAAGGTATATCTGTCTCAATCAAATAACAATAAAAAAGATCCTATCCCATATGCTAATAAGATTAAGCATGTGCGAAAGATGTTTCCGAAACATGGGCGCTCAATAGTTGTTAATAAAAAAGTTATTAATCCTTTCTATGCATTATCAGATTTGTATGATCAAGGCTTCCGTCAAGTTATTATGGTAGCAGGTTCTGATCGTGTTCAAGAATATGATCTAAGACTGAACAAATACAATGGTAAAAAAGGTGCACATGGCTTTTACAATTTCAAGGGTGGTGTCAAAATAGTTTCCGCTGGGGAAAGAGATGCGGACGCAGAAGGTGCAGAAGGTGCATCTGGTACCAAACAACGTGAGTATGTAACCGCCAACGACTTTGCTGGTTTCTCTCAGGGGTTACCAAAAAAGATGTCAACAGCAGACGCGAGGAAATTGTTTAATGATGTTCGTAAAGGCATGGGTCTTAAAGAGGAAAAGACGTTCAAAAACCACATTCGACTGGAATCAGTTTCTGACAGACGCGAGCAGTATATCTCCGGAACATTATTTTCCGTATCTGACGAGGTGGTAATAAAGGAAACAAATGATGTCGGAGTTATTAAAGTTATTGGCTCGAACTATGTCATTGTTGAGTTTAACGGACAACGAAAAAGATGTTGGCTAGATGCAGTAGAAAAAATACAAGAAAGTTACAGTCCTCAGACACATGAAGAAGGTACACCAGCAGCATCACAAAGAGCAAAGATGTTGACTCCAGGTCAGACAGAAGAAAAGCAAGATAGTTTTAGTAGAGTAGATCTTGCCAAGTCTCGTATCGATCGTGAGAAGCGATCAGATACAAAGAAACATGCGCGAATGGTATATCTTGCCAAGGTTCGAGATACGGCTAAAAAAGATAAAAAAGAGAATTTCAAAGACGGAAAGAACCCAGAACGAAAGGGTCTAGCCAAAAGATCGGGTGTTAATACTAAAGCTAGTGTTAGTGATCTAAGAAAAAAGGCAAAGAATAGTACTGGGGAAACACAACGCATGGCACATTGGTTAGCCAATATGAAATCAGGTAAAAAGAAATGAAGACATTTAAAGAATTAAGAGAATCTCCTTACGGGGATCCATATAGAACTGTTCAACGAACAAAAGATGCTATGTCTAGTCATACTGCTGCTATAAAAAAACATGATACAGCTATGCAATCTCATATAAACAAAGCTAATGCTGCAGAGAAAAAGGGTTTAAACACTAAAGCTGATAACCATAGAGAAGCTGCTAATGCACACCACTTTGGAAAAGAAGATCACGATCACGCTAAAAGTTTATTAAAAAAACATGGACCAGATCATCATGGATATGAATCAGCTGCAAAAGCTGCACATTCAGGTTCTGATCGTATTCATAAGAATAACTAGGAGTTAAAGATGATAACTTTTTCGGAACTAAGAGAAAAAATGTCTAAAGGTGAGTTTCACAAACAGTACGCCGATGCAGGTGTGTCAAAAAAAGCTGCTGGAAAGCTTTACAAGGCTTACACCAAAGCGCATGCAGGACAAAGTTCTAGTGGTGGTAAACTATCTATGCATACACATGATGGTGAACAAACCCATGTTGTTCATAATATGAAACATACACAATCTAATGCCGATAAAGTAAGAAAAGCTACAGCAATGGCTGCCGCTAAACATGCTAACGTCTCACACAAAGTAATGGATAATTCTTATGGTTCAGATCATCATGCCATGGCTGGTAAAGGTCACTCTGAACAGAATCCAACTACTAAAGGTAAAATTGTACATCATAAAACAATGAATGATTACGTAAAACATCATGCCAAAGCTGATAGTAGAATAAAAAATGATTAAGTTTAAGACATTCATAGAAGATATGTCAGGCATGTCGGTTGGCTCTGGTCATAAAAGACCAGTAGACAAAGGCGCTGGTATGACTAAAAAAGGTGTCGATGCATATCGTAGACGCAATCCAGGAAGTAAACTGTCGACTGCTGTGACCACTAAACCTAGTAAACTAAAACCAGGAAGTAAAGCTGCAGGACGTAGAAAATCTTTTTGTGCCCGTTCAAGAAGTTGGACTGGTGAACGAGGCAAGGCAGCCCGTAGAAGATGGAATTGTTAAATGGTTAACAAGATCAGTGATGAAACACAAATTGCTATGCCCCTCAAGAATATTATTGGGCTTGTGGCAGGTGCCGCGATTGGCACATGGGCCTATTTTGGAATTGCAGAGCGTCTCACGTTCTTAGAACACAATGCCGACTTAATGATGATAGAGATTGAAGAGAATGATAATTGGATTGATGAGTGGTCACCACCTCCAACAGTCCAACAAACTATTGAGAAAACCCAACAACTCGAAACCGCTATTGCTTTATTAGAATTAAGAATTAAGCTTTTAGAAAAAGATAAATAGGCGCACATGATGCCCAAGCTAGAATTAACTCAGGAAATAGATCTGCATATGGAAAGAAGACTTGATAAGATCGAGGAAAAGATCGATCGCTTAGCAGACGCTATGGTGTCTATAGCACGTGCTGAGGAAAAATTAGCTCAAATGGAAACAAAACAGTCCGCTCATTATGATCGGATGAACCGTTTCTCACAGAAGTTGGATGATATAGAAGTACAAGTAAGAGATAATGCATCGACAGTGAACTTGATTAATAAACTGTTCTGGGTAGCCATTGTGGCTGTCTCTGGAGCAGTAGCAGCCCAAATTTGGATGTAAAAGGATAAACAAATGAAAACCCAAGATATAATCAACATGGGGCTTGCATGGAAACAAGTCACAGAAGCTCACGATGGTGATATGCCATCAAAAGCTCATATTATGAAAATGTGTAAAGACGGAGCAACGGAAGCAGAAATTTGTAAGATGCATCCAAATTGCGATCAAGATGAATTGAAAGCAATGATTAAAGATTGCAAAGGTTCAATGGATGAGCAAGTCTCTGAAAAAATGAGCTCTAAAGAGAAAATGGCCAAAGGTCTATACAACAGCTTTGTGATCCCAGAAGATGTGCCAATGGACGAACGTGATATGTTCATGGCTAAAGCAGCTGCTGCACATAAGGCTGGTAAGTCTCACTTTATGATGCCAGGCGGCAAGAAGCATCCTGTCACAATGCAGAAAGATACTGCCAAGGCAGTTAACTCTTCTACTAATGAAGGTATTGACGCAATGAAGAAAGCTGGTAATGCTAAAGCTGATGCTGAAGCAGACGAGCGTAAGAAAATGAAAAAAGAAGGCGATGCGCAGTCAGCAGACCGTAAACCTCAAATGTATATCGATCCCACATCTGGTAAGAAAAAAGTCAGAATGGTCCCTACCGATGATAAAATTGTTGATAAGGATGCAAACGAAGGTGTGGAAGAAAACAAAGCAGCTTCTTTAGCTAAGAAACTTGCTAAAGCCTCAGCTTCGTCTGAAAAAGGCAAAGCTGCTGTGACTCTTCCAAAGGCACCGTTTCCAATCCCAAAGAAAGAATCAGCAGAAGCAAATCAAGAGCTTGAGATGGTAACAGAATATTCTAAACCAAATTCTGTATCACGCATGCGTGAAGCTATGATGCAAATGTACCAAGAAGCTGCCGATCGCGCGGATCATTACAAAGGTGCATCCAAGCCAGATGGCATGAAAGACAATCTAAAAGGCAAAGGCGCTAAAGATATGGCTGATCAACCGACAGAGGTTGATGATACTGAAGAAAAAGGTCACGATGATGTGTCTAAAGCGGGTCGTGCTGGACCGACTGCAAAGGCTCGGCCGAACGATAATATGAAGGGCGATAAAGCTGTCGTCAACCCTGTAAAGAAATAACAAGGAGTATAATATGATACAACCCCCAGGTTGGGCAAAACATGCTGTTCCAAAAGCAAATGGCTGGCATGATCCCAGAACAAATGAGTTATTAAAATCTGTCCGTATTTCGGAAAGAGAGATTAACGAATACTTTGGCAACACTGCTCCCGAACCTCAGGTGTTAGTAGAGGTTCCCGTATCAGCACCAGCGCCTATGATTGACGAAAGTCCTATGGCTAGTGATGACCTAGATACTATGACTAAAATGGAGTTAGAAGCGTTGGGTAGGGAACATGGTATTGAGCTCGACAGACGTAAATCCAAGGCTGTTTTAATCACTGAACTAAGGAATCATATGCTAGGATAGAATTTTGTTTGATGAGTTAACTGAAGAGAACCTATTTCTTTTTGCAGCAAGACATTATTATAATCCCGTAATGGGAGACATTGAAGAATTTTATGAAGACATGAATAGGTTTAAATATATCAAGAGACTCGTCAACAAATATCTTGACACAGGTAATCTTTCTGATCGTTTAATCATAAATCATCTGATTACTGTTTATAATGTGTTTGGAATTGAACCTGCTAATAAGATACTAGAGTTGAAGCTTGACGCCCGCCATTGGCCAGTGATCAAGCCATTTTTAATATTCTTGCGATATATTGACAATGAAACGTATATTGATATATCCATGGATCGTGTAGTTATAGAAAAGTTAAGAACAATATGAGTTTACTAACCCGTGCATCAGATCTGGTTTACACATTCAGATTTCTCAGACTGCTTACAACGCCGTTTGAGAAAACGAATGCTTTTAAACTGGGTATAATTGATGATAAGGGTAAACGAATAAAAAGTGTTGCTTTAGATACAACTGAGAAGAAGTCGGCGTATACACCATTCAATAGAATTGTCTATAACATTAAGAAGCTGATTGCAAAAGTTCCTGGCGGAGGAACTAAGTTAGCAAGTTATGCTTCTGCTTTATATTTAATTAAAGAAGAATATGGATTGTCCAATAAGCAGATCCAACAAGTTCTGACAGAAAGTGGTCTTTCTTCTGATGCATTTTTAGAAGAAAGCTCAGAGTGGTTTGTCTTAGAAGACAACCAATTGGCACCTGGTGTTTATAAACTAAGCGATGATAAGGTTCTTAGCGAGACCTTTGATGATGTAGTTTATAAGAACGATAGAGTAAGAGTGTTAGATAATACATTCCCTGTCGGTGATATGTTTGGTATGAATATCTATGAGGCTGTCCACCAGCCAACAAACCGTAAAATTCATATAACCGTTGGAGAGCTAGTATGACCTTTGAAGAAATGTTAGAGCGAGCTAATACCCGAAAAAAGAAATTGCATGCCCAGCGGTTGATTGATATGCAGAAGTCTATGATGCAGACGACAGAGCTCAAGAAAACAACTGACGAGACTCAGAAAGAAGAGCTTGGTATGACTACTGCATCTGCAGGTATTCCAAAAGATACAAAGAACATGGGTCCTAAAGATATGTGGGACAAACGTCGACGTAAGGATAAGCCTCCTGTCTTAAAACGATTCAAAAAATACATGAGTTAGTTATGGTCCATAGAATTTATTTGGGTATTATATTATGTGGGGTGATAGGTGGAGCAGGTTGGTTCGCTTACAATTATTATGTTGACACTCAAACACGGATTGGTGTACTAACAGCCAACAACGCTAAATTAGAGACTGCTCAGAAACAAACCGAAGCAGCTTTTGATACGTACAGAGCTAATGTAGAAGCAGAGATAGAGAATTTTAAAGCTGAACTACTCAAGCAACAAGAACTTAACACTCAGCTTAACGACAACTTACAAGAAACTAGAGAAGCCAATAAAGCCATAGCCAAGCTACTGGCTGATACAGATATTATTAAAAATAGCCTTGCAGACCCAAAGGCTAGTGAGGATGCTATAAATGAACAGATTGACTTTATGTTCGGTGCTATTGGTTGTGCCACTGGTACTGACTGCGTGCGCGAGAACCCCTGAAAAAGAAATCGTTACTGTCCCCACAGTAGTTGAGGTTCCACAAATAGAAGCTCCGGTAATTCAGATCGTTCCTCGGCCTGAACCCGTAGAACTGAAGAATGCGGACATCGTTGTTGTTACAGAAGCTAATTTAGAAGAGACGATTGCTCGTATCAAAGAGATGCAGGGTGACTTTGTGTTGTATGCTATGACTGCTCAGAGCTTTGAGAGTCTTGCATTAAACTTTGAACAAGTAAAGAGATTTATTGAACAGCAGAATAGTGTTATTCTTTATTATGAGAAAGCTGTTAGCCCTACAGACCCCCGCTGAAGGCTTAGCCTTATTATACCCTGTTTTTAGATATAGACAACAAAAAATAAAAAAATATTTATTTCTAAAACACGTGGATTTCCCCGTTTACTAACTTTCGGAAATTCTATATAATACTACCAACAAAACTAAGAACTAAATGCTGCGTACAATACGGTACGTTGCCAATAACTATTTTTCCGAGGTGCTATATGCTAAAAATTATCCAAAACAATAAAGACTGGGATTGCAGAAATGTGATGTCACAAACCAAATTCTATGAAGGCTATTCCCGTTGGGATGAAGATAAGGAACGGTACGAGAATTGGGATGAGTCGGTCTCGCGTGTTATGGGTATGCATAGAGATTACTATGCGGAAAAAATGTCTCCTGAGCTTTCTTTATTGATTGATGAAGCTGAGTCCCAGTACAAACTTAAATACACTTTGGGCGCACAGAGGGCATTGCAGTTTGGCGGCGAGCAGCTACGTAAACACATGATGAGAATGTACAATTGCACATCTACGTATGCAGACAGACCAAGGTTCTTCTCAGAGCTGTTCTACGTGCTTCTATGCGGCGCTGGTGCGGGTTTCTCAGTTCAAAAGCACCATGTAGCTAAGCTACCTCAAGTTGCAGAAAGAAAGAAGCAAGCTAAAGGTTGGCAGGTTGCAGATAGCATTGAAGGTTGGGCAGATGCCCTTGGTGTATTACTTTCATCATACTTCACAACAGATCAACAGTTCCCTGAGTTTGGAGGACGTAAGGTATACTTCGACCTTAATGGTGTCCGTCCTAAGGGCTCAATGATTAGTGGTGGCTTCAAAGCACCAGGTCCAGAACCATTGCGTAGAGCTCTCGATAAAATTGAACACATCCTTCAAACAGTTGTTCTAAGCGGTAGAGAACGCCTAGAACCGATTGAAGTGTATGACATTGCTATGCATGCATCAGATGCTGTATTGGCTGGTGGTGTACGGAGAAGTGCAACCATTGCTCTATTCTCTAAAGATGATCAAGCTATGTTAACAGCTAAGACAGGTAACTGGTTTGTCGATAATCCTCAACGTGGCCGTTCCAACAACTCAGCTGTTATTGTCCGTGATGAGTGCACAAGGGAAGAGTTCAGCGAATGTATGAAATCTATTAAAGAGTTTGGCGAGCCAGGTTTTTACTTCGTTGAGTCAAAAGAACATACGACTAACCCATGTGTTGAAATTGGTATGTTCCCACAGATCGATGGTAAGTCTGGTTGGCAGGGATGTAACCTCACAGAGATCAATGGCGGTAAATGTACAAACAAAGAAGAGTTCTTTAAAGCATGTCGTGCAGGAGCTATCTTAGGTACACTACAAGCTGGTTACACAGACTTCAAATATCTGGGAGAGACATCTAAGAAGATTTTTGAGCGCGAGGCTTTGTTGGGTGTGTCTGTTACTGGTTGGATGAACAACCCAGATATTCTACTCGATGCGGATATTCAAAGAGAAGGAGCAGAAATTGTTAAAAGAGTTAACAAAGAAGTTGCTGAGCTTATTGGAATCAATGCTGCAGCTCGTACCACGTGCGTTAAGCCATCGGGCAATGCAAGTGTTCTATTAGAAACAGCAAGTGGTATTCACGCTGAGCATGCACCTCGTTACTTACGTCATATTCAGTTAAACAAGGATACAGAAGTTGCTCAGCTCATTGCACAAACTAACCCATATATGGTTGAAGAGTCGGTCTGGTCAGCAAACGGTACAGACTATTGTGTCGGCTTCCCAGTTATCTCGCCAGAGGGATCTCTCTATCGTGAAGACCTTTATGCTACGAATCTTTTAGAAAAAGTAAAGCTCGTGCAACAAAACTGGGTAGAAGCTGGTACTAACGAAGAGTTATGTGCAGACAAGACAGTCCGCCATAATGTTTCAAATACAGTAACGGTTATGCCACACCAGTGGAACCAAGTAGAGGATTACGTGTTTGAAAACCGTCATTCGTTCTCTGGTATTAGTTTTCTTGCGGGTTCTGGTGATAAGGATTATGCCCAAGCCCCAATGACAGAAGTGTTAACAGAGGATCAGATTGTTAAGAAGTATGGCAAAGCATCATTGTTCGCAGCTGGGCTTATTGTAGATACTCGTCAGTCAGGTTTCCGTGACCTTTGGGACGCAACAATGACAGCTACAATGGACGAATCGTTCCGCGGTGAGATCTCAGATCTGCGTGCAGAATGGCTTCGCCGTTTCAATAAGTTTGCAGACAATTACTTTATGAATGATCTGCATGAGACTGCCAATTGCCTCAAAGATGTATTCCTCCTACATAAGTGGACAAAGATCCAACAGAACATAACTCCTGTTGACTTCACATCTCAGTTAAGCGAGAAGAAGTTCACAGATATAGATACAATGGGAGCTATCGCGTGTCAAGGTGGAGCTTGTGAAATAACTTTTTAGGGGGTACCATGGAAGAAGAGAACGATTATTTCTTAGAATGTCCATATTGTGATGTAGAAGTAGAAGTATTTGTTCAGGATCAGGAATCTCCTTTGTTCTGTCCAATGTGTGGTGAGGAAGTAGAGTACACCGCATTTGATGGAGACGATGACGATGAAATTTGATGCAGACGTCCCAAACAAATTCTCCTGGGCCTTAGCAACCTGGTGCGCAAAGCTGTCTATGCACGCGTACCAGGATGAAGAGGGTTTCAAAAAAGTCATTGACAAGTCTTACTTAGAGATTACATTCTTTGATTTTGGTAGTACTCAAGCATACGCCCTCAACAGTAAGTTGAATTATATTCTGATCTTTAGAGGAACAGAGCCAACAGAATGGGCAGATATAAAAGCTGATCTAAAGTTTAAAAAAGTGAAATCCTTAGATGTAGATGGTAACTCAGAAGGCTATGTACATCGAGGGTTCAAAGGAGCTTTGGATCTTGTGTGGGATGATATTATCGCTCATATGGTTAAGTGCAAAGCAAGTAAGAAAAATGTTATCATAACGGGACACAGCCTTGGCGCTGCACTAGCTACTTTAGTCGCAGGAAGACTTAATAATCCAAATGTTCAACTGTACACATATGGATCACCAAGAGTGGGTACAGCAAAGTGGTGTAAGAATCAGAAATTTAAACACTATAGATTCAGAAACAATAATGATATAGTAACACGAGTTCCACCTCCTCTAATTGGATTCAAACATCATGGAGAATTAATGTACTTTGATTACCAGGAAATGTATGCAACTGGTTCTGGTAAGTGGTATATGTTTATGAACTGGCTTAATGGTATGTACAAAGGCTGGTTCTCATTGGCTGGTTGGGATTCATTTAGTGATCACAATTGTTCGGGGTACTACAAGTTGTGTAGAACAATGATGATTGATAATGACTGATAACGTATCGTTTCCGACAATAGTTAATCAATTGATGATGCAAGGTGTGAGCAGAAACATGCCTTTCAACACTCCCAATCCACAACAATCATTAAAAGGTGTGAGTAAGAACATGCCTTTTAATTATGAATCAAGCAAGCACACACAACAAGATTATAAATCTGAAGTTTATTACAATTACAATAGTAAAGGTGAAAGAGTGATAATTCAACAGGTGGGTCAAAAGGTTAATATAACTGTCCTATAAGTAGCGGCATGTGGATTTTAAATAATGAAATATATGACACAACCCCTGAAGAATACCAAGGGTTTGTTTATATGATAACCGACCTTACCAATGATAAAAAATACATTGGTAAGAAGTTCTTCTGGAAACCCAAAACTCTTCCTGTTACAAAGACTCGCAAGAGACGTGTGAAGACACGCGTTGAGTCTGATTGGAAAAAGTATTATGGTTCTAGTAAAGAGGTTTTGCAGTTGGTTGAATCCAACGGTAAGGACAAGTACAAACGAGAGATACTGAGGCTATGTTTGACAAAAGGTGAATGTTCTTACTACGAAGCCAAGTATCAATTTGAGTATGATGTATTATTAAACGATGAATTCTACAATGAGTTAATCAGCTGCAGAATTCATAGCAGACATGTTAGGAAAAAGAAATGAGTATGAGTGCACAATTATGTAAGGCCGCTCGCATGCACGCGCAAGGTGAGTTGGAACGAGCAAAAACCAATATCATGGTTTATATGAAACAGAGTGTTGGTATTGGGGAACACAGCGATATCGTCGAAGCTATCCAAGAAGAGTTGGATAAGATGGCACAAGCTGAAGATCGTATTGAAATGATAGATAAATACTTCCATGATCCAAGTAACGGAAACCGCTAAAGAATATTTAAAAAAGGTTGGTAAACCTAATGTGTCTCTTGCTGTCAAAGGTGGGGGATGCGCTGGTTTCCAATATGAATGGGGTGTAACAGACGCTGAGCCCACAGTGGAAAACCTATGGCTCGATCCCATGGCTGAAATGTTTATCTTCGGATGCACAATTGATTATGTTGAAGAGTTAGGAGGATCCTTCTTAAAGGTAGTCAATCCTAATGCAACAGCAAGTTGTGGATGCGGAGAGAGCTTTGGCGTTTGATAAAAACAAATTAAAAAAAATATTTAGTATCGACAATTTGGTCGATGCTTCTGTAGATTTGTTTCTAGTCCTTTTTGATGTAATTACTTCACCCATCTTAATAGTAATGCGAATGGTACGTTGGACAGTCGGGACATATATACTCGATGGATTAAAAAATAGAATAAAACAACTCATTCATTGGCTCAAAGGCAAACCATTATGGTTGCAACTGATAGTTGTACCAATTGTTCTTATTATTCTAGCTTACGTTCTTGTATTCATATGGATAATCGGTCAAGCCTTTGGAGAATTTGTAACAGAGGAATTTGGAAATGGTTGATAATATAAAAGGACTTATTGTTCTTATAATGGCTGTGGGTCTCATGGGGCTTCTAGGGCTTATTGTAGTAGATGAATTTGCAACAGCGAATGAACATGGTGGCGATTTAGATGGAAACATAATAGAGCTTTTACAGATGAGCATAACAGGTATCATAGGCTTAGTCGCTGGATACGTAGGTGGTAAAGGAGCATGCAATTGTACGAGTACAGAGTAAAAATCTTACGTGTTGTCGATGGTGACACAGTGGATGTGGATATCGATTTAGGTTTTGGGATCTGGATGCATAAAGAACGTATTAGACTGTGGGGCATAGACACACCCGAATCGAGGACCAGTGATCCAGTAGAGAAGGTTTTTGGGAACTATGCCAAGCAATATGTGAAAGATCAAATGCCTATTGGTTCTATGCAAACAATGAGGACTCAGAAAGACAAGGCTGGGAAGTATGGCCGCATCCTTGGAGAGTTCATCATTGAAGGGAAACGACTACACGAAACTATGGTTGACAAACACATTGGGGTGTCGTATAATGGACAGAGTAAAGATGATGTAGAAGCGGCGCACTTAGCTAATCGGAAGCATTTGGAAGAAGATCCGGACTACATTTTGTTTACACACGAACAATAACATAAGTGGAATAAGTGAATGCCTCAAAGACCACCTTTTGCCGCTTACAACATTGGATACGATGCTGTAAGCTGGTTAGAACAAGAACTTGAACCAATAATGAGTAGTGTTCAAGAAGCTGAAGTGGGAGAGCCTGGCGATGAGCAACTAGCTAACAAAATGCGGAGAAGTAAAGTAGCTTGGTGTCACAATGATAATGTCCGGAACTTTTTAATCAGAAATTTTTCTACAGCTAATAGACACTTCTTCGGATATGATATCAGAGATGTGTATGATATACAATATTCAGAGTATGATGCAGAATATGAAGGCCACTATGATTGGCACGCTGACTGTTCCGCAGATGGCACAAATCATTGGTATGAACGAAAGTTAAGTATGTCTTTACAGCTTTCAGGCCCTGATGATTATGAAGGTGGTTTGCTAGAAATACAGAGTGTAAAACTAGAGGATCAGCACAGAGAAAAGGGAACGGTGATAGTATTCCCTAGCTCTAAACTACATAGAGTGACACCCGTGACAAGTGGAAAGCGTAAGGCTTTAGTGACTTGGATGGAAGGACCGACAATAGTATGATATTATTAGATTATAATGCGATTGCAATTTCAAATGTTGTAACCCAGAAGTTGGATGTTGATGAAAACTTAGTAAGACATATGATACTGAATAGTATTCGTATGTACAGATCTAGGTATAGGCAACAGTATGGTGAGATAGTTATCTGCACTGATGGCTTTAAGAACTGGCGGCGTGAAGCATTCCCTCCTTACAAGCACAAGCGTAAGGATGCTCGGAAAGAGTCTAAGATGGATTGGAACGAGTTGTTTCGCATTACCAATCTTGTTCTTGAAGAGATAAAAGAAAACATGCCTTACAAAGTAGTTGAGGTAGAAGAAGTAGAAGCAGATGATATCATCGGTGTGCTCTGTGAGGACTCTCAAGAGTTTGGACGTGGAGGCAATATCTTAATTGTTTCATCGGATAAAGACTTTGTTCAACTTCAGAAGTATAGTAATGTATCTCAGTATTCTCCTATGAAGAAAAAGATGATCAAAGAAGCACTGCCTCGGAAACAACTTATGGAGCTTATCCTAAAAGGCGACACGTCAGATGGCGTTCCTAATGTTCTTAGTGGAGATCAAGTGTTTGTGGAAGGTATTCGTCAGACACCGTTACGACAGAAAGTTATTGATCAACTAATAAACGATCCTAAATGTATGGGAGACGAGATATATCGTAACTATTTACGTAATAAAAAGTTAATAGATCTTTCTGAGACACCCCAGCCCCTCAAAGAAAAGATTATAAATAACTATGATAGCCAGAATCCTACCTCTGGTAAGAATGTACTAAAGTATTTAATGGAAAAGAGATGTAAATTGTTGATTGAAAGTGTTGGAGATTTTGTATAATGAATTTAGAAGTACATGAAGTTTTTGATGCAATATCAAAAGCAAAGAACAGGGAAGAAAAAATTCAAATCCTGAAGGATAATAACCATCATGCTGTCCGAGATATTATTAAGGGTGGTATGGATCCAAATGTGGAATGGTTGTTGCCGAAAGGTCGTCCTCCCTTCAAAGCCAATATTCCAGAAAGCGCTCCTTCATCACTGCTGAAGGAGAACCGCAAATTCACTTACTTTATTAAAGGAGGTGTTGGAAAAGACATCACCCCCGTAAAGCGTGAAAGCATCTTTATCGGAGTGTTGGAGTCCATCCACCCAGCAGACGCGGAGCTAGTTTTAAACATGGTCGCAAAAAAGATACCAGTAAAAGGTTTAACAAGGAAGATAGTACAGGAGGCATATCCAGGACTATTAAGTTAATGATGATTGCTTTACAAACTTTGTCTTAACCGTTTCGGCTCCCAGCCGATGCGGTTTTTTTAATTTAAAGGAGATTACATATGAGTTATAGTCAAATACAGAGACTAGAACAAGATTCAGAAGAGTTGGGTCACTATGTGGAGAAACTATTGAAACGAGGTAGACGCTCGATAGCGCAAAAGATAAAAGCAAAGAAGCAATTTTTAGATAATAAAATCGATATGGCAAAGGGGGAGCTAGCTGCATAATAAGTAGTTGACAGCATGCTATATAATGAGTATAATAAGATGTGATTTGGAGAGGGGCTGCATATGCCTACATACACTTTAATAAACAAAGAAACCCAGGAAGAGGGAACTACTGAAAATATTACTTGGGAGAAGCTGCAAGAGTTTTTGTCTGCTAATCCTAAGTATACTCAGAAGTTAACTACTCCTGGGTTTATTAGTGACAGCAAGTCAGTTCATAGGCGCGCTGGAACAGAGTGGCAAGATATGCTTAAGCATATGAAAAAGACTTCGGGAAAAGGTAATACAATTAAAGTATGAAAACCAAACGTCAGAAACTGCAACATAATTCATTATCTGTTAAATACAATGATCTACTTGAATATCCCCCGATCACAGCTAATCAGGAAAAAGCCTATGAGGCTTGGGACGAGGACTTCAATTTAGTACTAACAGGATCAGCTGGTACAGGTAAAACATTCATAGCGATGTATCTAGCACTCGAGCAAGTGTTGGATCCAGATACGCCATATGAGCAATTGGTAATTATTAGATCGATGGTCCCCACTCGTGAGATGGGATTCATGCCAGGAACTAAAGAAGAAAAAGAAGATGTGTTTACCGCTCCATATAAAGCTATTGCAAACGAACTGTTTGGAGAGCATGCATCTTGGAACAAATTACTCCACGGTAAGGAGAAGATTAGATTTGACTCCACATCATTTATACGAGGACAAACTCTAGATAATGCAATCATTCTTGTAGATGAAATGCAAAACCTCAACTTCCACGAATTAGATTCTGTTATAACTCGAGTGGGAAAAGATTCTCGGATCATATTCAGTGGTGACTATCTACAATCTGATTTTAAATATTCGGATGATAAAAATGGAATAATGAAATTCTTAGGTATTGTTGAGCAGCTAAAGTATTTTGAAATAATTAACTTTGGTTGGGAGGATATTGTTAGATCAGCCTTCGTTAGAGACTATATAATGACAAAGGAGATGCTTGGCTATGGCTGAGATACAAGAAAGATATCACAATTATATACTTAGGAAAATGAAAGAAGAAAGGAAAGACGATGGCGTTCAGTCTATCAAACAGATCACGGAATAAGTTAGACGGAGTACATCCGCAATTGGTTGCTGTTGTTGAAGCCGCAATTAAAAAGACCAAAGTTGACTTTGGAGTAACGTATGGGGTGAGATCGGTTGAAGAGCAAGAAAGATTAGTCGCAGCAGGTCGTTCCCAAACTATGAAAAGTAAACATCTCATTCAGAGTGATGGATACTCCCATGCGGTAGATGTTGTTGCATATGATGGTTCAGATGTCGTCTGGGAAATCAATGTGTATGATGATATCTGTGATGCATTCAAAGAAGCTGCTATAGAAATTGGTTTGCCAATTAAATGGGGAGCAGCTTGGTCTGAGGGTGATATTCGAACATACGAAGGCTCAGCAGAAGATGCAATGAATAGCTATATTGACCTCAGGCGTTCACAAGGCCGCAGGCCATTTATTGACGGACCTCACTTTGAAGTAATGTAAAGGAAAAGATAATGGCTAAGTTCTCTCGCTTTGACCCGAGAAACAAAAAGCGTGGATTGAAGAAGTCTCGTACATCTAGCGGGACTTCTTTAAAGAAGATCAAAGGGTTCCTCAGTAAAACCACTAAAAAAATTATGGTGACTGTTAATTAACCGTTGACCTCAAGTCCTTTTTGCTGTATAAAGATAGCATGAAAGGAATTAATATGAAATTCGATAAAAATGAAAAAGTAATTCTCACAGATGTAGATGGAGTTCTACTGAATTGGGAATGGGCCTTCAAAGGCTGGTTAGCTGAACACTATTGGTTCCGATATGGTAAAGAGCTAGTACAAGTTGATCCCGATAGTTATGATATGGGTATACGTTATGGTATAACTGATGAACAGTGTAAAGAATATGTTACGATGTTCAACAAATCAGCTGCGATTGGATTCTTGCCTCCTCAACGAGATGCAATGTATTATGTTGATTTGCTTCATCGCAAGCATGGTTATACATTTCAAGTTATAACTTCTCTTTCTAAGAATGAACACGCTTGTAATCTAAGAACTGAGAATCTTAAAAAGATGTTTGGCGAGACTACCTTCCGTGGTTTTACTTACCTAGATACTGCAGCTGATAAAGATGAAGCATTAGCAGAATACAAAGACTCGGGTTTACCCTGGGTGGAAGATAAGTTAGAGAATGCTATTGCTGGTGCATATGCAGGTTTAAACTGTTACTTAATCGAACATGGTCACAACATGCATTACGATGGTTCTGATATTATGATGGTAAAAAACTGGCAGGAGATATATGAACACCTCACCTAAGTCGTTAGCTACTCTTTTAGTCTTCAGATCTCAATGGGAAGAAATTGTACGTCGATACAATATTCCCAAGAAAGATGGAACCCTAGATAATCTTGTATGGTTTGTAACAGAAGGTTACAGATCCAATAAGAGACGAACAAGGTGCGCGCATGCTGTTAATCTTGCGCAAGCTATATTGGAGGGTTACGAAGATGGCATCTGCCAAGAAACTACAGCCAGACAGCACATGGGCTCATCTGGATAAAGATGGTGATGGTATTGTAAGTGATGAAGAGATTATGATGGAAGAGAGAATGATTCACCTGCAGGACATGCGTTCTGATATGGAAAATGAGGACAAAAAGCAGGATGCGCAAAGACGCATGGCCTGGTTTGCACTCGGCGGTATGTTGTTATACCCGTTTGCAGTTGTTCTTGCCGTTGCATTTGACTTAGGTCAAGCTGGATCTATTCTAGGAGACATGGCTGCAGTATACTTTGTATCTGTTGCTGCAATTGTCGCTGCGTTCTATGGTAAGGAAGCATACGCTGCTGCTAAGAAACCTGCTGCGGCAAAACCCAAAGCCCCAGTTGATATGAGATAACATGAAAGTTTGTTATGAAAAGAATAATTTACCAAGTTTATGTTGGCAATAGATCGAAGCTATATGATCATTGTGTAGCTTCGGTTGCCGACTATTGTAAAGAACACGATATTGAACATGTCGTCCAACGTCAGCCAATCTTACGAGTCAAGCCAGACGTCTTTGCCACCAACAGAAGCAAAGAATCATACGAGAAGCATGGTGGCTTCCTCCCAATCTTTGAAAAAGAAAATGCGTTCAAGTATTTGTGGACGCACGATCAAGTTGCGATTGTTGACGCTGACATCTGGATCAGACCAGGTAGCCCCAATATCTTTGACAAGGTGCCAATGGAATATGACTTTGGTGGTGTAGTAGAACGCGAGATGCCTTGCACTCCCCAATACTATCAAAAAATAACGAACTACTCTCGTATGCAATATTCTAATCTAAAACAAGTAGATTGGAAATGGAATGAGTATGGAGGAGAGTTCTTCAATATGGGCATGATGGTATTAAATAAATCCATGGCCTACTTCTTGAAAGGTACTCCAAGCGCTGCAGCATTCCTACAGCAAGCGAAGTACAAAGATTTCATTGATGGTATTGGTAACTGGAAATGGAGCACAGATCAAACCCTGTTGAACTATTGGGTGAAAGAGGAGAGAATGAGGACAAAGCATTTAACATTCCATTGGAATGGATTGTTCTCTGCTATCCCAGAAGAACGTATACGGCAAGCTAACTTTGTACACTTCTTCTTAAAAGACAAGCTCCCAGCACGGGGAGAAAACGTAAAACAACTAATGGAGATGGTTGAATGAAAAAGGATATTTTATTAGTAGCAGGTCTGTTTTTAGTTATTGCCCTTGGGGCAAAAGCTGCATTAGCAGAAAATATGACTATCGAAATGTTAAATAAACGCGACGATGGCGCTAAGATGGTTTACTCAGAAGACATCGCCCGCATTGATATCGGTGATACGATTACTTGGGTGCCAACTTCAAAGGGACATAACGTAGAATTCATTGCAGGTCCAGATGGTTGGAAAGCACCACGTAAGTCTAAGCTGAACAAAGAAGTTGAGATGACATTTGACACACCAGGCATTTATGTGTATCAGTGTTCACCACACAAAACAATGGGTATGATTGGTCTTGTAGTTGTGGGTGATGGAGACAACGATGTATCCAAAGCAAAAGTAAAAGGCAAGAGTAAAAAGAAGTTAAAAGGCTTGTTGGAAAATCTGTGAAACATCTAGCATTACGCTCAAGGAGCATTAGACCAAGGCAAGGCTTCCCAAACGGGAGGCCTTACACCACTCCTGGTCTTGGTGACCGCATTCAATCTATCCTATGTGCATATCAATATGGAAAGGCGCATAACACACCTGTGACACTTCACATAACCGATGATAAGTGGTCAGTTGCAAGGGGAGTGAAGTCAGACACAAAGAAACATTCTTGGCGGGAAATCATTGACTTGTTCCCTAAAGACAGTGTAGCGTTAATGCCACATGCTATTGAGGATTTACCAGAACCTGATTGGATTGATTATCTCAAACAAAAAGGGTATGATGCAACAAGTTGGTGGTATGAAGATACTCAGTTTATGCATGGTAATCTAGATGCTCCAACAGAAGTTGAAATGTCTCAGTACCTAAAGACACCCCCATTACTTGAAGCTCCTAATGTTGAATTGCCATTGAAACTTCCTAATAAGTATGTTACAGCACAATGGGACTCTACTGACGCTGGTCGTTCGTTCTCTCCACTGGTTATAGAAAATGTGCATAATCATTACAGATCAAAAGGATTTGAAATTGTGACAGTTGGTGGAGATGCAACATGCCCAGAACTAAAAGGACCTGGTGTTCTCAATTATGTGGGAAAAGTTATGGCAGGTTCGGGTGGCCACATAGGAGCTGATTCTGGCTTCTTCCATCTAGCTTGGTTGTATCATCCATTTAATCGGATCCACGTTTATTGTCGAGCGGGTGGTTCTCAATCTCAACATGTGTATAGAGGTATACAAAACGGTATAAGGAAACATAACTTATGATGGCAACACAAACAAATAATGATGCACCAAATATTATTGGCCAGATCCCAGCAAATACTGTTGGGGCTGAAATAGGTGTGTGGATGGGAAATACCTCAGAAAGAATGTTGGATCGCAATATCAAAGAATTGCACTTGGTGGATCCATATTCGGTTGAACCATATAAAGATAATTCTGAAATGCCGTTTGAACAATACATTGCTAAGTATCAGAAAATCACTGGTGAGTTTAGTGAGGGTGGTTTTACAAAATATTATGATCAAGTCCATGCAACCGTTAAAAAGAAATTTGAGCGCGATAGTCGGGTCAAACTTCATAGAATGACATCAAGAGAATTTTTTACAAAAAATAAAGACTTAGATTTGGATTGGGTATATGTTGATGGGGATCATTCCTATGAGGGTTGCCTATTTGATCTAGAAATTGTGTTGCCACATATTAAAAAGGGTGGTATGATTATGGGTGACGATTACGGTTGGCCAAAAGCCCGTTGGCAGAAAAAGGGTGTGACTAAAGCAGTTAATGAATTTATTGAGAAGTATGAATTCAAAATGCAACGGTTTGGCGAGACACAATTTCTAATTAGGTTCTAAAATGCATCCATCCTCAATTGAAAATATGCGTAAGGCAATTGGATATGTGAATATCCAACCCAACAGTATTATACTGGATGTGGGTGGTGCTAATACTTACTACAATCAAGATCGTTCATATAAACATATGTTCTCTAAAGATCATACTTATTGGATCACAGACATTGCAGACGCTCCCAACGTCACACATCTAATGACTGGTGAATATGAGATGCCTTTTGAAGATGAGTCAATTGATCTTATTGTTTGTGGGCAAACCCTAGAACATGTAAACAATCCATTTAAAACAGTTGCAGAAATGAAACGAATTTTGAAGACTGGACACTACATGTGTCTGTGCGCTCCATCTGCTGGCCCTAAACATGACAATCCAGATGTGTGGAGATTTATGGACGATGCGTTTAAAGCAATTGCTAACGATTTAGGTGGCTTGAAGATTATTCAAGATTGGGTTTACAGAACCGGTAATAATATTGATAGGGGTGCTAAATGGCAGGACCACACGTGCGTGATGCAGAAGATCAGCTAGAAGCATACTGTATAAGAATAGAAGATAACCCAATCTCAATTAGAGGGCTTGCCAAGTTAGTTCAATCATCTCTCATTGCACAGAATGACTTTACCATCAAAGACTTTGATGCCACAACTCCAAATAATATCCCATTATTCTTAAATTGGACTTGGCCATGGGATGGTGAAGAAAGATGTCTAAGATCTGGGTTAATCAAAAAAGCATATCCGACTGTCGATCCAAGAAAACGGGTAGCATGCTTTTATAGTCACTATCAACTATGGGAAATGGCGCTCGATAAAAATAAACCTATTCTGGTATTAGAGCATGATGCTATGTTCATTAAAAAGCTAGATCTTTCAATACTAGATAAACCATATGACATTATTGGTATCAATAGTCCACGTGGGGCAACGCGGAAAGCAAAAGAGTTTGATCAAATTGTTAGATCAAATAAACCAGGCACCGTTGTTCCAACTCCAAGGATAGATGATCCTTTAATTCCTCAAGGCATAGCAGGTAACTCAGCTTACATAGTTAAGCCTGCAGGAGCAAAAGCTCTTATAAGTAAAGTCAAAGAACTAGGAGCATGGCCAAACGATGCTCTTATGTGTTATCAAAACATCAAGCGTTTGGGAGTCTCAACAACATATTATACACAGGTACAGGGCTTGCCCTCGACAACAACAACATGAAAAACTTTGTAATAACAATTATGGATAATGAGAAGTCTGTTAAGTCAGCGGAGCGTTGTATTAGTTCTGGCCGCAGTGTGGGTGGGTTGGTGATAGAGAAATGGCCTGCTACCACGCCAAGAGATGACATTCACACGATGGTAGCAAATGAAGGTATCAATACAACTGCTATTGATGAGGTATATTCTCGCACGTCTAACTGTCTAGCGGCTTTTTTATCTCACTATCGTTTATGGAAATGGTCTGTTCAAAATAATGAAGAGATCACTATCTTTGAGCATGATGCAGTTTGTGTCAATGTTATCAATTCAACAATCATGTATGATGGATGTATCTCATTAGGTAAGCCATCGTATGGTAAGTACAGGACTCCCAGCAAATTGGGGGTAAATGATCTCACTT
>Ga0206682_10000038_pt1 | contig 110763 bp, 98 predicted proteins | sample M240m12015metaG_FD_155444 | JGI IMG/M metagenome (GOLD analysis project Ga0206682, IMG submission 155444) | Ammonia-oxidizing marine archaeal communities from Monterey Bay, California, United States - M2 40m 12015 | ecosystem: Environmental > Aquatic > Marine > Intertidal zone | place: USA... | reverse complement strand
TGCTTAGATCCTTTAGCAGAACCTTTAGCAGCTTCAACACCAGCTTTAGAAGCTCTTGAAGAACCTTTAGAGTTTACTGAACCCTTTGAAGATGGCTCCATTTTAGATTGCTTAGATCCTTTAGCAGAACCTTTAGCGGCTTCAACACCAGCTTTAGAAGCTCTTGAAGAACTTTCTTCATTATCTAAAGTAGGATTTTGCTTAATTGGTGAATAACCTTTTTCACTTGTTGGCTTTCTGTCTTCAGGAGATACGTAAGGTCTATCTTCTTTATCTAATACAGGTCTATCTTCTTTTTCAAGTTTATCAGTTTTCCAACTGTTTCCATCGTATTTTTCGTTGTTAGATTTTTCTGTCTTAATTTCTTTTTCACCTTTTTCGCCTTTTTCCTGAGCGGAAACAACAGAAAAAGAGAAAAGAACTGTAGCAGCAATTATAAGTTTTTTCATTTTGATTAGTTTTAATTTATTGCAATTTAACTAAAAAATGATAAAGTTTATTAGTGAAATTGTCATATTTGACAAATGCATTAAATTTAATGATGAAATAACTTCATTAGATTATGAACTTTTTAAAATAACATTTATTAAATTTGAAAATTAAATCAAACACTATGTTTTATAATACTTTTAAATTTTGCTTTCTATTTATTTTAACATTTTTATTAGACTTTAACTATGCTCAAAATAATGATGAGAATGCAAACTATATAATTAGTAAAGAATTAGAACTTACCAATGATTCTAGTTACTGGGACAATCATTCTGAAATTTATATGGGTTTCAATAGAATTCACCTCTACAACTGGGCTGCAGGTGGAATGAATTTTATGGAACTTCACGGTCTAGCTAATCTTAGATTTGACTACAGGCACAATAAGTTTCATTGGAATAATTTTATAAATATTCAATTTGGAATCTTTAAACAGGGTTATGGTGATGAAGGTGTTTGGCTAAAAAATGACGATTTAATTCAAATTAGAACTAAATTTTCTAGAAGAACAAATCACCTATGGGATTATACTTTTTTAATTGATGTTAGAACACAATTTGCATATGGTTACTATACAGAGTGGGATTATGAGGCCAAACAATACATGGACAACTTCTTATCTCCAGTATATCCAATTTTTGGATTAGGACTAGACTTTCATATCTCTAACCATTTAACAATTGATGTTTCTCCATTAACAGTTAAGTCTACAATTGTAAAAGACGATTCTTTGTCGAGAGTTGGAGTTTTTGGTTTAGACCCAGGTCAAAGTATTAGAACCGAAGCTGGTCTTTATTTAAATCTTTTATATACTCATGATAGTCTTTTTAATATTAAAAATCTTCACTTTATGTCTGATGTCACTCTATTTGGCAATTACTTAGAAGAACCTGGTAATATTGATGTTACATGCGAATTCTTATTTTCCTATTCATTAAATAAATTTTTTAGTCTAACATTTCAGAGTTATTTAATTTACGATCATGATATTAATATTCCAAGAAGTAACAGCGATTTAACTCCTGTATATTTGGAAAGACCTAATGGACAGTTAGACCCTATTACTGGAGATAATTATTATTTTATTGATTACGATGATTTTTATGCAAAACCTGAGCTATCGGCTAATAAGAGTGTGAGATATGTGGATAATGGTCTTGAAGATGGGTACCTTGATCCAGGTGATTATGAGGGTTTTAGAATTGTTAAATCGGGACCAGCTTTGCAATTTTTAGAATATTGGATGATTGGTTTATCTTTTTCATTTTAATAAGTTATTTCTAGCTAAATTGTTTCTGGAAAAAATAGAAAGGGAAAAGTAATATACTTCTCCCTTTTTTATTGAGTTAATAGTTATTAGTTTGCCTCCTTAATAATAAATTTCATGAAAAAAACACCAGAAAAATCTAATCAAGAAAAAACTCGTTTGCATCCAAGAAATAAGAATAGAGATAGGTATGACTTATCTGCTTTAACTGAAATAAACTCAGAATTAAAACAACATATTAGGCCAAATAAATATGGTGGTAAATCAATTAATTTTTCTAACCCTGTTGCTGTAAGAGAATTAAATAAATCTTTGCTAAATCATTACTATGGTATTAAAAATTGGGAATTCCCAGATGATAATTTGTGTCCTCCAATCCCCGGAAGAGCGGATTATATTCATCATGTTGCAGATTTATTAGCAGATAATAATTTGAGTAATATTCCAAAGGGAGATAAAGTGACTTGTCTTGATATTGGTATGGGAGCTAGCTGTATTTATCCTTTAATTGGTGCTATAGAGTATGGTTGGAAATTTATAGCTTCAGATATTGATGAAAAATCTATTAAATCGGCTAAAAAAATTATTAATTCTAATTCGTTAATAAAAGACAACATAGAATGTAGGTTACAAAAAAATAAAAATTTAATATTTAAAAATATAATAAATGAAGATGAGAAAATTGATTTGATTATCTGTAATCCTCCATTCCACTCTTCAAAAGAAGAAGCCCAAAAATCAACTCTTAGAAAATTAAGAAACCTTTCAGATAAAAAACTAAAAAAAACACATGTTAATTTTGCCGGAGTTAGCAACGAAATCATTTTTGAAGGTGGTGAAATTAAATTTTTAGAGAATATTATTAATGAAAGCAAAAAGTATTCTAAAAACTGCTATTGGTTCTCAACCTTGGTGTCTAAGCAAACAAACCTTAAACGAACTTACAAACTAATAGATAAAACTGGTGCTTATTTTATAAAAACTATACCTATGGGAACAGGAAATAAATCTACTAGAATTGTGGCCTGGACTTTTCTTTCTAAAGATGATCAAGCGAAGTGGAGAGAAGAAAGGTGGAATTAATTCTTAGTTTTTAGTGTCAATTATTTATTGTAAATTAATAAAATGTTAAAAAATCTAATCATAATAGCTTTGTTTTTATTGGTTTCAAATTCTTTGAAATCTACAAAACATGAAATACTAGTATGGAATGGATACATGCAATTTATGCCTAGTAATTTGACGTCAGTTCAGTTAGGAGATACTATTGAGTGGCATCCACTAGACGTGCCAACTATGGTACATACGGTAACTTCTACTAATATTCCTAATGGTGCGATTCCTTTTGACCAAATTTGGCAAGCACCAATAGATACTTTCTTTCAATATATACCTGCAAAAATTGGATTATATGAATATGTTTGTACCCCTCATATTGCTAATGGAATGACAGGAAGGTTTAATGTGGTTGGTAACCCGTCTAATATTATTAATAATCCATTCATAAATTCTCCAATATTATATCCTAACCCAACCATAGGTCTTATTAATTTTAATCAAACTCTATTAAATTTAGAATATCATATTTATGACAATAGAGGTTTGCTTGTTTCAAAAGGAACTACAAAAACTAATATTAATATTTCATATTTATCTAGTGGTTTATATAATGTAATTATTCTAGCTGATGTCCCTAAACACTTTAAGTTGATATTAAATACCAATATGTAATTATCCTAGATTCTTTATTAGTTTTGTACTCTAATTAATTAGATATAATGGCTAAAAAAAGACCAATTGTAAATATTGACAATAAACCAGAAATACATTTGGAAAATGAATTGTTTCAAAATGAGGTATTACGTCCAGTTTTAAAAATGCAACACGAGATAACTTTAAAGCTATTTAATGTTCATATTAAAAATTTAGGTATTATTTGGAATGACCTAAAAAAAAGTAAAAAAACTCAATGTGTTGAAAATCAGTTATCTAAAAATATTCAATTTAAAAATTTAGTTATAGGAATTGTAGTTGGACAGTTTGATGAAATAGAATTAGATAAATACTTATCAAACTCTAGAGAACACAACAAAAGAATTCTCCAAATGACTATTCAGAGAATAATCTCTACTATTTAATTTAAATAGTAATTTTAAATACATCACATTACTAAATGTCAAAATCAAACAACAATAAAGAAGATATTTCTAATAATTCTTTAATTTATTTTCTTAATAAATTTCAAATTGCTGATTTAAATCCAATGCAGCAGGAGTCTTTGAAAGTAATACGTTCTAAAAAAGACGTCGTATTAATATCACCAACAGGGACTGGAAAGACTTTGGCATTTTTAATTCCTTTAATTGAGTATTTAGATAATAAATGTGATGAAATTCAAATGCTAATTATAGTTCCTTCTAGAGAACTGGCCCAACAAATTGAACAAGTAGCTAGAAAAATGGGTTCTGGATTTAAAGTAAATGCAGTTTATGGTGGTCGTTCAGGATCTTTAGATAAAATAGATCTAAAACATAGACCAGCTATTTTAATTGGCACACCAGGCCGAGTAGCAGATAGATTAAGAAGGGATCATTTTTCCTTAGAGTATATAAAAACACTTGTTCTAGACGAATACGATAAGTCATTAGAAATTGGGTTTGATAAAGAAATGTCGGAAATTATAAATGCGCTTCCAAATATTAAACAAAGAATACTTACATCTGCTACTAGCTATGCTAAAATACCAGAGTTTGTTGGCTTAGATAAACCAGTTTTTATAAATTACATTAAAGAAAACAGCTCTAAACTAACTTTTAAATCAATTATATCAGAAGAAAAAGATAAGCTAAGAACATTGGAAAAATCGCTGACTTATATTGGTAATAAACCAGGTATTATTTTTTGTAATTACAAGGATGCTCTTGAAAGAATAAGCACTTTTTTAAACAACAATAATATTTCTCATCAATGTTTTCATGGTGGAATGGAACAAATAGATAGAGAAAGAGCATTGATTAAATTTAGGAATGGAACCAACCAATTACTTCTTGCAACAGATTTAGCATCTAGAGGAATAGACATTCCCGAAATAAAGTTCATTCTTCATTATCATTTACCACTTCAAGACAAAGAGTTTACCCATAGAAATGGTAGAACTGCACGCATGAACCAAGATGGTATTTCCTACATTCTAAATTGGAAAGAAGATGAATTACCAGATTTTATAAATGATTTAGAGCCTGAAGTAATTAATATAGATAATGAAAACATTTCTAAATTGGATTCTAATTTAAGTTGGAATACATTATATATTTCAGGGGGCAGAACAGATAAAATATCTAAGGGTGATATAGTTGGTCTATTTATCAAACAAGGGGGCATAAAAAAAGAACAATTAGGAGTAATAGAAATAAAACAAAATTGTTCTTATGTTAGTGTAGATAGCTCTATAACAGAAAAAATTATAGATAAAACTAATAATACCAGGCTCAAAAAGAAGAAAGTTAGAATTACAGTTATTTGATATGATTACCAACTTTTATTTAAACATAATATAGATTATTATGGGATTTAATATTGTGCTTTTGGAACCCGAAATACCTATGAATACAGGAAATATAGGGCGACTTAGCTTGGCTTCGGGATCTAAGTTACATTTAGTAAAACCCTTTGGATTTAATTTGGACGACAAGAGATTAAAAAGAGCTGGGCTAGATTATTGGAAACATGTTACGGTGGAAATTTATGAAGACAAAGATGAATTCTTTTTAAAGAATAGGGGAGAGAAGATGGTTTATTTTTCAAGCTATGCTAGTAAAGACTATTGTTCTATTAAATATGAGGATAATATGTTTTTTATATTCGGCAAAGAGTCTGTAGGTTTGTCAAAAGAAATAATATCCAAAAATTTTGATAAAATTTTTAAAATACCAATTCATAGCCAGTATATTAGAAGCTTAAATTTGGCAAATGCTGTTAGTATTGTAGTTTATGAAGGATTAAGAAGCCTTAAATAATAAATTATATTAATTTCAACCAAGTTAATTTTAACTCAAAAAACATATATAACTTTTAGGATTTGAAAATAATAAAAAAAAGTATTCAAGATTTTACTGATCTTATAACCTTTGAAAGTTTAAGAAAATTTGTAGAGTCAATTGATATTGATTGTGTTAAATATCAAAATCATATTGTAAATCCTGAAACCAAAGGTGACTATGGCAGAAATATAATTGAACTTAATCCCTTTGAATGTGTTTTAATAAATTGGCCCGCTGGGGTAGAAAGTGGTGTTCACCATCATCAAGGTCTTTTTGGGTATGTTATTGTTTTAGAAGGTGAGCTAGATAATATTTCTTATAAAGAAGAAAATAATAAGCTTATTGAGTATAAGTCTGAAAAATATATTAAAAATGGGATTATGCCTGAGCCTGATGGTGTAATTCATAAACTAGCAAATAGAAATAAGAATAATAGAGCAATTACGCTCCATTTTTACTATCCAGCAATTGAGAGTTTTGAAGGCATGAGAATTTTCAACTTAGAATCGAAATCTATTGGAGTTTTAAGCGCACATGCTAAAACAGCAAAATGGGATCACAGTAATAAAAATCAGTTTAAAGAAATTATTGAAAATGCTTTTGATTATGTTTCTATTGAAGATTTCAATAGTGACAAGTCTCATCTTATTCAAAACGTATTTCCAAAACCAAATACGGAAATTATAAATTCAATGAATAGTAATTATTTCAGTGAACAGGCTAAAAAGTATGATTTTTCAGATTTTAACCAACCATCAAGAAAAGCATATATTCTTACTGTAGATGAATTAATTTCAAAAGATATTGCTGGAAATAAAACAAAAAAACATTTAGATATAGCTATAGGAACAGGAAAAAGATCAATTAGAATTAAAGAACTAAGTGGACTAGATTATGAAATTGTAGGTGTAGAAATTAGTGAAGAAATGTGTAAAATTTCTAATTCTAGAGGTTTAAGAACCTATCATCAAGATTGGGCTAATGATGATAGCCATATAGGTGAAATGTTTGATTCAGCAACTTTTTTATATGCTTTTGGGCATATTGCTAATCAAAAAAATAGACTTAAATCTTTAAAAAAAATTAATTCGTATTTAAATGATAACTGTCCATTATATTTAGACCTATTTAGCTTAAATAACAAAAATGAATGGGGACCATATGCAACTAAGGCCTTTGAAGAAAATAATTTAAAAAAATATGGATACGAAAGGGGAGATGTGTTTTATAGAAAAAATGGATTTAATGAATTAGCATTTCTACATTATTTTGAATTAAGTGAAATAAAATTATTACTAAACGATTCAGGATTTGAAATACAGTGGGTTAAACATATTGGTTATTCAAAGAACCCTGGTCAAATAGTGAAATCTGAAATTGAAGGCAATTTCTTAGTTAAAGCAATTAAAATAAAATCAATTTATTAAGCTGACAAACTAACTATAAGAAGTTTATAATTACTCTTTTTTAATTTTAACAATAAATATGAGATATTTTTTAATATTTAGTTTTTTATTTCTTCCTTTTCAATTTATTTTTTGTCAAGTAAAAAAAAATGTAAATCAAAATCCCAATAATAGTAGAATGTATTTTTATTGGGGCTGGAATAGTGGACATTTTACTAAATCAAATATTCGGTTTAAAGGACCTGATTATGATTTTACACTTAAAAAGAGTATTGCAAAAGACAGACAAACAAAGTTTTCTACAAAATATTTTAATCCAGCACATATAACTATTCCTCAATATAATTTCAGAGTAGGTTATTATATAAGAAAAAATTGGGATTTTTCTTTTGGAATAGATCATATGAAATATGTTTTACAAAACAATCAAGAAGTTGAAATTTCAGGCATTATAGAAAATAGTAACACAATTTATGACGGTGTTTACAATAATAATAAAATATTAGTTTCCCCTGATTTTTTAAAATTTGAACATACTGATGGGTTAAATTATGTGAATTTCGAATTAAGACACTCCACTAAAATTCTTGATATGGCTAAAATTAAAGTTAGTTTAAAAGAAGGTTTTGGAGTAGGTGTACTAGTGCCAAGAACAAATACTAAATTATTAAATAATGAAACTTATGATAAGTTTCACTTTTCCGGATACGGTTTTGGTGCCATTCTTGGATTGAACATTTCATTTTTTAATGCTTTCTTTATTCAAAATGAAATTAAAGGTGGTTTTATAAATTTACCTAGTGTAAGAACAACAAGCTCAAAGTTTGATAAAGCAAGTCACCACTTCTTTTTTGGACAATTTAATATAGTATTTGGAGGTATTATTAATTTAAATAAAAAAAATGATCAAAATGAGGTATTAAAAAGGTAGGCTTTATTCAAAGCTTTGCATCTCAACAAGCTTTTTGTAGATACCATTTTTTTTAATTAAGATATTATGACTTCCTCTTTCAACAATTAATCCTTTTTGCAAAACAATAATTTCATCTGCATGTTGGATAGTTGAAAGTCTATGTGCTATTACAATAGAAGTTCTATTAGCCATAAGCTTATTTAAAGCATCTTGAACCAACTTTTCTGATTCAGTATCAAGTGCAGAAGTTGCTTCGTCTAATATTAAAATGGGTGGGTTTTTATAAACAGCTCTTGCAATACTTAATCTTTGTCTTTGTCCACCAGAAAGTTTATTACCACCATCACCAATATTAGTTTGATAATTATTGGCTAATTCTTCAATAAAATCATGAGCATTTGCCACTTTAGAAGCTTCAACTAATTTATCTTTATTAAGCTCATTTCCAAATACTATATTATTTTCTATAGTGTCGTTAAATAAGATAGATTCTTGGGATACTAACCCAATCATAGATCTTAAATTGGATAATTTAAAATCTTTAATATTCACTCCGTCAATTTCAATAGAACCATCTTCTAAATCATAAAACCTAGGAAATAAATTAGCAATAGTGCTTTTTCCGGACCCTGATTGACCTACAAGTGCTACGGTCTTACCTTTCGATACTTTAAAAGAAATATTATTTAGAACTTTATCTTTTTTATATGAAAATGATATGTTGTTAAAGCTAATAGAGTCAACAAGATCATTTTTAATGCTTTTACCATCCAATATGAAATCTGTTTTTTTAGCTTCGAAAATAGTTTCTATTCTATCTAATGCAGAGTTTCCTTTTTGTGCATCATATATAGATTTTGATAAAGATTTTAGAGGGTCAATAAGTTGTGAAAAAAGAATAATGTAGGTGATGAAATAAGAAGATTGCATTTTACCTTCAAATACTAAACTACCACCATACCACAGTACACTTATTACTGCTATTACTCCTAAGAATTCACTAGTTGGAGAAGCTAAATCTGCTTTCCTGTATGCTTTAACTTTATTGGAAATAAAATTATTATTAATACTTTTAAACTTTTTGATAAATAGCTTTTCGTTTGAAAAAGCCTTTATCAATTTAAAACCATTTAATGATTCTTCTAAATGAGCTAATAAATTTCCGAAATATTCTTGCGCAGATTTCGTATTTTTCTTTAAACTCTTACTTACTGCGCTAATTAAAAATCCTGATATTGGTAAGAAAATTACAATAAATAAAGACAACTCTAGACTCATTGCAAATAAAGAACCTAAAAATACTAAAATATTAATTGGTTCTTTAAAAACTCCTTTTATAGCTGATTGGATTGACCATTCAATTTCTTGTACATCATTACTTATTTTAGAAATTACCTCTCCTTTTTTTTCATCTGATAAATAAGCAACAGGTAGATGCATTAGTGTAGTGAAAATGTTGTTCCTAATATCGCCAACACTTTTATTAACCAATAAAGAAACTAAAACAGAGGAGAGGTAAATAAATAGATTCTTTAACAGAACAGACACCCCAATTACCACACAAACAGTTAAAAGTGTATATACTTTACCCTCTAATACAATTAAGTTAGCAAGCTTATAATTTATTAAATCGATAAAATTTTCTGTAGAAAAAGATAATACTGGACTTGGCTTAGAAATTAAATCAATATAATAAGAATCAGTCTTATTAAAAATCACATCAAGTAATGGAGCTAGTAGTATAAAAGAAAATAATCCAAAGAATGAACTTAATAGGTTGAAAAAAATACTTCCTGAGATGTATTTTTTGTAGCCTAAATTAAATTTTATGATGCGTATTAAACTTTTCATTTGTTTTTATTTCCAAACAAAGGTCTTATTTTATGTTTATAAAAACGGCTTATTTTCCATGTAATCTCTCTTACAGGACCATATTTTTTATCATCAATAATTGATTGCATCTTTCCATTATGGCTTCCTTGTTCAACAATCGGAGGATGACACCAGTAATTTTGAAGACCAATTGTGTCTATTAATTCGTTATGGTACCAATCTATAATTTTATTGCATTTATACTTAATCCTGTATTGAGTAATTGAGTTAGCTAAATTTTTATTTATATAATAGGCACCTGCACATCTATTTTTCGAAGCTTCATATAAATACTGTCCCTTAACTTGCTCTGATGGTGGAACAATCTGTAAAGTGCTATTTTCAAAGTTAATTAATGCATTGTCTTGAGTTTTTTGTGGTAAGGCTTTTAACTCACTAATAGTTTGATTGAATACTTCTATGAAATTTTCTGACAAATACACGTCATCTTCAAAAATAAGAGCATCCTGAACACCATCCGTTAATATTTTTTCATATATGGATAAGTGTTTGTAGGTACAAGATTGTTCTGCAGTTGGCTTAAGACCACCAATTTCATCCCCAATAAAATACTCTTCTATAATTTCAGTAGATATTTCAGATTTATCTCCTTTAAGCATAAACTCAAAAGGAAGATTAAATCTTCCTAATTCGTTCTTAATATGTTGTTCTCGAAGCTTATTCGAACTTACGTGAACAACGTATATTTTATCCACATTTATTGAAACGTCCATTTTGACTACAATAATACAAAATTAGATCATAAACTTCCATATTTGATTTTATTGATTACCATGAAATATATGTTTTTTAAAAATTTATTTTTGGAGCATAAAATTTATTTTTAAATACTTAAATTTTTGAAATTTGTATAGAAAATGAAGATTAAAAAACATTTTATCCTTTAAATAGGATAATTTTTACAAATATCGAATTTAGACCCAATAATGGATAAGTCGCTGAGAATCTTCCAAAATCTTTCCATTAGTATAATTTTGCATATTATCCATTGATATTACAAGCAAATTCCTTAAAAGCATTAATAATAGGATTCTAATTAAGATTTTATAATAATTAGAATTAAACTATTTAGAAAATATTACTTACAACAAGCAAATACAATTTACAATGACATGATCTTATAAATATAAAGAACCTCTTCAATAATTGTCTTATAATTAATATTATGTTAACCAATATGTTTTAAAGTTTCTAGTCTATTGTATAGAATTCTTTCATTTTAATATTTATTAAATGAACATCAGTATAATAGAATCTAAGTACTTCTAAAAAATCATAGCCTAAATCTATCATTTTCATAGCACCTTCCTGTGACAGTCCTACGCCATGGCCAAAGCCCTTTCCTTTAAACGTTAGATATTCACCGTTATCATATATAGAAAAATATGTACTTTTTAATTTCCAATCCTTTCTAATATCGGTTAATGGGATTTGATAAACCCAATCTACTAAATACTTATGTCGAATATCTTGTTTAAAGTTTAAGGCAGCATTTAATGATATTGTATCGTAGATTGGATATTGGTACTTATTTTTTAAATAAGAAAGCCATTTACTTTTTAAAACAATTTTCTCCCAATCATAGTTTGTTCCACCAAGTGAAAAAGGATCGTGAATGCTTCTTAAATATGGTAGTGCTTTAGACCAAACATCTTCTACATTGTTGGTTTGACCACCACTATTTGAAAAATATGAAGCTACTATATAATCCATATTTTCATCAACTAGAATTAAGTTTTTAGTTTCTTTAACAGCACTAATAATATTGGAATCTTTATACATATATCCCTTGTAAACTTGACAGTTGACTAAATCTGTTAAATTAAAGCCTTCGTGGATAAACTTGTATTGATTTTTCAGAGCATATGTTCTGCTGATTATTGAATGTACTTTATAAAAATCTTTGCTTTGTCCTTTTCCTACTTCGGATTCCAATACGCCCATTATATACTTTTCAAAATCTACTAAATTAACCAGTGATATAGAGTTCTTCTGCGGGAAAATTATTAAATCATCATTGTAGAATCTATCTCTTCTAAGTGTTGGTATTAAACCTTTTATTTTAAAAATTCCAGAATTATTTTTAATTCTAGATAACTTCAACGTATCAAAATCACCTATAAAATTATTGTTAACAGTTAGTTCAATTTTTCCGTTTTTAAAATACAATTGGACATGTGTGCTTTCATTTACATTATCAAATAATATCTTATTATTTGATTTTAAGCTATAAATTGACTCACTTACAGAAATAGATACTTTTTTTATACTGACATTTCTTAAAATACCGATTTTAAAGTTTATGGAAAAACCGTAAAATGGAAAGATTACAATAATAATCAGTAGTTTAAAGTATTTCATCAAAAATTATTAGTAGACAAAACTAAAAGAATTAGTTACATTTTATTTAAATATTATTTAGAGTTTTTAACATGCTCTGTGCAATATTTTTTGATACATCTTCACCTTTGCACTTAGAGATTAACTTTTTGTAATCATTTTTAATAGAATTTGAATGTGACATATTTATTATTTTTCTTAGTTCTTCCTTTAGTTTTATAGTATTTAAGTCATTCTGAATCAACTCTTTAACTGACTCGTAGTCAAGTATTAAATTAACTAATGAAATGAACTTAATTTTAACTAATGATTTAGCAATTGAGTATGAAATCCAATTAGCTTTATAGCAAACTACCTGAGGAACATTGAAAAATGCAGTTTCTAAGGTTGCAGTCCCAGATGTTACTAATGCAAAACTAGATAGGTTTAATAAATTATAGGTATTATCATATACAATATTAACATTATAATTATAGCTAATACTTTGATAAATGGCCTTATGCATATTCATTCCCGCAATAACAATATTATAATTTTTAGAATAACTAGAAACTGCATTAAGCATAATTGGAAGTTTTTTAATAATTTCTTGCTTTCTACTACCTGGTATTAAAGCAATTAAAGGTCTTTTTGGATTTAAATTATTTGTTTTTATGAAATCTAACTTTGGTGTGCTTTTATCTTTTTTGAAATTTATAATATGTTCTAATAATGGATGACCATGGTAAGTAGTTTCAATTCCATGCCTCATGAAAAATTCTTTTTCAAATGGGAGTATAACATATAAACTATCCACATATTTCTTTATTAGCTCCACCCTCTTTTCTTTCCAAGCCCAAACTTGAGGAGCAATATAATATAGTATTGGAAAAGAAGATTTATTAAAATATTTTGCAATTCTCATGTTAAAACCTGGGAAATCAATTAAAATAAGTGCATCTGGATTATACTTCTTAATATCTTCTTTACAAAAAGTAATATTTTTTAAAATTGTTCTTAGATTCCAAATAACTTCTGCAAAACCCATGTAATTATGGTCTTTATAGTGTCTTACTAACTTAACATCTTCTAAATTCATTAAGTCGCCACCCCAAGCTCTAAAAGTAGCCTTAGAATCTATTTTTTTTATTTCTTTTATTAGGTTTGATCCATATAAATCACCTGAAGCTTCCCCTGCTATAATGTAATACTTCATAAATTAATAAATAAAAAATACTGAAATAGCCGTAAGAATTAATGTAATACTAACTAAACCAGTAGAGAAACGATCAATTTTATAAACAAAAAAAGATAAGTAAAATGCAAGCATATTTGCTAATAAACAAAACATCACAGTACTTTGTCTAGTATCTTGATATATTAATTTAATATCATTAAGATGTATTAAATCATGGTTTTGTGTAAATAGTTGCCAAAAAGTAGAAAAAGACATCTCCCCTCCTTTAGCGAGAAATCCAATAAAGAATCCCATCACAGGAAGAATTAATCCAGTAGCAAATCCAAATTTGAATTTATTAATTTTAAATTTCCATTCTTTCATTATAGTTTCCATTTTTTTAATTCATCTACAGAATCATGGCAAGTCATATCAAATTGAGTAGGAACAATAGTCACATAATTATTTTCTAAATAATTAATATCGGTATCTATTGCTTGTTCCTTAGAACTAAAAGATCCAGTTAGCCAATAATAATCTTTTCCTAAGGGATCCTTTCTATGATCAAAGGTATCATCCCAAAAAGCTCTTCCCTGCCTACAAACTTTAATTCCTTTAATTTGATTTTCTTTAATATTTGGAATATTAACATTTAAACAAGTACCTTTTTTTAAACCTTCTTTAATTATTTTTTTTGATATTATTTGAACAATTTTTTCAGAATATTGAAAATCTGCATCATCTGAATAATCTGTTAATGAGTATCCTACACTAGGAATTCCAGACAATGCTCCTTCTACAGCAGCAGACATTGTTCCAGAATATAAAATATTCGTACTTACATTTGAACCATGATTAATTCCTGATAATATTAAATCAGGTTTCTTATCTTTTAATAAGTATAATCCCATTTTTATACAATCCACTGGAGTTCCAGTACAACAATATGCTTCAACAGAATCAAAAAAATTAGTTTTATAACATCTTATTGGCTTATTTACAGATATTGCATGACCCATTCCAGATTGAGGACTATCAGGTGCTACAATTAATATTTTCCCAAGGTTTTTTACAGCATTTATTAAAGCTTTAATACCTTTACTACTGTACCCATCGTCATTAGTGATTAAAATTAAAAGTTCTGACATTAAGCTAAGTTAACTAATATTAAATTTTTGGCATTAATTTTGGATATGTTTGTAAAAAAAAATCATGAATAGATTTAGTTTATCAATTTTTTTAATAATTGTTTTATTATCATTATTTAGTGTAAAAGCACAGAAACCTAATAATATAATAAAATCGGAATCAAAAATTAATAAAATCATTATTCATAATAAAGGTGCTCATATTGAAAGAATTGGATCTGCAAAAATTTCAATTGGTTCTAATGAATTAGTGATTACTAATCTTTCCCCTAGCCTAATAAATGAATCTATTCAATTCTTGATAAATTCAAAAGAGATCATAGTAAATTCAATTACAAAAAAAATGAATTACTTAGGTGTAAAAACTGACCAAGACAATGAAATTTCTACTCTTAAAGACTCTTTAAGTAATTTAAACGAAATCATCAGATTAAAAGAAATAAATAAAGCAGTTTTAGTTCAAGAAATAGATCTTTTAGATCAAAATAAATCAGTTTTAAAAACTTCTAGAGAGTTTATTGTTGAAGACTTGATGGATTTATCAGAATACTTTAAAAAAAGGATGTATGAAATACAAGCTGAAGTATCTTTAACAGATAAAGAAATTAAGAAGTTAAAACTTAGAATAGTTCAAATTAATACTCAAATTAATTCAATAAATACAAATAATAAAAATCTACACAGTAATATTATTGTTCAACTAACTTGTATTAAAAGTGGAGAATATAATTACGAGTTGAGCTACAATTCAAATAATGCAGGTTGGGCACCCTCATATGATGTAAGATCTTCCGGTGTTAACAAACCAGTTGAGCTTACTTACAAAGCAAAAATATATCAAAATACCAATGAAATTTGGTCTAATATTCAATTATCTCTTTCAACTGGCAAACTAAATAAATCAAATAATTATCCAGCTTTTAAAACTCAGTACATCAACTCTTTTAATGGCATATCAAAAACAAACCAAATAAAAAGGAACAAAATTTATAATTCAAGAGCTCAAAAAGTAGAAATTCCTAAAATGAAAGAAGATGTTTCAATTTCTTCTTCTGAATTTACAAATATTGATTTTAGCGGAACACAAATAGCTTATAATATCTCTCTACCCTACTCAATTCCATCCCAAAAAGAACCCATTTTTATTGATATTCAAAAATTTGAACTGGACGCTAAGTATGATTACTATTGCTATCCAAAATTAGATAATGACATATTTTTAATGTGTCATTTTGAATCGCTTGGTAATAAGAATTTACTCCCTGGTAATGCTAATGTCTATTTCAATGGCAAATCTGTTGGTAAAACCTATTTCGATCCCTACTCTACTAAAAAAACTCATAATTTATCTTTATCAAGAGATATTTCTATTATTAGCGAAAGAATACTTGAAAAAAAGTTTAGTTCTGAAACAAAAATTGGTGACAACATGAAAATTGAAAGATCATATATTTTGAAGTTGATAAACAATAAAGATTTACCTATTACATTAGTATTAGTTGATCAAATTCCTTTATCAACTGACAAGTCTATCGCAGTACAACTTATAGAAAGCTCTCAAGCAGAGTTAAACAAAAATAATGGTAAATTAATATGGAATATAATTTTGAATCCTCACGAAATTATCGAGAAAAAATTTACTTTCTCTGTAAAATATCCAATGAACAATAATATTATGGGTTTATAAATTATTTATAGCCTATTTCTAATTTGCATGCAGCCAATATTTCTTTAGCACCTTTCAAATCTTTTGATTCAGCATAACAACGTAAAACAGGTTCCGTTCCAGAGATTCTTATCATAAGCCATTCATCTTGGTTTAAAATAAATTTAAATCCGTCTGTTTTGTCAACTTTTTCTACAGAATATTTCCCAAAAGATTTAAACTCGTCATTTTTACATTTTTTCACTATTGAATCTTTTAATTTCTCATCAATATGCAAATCATCTCTCCAGTATTTAAATTCACCTACTAAATCATAAACTTCTTTAATAAGTTCTTCTAAAGATTTTCCAGATTTAGCCATGTATTCAAATAAAACAAGTCCCATCCATATACCATCTCTTTCTGGGATATGTCCCTTAATAGCAATTCCTCCAGATTCTTCTCCACCTATCAAAACATCTTCTTTAATCATCTGTTGAGCTATATATTTGAAACCAACTTTCACCGTATCATGGGCTAATCCTAGTATCTCAGCTAACCTGACTACCCTCGGCGTAGTAGAAGCAGCAACAACTACCTTTCCTTTTAATTTTTTGGATTTATTTAAATATAAAAGAATTAGTAATATAATATGGTGAGAATCAACAAACTCTCCTTTAGAATTGTAAAGACCAATTCTATCTGCATCCCCATCAGTTGCAAGACCAGCTGCAATATTTTCTTTTTCTTTTATTAAATTGGAAAACTCATTTAAGTTTTTATCAATAGGTTCAGGGGCTTGTCCCATAAAAGAAGGATTCTCTTCACAATGAAGAAAAGTCATATCACTGAACAACTTTTTCATCACATTTTGACCGGCTCCATACATTGCATCATAAGCAAAATTTAATCCTGAATTTCGAATAGCTTCTAAATCAAAAGATGCTTCTACCTTTTTAATATATATCTTTTCTAAATCAACAATCTTTATATTTCCTTTTTTTATCTGAGTATTAATATCAATTTGATTTAGATAAATTTTATCCTCTGAAGGAATTAAACTTTCAACCTCACCTACTTTTTCAGAAGATAATGGTCCCCCAAAATGTCCTTTTAATTTGTATCCATTATAATCTGGAGGATTATGACTAGCGGTAATTACCACTCCCAAAGAGGCTTTTAACTCTATTACTCCTAGTGAAATCATAGGAGTAGATATAAAATTATTTGCTAAATAAACTTTAATTCCTTTAGATACAAAAACCTTAACAGCTGTTTCCATAAATAACTTACCTCCAAATCTGCAATCATGTCCAATGACTATAGAGGGATTTTTAAAATTTTTCAAAGCCCATTCCGCTGTTGCGTAAGCAACTCTAGAAACATTACCAACAGTAAAATCTTTAGCTATTATTGCTCTCCAACCATCCGTACCAAATTTTATATCTGACATTAAAATGTAAATTTTAAACAAAAGTAAAAAAACAAATCACTTTAATTGTCAATTTTAATGATCACTATATTTTTTTATAAAAAATATTCTCTTATAATTAAAGACTTATATATTTGTTTAAAATTAATCTATGAAGATTATTATTGCTGGGGCTGGAGATGTTGGGTCTCATCTTGCCAAATTATTATCTTCAGAATCTCACGATATTTATTTAATTGATAAAAATGAGGAAAGATTAAATTCTATTTCTTCTCAGTTCGATGTTTTTACTATTCTTGGAGACGCTAAATCTGTTGAAATAATGGAACAGAAATTAATTAGTTCTTGTGATTTACTAATTGCTGTAACTTCAAGTGAAGAGACTAATATGCTTATATGTATATTAGGTAGGAAATTAGGCGCTAAACATACCATAGCTAGAATTAATGATGATAATATCATTAAAGAAAACAAAGAACATTTTTATAATGATTTAGGAATAAATACATTAATATCACCTACTCATTTAGCATCTTTAGAAATAAAAAGATTAATTCATCAATCTGCTTTTACTGATGATATAGAATTTGAACAAGGAAAACTTACTGTTTTTGGTATATCTCTTTCAGGTAATTCAATTTTAATAAATAAGACTGTTCGAGAAAGTGCAGATTTAAACCCTAACTTAACTTTTAAACCACTTGCACTGCATAGAGATAATTTAACCTTGTTAGTGAGTGGAGAAACTATACTCAAAGAAAATGATATTGTATATTTTATCTCTCTTAAAGAATCCATAGATAATATTATTAAAATTTGTGGAAAACATAAATTTAAGGTAAAAGATGTAATGATAATTGGAGGTAGTAGAATTGGATTAAATACTGCAGAACTGCTTGAAAAAGATTTTAGAGTAACTCTTGTTGAAAAAGATAAAAAAAGGTGCGAAGAAATGGCTAGCACATTGAAAAGTACTTTAGTTGTTAATATTAATGGACATGATGTGAAAATGCTTGAAGAAGAGGGTTTGACAGAAACTGATGCATTAGTTTCTGTAACCGCAGACTCCGAAATGAACATAATGACATCTTTAGTTGGTAAAAGCCATGGAATTAAAAAGTCAATAGCTAGAATTGAAAATTTTGATTATATAAATTTGTCTCAATCTATTGGAGTTGATACTCTCATAAATAAGAAAATAATTGCTGCTGATAATATTTTTAAATTTGTAAGGAAAGGAAATGTTTCTTCTGTAGCTAATCTTCATGGAACAGACGCTGAAATAATTGAGTTTATAGTTAAAAAAGGTTCTAAAATCACTAAAAAACCATTAAACCACTTGAATTTTCCAAATCTATCAAAAATTGCAGGTGTTATAAGAGATGGTAATCCAATAATTCCATTTGGAGATTTTCAGCTTCAAGAAAATGACCAGACCATCGTATTTTCATTAACAGAATCAATTAAAAAAATTGAAGAATTCTTCCAATAAAACTAAGGGCTTATTCAATACTTCTGTAATTTTTCATGTTATAGGAACATTAACATTACTCAATGGTGTTTTAATGTTAACCTGTATTCCATTTTCTTTAATCTATGATCTAGATCAAAAATTACATTTGGACTTTATAACTTGTAGTTCTTTAACTATTTCTGCAGGATTTTTAATGAGAATATTAACTCAAAAACATAAGAACTCAGAAATTAAAAAAAGAGATGGTTATTTGATTGTCGTTGGTGGTTGGATTTTCATGACTTTATTTGGTAGCTTACCTTACTTAGTTTCTGGAAGTATTCCAAATATAACAAATGCATTTTTTGAAACTATGTCTGGTTTTACAACTACAGGCTCCACCATACTAAACGATATTGAATCATTGCCAAAAAGTATTTTATTTTGGAGAAGTATGACTCAGTGGATTGGAGGAATGGGAATTATTGTTTTAACAATTGCCATTTTACCTTTACTTGGAATTGGAGGAATGGAGTTATTTATAGCAGAATCACCTGGACCAACTAAAGATAAAATACATCCTAGAATAAAAGAAACTGCCAAAAGATTATGGATTATATATTTCGGTTTAACTTTAGTAGAAACAATTGTACTAATGTTTCTAGGAATGAATTTCTATGATGCTATAAATCATTCCTTAACAACAACTTCAACAGGTGGTTTTTCAACAAAACAAGATTCAATAGCTGCTTTTCAAAATCCATGGATTGAGTCAGTTGTAGTTATTTTTATGCTAATAGCTGGAACAAATTTTACACTTATATATTTTGGTATAAAAATGAAGTTTAGTAAGATTTTAAAAAACGATGAATTTAAATGGTACATAAGCTCCATTTTTTTGATTGTATCAGTATTAACTTTTTATCATTATTTATCAAGCGATATAAGTTTAATAAAATCTTTTAGAGAAATTAGTTTTCAAGTAGTTTCTATTGTTACTACAACTGGATATGCTACAGCTGATTATACAATTTGGGGTTCTTTTATGACCTTAATTTTCTTTTTGTTTTTATTTTCAGGAGCATCTGCAGGAAGTACAAGCGGTGGTATTAAAATAGTTCGTATCATTTTATTAATAAAAAATAGTTTGTTAGAATTTAAGAGAAGGCTTCATCCAAAAGGGATTATTCCTGTAATATTAAATGGATCTTCAATTTCAAATCAGATAACTTATAACCTACTTGCTTTCATATTTTTATATTTATTTATTTTCACAATAGGCTCTATTTTGCTAGCTGCATTAGGTTTAGATATCTTAACTTCAATTAGTGCAGTTGCTTCAGCTATTGGAAATGTTGGACCAGGAATTGCAAATGTTGGTCCCTCCTATTCTTATTCACATATTCCAACTGTTGGAAAATGGATTTTATCTTTGTTAATGTTGATGGGAAGATTAGAAATATTTACAGTTTGTTTAATATTTACACCTTATTTTTGGAAAAGAATTTAAAATGGAATTAAAATTAAAATATACTACCCCAATTGAATGGGCACATCAAGCAGTAAAAGATATTGACTCTTTTCTTCAAGATCATGCAGATGCTGAAAGAAAAGTTGCAAATATGTGCTTGTCTCTAATTGCTAAATATCCAAATAGAATCGAAATTATTGACGAATTAATTCAAATATCTGTTGAAGAACTTTTACATTTTAAGCAGGTCTATGAATTAATTAGATACCGAGGACATCAATTAAATGGAGTTTTTCAAAAAGACCCATATATTAAAGGGGTTATGTCTATTGTTAGGTCTGGTTCTGAGGAACTGTTTATGGACAGACTTATAATTGCCTCAATTGCAGAATTAAGAGGCTCTGAGAGGTTTAAATTAATTGGAGAAGTAGTAGATGACCCTAAAATTTCTAAATTTTATACTAATCTATATGTTCAAGAGTTAGAGCATATTAATTCTTTTATAAAAATGTCAAAATATTATTTTGATAGTGAAGTTGTTGATAAAAGAACTGAAGAGATTCTCATCAAAGAGGCTGAAGTATCTGCCAACTTACCATGGCGATCGGCTATTCACTAATTAAATTTTATTATTTACTTTTTTTTAATAGATTTAACTAATGGATTTATCCTTTAAAAATATTAGTAGAATTAATAATTTAAAACCAAAAAAAGGTAGGTTGCTATTAGCAGAGCCTTTTATGGAAGATAACCACTTTTCTAGATCTGTTATTTACATGTGTGAGCACAATAAAGATGGATCTTACGGTTTTATTTTAAATCATAAGTTGAAATTGCAGCTTAGCGAGATTATTCCAGATTTTGAAATTGCTGATATCGACGTTTATTACGGAGGACCTGTATACCCTTCAAATCTTTTTTTTGTTCATCAATTTGGAGATATTATTGAAAATTCAATAAAAATAAGTGACAATATTTGGACCTCTGGTGATTTTAATCAAATAATTGAATTTTTAAATATGGGAATTCTAGATATTAGTAAAATTAAGTTCTTTTTAGGGTATTCAGGTTGGACAAGCAATCAGCTTACAAATGAATTTGATTCAAATTCATGGATAGCCGTAGAGGAATCAAAGAATAATGTTTTTTCAAAAAATAATGATTTGTGGAAAGATGTTTTAATTAAAAGTGGTGGAAAATTAAAAGCTATTGCAAATTTCCCATTAAACCCTATTGATAATTAATTTTTTATTTAAATTTTCAATTATTTTTTTTGAAATCAAGTTGTAGTATCTTTTACTTTCATACCCTCCCACCCAAATAATACCATTAATAACATTTGATAAAAATATTTCTTTTGCTTTTCTTAAATCTTCTTTTTCAATATTATATTCAACAATATTTATTCCCAACTCTTTTATAATTTTAATAATCTCTAACCTCATAACACCATTAATACACCCGCTTTCAAGGGGAGGAGTTATTATATTATCTTCAACTAGTAAAAAAATATTTGAATTTGTAGATTCTATAATTTGATTATTTTCATTTAGTATTAAATGATCATCTAAATTATTCTCTTTTGATGAAACAGATGCTAGCACATATAACAATGAACTTGAGGATTTAAATGTGGAAAGTTTATTGATGGGTTTAGTATATTCTTTGTAAATATCAACTAGTAAGCCTTTTTTATTTAAAATATATTTATTGTCTTCTAAAGAGGAAGCTTCAATTAAAAAACTTATTTGGTTAGTTTCTGGTTTATAAGTACCCAAACCACTTCTAAAAACATATACTTTGATTTTTCCACCAAGTTTAATGTTTTTATAGATCAAAAGTTCGTTAATGTATTGATTTAATGATTTTAAATTAAAAGAATAATTAAATGATATTTTTAATATTTTTAATCCATTTAGTATTCTATTAAAATGAGTTTCTAAAAGAGTACATTCTCCATTAAAGACTCTAATAGATTCAAATAATCCATCCCCAAAATTAAAACCTCTTTTTATTTGATTAAATCCAATTGAATTACCATCTGTTATTTCCCCATTATAATTAACTGGATCTTCCATCATAATTAAAAATTTTGAAAATAGTAAACTACCTTTTCAAAGAATATTAATAGATTTTTATAATCATATGATAGAATAAAAAATATCCCAAAAATAGAACCACTTATATGAGCATCGTGTGCAATATTAGAATATTGTTTTTTACTTAAGTAATGTTCTGCAACTAAGTATAAAACTCCAAAAATAAAACCAGGCAAAAATACTCCAGGAATTAATAGTAAACCTAGTTCTCTAAGAGGGAAAATTATTATGTAAGCAAAAACTACAGATGAAACTGCGCCTGAAGCACCTAAACTTCTATAGTTTGGATTATTATTATGTTTAAAAATTGATGGAAGTGTAGAGAAAATTATTCCTAATAAATAAAATGATAGAAAGTAAACCCATCCAATTTCAGACGAACTTATAAAATATGATTCTAAAGATGGTCCAAATATGTAAAGCACGTACATATTGAAAAACAGATGTAAAAAGTCTGCATGAATAAAACCATGAGTTAAAATTATCCACCATTTCTTATTATTAGAATATTCAAAGGGAGAAAATAATAACTGATTTTTGAAATTTTCATTCTTGAAAGAAGCATAAGAAATTATACTTGTTAAAATTATAATTATGAAAGTACAGCTTGCAAACATAAAAAAACTTAAATTTTAGTTGCTCTTAACATTTCTCTTTTTCCTGGTGGACCATTAAGTCTTTCTACCTTAAATCCTGCACTTTCAAGGTCTCTTCTAACTTGTCCTTTAGCACAATAAGTTACTAAAGTACCATTTATTGAAGTTAAATTAAATAATTTATTAAAAACTTCTAAATTCCATAATTCTGGTTGTTTTCTTGGAGCAAATGCATCAAAATAGATAAGGTCATAAAAACTATTAGATTTAAAATCTTTCAACTTTAAATTATATTTAGAAATATTAAAATTATTTAAAATTATATTTTCTTTTCCCCAGCTAGATTCATGAATTTTATTAAATAAATTTAGGTGTTGATTAGAGAGTTTAAAATTTAAACTCTTTAAGCTTGTTGAGTTCAAAGGAAAAGGTTCAATTGCAGAGTATTTAACAGTTATTTTTTCATTTTTTAAATGCTCTATTAATGTTAGTATACAGTTAAGACCTGTACCAAAACCTATTTCTAAAATATTTAATTTTTGAATATTTTCATTCTGTTTTAAATGATAATTCACCCCCATTTTTATAAAAACATGTAAAGATTCTTGTAATGCTCCATGAATTGAATGATAATGCTCATCTAATTCTTCATTATAAATTGTTGAAGAACCATCATTTGTTGCTTTTATAGAAAGATTACTCAATTATTAATTTTTAATTTGGAAATTATAGCCATCATATGCTGCAGTAGTATTTTTGAATATTTTACTTGCCTGCTGCTTAAAAAGATCAAAATTATCGTATCTAGCAGAAAAGTGTCCGATAATTAAATTTTCTACATCTGCCAATAGAGCAATTTTTGCAGCTTGAATAGCTGTAGAGTGTTTAGTTTTACTCGCTTTAGATTTTAATTCCTCTAAGAATGTTGATTCATGGTAAAGAAGGTCGACATTTTTAATGTGTTGAATTATTTTTTCGTCATATTTTGTGTCTGCACAATAAGCATATGATCTAGACTTTTTACCTAAAGTTGTAACATCTTCATATTTAACTGTTACACCGTTTAAAACGCAATCTTCACTATTTTTTAATTTCTTAATATCTTCTATCCCTAATCCAAGATTTTTAATTTCATCTTTAATTATTTTTCTTTTGGAAGTTTTTTCTCTAAAAAGAAAACCACAGCATTCAACAGAGTGATTTACAGGAAAAGAAAATACTTCTAATACATTGTCTTCAAATAATTTAGTAGATTTTTTAAAGTTTAGAGATATAAAATTAAGATTGAAATTGTATTTTTTTCCTGAAATTTCATTGTGAGCTTCAATTAAACTCTCTAGATCTTTAGGAGCGTAAATATTTAATGTATTTGTTCTTCCCAATAAACTTAAGGTTGATAAATAACCAAATATTCCCAAAAAGTGATCTCCATGAAGATGAGAAATAAAAACATGATCGATTTTAGAAAATTTACATTTAAATTTCCTTAGTTGAATCTGAGTTCCTTCGCCACAATCTATTAAAAAATGTCTGTCTTGTATGTTAAGATATTGTGAAGTAGGATTTTTATCTAAGGTAGGAATTGCACCACCACAACCAAGTATGGTTAGCTCAAACTTCATTTTAGAGAATATCTAATGGTTTACTATTAATCTTTTTGTAGACGTAGTTAAACCATTGCTAATTGAATATAAATATATTCCATTTGATAAATGAGAAGTATTGACCTGGATACTATTCAATCCAATTTTGGAAGAAACATTTTTATTTAAAATCAATTCACCTAATAAATTAGTAATTTCAAATGAAACATTTTCAGATTTAATTGTTTCATACTGAATATTTGTACTTTTATTTGATGGATTAGGAAATGCCTTTTTTAATTTTAGAGAATTATTAGTTAATTCATAATTATCTAAACCTACAGGACCAATTTGTATTACATAGTTATTAAAAACAACTGTTTCACAAATAGGAAATCCAAATAAAGATACACAACCTTCAATTACAAGATTAATTGGGTAAACCCCATTGGTAGTTGGCACACCTGAAATGGTAGCGCAACCTTGTGTACCACCTAGCCATGAACAATTTGATGTATTACAAGCAAAAGATATTCCTGGAGGAGCTCCATCAACTGAAATTAATAAAACAGAATCTAAATTATAACCATTATAATTAGGGTCTAATTCTCCTGCATCATTTGGAAGTTTAAAATTCACTATTTGTTCATAATAAACCCCAGTATTTCCACTTATAAAATTTTGTGCAGTATCGGGCCATATTCCCCAAGTTGAGTCAGAATATTGTGCGTCTGGTACACATTGAGAATGAACTAAACTGCATATTGGTAATAATAATGTGAAAATAATAATGTTTTTCATAATAGTTTATTTAAGGTGTTTTCTTCAATATCGTGTATATTAAATACAGTGTCTAACTGAGAAATAGAAATAATTTTTTCTACCATTGGGTTTAAACCAAATAAATTTAGTGACCCTTGTTTTTCATTAATTATTCTATTTCCAACTAGTAAAGCGCTTAAGCCACTTGAGTCACAGTATTTTACTTTCGTTAAATCTACAATAAAATCTACAACTCCTTTATTACTATGATGAAGAAATAAAGTTTTAAGCTCAGGGGATACTAAGACGTCTAGTTTATCACTAATACACCTCACTATTAAAAACTTATCTTTCTCTTCTACTTTAAAGTTCAAATTTTATTCTTTTAACAAAAATAGCATAATTCTTCAATTCTAGCTGCGGTTTATAGAACCAGCTAAAAGATAAATGATTGCCATTCTAATAGCTACACCATTTTCTACTTGATTTAAAATTATTGAATGTTCGGAATCTGCAACTTCTGATGTTATTTCAACACCTCTATTAATTGGCCCAGGATGTAGTATAGTAATTGGTTTTTTTGTATTTTCTAATACTTCTTTATTCAACTGGAATTGATGAGTATATTCCCTTATGGATGGGAAATATTGAATGTCTTGTCTTTCCAATTGTATTCTTAACATATTTGCTACATCGCACCATTTAATAGCCTTTTTTAAATCATATTCAACTTCAACTCCCAGATGCTTGATATATTTAGGTATTAAAGTAGTAGGTCCACAAACCATTACTTTGGCACCCAACTTTTTAAGTGCAAATATATTAGACAAAGCAACTCTAGAGTGTTTGATATCCCCTACCAAAACTACTTTTTTACCTTTTACCTCACCAAGCTTTTCTTTTATTGAATAACTGTCTAACAATGCTTGTGTTGGGTGTTCATGGGTACCATCACCTGCATTGATTATAACAGTATTTGTTTTTTCAGATAAAAATTTTGCGGCTCCTGAATGAGGATGTCTCATTACTATCATATCAACTTTCATTGAAAGTATATTATTAGCAGTGTCAATTAAAGATTCCCCTTTTGTCAGTGAAGAATTTGAAGCTGAAAAATTTACAATATCTGCTGAAAGTCTTTTTTGGGCAAGCTCAAAGGAAAGTTTTGTTCTTGTACTATTTTCAAAAAACAAATTTGCTATAGTAATATCTCTAAGGGTAGGAACTTTTTTAATTTGTCTATTTAATACTTCTTTAAAACTATCAGCAGTTTTAAATATTAAATCAATATCAGATTTAGTTAATTCATTTATTCCAAGTAAGTTTAAAACACTTAGTTCTTTCATATTTCAATAGGTGAATGCAATAATATTTGATCTTTTCCATTTTCTTCTTCCCAAAGAACAGATACTTTTTCTTCTTTAATTGTATCAACTGATTTGCCTATGTAATCTGCTCTGATAGGTAGACTCTGAACAAATCTTCTTTCAATTAAAGTTAAAAATTCAACCGAAAGTGGTCTTCCAAAAGTCATAATAGCATCAAGTCCAGAACGCACAGTTCTACCTGTGAAAAAAACATCGTCAATCAATATTACTTGTTTGTTTTCAATAGAAAAATCTATGTTAGTAACGCTTGGTATTAAAGGTTTTTCTTTTCTTCCAAAATCATCTCTAAAAAAAGTAATATCTAAGGAGCCAGTTAAAACTTTTTTATTTATTGATTTCTCTAAACAGTTTTTTATTCTGTTTGCTAAAAATATACCATTAGGTTGTAAACCAATTAGCGTGGAGTTAGAAAAATCTTTGTGATTTTCTATGAGTTGGGAGCAAAGCCTGTTGATGGTTAGAGATACTTGCAGGCTATTTAGAATCTCAGTAGATTTCATTAAAAGGTAAATATATAACCTATTTAGAAATAAATTTACATTGTATCCAAAAATCTTTCTAATTTTAAAATAATTAATGCATTATTAATTAATTATTATCAATCTTATAAAATTAATTTTATGGAAAAATACATACTTTCTATAGATGCAGGTACAACAAGTTCAAGAGCTCTTATAATTGACAAAAAAGGTATTGTTAAAGGTTTGTCTCAGAAAGAATTTCCTCAAATTTTCCCAAAAAAGGGCTGGGTTGAGCATGATCCAAATCAAATTTGGGAAACTCAGCTGAGAGTTATAAAAGATGTTTTAGAGAAAACCAAAATTAGTCCAAAAATGATTCATTGTATTGGGGTTACAAATCAAAGGGAAACTACTGTCTTATGGAATAAAAAAACTGGAGTTCCTGTTTACAATGCCATTGTGTGGCAAGACAGAAGAACAGTAGAAATTTGTAATGATTTAAAAAGTAAAAACCTTGAAAAGAATTTCCAAGATAAAACAGGGTTATTACTGGACCCCTACTTTTCTGGCACAAAAATTAAATGGATATTCGATAGCAATCCAGAAATTAAGAAACTTGCTGCTAATAACAATTTAGCATTTGGAACTATTGACACCTGGTTAATATGGAAACTAACTAAAGGTGAAGTTCATGTCACAGATGTAACTAATGCTAGTAGAACACTACTTTTTAATATTCATAATCTTAATTGGGATAAAGAATTAATTGATTATTTAGAAATTCCAGAAAATATTTTACCAAAAGTTGTTTCTTGTTCTGAAAATGTAGGTCTAACTTCTGAAGATATTTTAGGTTTTTCTATTCCTATTTCTGGTATTGCTGGAGATCAACAAGCATCTTTGTTTGGACAAATGTGTATTGAATCTGGAGATGTAAAAAATACTTACGGTACTGGTTGTTTTTGTATGATGAATACTGGAGAAAAAGTGGTGAAATCCAAACATAAAATGCTTTCAACTATTGCTTATCAATTGAATGATAAGACATTTTATGCTATTGAGGGAAGTGTTTTTAACGGTGGAGCTTTGGTTCAATGGCTAAGAGATGAATTAGGAATAATTTCAAATGCATCAGAAATTGAATCCTTGGCATTAACTGTTGAAAATAGCGGGGGAATAACATTTATTTCTGGATTGTCAGGTCTAGGAGCACCATATTGGAATCCAGATGCATCTGGATCTATCTTGGGAATAAATAGAGGTACTAAAAAAGGACATATTGTAAGAGCAGCCTTGGAAGCAATAGCAATTAGAACTTATGAAATCATAATTTGTATGGAAAAGGATGCAAATACAAACTTTACAAGTTTAAAAGTAGATGGAGGCGCTAGCAATAATGATTTATTAATGCAAATACAATCGAATTTACTTAAAACTAAAGTTGTTAGATCTAGTTTTTCAGAATCTACAGCCTTAGGAGCAGCATTTTTAGCTGGATTAGCATCTGGATATTGGGATTCTGTAGATGATTTAAAAAATATATGGAAGAAAGACAAAGAATTTATTCCAGATAATTCTCAAAACGATAATATCTTGTCTAAATGGAAAGAAAGAATGGATATTTTATATTAATTTTAAAAAATGGAAATTCATCCCTATTTATCTGAATTTATTGGAACAGCAATTCTTTTGCTTCTTGGAAACGGAGTTGTTGCTAATGTTAATTTAAAAAAGACTTACGGAAGTGGTCAAACAAAATTACTATTAATCACATTAGCTTGGGGATTAGCAGTTTTTGTTGCTGCTTATGTCACATCAAAATCTAGCGGCGCTCACATAAATCCTGCAGTTACTATAGGATTGGCATTTGCAGGAAAATTCTCTTGGGGTATTGTTCCTGGTTATATTACAAGTCAACTTCTTGGAGCAATGTTTGGCAGTTGGATATGTTATTTGATTTATATTGATCATTACAGAGTAACAGAAGATGAAGTTACAGTTCGTAGCACATTTTGTACTTCACCTGCAATTAGAAATTTTAAAAACAATTTTTTTTCGGAAGCTTTAGGAACGTTTATACTAGTATTTGGAGTACTATTCATAGTAAATCCAAACATAGATTTAAATAATTCACCTATTGATAATTTTGGAATAGGATCTTTGGAAGCTCTTCCTGTTGGACTGTTAGTAATTGTTATTGGAATGACTTTGGGTGGAACTACTGGTTATGCAATAAATCCAGCAAGAGATTTTGGCCCACGAATTATTTACTCATTTTTACCAAGAAAAAACAAAAATCCTGACTGGAGATATAGTTGGATACCAATATTAGCTCCATTTACAGGTGGGACTATTGCAGGATTAATTTATCATTTAATTTCTTAATCAGATTTTAAAAAATCTATTGTTTTTAAACATATTTGATTCAAATGAATAGGAAGTTGTTTTTCATTCCAAGGGTGTTTTGAACCAAAAGTATGATTGGTTCTAATTCCAAAAGTACTAGATTTAGTAGCCCATTTAGCCATATCAAATGCATATTTATTTGGAATAACTTGATCTAATGAACCATAACAAGAAAGAAAATCACCTTTAAAATTTAATAATGCAGTTTTAATGGTCAGTTTTTCTTCATTATTTATAAAGTCGGTATAAAACTCGTATAAATGCGGCATTTTTTGTTCAGTTCTGGAATTAAAAATATATCTAGTACCATTTTCTCTCCATTCTTTAAGTTCTTTATCATCAGGAAATCTATCCTTAAAACTAGCTACTCCTGCCCATGACACTAATTTAGTTATACTGGAATGATATTGAGTTGATAAACAAGCTATTCCAGAACCACGACTGTGACCAATTATATAGATTTTCTCAAAATATATATTTAATTTAATATAATTGATCACTCTATTTAAATCATTAACTTCTATAGAGTAATTGTTTTTACTAAATGACTCTAAATCAGTAAATTTATTTTGTTCACTTAAAGCTGTTCCATTATGAGAGAAGTTGAACTTTAGAAAATTTAATTCTTTAGAAAAAAATAAATCAGAAACAATATTCCAACATCCCCAATCTTTAAAGCCTTTATATCCATGACAAAATATAACTAAATTCTTGTAGTTTGAATTATATTTAATGTCTGCTGAAATAGGTAATTCATCTATATTTTCAGCTTCAATTACAAATTTTTTTCTATTATTCAATTTAAGTATCAGAAATGGTCATAGAGTTTATAATGTCACCCTCTTTAATTAAATCAATTACATCTAAACCCTCAATAACTTTACCAAAACATGTATGGTTCCTGTCTAAATGCGAAGTATTATTTCTACTGTGACATATAAAAAATTGAGATCCACCTGTATTTCTTCCAGCATGGGCCATTGACAAAACTCCTTTATCGTGATATTGATTTTCTCCATCCAATTCACAATCTATACTGTATCCTGGGCCTCCTACACCTGTACCTTCAGGACATCCACCTTGAACTACAAAGTCAGGAAGTACTCTATGGAACGTAATTCCATTATAAAATCCTTTTTCAATTAAGTCAATGAAATTTTTAACTGTATTCGGAGCATCTTTTTCATAAAATTCAACACTCATTTTTCCTTTAGTTGTATCAATTATTGCTTTTTTCATAATTTTTATCTAGTTAATTTTTTATATTTTATTCTTGAGGGAACAACATCATTTCCCAATCTCTTTTTTCTATTTTCTTCATACTCCGAATATCCACCTTCAAAATAGTAGATACTAGAATTTCCTTCAAAGGCTAGTATATGAGTACATATTCGGTCTAGAAACCATCTGTCATGAGAAATTACTACTGCACAACCGGCAAAGTTTTCAATTCCCTCTTCTAGAGCTCTTAATGTGTTTACATCAATATCATTGGTAGGTTCATCTAATAAAAGCACGTTAGCTTCAGTCTTTAATGTCATTGCTAAGTGAAGTCTATTTCTTTCACCTCCGGAAAGTACTCCTACTTTTTTTTGTTGATCGGATCCTGAGAAATTGAACTTAGATACATATGCTCTAGAATTAATAGTTTGACCACCAATTTCTAAAATTTCATTTCCATCGCTAATAACTTCATATACTGTTTTGTTTTCGTCAATTGTTTTATGTCTCTGATCAACGTATCCAATCTTTACTGTTTCACCAACTTTAAACTCTCCTAAATCACAATTCTCTTCTTTCATAATCATTTTAAATAAAGTTGTTTTACCAGCTCCGTTAGGTCCAATAATACCGACTATTCCTGCAGGAGGCAATTTAAAGTTTAAATCTTCATAGAGAATTTTATTGTCATATCCTTTAGAAACTTTAATAGCTTCAATTACTTCTTTACCTAATCTTGGTCCATTAGGAATAGGAATTTCAATATTAACTTCTTTATCTTTTAAAGACTGACTCATTAAATTCTCATAATTGTTAAGTCTTGCTTTACCTTTAGATTGTCTTCCTTTTTGACCTTGTCTAACCCATTCTAGTTCTCTTTCTAATGCTTTTTTTCTTTTACTCTCCGTTTTTTCTTCTTGAGCAAGTCTTTTTGATTTTTGTTCAAGCCATGAACTATAGTTTCCTTTAAATGGTATCCCCTCTCCTCTATCGAGTTCCAAAATCCATCCCGCTACATTATCTAAAAAATATCTATCGTGAGTTACTGCAATTACAGTTCCTTTATAAGATTGAAGATGTTGTTCTAACCAATGGACTGACTCAGCATCTAAGTGATTGGTTGGTTCGTCTAATAATAGAATGTCAGGTTGTTGCAATAGTAATCTACATAGCGCAATTCTTCTTCTTTCACCACCTGATAGATTTTTAACTGATGATTCACCCTCGGGAGTTCTCAATGCGTCCATAGCTAGCTCCAATTTTGAATCTAGATCCCAAGCATCTAATTGGTCAATTTGTTCTTGAACTTTTCCTTGAAGTTTAATAAGTGCATTCATTTTATCTGCATCATTGATGATTTCTTCATCCATGAACTGATTATTAATATCGTCGTATTTTTTTAATAAATCAACGGTTTCTTGAGCACCTTCTTGAACAATTTCTCTAACAGTTTTAGTTTCATCCAATATAGGCTCTTGTGCTAAGTAACCCACAGTATAACCTTCAGAAAAAACAACATCTCCCTGAAAATTCTTATCCAATCCAGCAATAATTTTCATAACTGTAGATTTACCAGCGCCATTTAACCCAAGTATTCCAATTTTAGCACCATAAAAAAATGACAGATGAATATTTTTTATAATTTGTTTTCCTTCGGGTGTTTGTTTTCCAACTTTATTCATTGAAAAAATTATCTTTTTATCGTCTGACATATTATTTAATTTGTGAAATTATGAGCAAACCTCAATATATAAATCATTAAATTGTTTACCAACTACTTTATCTGAATAATTATTTACAGCATAAGATCTAATTTCTTCAGAATCAAAATAATTAGTGTTTTCTATCATGAAATTCATTTCCTCAACTAATTGATCAATATTTCCAGAATCAACCAGCCTACCCAAATCCTTACGAAACATTTCTGGAATACCTCCAACTTTAGTTGCTATAAAAGGTGTTCCACAAGATATTGACTCTATTAATACAAGTGGAAGATTTTCGATATTGCTAAATAAAACAAAAACGTTGGCTTTTTGCATTTCAATGGCAATTTCATGATGATTTTTCTCATTTTCTACTAAAACAGTATTACTAGTTTTTAAATTTCTAATTTTATCAAAAATCCAATTTGTAGATCCATCTCCTATAATTTTAAGAGTTATATTCTTATGAGTTAATTTCTCAAAAGCATTAATAATTCCTGACACATTTTTTATTGAATCATCAAGTGTAGACACATGAAGAAAAGTGAAATGTTTATTGGTGATTTTTGAAATTCCAATTTTGAATTTATTTGTATCAACAACATTGGGGATTATTTTATAATTAGCTTTGTAATTAGCATTTAACATACTAATCCTTAATTGCTGTGAAACAGGGCAAATTGCTGATGAAAATTTAAAGCCTAGCTCTATTAGTTTCAATTCTAATAAACTTAATTTAAACTTTGATAGATTCTGAAATCCATGCCAATTTTCAGAAACGATAAATGGGATTTTGAATCTCCATTTTAAAAATAATGCTTGCCAAATGCCTGGATGCATTATGTTCATATGAACAATATCAAATTTTATTGATTTTTTTTGGGTTAAAAAATTAAAACCTTTTATAAAAGCTATCAAATAATTTAAATACTTGAAAATTCCTCTTTTGAAATAAACAATAGTAGTTGCTATTTCATGATCCTTAAAATAATCTATTTCATAATTTTTTACTTTATCATCAGCTACTATATAAAGAACATTAATCGAGTTATATTTGGAGGAAGCTAAAGCATGATACTTTACAAAATTACCTAAAGTATTATGAACTCTACTAGGATACCATGAAGATAGAAATAATACATTTTTCATGGTTATAAATAATTTTTAAGATGATAAATTTGTAATTCTATCCTCCAAAATTTTAATTTGTTTTTCAGCGTCATTTTTTTTCTTGATTTCTAGCTCTACTACATTCTTAGGTGCATTATCTGAAAAACTTGAATTGTTTAGTTTTTTCATTACAGTTTCCAAAAAGCCTTTCTTTTTTATAATTTCTGCTTGAATTTTAGAAATTTCATTTTCAGTATCAATAGAATCTGTAAAAGGAACGAAAAACTCATTATTATTAACTACAAATGAATATGATCCAGTAATTGATTCGTCTATAAATTCAATATTTGACAAATTACAGATTTTAATTAATTGAGAATCAAATGTCTTTGACCAAGAAGTATTTATCTTCACCTTAAGTTCAAGAATAACTTTATTAGAAATATTATTTTGCTTTCTCAGATTTCTTAACCCAATTACTATTTCTTGAAAATTTTGAAAATCATCCAAAATTAATGAGTCTAAAGAGTCATTTTCTGGCCATTGAGCATTTACTATATAAGTATTGTTTCTTGGTTTTAATTGTTGCCAAATCTCCTCTGCAATAAAAGGGGTAAATGGATGAACTAGTTTGAGAATTTTTTCTAAAACCAATACTATAGAATCATAAGTTTTTCTGTCAATTGGTTGTAAGTATGATGGTTTAATCATTTCAAGAAACCAAGAACAGTAATCATCCCAAATAGTTTTATAAGTAAGCATCAAAGCTTCTGAAATTCTAAATTGATCATAGGAACTGTTAATTTTTAAAATATTTTGCGAAACTTTAGATTCTATCCATTTTAAGGCAATTAAAGAAGATTCTTCTTGTTTTAAATCCTCATTTATAGTCCAAGATTGAACTAATCTAAATGAATTCCATAATTTATTGGTGAAGTTTCTGCCCTGTTCACAAAGATTTCTATCGAATAATAAATCATTTCCTGCAGGTGATGAAAGTAGCATCCCTACCCTAACTCCATCTGCACCATATTTTTTAATTAATTCTAACGGGTCTGGGCTATTCCCTAAGGATTTAGACATTTTCCTGCCAAGTTGATCCCTTACAATACCAGTGAAGTAAACATTTTTAAATGGAGGTTTTCCAATATATTCATATCCAGAAATAATCATTCTAGCAACCCAGAAAAACATTATTTCCGGAGCGGTAACTAAGTCGTTAGTAGGATAATAATATTCTAATTCTTTTTTATCATTAGAGAAGCCATTAAAAACAGCAATAGGCCAAATCCATGATGAAAACCAAGTATCCATAACATCTTCATCCTGAGTTAGATCTTCTAAAGAATACTTTTTGTCAGATTTAGAATTAAGTTTTTGTAAAGCTTCTTCTTTGTTTGGTGCAACAATGAAATCTTTATTTCCTTCGCCGTAAAAATAAGCTGGTATTTGGTGTCCCCACCATAATTGTCTAGAAATACACCAATCTCTAATGTTTTCAACCCAATGTCGGTAAGTATTTTTAAACTTAGATGGATGAAATTGTATAGTATCATTCATTACATTTTCTAAAGCAGGAATGCTTAAGTCTTTCATTGAACAAAACCACTGAAGAGATAATCTTGGTTCAATAATTGCATCTGTTCTTTCAGAATAACCAATTTTATTAATGTGATCCTCAATTTTAATTAAATATCCTGTGTTTTCTAGTTCTTCAGCTATTGACTTTCTTACTTCAAACCTATCCTTACCAATATATAATTTGGCATTACTATTTAGTTTACCAGACGAATCTAAAATATTAATGACTTTTAAATCATGTTTTTTACCAAGTTCATAATCATTATGGTCATGAGCTGGTGTGATTTTTAAACAACCAGTTCCAAATTCCATATCGACATATTCATCAAAAATAATTGGAATAGACCTTCCTGAAAGAGGAACAATAACATTTTTTCCTTTTAGGTTTAAATATCTTTTATCATTTGGATTTATACAAATGGCAGTATCACCAAGTATAGTTTCAGGCCTTGTTGTAGCAATATTAACCCACTCATCATCAGAGTCTTCAACTTTATACCTAACATAGTATAATTTTGAATTCACTTCTTTATAAAAAACTTCCTCATCACTTAAAGCAGTTTTTGCCTGAGGATCCCAATTAATCATTCTTTCACCTCTATATATAAGCCCCTTTTGATGAAGATCACAAAAGACATTTATAACACTTTTGTAATATTCATCATTCATAGTAAAATTAGTTCGTTCCCAGTCACAAGAAGCTCCTAATTTTTTTAGTTGATTTAATATTACACCGCCATGTTTATTAGTCCAATCCCAAGCATGTTCTAAGAATTCTGCTCTTGATAAATCTCCTTTTTTAATACCTTCTGATCTAAGTTTTTGAACAACTTTAGCTTCTGTAGCAATTGATGCATGATCAGTACCAGGAACCCAACAAGCATTTTTACCAAACATTCTGGCTCTTCTAACTAAAACATCTTGGATTGTATTGTTAAGCATATGCCCCATGTGTAAAACCCCTGTGACATTTGGAGGAGGAATGACAATAGTGTAAGATTCTCTATTATCAGGTTTAGAATTAAATAAACCTTCATCAAGCCATTTTTGGTACCATTTGTCCTCAGAAACTGAAGAATCGTAAGTTTTTGAAATTCCCATTATTTTTTTCTACAATTACAAAAGTAATTTTACATTTTTAATCTATGATGATATATTGATTTTTTTTAATTATTAATCCAATTTTGAAGAATTTGTTTACCATATTCGGTTAATATACTTTCTGGATGAAATTGAATTCCAGATATTTTTAAATCTTTATGCCTAAAAGCCATAGCATAATCCTCAAAATCTTTTGCAGTTACTTTTATATTGCTAGGAATGTTTTTAATTACCCAAGAGTGATAGTGTCCAATATTAAAGTTATTTGGTATGTTTTTAAATAGAAATTGGTGGTCTAAAACTTTTATTTTTGATTGAATTCCATGCCTTACGTTTCTTAAATTCTCAAGTTCAGCTCCAAAATATTGTCCAAGTGCTTGAAATCCTAAGCATACACCAAAAATATTATTTGATAAATGAAATCTATCTATAACTTTATTTAGTTCTTTATTATCAGATGGAAGACCAGGCCCTGGTGACAATAAAATTTTATGATTTTCAGAAATTTGATCATAATTAATTTCATCATTTCTAAAAATAATTATTTCTCTAAATTGCGGTTCTAAATAATGAACTAAATTATAGGTAAATGAATCGTAATTATCTATTATTATTAACTTACTCAATATTTTATATTTAAAACAATAACCTTTGAAATTATGAATATAATTTACAATCTTGCATATTATATAAAATATTTCAATGAATAATTTCTTATACTACTTCATTATTCTTCCACTCTCCTTTCTAAATACTAATATATTATATTTAGTTTCAAATTTTTTAGCTTTTGTTTTAAGTAAATTATTAAAGTACAGATATCAAATAATAACTAAAAATTTATCTAAATCTTTTCCTGATAAAACTAAAGGTGAATTACATAAATTAAGAAATTCATTTTACCATCACTTTAGTGATTTAATTATTGAAAGTTTAAAGGGTTTTACAATTTCAGAAAATCAAATCAAAAAGAAAATTTCTATTAAAAATAAAGAAATGTTGAATGACTTTGCGTTAAAAGGTCAAAATGTAATTTTAATTGGTGGGCATTTTAATAATTGGGAAATGAGTGCTCAAAAGTTACCATTAGAATGTAAGCATGAACTGTTTGCAATTTACAAACCATTGAGTAATAAGTTCTTTGATAAGAAAATGAAATCTTCAAGAGGTAAATTTGGATTAAAAATGATACCTATGAAAGAAACTAAAAATTATTTTAAAACAAATAATGCTAAACCTAGAGCTATTATTTTTGGTTCTGATCAAAGACCGTCAAATCCAAAAAATGCACATTGGATAAATTTTTTAAATCAAGACACAGGTTTTTTGTTTGGTGCTGAAAAATATGCAAAAGAATTTAATTGGCCTGTTATATATGTTAGTATTCAAAAATTAAAAAGAGGTCGTTATGATGTTAATTTCGAATTGATCACTAGTAACCCTTCAATTGAACCATCTGGAAAAATTATTGAATCTTTTGCTTCATTTCTTGAAAGAGATATTATTAATTCACCTCAATTTTGGCTTTGGACTCACAATAGATGGAAAAATAAATCGTAACTGACTGTTTTTAAATTACTTATTTAATTTTAATCGTTTTTAAACAATAATAAACGAATGTTAAATGTTTAATTTAATCAATTTCATAAAAGTTCATATTTAATTTGCACTGTCGATTCAAAACGACATTATTGTTAAACTAAAATCAAAATAAATATGAGAAATCTAAGAAATAAAGTACAATTAATCGGAAATGTAGGAAATGATCCTAAAATTCAAGAAACTAATAATGGTAATAAGTTTGTGAAGCTTTCTATTGCTACTAATAATAGTTATAAAAATAAAGATGGTGAAAAGGTAAAAGAAACTCAGTGGCATCCAGTTGTCTTTTGGGGGAAAACAGCTGAAATAGCAGAAAAACACGTTGTTAAAGGTAGAGAAATATATATCGAAGGGACATTGAACCATAGATCATATGAAAATGATAATGGTGAAAAAAAATATGTTTATGAAATAGTATCTAATGACTTACTTCTTTTGAATTAATATTTCAAAAAACTCAAGATTTATTCAGAGAGCTTCATATCGAAGCTCTCTTTCTATTTTTTGGATAAAATTAAAAGTTATTTTCTCAAAAATGTACATTATTTATTTGTTAAATTTACAAAATGAAAAATATACTTATTTCTGGTGGATGTGGCTTTGTTGGAAGAAACATGGTTAAAAGACTTGCTCAAGATCCAAATAACAGAATATTATTTATTGATGATTTGTCTGTAGGCGAACACCCTGACGTTTGGTTAAACGAAGAAAAAAAAATGCAAGATGACAATTTATGTACATATTGTTCCGGTGGACGTTTGATTTTTATTGAGAATGATTTTAGGCAAGTATTATTTAACCTAAACTCAGATTCTGAATTTCTCAAAAAAGAATACAATTTAGATTTTAAAAAATTTAATGACGTATTTCATTTTGCTGCTATTGTTGGTGGAAGGGCTATGATTGATGGTGATCCTATTATGGTAGCTCTAGATTTATCTATTGATTCAGAGTTTTTTTATTGGATTTCCAGACATAAACCAGATCGTGTCTTGTATCCTAGTTCAAGTGCTGCTTATCCAGTAGACTTACAAACAGATGGTGGTGCAATTGCTTTGAGCGAAACAGATATTGACTTTAAACAAATGGGGCAACCTGACATGACATATGGTTGGACTAAACTTACTGGTGAGTTTTTGGCTCAAATTACAGCAAAACATTATGGTGTCTCAATCGCATGCATTCGTCCATTTTCTGGATACGGTGAAGATCAAAACTTAACTTATCCAATTCCAGCTATTGCAAAAAGAGCAGCATTAAAAGAAGAACCTTTTGAAGTTTGGGGTTCTGGAAAACAAGGACGCGATTTTGTTCATATTGATGATGTTATTGATGTTACTTTACTTGCAATGGAACATATAACCGATGGAACAGCAATTAATATAGGCCAAGGAAGGCTAACAAGTTTTTTAGAAATCATTGATTTATTCACAGGATTTGCTGGTTATAAACCGACTATAAAACCTCTTTTAGACAAACCTGTAGGTGTACATTCAAGATATTGCAATATGGATTATGTGAAAGAAAAATTAGGTTGGGAACCAAAAATTTCAATTGAGGAAGGAATGAGAAGAGTTTACGACAAGCACTGTAAAAATTTATGACGAAAAGAAAAATAGTTTGTTTTGGTCCTGGTCCGAGTTTCAAAGGAGGGATTTCAAATTATAACACTTCTTTAGCCAAAGCTTTAGACAAGTTTGAGAATATTGATGTTCATATAATTTCATGGACTCAGCAGTACCCTGCTATAGTTCCTAGAGAATTCAAAGATAAATCATCTAAAGTTGACTTTTTAGAAGGGACAGATATTAAAATTAAATATGTAACTGATTATAATAAACCTTCTACTTGGTCTGAGACTGTGAATATAATTCTAGATATTAACCCCGAGATAGTGATTTTTCAATGGTATAATGCTCAACAAGGATTGCCTTTAAGCAGAATTTCTAAACGTATAAAAAGTAAAGGCATTGAGTGTCTTTTTGATTTACATTTTGTTGTTCCAAAAGAAAATAGCGCCATTGATTCTTATTTTACAAAAATGGGGCTAAAGCAAGCAAGTAATTTTATAATTCATGCATTAACCACAAAAGAAGAATTGAATATATTATTTCCAAAAGAAGAATTTATTTTATCTACTGATGGTACAAGGAATAATTTAAATAAAAACAGACACTTAATTAAACTTTTTCATCCCGTTTATGATCTTTTTAAATCTCAAGAAGAATTTGATGTAGTTAAATTCAAAAAAGACAACAATTTAAATAAATATGTTTTTTTATATTTCGGATTTATTAGAAAGTACAAAGGTTTACATAATGTTATAAAAGCTTTTAAAATTTTATCTGACAAAAGAGAAGATGTTTCACTAATAATTTGTGGAGAGTCATTTTGGGATACTTTAGATAGTAAAAAACTATCTACAAAATTTAAAAACTTCATATTTGGAATTGCAAAAGCATTGTTTTTCAAGAAAAAGGATAATGAAAAAGATTATCGACCACTTGACCTCATAGATGAACTTGAACTTAAAGATAAAGTAATGCTTATAAATGAGTTTGTACCTAATGAAGATGTACATAAATATTTTCAAGTCAGTGATTGCGGGTTACTATTTTATTTACATGCTACTCCCTCAGGTGTTGAGTCTTTAAATTATAATTTTAAATTACCTGTAATAGCTACTAATGTTGGACATTTCCCAGAAACAATTGAAGATGGAGTGAATGGTTATTTAGCAAGAGAAAATGATATTGATCATATGTCTGAACAAATGCAAAAAATTATAAAATCACCAATTAACAGAGATAATATTGAAAAGAAAACAAAAGAATTTAGTTGGAAAAATTATTGTAAAGCGATTCTAAATAATTAAAATCAGTCATCTAAATTTAATTTCTCTTTAATTTGGTAATTATTTCTAGAATTAGAATTCCTTGAAAGCATTTCTCCTAGAAAACCTGCTAAAAAAAACTGTACACCAATTATAATTGAAGATAAAGCAACATAAAATTCAGTTCTATTTGCAATTAACTTTGAACCTTTATTTAATAAGATTTTATCTATTCCAATATAGATTAAAAAGGAAAAACCTAATAGTGAAACAATTAATCCTAGTGTTCCAAAAAGATGCATAGGTCTTTTCCCAAATTTTCCTATAAATGTTATACTAAAGAGATCTAAAAATCCAAAAATAAAACGCTCTAATCCAAATTTAGTTACGCCAAATTTTCTTGATTGGTGTTTGACAACTTTTTCTGTTATGTTTTGAAAGCCAGCCCATTTAGCAATTAATGGTATATATCTATGCATTTCTCCATAAACTTCAATATTTTTAACTACTTCGTTTTTGTAAGCTTTTAATCCGCAGTTCATATCATTTAATTTTATTCCTGAAACTCTTCTGGTCACTGCATTGTACAACTTGGTAGGAATAGTTTTAGAAAGAGGATCTTTTCTATGTTTTTTCCAACCTGATACAATATCATATCCTTCATCCACAATCATTTTATATAATTCTGGAATTTCATCTGGAGAATCTTGCAAGTCTGCATCCATAGTAATAACAACATTTCCTTTTGCAGATTCGAAACCAACATTTAATGCTGCTGACTTACCGTAGTTTCTTCTAAAAGAAATTCCTTTAATATTTTTATTTTGGAGTTGTAATTTACAGATAACATCCCAGGACATATCATCACTGCCATCGTCAATAAAAATTATTTCATAACTTAATTTAGTTTTTTGAACTACCTTTTTTATCCAGGTAGAAAGCTCGGTTAGTGAATCAGCTTCATTCAATAAAGGAATTACAATAGATAAATCTATTTTCATAATACAAATATATTGAAGTTTATTAATAGCATTTGTTAATTCTTTTTAATTAAATATTTTATTTAGTTCTATTAATAGAATTATATTGGCATTCAAAATATTTGACTTCTTATATTAAAGTTAAAAATTATAAATGAAAGCACTTTTTTTAAAAGAAATAAGATCTTATTTAAGTTCCATAATAGGTTATGTTGCTATATGTGTTTTCTTGATTACTTCAGGTTTTTTTGTTTGGATTTTGCCTGGGGTAAATAATATCATAGATATGGGAGAATCTAGTTTACAAACTTTTTTTTCACAAGCACCAGGCATATTGATGTTTCTATTTCCTGCCTTTACAATGAGATGCTTTGCAGAAGAAAAGAAATCCGGAACATTAGAATTGTTAGTTACTCAACCAATTTCAATATTCAAAATAATTCTATCAAAATATCTTGCTGTTAGTGTTTTAGCTGTTTTAACAATTTTACCAACTTTAATATACTATGCTAGTATTAATAAAATGGGTGAAATCCAAGGGAATATTGACCATCCTTCAACAATAGGAAGTTATTTAGGTTTAATATTATTAAGCATGACATTTGTGTCTATAGGTATTTTAGCATCAAGTCTTTCAAAAAATCAAGTAATTGGCTTTTTACTAGGCCTATTCCTGAACTTCCTAATTTATGTTGGTTTTACTTATTTAGCAGTACTTGCTGGAGATCCTATAGATTACTATTTAATGAAGTTAAGTATGTTAGATCATTTCAACTCTTTACAAAGAGGTATAATAGATTCTAGGGACATTATCTACTTTTTTTCTTTAATAGTTTTAAATTTATATTTGACAAAAACTGTTCTTAAATCAAAATAATGAGAACATTCTATATTAAATATAAATCTTTTTTAAATTTAACGTTAATTATTTTATTGTTGGTGATTAGTAATTTAATATCTAGTCATTTTTTTTTCAGGATAGATTTATCTTCAGATCAAATTCACTCTTTGTCACCTCATACGAAAAGTTTATTGTTAAATCTAGACGAAATAATTAGTGCAGATGTTTATTTAGAAGGTGATTTCCCAGCTGAAATAGAAAAATTAAAGAAAGCTCTTTCTGATAAGCTTGACGAGTTTAAATCATATGGTGGAGAGAATTTCAAATTTAATTTTATTAATCTTGATGAAGACTCTAAACTTTCTAAAGAATTTAAAAATCAAGTTTATAAAGATGGATTAGATTATAGTGATGTTTTAATATCTAGAGACAGTAAACAGGAAGTTGTAAGGATTTGGCCAGGAATTCTCTTAAGAATGGGTGATGCAGCTGCAATACCAATTCAACTATTACAAAAGGGAAAGTTCCCTATCTCTCAAATGATTATTAACCAGTTTAATGATCAATTAGAATATAACATCATAATGGGAATAAATAAACTTTTAAATCCCGAAACCAAAAAGATAAAATTTTTAAGAGGCCATGGTGAATTAGATAATGCTGATGCCTGGATTATAAGAGATCAATTAATTAAATATTATGATGTAGACACTATAAGAATAAAGCAACTTAAAGCTAAATATTATAACGAATCTATTGATGTTTCTAATTATAAATATGATTCTCTAATCCATAATAAAGTAGACTCTATTAATATTTCAAAAAGAATAATACCAATTTTTGATGAAAAAGGAAATCCAAACAAAAATGCAAAGAGATTCATCACAAAGTCGTTTCAAAATAAGGAGATTTCAAATTCCATGAAAAACCCTTTGAAAATAAGTGAGGATTTAGATGTTCTTAAAGAAACTGATTTATTAATTATTGCCAAACCTAGATTTTCATTTTCAGAAAAAGAATTATTTATAATCGATCAATATATAATGAAAGGCGGAAAAATTATTTGGTTAATAGATATGTTTGATGTTCAAGAGTTAGATTTGATTGATACTAATATCACCTATGCAAACCCAATTAAGCACGAACTTCAGCAATTTCTTTTTAAATACGGTGCTAGATTTAACGTAAATATGGTAAATGACGCACGTTGTGCTCCAGTGATGAGAGAAGATGGTCTTGGTAGAATTCCAAATTGGTATTTTTACCCACTTCTTTATTTAGACCAACCTTCTAAATTTTTAAATAATGTTGGTCCAATTAAAACAAGGTATGTCTGCTCTATAGATACAGTTGGAGAAAACAATTTAAAAAAAACTGCTCTTCTTAATACCTCCTCAGAATATAAAGTTTTAAGACAAACATCAGTTAATTACCAAAATTTATTCAATTATAACCCAAGAAATTTTGATTTTGACCCTCAGTCCCCAGCTCCTGTTTGCGGGTGGCTATTTGAAGGTGTTTTTAAATCAAACTATGAAAATAGATCAGTAAGTAAAGATTTTAATAAGTTTATTTCTAACCCTTTAGTTAAATTTAAAACTAAAAGTAAACCAACTAAAATGGTTTTTATTGGAGATGGTGATATAATTAGGAATGATTTCATAAAAACTAATAATCAAATAAAACCTGTTTTATTGTCTTTTGAAAGTGCAGATTATGGTTCAGAAAATTTCTTTCCTAGATATGGAAATGGTACTTTTTTTCAAAATATTGTTGATGAACTTTTAGATAAAGGGCAATTAATACCATTAAGATCAAAAATGAATATGCCTAGACTATTAAATAAAGAAAGTTTTAATCAAAGAAGTTTTTGGCAAATTATAAATATTGCTTTACCACTTTTACTAATTATAATTTTTGGTTTAGTTAATCAATACATAAGAAGAAAGAAATATGAATAAGAATACTTACATTTCATTATTAATTATATTGATCTTATTTACTCTTTCAAACTGTAAGAATAGTTCTAACTCATTAGATTTAAACAACTTTGCTGTAAAAGACACTTCGAAAATTATAAAATTCAAAATTTCTGATACCGAAAAAAATAGCATTGTCATTTCTAGAAATAACAATCTTAATATATGGAAAATTGAGGGTTCAGATTACTTAGCTAATCAATCAAGTGTTGATTTATTAATGGAAACTTTTTATAGGGTAAGAGTTAAACAAGATGTGCCAAATGCTACATTTAATACTGTTATAAATAGACTTTCAGTAAGACACAAAAAAGTTGAGATTTTTTTTAATAATGATTCCCCTTTTAAAACATGGTATATTGGTTCTCCTACACAAGACCATATGGGAACTTATATGTTACTACAAAATAAAAATCAAAAAAGCTCCAAACCATACATTACATATAAACCTGGAATGTATGGATCATTAGATATTAGATTTTTCACAGATTGGAAAGGATGGCGGTCTCCAAAAATTTTTAATTATTCGAATCCAAATAAGATTAAAAAAATTGAGGTCAATTTTAATGAAAAACCAAATGAAACTTATACTATATCTTATATAAATGATACGATTAAATTATTTGATATAAATAACAAAACTCTATCTAAATACGATACTATTCAAGTGAAACACTATTTATCACATTTTAATAATATTAGTTACAACAAAATAATTTTTGAAAAGCAACAGTTTTTAGACTCAGTTTTTAAAAATAAACCCCACTATTCATTTAAACTTACTGATATTTCAAGTAATAAAATAAATGTTGATTTTTGGAAAATTAAAGATGAAAATTCTTCAACAGGCTGGGATGTTGAATATGGATATATTAGAGTTAATAAAAATAATGAACTTTTAAGAGCTCAATATTTTAATTGGGAAATCTTATTTAAGCCCCTATCTTTCTACACTAATAGATATTATTAATTATGTGTTAATAAGTAAGGTTAGAACTAATAGTATATTATTAATACTATTCAGATATTTATAATTCAAATATTAGATTTATGAAATTTATAGTTTCAAGCCAAACATTACTAAAACAATTACAGTCCATAGGTGGAGTTCTTAACAGTTCTAATACATTACCAATATTAGATAATTTTTTATTTGAAATCAATGATCAGAAGTTAACTATTTCTTGTTCTGATTTAGAATCTACAATGACATCTACTATACCAATTGATGCAAAAAGTGAAGGTAGTATTGCTATTCCTGCTAAAATGCTTTTAGATATTCTTAAAACATTTCCTAATCACCCTCTAACCTTCTCCATAGATGAAAAAATGGGTATTGAAATTTCTTCTGACTATGGAAAATATAAATTAAGTGGTTTTTCTGGTGCTGAATTTCCTAAATCTCCAGTTATTGAAGCTCCTTCAACTGTTACGATAAGTAGTTTTATTTTCCAAAGAGCTATTGAAAAAACAATTTTTGCATCTGGAAATGATGATTTAAGACCTGTGATGAGTGGTGTTTTCGTTCAATTATCAGAATCTGATTTAACTTTTGTCGCTACTGACGCTCATAAACTAGTTAGGTATACAAGAAATGATGTTAAATCTTCTTCACCTGCTTCTTTTATAGTTCCTAAAAAACCAATGAATTTACTTAAAGGGCTCTTGCAAAATTTTGATGGTGATGTCACAATAAACTATAATGAATCTAATGCAAGTATAGCATTTAATGATATTCTACTAACTTGTAGATTAGTTGATGGAAAATACCCTAACTATGATGCTGTTATTCCAAAAGAAAACCCAAATAGATTAACTGTTGACAGGAATTCTTTTTTTCAATCTATTAAAAGAGTAAGTATTTTTGCAAATAAAACTACTCATCAAGTTAGACTTAAAATTAATGGAAGTGAGTTAAATATTAGTGCTGAAGATGTAGACTTTTCAAATGAAGCGAATGAACGTCTTACTTGTTCATACGAAGGAGAATCTATGGAAATAGGTTTTAATTCTAGATTTTTAAATGAAATGCTTCAAAATACAGATTCAGATAATGTTATTTTTGAGTTAAGTGCCCCAAATAGAGCTGGTATTTTAATTCCAGATAATAGTGATGATGGAGAAGACATTCTAATGCTCGTGATGCCAGTAATGCTTAATTCTTAGATAGATTTATAATTATTAAGTGTACTAATTATTATTCCAATACAATTATCCAATTGTTCTTTAGTTATTGTTAAGGGTGGAGCAAACCTTATTATATTTCCGTGTGTTGGCTTAGCCAACAAACCATTTTCCTTCATTTGAACACATAAATTCCAAGCAGTTTCACTATTTTCAGAATCATTTATCACAATTGCATTTAGGAGCCCCTTTCCTCTTACTAAATTAACTAAAGTTGATGTTTTGATAAAATCATTAAGTTTTTCTCTAAAATAAATCCCTAATTCATAAGCATTTTCAGAAAGCTTTTCTTCCACTATAACTTCTAATGCTGCTTTTGCAACAACACATGCTAAAGGATTTCCGCCAAAAGTTGAACCATGTTCACCCGGTTTAATACACATCATTATTTCATCATTTGCTAAAACAGCAGAAACAGGAAAAACACCACCAGATAAAGCTTTGCCTAAAATTAATATATCAGGTTTTGAATTTTCATAATCTGAAGCAAGCATTTTTCCAGTTCTTCCAATTCCTGTTTGAACTTCATCAGCAATATATAAAACGTTGTACTTGTTACATAAATTTCTAACTCCTTCTAAATAACCTTCGTCGGGAACTACAACACCTGCTTCACCTTGTATAGGCTCAACCATAAAAGCAGCTACATTTGGATCTTCAAGCTCTTTTTCTAAGGCAATTAAATCATTGTAGGGAATTAAATCATATCCTGGCATAAAAGGACCAAAATCTTTATAGGATAATGGATCGTCGGAAGAAGAAATAGCAGCTAAGGTTCTACCCCAAAAATTTCCTTTTGCAAATATTATTCTAGCTTTATTTTCTGGAATTCCCTTTTTTAAATAACCCCATTTTCTAGCTAATTTATTAGATGTTTCTCCACCTTCTACCCCAGTATTCATTGGTAATACCTTATCGTATCCAAATAAATTACATATATATTTTTCATAAGGACCTAATTCAGAATTATAAAAGGCACGACTTGTTAAAGTCAATTTTTTAGATTGGTTTATTAAAGCATTAATAATTTTAGGATGACAGTGGCCTTGATTAACTGCTGAATATGCTGATAAAAAGTCATAAAATTTGTTCCCTTCGCAATCCCAAACAAAGACACCCTCTCCTCTATCTAAAACTACTGGAAGTGGATGGTAATTGTGAGCACCAAAATTATTTTCTAATTGCATTAAAGAATTTGAATCCATCGCTAAGATTTTTTTTGGTAAATATAATAATTCGTTACTATAGAGGAATTAATTATTTAAATAAGTAACATATAAAGCATAATTAATTTTCTTTGTAGAATGTCAATTCAAAAAAACATAAATAACTCAAGAAAAAAAATTATTTCTCGAACTGGAAAAGCGATTAAAGATTTTACTATGATTGCTAAAGGTGATAAAATAATGGTTTGTATTTCAGGTGGAAAAGATAGCTATACAATGCTAGAAATGTTTATTCATTTTCAAAAATATGGAAATATTGATTTTGAATTTATAGTGGTTAACATGGATCAGAAACAACCTGGTTTTCCTACAGAAATCTTACCCAAATACTTAACTGCTCTTGGTGTGAATTTCAAAATTATAGAAAAAGATACTTATAGTATCGTAAAAGATAAAATTCCCGAAGGGAAAACAATGTGCAGTTTATGCTCAAGACTAAGGCGGGGAACCTTATACGATACTGCTAGAGAACTAAAATGTAATAAAATTGCTTTGGGACATCATATGGATGATATAATTGAAACCTACTTTCTTAATCTTTTTTTTAGTGGCAAAATGGAAGCTATGCCTCCAAAATATGTAATAGATAAGAAAGATTTAATGGTTATAAGACCTCTTTCATATTGTAAAGAAGGAGATATTCAAATATATTCTGATTTAGTTAAACACCCTATAATCCCTTGTAATCTTTGTGGTTCACAGACAAACTTACAGAGAAAAAAAATCAAAGAACTAATAAAAGAATGGGAACTAATTTATCCAAATAGAAAAGCTATAATTTTTAACTCTTTACAAAATATATCACCATCACACTTATTAGACAGAAATATATTTGATTTTGACAAACTACAACCAGTAAAGGATGCTAACTTATTTGTATAGTTAGGTTTTAAGCTCTTTAATAATTGTAATATTATTAGATGTTCCAGCAAAATGATACTTTGAATTAGAATAATTGATTTTTAACTTTTTAACTTTAAATCCAACACCCCATGATAACCCAGTTGTTCCTGGTCTAGATTGTGGTTGAAGTTCCTTTCTTGAAAATATGTCATAACCAAAACGAATATTAAAATTGTCTGAGAATAATAATTCAGAAGCAAATACTAAATGATTGAAAAAGTTAGAGGACAATTGTCGAAAACTAGACAAATCTTCAGAACTATTAGTGGACTGAGAAATATTCCAATTGTTTAAATGGTGATAACAAACATGAAATCTAATTGGTGCATGTTTGAGCTTCGTATTTAATCCAATTATAGAATTTAACGGTAATTTACTTTTATAATTCAATGACTCATTATAGTCTTTAACAGTGGTTCCAATATTACTTACTAATAAATATGCACCAAACTGTTTTTGATTATTAAAGAAAGTCAAACTAAAATCTGATCCTATTGCATAGGATTTGTATTGTTCATAAACTGAAGATATAAATTTAAGATTAACTCCAATTTTTAAGTTCTCATGAAGATCTTTTGAATGACCTATTTGAAAAACCCAATCGTTTGCAGAAAAAGAATTTCCTAAATTTACACCTGAAGCATCATAATAATCAAATTTGCCATAGTTATTATAAAATAGAGTTGTTGAAAAAACTCCTTTATCTTTAATCTTAAAATTATAATTTACCATACCAAAATCAGAGTCAGCAAAATGGTTGTTATAATTTATAACTAATTGTCTATTATGATCGTTATTTAAATTTGATGGTAAAAATATAGATAATGATGCGTCAGAGTCAAATACTCCAATTGGATAACCTCCAAGTGATGAATTTCTAGAGATACAATTATTATTTAGAATTGAATATGAGGTTAAGTTCTGCTGACTAATGCAAATAGAAACTTGTAAAATAAAAATGATCAATAACTTTGATCTTGTCATAAATTTAAAACGAATAAAACTAAATTTTATTATTATACATTAAACCTAAAATGCATTATATCCCCATCACTAAGAATATATTCTTTTCCTTGTATCATTAATTTACCAGCTTCTTTAACAGCAATTTCAGATTTATATTTTAAAAAGTCTTCAAACTTTATAACTTCAGCTTTTATAAACCCTTTTTTAAAATCAGTATGAATAACACCTGCTGCCTGAGGAGCTGTCATTCCTTTTTTTATAGTCCAGGCTCGAACTTCTTTTTCACCAGCAGTAAAATATGTTTGCAAATTTAAAAGTGAATAAGCTTTCTTAATAAGTTTACTTACACCAGGTTCGTCTAATTCTAGATCATCCAAAAACATTTTTCTTTCCTCAAAGTCTGTAAGTTCAGCTATATCAGCTTCAATAGCTGCACCTAGGATAAGGATCTCAGCATTTTCATTAGAAATAAGATCTTTTATTTTATCTACATGATTATTTCCTTTGTTAACGGAATTCTCATCTACATTACAAACATAAATAACTGGTTTAGCTGTAATTAATTGTAATTCATCTAATATTTTAAATCTACTTTCTTCAATATCAAGAGATCTTATAGATTTACCCTTTAATAAATGGTCTCTAGCCTCCACATAAAGATTGTAAGCACGACTTGCTTCTTTGTCACCTGACTTTGCTTTTCTTTCATTAGATGTAATTCTTTTTTCTAATGTTTCTAAATCTTTAAGTTGAAGTTCTAAATCAATTATTTCTTTATCTGAAACTGGATCTACTTTTCCATCGACGTGAATTACGTTATCATCTTCAAAACACCTTACTACATGAATTATTGAGTCAACTTCTCTAATATTTGCTAAAAATTGGTTTCCTAAACCTTCCCCTTTATGAGCACCCTTTACTAAACCTGCGATATCTACAATTTCAATTGTTGTTGGAATTACTTTTTCTGGATTAACAAGTTTTTCTAAATCATTTAATCTATTATCAGGAACAGTAATTGTACCTATATTAGGTTCTATTGTACAGAAAGGGAAATTTGCTGATTGTGCCTTTGCATTAGAAAGGCAATTAAAAAGCGTTGATTTTCCAACATTAGGAAGTCCCACTATCCCACATTTTAATGCCATTTATATATTTTTTAGGATTTTAAACTTATTCTGAAATGATTTGAACAATTCCATTTGTTTTACCGATACCTTGATTGTAAGTCATAAAATAAAAGTATGTTCCATCATTAAGTTCGTTTCCATCCCAATTATTTTCATAATTAGAAGCTTCAAATACAACATTTCCCCACCTATTTAAAATAGTAATGTTAACATCATCATAAATTTTAGCATAACTAGTAACAAAAAAGTCATTTATACCATCACCATTTGGAGTTATAACATTAGGAATTTCACATTTTTCAATAACTAATATATTTGAATCTGAAACTGTATCACATACATTAGAAACTGAAAGTTTGATTTCCCTAGTTCCAGACTCGGAAAAATAGTCACCAAATATTAATAATGAATCTCCTAAAGAAAGTGTATCTCCCCTCTCATTATCAGTCCAAGTATAAATAAAATAACTATTAGTATTATAAATTATAGTTTCTACATTTTGTCCTAAACAAATTGTATCCAGAATAAATTGCTTTGCAATTGGTTCTTCAATAAACTTGACGTTATGAGATAATGTATCTTTACAAAATACATCATATAAATTCATAGTGTATGTGCCAAATTCTGAAGCGGTTATAATAGGATTTGCTACAGAATCATTTGGATCAAAAGTTAAACCTCCACTGTCACTTACGTATGACCAATTTGCAATGTAGGTTGTGCCGAGCAAAGGAAATTCATTACCATTATAATTTAAAACATCTCCACATGTTGTTGTGTCACCTATAATTGATGCACCCGGTTCAACAACAATTTCTATAATTGTGTCATAACTACAACCGAATTCATCTTCAACTTCAAATTTATATCCATAAGTTCCGATACTAGGTGGGTTTACAACAATATTCGTGTCTAGATAAGAAACAATTGTTGTTACACTTGTATTTACTTCTACCCAATTTGCAGAAACTATAGAAGTTGAATATGTTACTTGGTTAGGACTAAGAATACTATTAAAATAAATTCCCCATTCACAAATAAATCCATCGTCTATTGCAAAATTATCTCTTACAGTTAATGTCCATGTACCATTTACTGGACATCCCACTAAAGCAGGTAAATAAGATTCTTCGGGCTCGTACAAACCAGGAACAACCATAATACCACCAGATGGTCCAGATGCGGTAGTAGTGTTATATCCGTTAACGAAAGCAGGCATTGCACTACTTAAATTTGAAAAACAGTATTGCTCACAAACACCAACATTTCCTGTATTATCATCAAATGCTCCACCAAGAAATGTACTTCCCCCACCAAAACCACCTGGAAACAACCCTCCAGGGGTAATAGAGCTATTAAATATATTAACACTTTGACCAGATGGACAAGTTAGTTTCATTTCTAAATCACCTAAAAAAGAATGTTCCATTTTTACACACATTTTTTCTATATCATTTGGATTTTGAATTGTAGCTCCTGGTAGAAATCCAGAAATAGTAATATCAGTAGTATAGTTTGTCCCCGAACCATCCGGTAAATAAGTTAAACTCCCAAAAACTCCACCAATAGGAAAATTAGATGTTACAGGATCAACACCTACAGTATCAGACCCTGTAACTCCACCGTATAATTCGCTCATTCTACCCAAACAAATTGGTGATTGAGTAGTACCGCAACTTGAAAAAATTGGTGTTGTTGATACTCTTATTTTACAAATACTGTAATAAAACTGACCAAATGAATCTTCAATTTTTAGAGTTAGTAAATATCCGTTTCGGGATGAAGGAGTGAATAAAAAAGAATTAGCATTTATAATTGTACCATCACTTAATTCCCAAGTTGCAGTATAATTGGTCGATTGCATGTAACCACCACCACTTAAAGCAGCAGAATCTCCTCCAGGTTCATAAGGAAAATATGGCTGAGCAACAAACTCAATAATATCACCAAAACAAATATCTACAAAACCAGTATCTACAGGACTTAAATCATTAATTGTATCTCCAGCACCGTTGGCTGCTCCTACAGTAATATATGCACTTAAATGGTTGGTAAATGGTTGTAATAAATTAGAACACGAAATATTTGCATCCCATCCAGTTCCTTCAAAAGAAGAATCACTTACAAACTTAAAAGTTAAACAACCAGATATATTTGACCATGAGGCTGGAATATTAATTCCATTTGGGAAAGTTGAATCATTAATAGCAGCAAGTAAAGGATCATTCACTGTTGGCCCATCGTAAACATATAATGTATCGGAAGGATGTAAATTTAATGTATAACCAGCTGTATTTCCAAAAACAACAACCATTTTTGAACCAGTAGCATCAGGACAAAGAGTAATTACTTCATTTTCGTTCGATGTGTAGGCTCCTGCTGCTCCAGCATCAGTAAAATTAGTAGTTTGTGGACTATTGAAGTCTAAATCACAATTACAAGCCCCATTTGCAGAACTAGAAGTCCAATCATTGTCATTTATTGAAACGATTGGCTGAGCAATAATATTACCAAATAAAAAAATATTTAGAACAAGTATTTGAGATAATTTTCTAATCATTTAGATTCATTTCATTTTTAATATGACGTATTGATTTAATAACTAATAGTAAATTGAGATTGGTGACTAAATAGTATTTATAATCATCAATCGAAAAATTGACATCTAGGTTTTGCATGTCTATTTTAGAAGAATCATTGATAATAATTTCACCTGACAACCTACTTTTGTAATCCTTTCCTTTAGGTAAATCAACAAAATAATAACCATTGCTATTTAAATAGTTTACATTTTTATTAAGAGATAAAAATTCAATAACTTCTTCATTAATTTGATTAATCTCAGAATTATTATCTTGACAAAAAGTGATCTTAAATGAAGAGAACATCAAGATGATTAAAAGAGTATTTTTCATAATCTTTCGAAAGTACAATTTAATATTTATTATTTCTCAAAAAGTTTTAAGATATTCTTTGAGAATTTACTTACTTATAACGATTCTAAATAAGAGTTGATTTAAATTAATTAAAATAGTTACTGAAAGTTGTTAACACTTATATTAACGAATAACTATATGCTTATTTTTGAATAATAATTCAAAATTATGAAAGAATTTAATTTAAAAGATTTAAAGAGATTTTCAAGCCAAGTTAGGCGTGATATCGTGAGGATGGTTCATGCTCAAAACTCTGGTCACCCAGGGGGTTCTCTAGGATGTGTAGAATTTTTTACTTCAATATTTAAAGTTGTGATGAACCACAACATTGATTTTTCTATGGATGGCAAGAATGAAGATTTATTTTTCTTGTCTAATGGTCATATTTCACCAGTATTTTATTCTGTTTTGGCAAGAACTGGATATTTTCCAATTAATGAATTAAATACATTTAGAAAAATTGATTCTAGATTACAAGGTCACCCAACAACTCATGAGGGTCTGCCAGGTATTAGAGTTGCAAGTGGATCTCTGGGTCAGGGTCTAAGTGTTGCAATTGGAGCAGCAACTACAAAAAAATTAAATAATGATAAAAGTTTGATTTACACTCTTCACGGAGATGGTGAGCTTCAAGAAGGTCAAATATGGGAAGCTGCCATGTATGCCTCAGCAAAGAAAATTGATAATCTAATTTCTACTATTGATTTTAACGGCAGACAAATAGATGGCGATGTAGATGATGTGCTATCACTAGGGAATATTGAAGAAAAATGGATAGCTTTTGGATGGAAAACGCTAAAATGTGATGGTAATAATTTAAAAGATGTCATCACTACATTACAAAAAGCTAAAAGCCTAACTGGCAAAGGTCAGCCAATAATGATAATTATGAAAACTGAAATGGGATTTGGTGTTGATTTCATGATGGGTTCTCATAAGTGGCATGGTGTCGCTCCAAATAAAGAGCAATTAGAAGTTGCACTAAACCAGCTAGAAGAAACATTAGGAGATTATTGATATAATTGATTTTTTTTAAATAACATTTAATTTATATGTTTTTCAGATATTTTTTTATTTCTTTAATTAGTTCTTTCCTAATTACAAACGTATACACTCAAAACAATGACGGTAAAATAAGAATCCTATTTATTTTTGATGGTTCTAACAGTATGAATGCTCAGTGGGCAGAAAGTAGTAAAATAGCTATCGCGAAAGAATTGATGATAGAGACTATGGATAGCTTAAAAATGCTTGAGAATATTGAATTAGCTCTAAGAATATATGGCCATCAAACAAGAATTTCACCAAACGAACAAGACTGTTCTGATACTAAATTAGAAGTTCCTTTTGCAAGTGCAAATGAAAATTACATCAAAATCATCGATAAAATAAGAGGTCTTGAGCCTAAAGGAACAACTCCAATAGCAAGATCTTTAGAATATTCGGCCGATGATTTCCCTTTATGTGATAATTGCAGAAATATTATTATTCTTATTACAGATGGTATCGAAGCTTGTGATGAAGACCCATGTGCAGTTGCTATCGCCCTTAAAGAAAAAAAAATAAAACTTAAACCTTTTGTAATTGGACTTGGATTAGATACTTCTTATTTAAATCAATTTCAATGCATTGGAGAATTTTTAAGCGCAGAGAATAAAGATTCTTTTAAAAGTGTATTAAAATTTGTTATTAGTCAAGCTTTAAACAACACAACTATTCAAGTTAATTTAAATAATATGTATAATATACCATCTGAAAGCGATGTAACTATGAGTATTTACAATTCATTAAATGGTAAATTATTACATACTTATATGCATACTTTGAATAGATATGAAAACCCTGACACCATATCATTAGATCCTATATATACATATAAAATTATAATTCATACTGTTCCAGAAGTAATAGTAGACAGTGTGAAATTAATACCAGGTAAACATAATATTATAAATGCAAGTACACCTACTGGTGAATTGAATTTAAAAATGCAGGGATCAATAAGTCTTTTTACAGGGATTAACTCCATTTTAAAAAACAATGAAAATTCTAATATTTTGAATATTCATAAAATGAATAATACTAAAAGATATCTAGTTGGTAATTATGACTTAGAAATATTAACAATACCAAGAATTATTTTTAAGGATGTTAAAATAAAGCAAAGTCAAATAACAGATATAATTATCCCTCATTATGGAACTGTTCATGTAAATAAGTCTAAGGGTCCAGCATCATTGTTTTTGAAAAAAAATGGGCAAAATATTTGGTTATATGATTTTGACAATATTAGTTTAATTGAAAATTTAAACATACAGCCAGGCAATTATTTCATTAGTTTTAGAAGCGATCGATCTAATAGTATTGCACAAACAATAATTAAAAACTTTAAAATATCTTCCAATCAAAATATTAATTTAAAATTGTAATAATGAAATTTGAAATTTTAGGAAATAAAGACACTAGATCAGGATTTGGTGATGGTTTAACTCAACTTGGTAAAACTAATCCAAACGTTGTTGCCTTATGTGCTGATTTAACTGGGTCACTAAAAATGAATGATTTTAAAGATAATTTTCCCGAAAGATTTTTTCAAATTGGAATTGCTGAAGCTAATATGATGGGAATTGCTGCTGGAATGACTATTGGTGGTAAAATTCCTTTTACTGGAACTTTTGCAAACTTCTCAACTAGTAGAGTTTATGATCAAGTTCGTCAATCTATAGCCTATTCTAATAAAAATGTAAAATTATGTGCATCTCATGCAGGACTAACTTTAGGTGAAGATGGTGCAACACATCAAGTATTGGAGGATATTGGAATGATGAAAATGTTACCAGGAATGACAGTTATAAATCCCTGTGATTACAATCAAACAAAAGCAGCAACTATAGCAATTGCAGATCATGTTGGACCAGTTTATTTAAGATTTGGAAGACCCAAAGTTCCAATTTTTATCCCTGAAAATACTCCCTTTGAAATTGGAAAAGCTTTATTGCTTGAAGAAGGTACTGATGTTTCAATTTTTGCTACAGGTCATTTAGTGTGGGAAGCTGTAGAAGCAGCACAAGCATTAGCAAAAGAAGGATTATCTGTAGAATTAATAAATATTCATACCATTAAACCTTTAGACAATGAAAGCATCTTAAAATCAGTAGCTAAAACAAAATGTGTAGTTACTGCAGAGGAACATCAAATTGCAGGAGGAATGGGAGAATCTATAGCACAATTACTAGCTAAAAACAATCCTGCTCCTATTGAGTTTGTTGCTGTAAACGATAAATTTGGAGAAAGTGGAAAACCAGCTGATTTAATGAAAAAATATGGTTTACATTCTTCGGATATTATTAAAGCTACACACCGTGTTTTAACCCGAAAATAATTAGCTTTTAAACCAATATTAATAATAATCTATTATGTCATTTAATAAAATAAATAAACTGAGTATTGTATTAGTTATTACACTATTCTCTACCATTCTATCAGCTCAAAACGATTCTAATATGAAAAAAGAAAATAGAGAAGCTAGAAAAATTGCATTTTTTACTACTGAAATGGACCTAAACTCAGAAGAATCTCAAAATTTTTGGCCAGTTGTAAACGAAATGAATCTAGAATTAAAAGAGATAAGAAATAAAAATGCTCACGGAAGAATGATTTTAATGGATAAGAAATCCGAGGACTTATCAGACAAAGAATTAGAAGAAATTTTGGATGCTAGAATGCAAATTGGTAAAGAACAAATGGATATTAAAATAAAATACCATGAAAAATTTAAAAAAGTACTTCCTATTCAAAAATTAGCTAAATTCTACCAAGCTACAAGAGAATTTAAAAAATTACAGTCCGAAAGGAAAAAACAAAACAACTACACTAGAGAAAGAAAAAGATAATACTTTTAAAGTGTGAAATTTAAATATTGGATAAAAGCAGCAAGACTTAGAACACTACCCTTAGCATTTTCTTGTATTTTGTTATCCGCATCTTTGGTTTTAATAAACCAAGGAAATTTATCATTAAAAATACTTCTTTTAACTCTCACTACTACTCTATTACTCCAAATACTTTCCAATTTTGCCAACGATTATGGAGATGCAATTAAAAATGCAGACAAAAACAGAATCGGAGAACAAAGAATGGTTCAATCTGGAAAAATTTCTAAATACCAAATGAAAATTGCAATAGTAATATTTAGTATTTTATCTCTTATAATTGGGTTTTACCTAGTTTTTAATGTCTTCCAAGATGAAATATTTAAAATATTGATATTTATAAGTCTTGGTGTTAGTGCTATTGTAGCTGCTATTAAATACACAGTTGGAAAGTCACCTTATGGATACAATGCATTTGGAGATTTATCTGTTTTTATTTTCTTTGGGATTGTAGGTGTTATTGGAAGTTATTATTTATTTACTAAAAACTTTCATTGGTTAACCATTCCTGGGGCATTATTTACAGGATTTATGAGTTGTGGAGTTCTAAACTTAAATAATATGAGAGATTATGAAAACGATAAAAAAAACAACAAATTAACTTTAGTAGTGAAAATGGGAATAGACAAATCTAAAATATATCATATCACCTTATTAGTATTTTCAATTATATCATTTATCTCAATTGTTATTTTCACTAATGCTTATGAATATATCTTTTCTATTGCTCCATTATTTTTCATTATTAGACATATGTATCTTTTAAATAAACACCATTTAAATAACACACTTGATAGTCAGCTTAAAACAGTTGCACTAAGCTGTTTTTGTTGTAGTGTTTTAAGTTTAATAATTGGACTTATAATTAGTTGATTTTCTCTAAAGTCAACCAACTTGTATACATCTTTTTAAATTTTTCATGATCTGCGTTAGATGAGGAAAAATTATGATATCCAGAATATGAAGGCTTGGCACACATGAAAATATAATTGTGTTGAGAATAATTTAAAACAGCATCAATTACTCTTGGATCTGGAATACATATAGGACCTGGAGGGATACCTTTATATTTATACGTATTATATGGAGAATCAATTTCTAAATGCTTATAATAAAGTCTTCTTAACCCAGGCTTATTCAAAGCAAATTTTACTGTTGGATCAGCTTGAAGTTTCATGTTTTTTTTTAATCTGTTAATATATAAACCTGCAATTTTTGAATGTTCATCAAATTTGACTTGCTGTTCCATTTGTACAATTGATGCTAAAATGCAAATTTCAGACTGGGTTAGACCTAAATTTTTAGCTTTTTTTAATCGACTTTTATTCCAAAATTTTTTATACTCAAAAGCTAATAAATCAATCAATTTTTGTTCTGATATATTAGCAAATACTTCATAAGTATTAGGGATTATAATTGAAGGGAATGTATAAGAATTAAATCCAAGATTTTTTTGGATGTTATAATCATTAAAAATTTCTAATATTTTAATAGAGTCTAGTCCTACCTGGGATGATATTTTACCTGAAATTATCTCAAGGTTCATTGCAGAGGGAATATACAAATCAATTAAATTCAAATTCCTCATTAGAAAAAGTTGATTTACAAGAGTGTTATTAGACCATTTTTTTTTAATTAAATATTTACCTTTTTTCAGAATTTCATTTTCATATTCTTTAAACTCTACTAAACGATCAAAAGTTTCTGAATACTTTAAAATATTATTCTTGACAAGAAGATCTCCAATATCAGGAAAAAAAATATCTTCAGTAATTTTTAAAGTGATTTTTTCTGATTTACAAATTATCTCTTTTTTATCTTTTTTTAAATAAAGATTACATGCAGGATAGATTAAATAAATAATAAAAGATAAAAATAATATAGAAGTAAAATAAATTAGTTTTTTCAATTTTTCAATAGTTTAACTAATTTATAATCTGTAATATTATATAAATTTACAGACTTGTTTTCTGATCCACTATTCGAATCAATTTGGCCAAAATTAATTTCATATTGTAGTCCACTGTAAACATCATTTTTTTCATTATTAAATGGGTAAAATTTATGAAATATTGATTTTAAAATATCATATCCTAAATATGAAAAACTAGTAGGCTGAGAAGAAAATTTCTTTTGATATTTCTCTGTGAATATTTTAACATTTTCAGATTTGTAATCCAAAATTCCTTTAGATGCGAAGTGAAGGTTAAATTTGTTTTTATATTTAATGTCAATAGTTTTCATTCTATATAAATCTTCAAAACCAAAGATTATGAATTTTGACTTGTAATGATCTTTTGAATTTGAAAATTCTATGATTTGATTAAAAGAATATGTTAAAAAAGGAATTTGGTTTGAACATAAAACAATTATATTTTTTTTATTACTAGATAATTTATTTAAAATAAATGACCAATCTTCCCCTCTTATTAATGAAATTGGTGTTAATGAGTCATTAAAAAATATTGAATCTTTTTTAGTAATTGAATCTTCTAAAATAACAGAATCAGTATTAGATGAATTAGAATTAAAAACGTCAGAAAAAATATCACTACATATATTACTTTTGTTGTCTTTTGAGTCTGTCAAAACCAAGATATTATCATTTGAGTTGTTATCTTTTATATATTTCGCCATCTCCTTGGATTGTGTAGATCTAGATGGGAAAATTTTAAACAAATTTGGATAGTTAAATAAACCTTGACTTGGAATATTATAAGGAGATATCATCGGAATATTATTTATTTTAGAAAATTTTCTAGCTATTTTTATATTTTTTGAGTAAAGTGGACCTATTATTAGATTAGATAATTTAAAAATACTATCATTTAAAATATCATTTAAAAAATTAGTATCGTATTTAGTGTCAAATAAATTAAGTTCTAAATTATATCCTAAAGTTTGAAGCTCAATCATTGCAATTTTAACTCCATTATAGATTTGTAATGAATTTTCAGTCATTTCATCAATCGAGCAATCTGTATTATTAGGACAATTTATAATTATTGAATCTGATTTATCAATAAAAAATGGTAAAACAATCGATACTCTTAATTTTTTAGGTTGAAAATTGATTGAATCTATAATACTTAGACTATCAATGATTTGTAATAAACTATCTTCTAGACAGTCTTTAATTCTTAGTTTAATCCTTAAATTCTGATCTTTCAAAAGACCTTCATCTTCTAAAAATAAATTATTAGAAATAATTTTATCAATACTTAAATTATATTTTTTTGAAATTGAGTATAATGTTTCCTTCTTTTTTACATTATGTATAATTAATGTATCACATTTATTTAGCAAAGGATGATCAACGTTCTTAATTAAAGGCTTAATTATATCTGATGTGTCTGCTAAAATATTTGGTATCAGCAATAGCTGATCTTTTTTTAAGACATTAGATAATAACTGGTTATATGATTTAATTATTAGTACTTGTACTCCATATGTTTTAGCGATAGCCCATAAAGTTTCTCCTTCTAAAACGACATGCTTCTTAAATAAGCTGTCTTGATTAGAACCAGATTCATTATTTATATAAGGTATTATTGGTATTTTAAGAATTTGGCCCTTTACAAGTCCTTTTGATGCTTCAGGATTAGAACTAAAAAAATCGTTTAAATCAACTTGGTATTTTTTGGATATCCCATAACTAGTTTCTCCTCTAGAAACTGTATGAAATATAAATTCAGACTTAATTTCAGATTGAGATCTTAAACTTATTCCAATATGGAGAAAACTTAAAATAATTATAAATCGATATGTAAAAGTATTTATTCCCATTCGATAGTTGCGGGTGGCTTAGAACTTATATCGTAAGTAACTCTGTTAATTCCTTTCACATTGTTAATTATTCTGTTAGAAATTTTTGATAAGAATTCATATGGCAAGTGGCACCAATCAGCAGTCATTCCATCAGTAGAGGAAACTGCTCTCAAAGCAACTGCATTTTCATAAGTTCTTTCATCACCCATTACTCCAACAGATTGAACTGGGAGGAAAATAGCTCCAGCTTGCCAAACATTATCGTAAAGATTATATTCTTTCAACCCGCTTATAAAAATATGATCTACTTCCTGTAAAATATGTATTTTTTGTTCTGTAATCTCACCTAGAATTCTTATTCCTAAACCAGGACCTGGGAATGGATGACGATTTAAAATTTGACTTGGCATATTTAGCGACTTACCTATTCTTCTTACTTCATCTTTAAATAAAGATTTTAAAGGTTCAATTATTTTTAAATTCATATAATCTGGAAGACCACCAACATTATGATGAGATTTAATAGTTACAGATGGTCCATTTACAGAAACTGATTCAATAATATCTGGATATATAGTCCCTTGAGCTAACCAGTCAGCATTTTTAATTGCTTTAGCTTCAAGATCAAAAATATCTATGAATGTTTTACCAATAGCTTTTCTTTTTTCTTCTGGATCAGAAAGGCCTTTTAAAGAATTATAAAACTCTTTTTTAGCATTTACCCCTTTTATATTTAAACCAAGAGATTCGTATTGTTTTAATACTTCATTAAATTCATTTTTTCGTAGCAATCCATTGTCTACAAAGATACAATGTAGATTTTTACCAATAGCTTTATGTAAAAGTAAAGCAGCGACACTAGAATCTACTCCTCCTGAAATACCCAAAACTACTTTTTCTTTACCTATCTTTTTTTTAATATTTTTGATTGAAGTTTCAACAAAAGAATCTGGAGTCCAATCTGTTGAACATTTGGAAATATTAACAACAAAATTTTTAATAATTTGTAAACCATCAGTTGAATGAAATACTTCAGGATGAAATTGGATGCCAAAAATATTTTCATTACTAATTTGAAATGCAGCATTTTCAACATCATTAGTACTAGCTAATTTGATCATGTTTTTAGCAAGACTTTTTATAGTATCTCCATGAGACATCCAGACTTGAGAATTACTTTGAATATTTTCAAATAAAGAGTTTTCTGAATTAAAGAAAGATAAGTTAGCCCTTCCATATTCTCTAGTTTTAGAACTTTCTACAACTCCACCAAAATGTTTAACTAAAAATTGAGCACCGTAACAAATTCCAAGTATTGGAATATTTTTAATTAAGGAACTTAGATTTGGGATTGGAGCATCATTTTGAGTGACTGAATAGGGACTTCCAGATAGAATAACTCCGTTGTAATTAAAGTTATTAGGAATTTTATTGTAGGGGTGTATTTCACAATATACGTTCAATTCTCTAACTCTTCTTGCAATCAATTGTGTATATTGAGATCCAAAATCTAGTATTAGTAAGTTTTTACCCATTCACAAATTTAATCAACCATTTAAATCTTACTGAATACTTTGAAAATTTGTTTGACTAATTTTAAAATATTTTGCAATATAATGACGAAATACCCTTATTAATAGTAATATCTGGACCAACAGCAGTTGGAAAAACTAGATTATCTATAGAATTAGCTAAAAAAAACAAAACATCTATATTTTCATCTGATAGTCGTCAGTTTTATAGGGAGTTGTCTATTGGAACAGCCAAACCATCATCTGAACAATTAAATGAGGTTTCACATTATTTTATTAATAACAAGTCTATTAATGACATCTATTCTGCTGGTGATTATGAAAAAGAAATAATAACTGATTTAGAAAAATATTTCATTAATAACAATAAAGCATTTTTAGTGGGTGGTTCTGGAATGTATGTAGATGCTGTTTGTAAGGGTTTAGATCAATTACCAAAAGATTTAAAAGTTAGAAACCATTTAAATAATAAACTTAATAAAGATGGTTTAGAAAGTCTTCAAATAAAATTAAAACAATTAGACCCTATTTACTATGACAAAATTGATTTACATAACTCTCAGCGTATAATACGAGCTCTTGAAGTATGCTACATAAGTTCAAAACCCTATTCTAGTTTTTTAAAATCTGAAATTAAAAAGAGATCTTTTAAAATAATTAAATTTTTATTGCATTTAGATAAAGAAAAACTTAATTCAAATATTGACCAAAGAGTAGATAAAATGGTGGAAGATGGTTTGTTTGAAGAGGTTAAGAGCTTAAGATCCTTTAAAAACCTAAATGCTTTAAAAACTGTTGGTTATAATGAAGTTTTTAATTTTTTAAATGGCAATATTTCTAAAGACGATGCAATTGAACTTATAAAAGTCAACACTAAGAAATATGCAAAGAGACAAATGACATGGTTCAAAAAAGATCCCACCTATCAATGGATAGAAAATACAGACATTAACCGATCAATTAATGAAATTCAATCCAAATTAATTAATTTTAAACCATAATTAATTTTTCTAAAAAGTATTTTCATAATAGATAATGAATTTCAATTCTTATATTTAGATTTTATAACTAATAGTCTATGGACCTATGGTCAGAATTTACAGAATCAACCATTGATCAATGGAAAAATAAAGTTTTAGACGACATCAACAATAAACTTATAAATAAGTTTAATTGGGAAACTGAATATGGAAATATTGATCCATTCATAAAAACTACAAAAACTATATTCAATGAGGAAAAAATAAAACTTTCACAAATATGCTGGAGATTTAATAAAAATAAGAATTTAAATAGCCAAATTTTAAGCAGATTAGAAGGTGGTGTAAATAGTATTTATATTAATTCAGGATGTGAAGTTAATTCTATTTTTAAAAATGTGATGAGTGAGATTATTCAAACTCATATTTGTATTGATAATAATTCAAGTAATGATCAAATATCTAACTGGGTAAAATGGATAAATTCAAATCATAATTTAAATGGATCTATTAGAATGGATTTGTTTGATATATATAAATCAGAAAATAATTCTATTAAAATTGATAATTACATAAGAAGAATATATAAAAATATAACTAATAAAAACTTTAAATGTATTTATGTAAATGGTCTTAATTACAATAGTAAATTAAATACTAACGTTAATGATATTTCTTTAATAGCTGCTCAGCTAAACGAACTTGTTGAAATACATAAAAAAAATTCTTTAGAAATTCCTAAAAAAGTTATAATAAGTACACTGTTAAATAATAGCTTTTTAGAAAACATCTCCAAGATTAAAGTAATTAGATCAATTATAAATCAAATTTTAAATGTTCATGAATTAAATGCTAAAATAATTATTGAGACTGCTATAAATCCAATGACAATAGTTAATAAAGAATTAGACTTTAGAATTTTATCTATTACATCATCTATAATGAGTGCTATTATTGGTGGAACAGATATTTATCAACTAAATGACTCTATGATTGAATCTAAAGAAGATTATTGGAAAAAAATAATTACTAATATTCCATTAATTCTTCTTGAAGAGAGTTGTATTAATATTTCTGATGACGTAGTAAAAGGTTCACATGTAATTGAGCAGATTACGTCTAAAATGGCTGAAAAATCATGGGCTTTATTTAAAGAAATTGAAAACAAGGGTGGTATTTTAAATTGCTTTAACCAGAATGATATTCCTATATTTAATTCTAAAATAAATGAGTAGAAAATCATTTAAAAATATTGACTTAAACTTTCTAAACTTAAAAGAAACTGAATTTGGACACGAAAATTTTTATGCTGGAATCCCACCATATTTAAAAGGTCCATATTCAACTATGTATTTATCTAGACCTTGGACAATAAGACAATATGCAGGATTTTCGACTGCAGAAAAATCCAATAAATTTTATAGAAAAAACTTAGCAGCTGGTCAAAAAGGTTTGTCTGTAGCTTTTGATTTAGCTACTCATAGAGGCTATGATTCAGACCACGAAAGAGTTTCAGCAGATGTAGGAAAGGCGGGAGTTGCAATAGATACAGTAGAAGACATGAAAATTTTATTCAATCGTATTCCATTGGATAAAATGTCAGTTTCTATGACTATGAATGGTGCTGTTTTACCAATAATGGCATTTTATATTGTAGCAGCTAGAGAACAAAACATAAGTTTAGAATCACTTACAGGAACAATTCAGAATGACATTTTAAAAGAATTTATGGTTAGAAATACTTATATCTATCCTCCTAAAGAAAGTATGAGAATTGTTGGTGATATTTTTAAATATACTTCCAAGAATATGCCAAAGTTTAATCCAATAAGTATTTCAGGTTATCATATGCACGAAGCAGGAGCTAGTGCAGAAATTGAACTTGCTTATACTTTAGCTAATGGATTAGAATATGTAAAAAAAGGAATTGAAGTAGGATTAAAAATTGATGACTTTGCTCCCAGACTTTCTTTCTTTTGGGGAATAGGAATGAATCATTTTACTGAAATTGCTAAAATGAGAGCAGCTAGATTATTGTGGTCAAAAATAATAAAGCAATTTAATCCTAAAAATAAAAAGTCAATGGCGCTAAGAACTCATTGTCAGACTTCTGGATGGAGCTTATCTGAAAATGATCCGTACAACAATATTTCTAGGACTTATATAGAAGCTATGGCTGCAGTTTTTGGTGGAACACAGTCCTTACATACAAATTCATTAGATGAAGCAATTGCTCTTCCAAGTGAAAATGCAGCAAGAATTGCCAGAAATACTCAACTATTTATCCAAAAAGAAAATAATATTTGTAATGTAATCGATCCATTAGGTGGTTCACATTACATTGAAAAATTAACTAACGATATCGCTAAAAAAGCCTGGGAATTAATTCAAGAAGTAGAAAATCAGGGAGGTATGACTAAGGCAATTGAATTAGGACTGCCAAAAATGAGAATTGAAGAGGCTGCTGCAAAAAGACAAGCTAACATTGATAGTGGTAAAGAAGTTATAGTTGGATTAAATGCATACCAATCTAAAGAATCAGAAGATGTTGACATATTGGAAATTGATAATAATGAAGTAAAGAAAAATCAATTTAAAAGAATTCAAAAAATTAAATCAATTAGAAATCAAAATGAAGTAAATCAGATATTAAATGAATTATCAAATTCAGCTAAGAATAACAATGGTAATTTATTAGAAATAACTATTCGAGCAGCTAAAGCAAGAGCTACTCTAGGTGAAATCTCCTATGCTTTGGAAAAAGAATTTGGAAGATATAAAGCTACAGTAAGAAGTATTTCTGGTGTATATTCGAAGGCTATTATGGATGATATTAAATATAAAGAAGCGCTAGATCTCACTAAAGAATTCGAAAATATTGTTGGTAGAAGACCAAGGATTTTAGTTGCAAAAATGGGGCAAGACGGACATGACAGAGGTGCTAAAATTGTTGCTACTTCTTTTGCAGATATTGGTTTTGATGTTGATATAGGCTCACTTTTTCAAACACCAAGTGAAGTTGCAAAAAGTGCAATTGAAAATGATGTACATATTATTGGAGTTTCTTCTTTGGCAGCTGGTCACCTTACATTAATTCCTGAATTGCTTTTGGAATTAAAAAAACTTAAAAGAGAAGACATAATGATTATAATTGGAGGCGTGGTTCCAAAAAAAGATTATCAACTACTATTTGATATGGGAATCGCAGCAGTATTTGGGCCAGGTACTATAATTTCTGAAGCAGCTCAAGATATTATAAAAATCATGCTGAAAGGGTTTAAAAATAATGAGTAATATTTCCAAAAAAATAATTTTAAATCAATTAGAATACCCTGTAAAAGTACTACTTGCATGGGGAGAGGCTATTGATGGGAAAAATGAATTTAGAGACTTTTTAATGAAAAGTCCATATAAAGAATTAGGTATATTTTGTTTTGCACTTTTAAACGATAAAAAATCTAGAAAATGGTTATTAGAAAATAATTACGGTCATCTTTTAGCTACAATTGAAGGTGTAGAAGGTAAAGATTCAGCCTTAATATGGTTAAAAAAAAATGGATTTGATTTACTATTTCATTTTGCAAGAAGTGCAGATTCTTGGAAGGATTCTCAAAGATGGCTTAAAAAAAAGGACAAATTACTTTATACTATTTCTCTTAAAATTGAATATGTAAAAGATGAAATAGAATTAAGAAATGAAGATCCACACAAAATAAACCCTTAATCTTATTTGTTAACGGATAATTTCTATTGCTTCTGCTGCTTCAATTATATCGTTGACAACGGAGTCTTTTTCAGCATCTTCAATGACTTTCTCAATTTCCTCAATAGACTTGGAAGATTCTTCAGATTCAATTTCAACTGGTTCTACTACAGGGTTTTCATTACTAGAACCGTCTTCCATTTTCATAAACACTCCTACACCAACTATAGCTAATGTCAATAATAAAGCAATTATTATCAATAATTTATTTTTACTTTTCTTTGGTATATCAGAACTAGAATTTTCAACAGCAATAGAATCTGATAATGGCTCAACTTTTTTAATATTTTTTGTAGGAGCAATGTCTTTGACTTTAAGTTTTTTAGGTCCTCCTTTAGCATATATTTCTTCTAATCTTGCCATGACAGCATCTTCATCTGCTCTAAAAGTTCTTGTTATTCTTTTGGCTAAATAATAACGATCAGGATCGTTTTTTAAGAAGAAATTTTGAACTTTTACTAAATATGACATGATTTTTTTTTTTAAATATATAAAATCTAATACTATTTAAGTTATTACTTATTAATTATTTCAATACGAGAGTTCTATTAAATAACCAGAATGTCGCCTTACATTGAAAACTAAATCATTTTCAAATAATAAATATTGACCCTTTATACCAACTAGTTTTTCCTCAATTTCTGGAACTTTATCTAAGGTTAATGATTTTACTTTTTCGGGATATTTAATTACAGGAAAGTTAATGTCATATAAGGTTTCTTCTCTTAATAGGTACTGACTATACTCGTCTTCTACTTTAGAAAATAATTCATCTCTAATTGATAGTAATGAGTCTTGATTAATTTCGTTTTGAAGCATTTTTCTCCAATTGGTTTTATCACTTATATGATTTTTTAAGGAAATTTCTATTGCTCCTGCTGCTTGTCTGTAAGGAACTCTTGCTATTATTAAAGCTTGAATAGCACCTTGATCTATCCAACGAGTTGGAATCTGTGACTCTTTAGTAACACCTACCTTATTTCCAGCGGTTTTAGACAAGTAAACAATATGAGGCTTCATATGATGCTCCATTTCCCAATCATAGTCTCTTAAAGCTACTCCTAAATGTATTTTACTAAGTTCTGGACGAATTATACTTTCAACTGCTAATGGAGAAGATTTAAATGCATCGTAAGACATGCCTTCTCCATAAGCTTTACGAATTTTTTTTCCAGTGACAACGCAGTTAATAATTCCTGAAAATGATATTTTAATTGTCCTTCCAATTAATTGGTTTAATTCTATATTTAATGAGGGCTGAGTAGTTTCGTAAAGTGGTAATGTGTACTCTACTTCGCTATTAAGCTGAGAAATCATTTTCCTAATATTACCATAATGGTTCATAATTGGGAAATAAAAAATTGCATAAATTTATAAAGACTCAAGTTGTTTCTTAATTCTAGAATAATTTACCATATCATCAAGATTAAAATAAAGGCTTTTTAAAACTCTAAGTGTTGATTTATCGTTTAATGAGAATGTTAAAACCTTTTCTAGCAATGGAATTGCTTTTTTTAACATATTGTCTGCTTTCTTCATTTCTAAATCATATTTTTCACCAGAATAATCTCCGGCAACAGATTTATATGTTATTGATTGGTTATAATAAAGAGCACCTAGATTATAATAAGCATCTACGTAAGTACTATCTAATTTGATAGCATTTTCATACCCAACAATTGCTTTGTTCATATAATTAAAAGCTAAATCATGTTTATTTTCATCATGATATTTGTTGGAAATATTATCATAGGTAACGCCAATATTAAAATGTAATATTTTATTAGTTGGATTTGATTCAATAGCATTTTCTAGGGCAAGTTGCGCATTTTCATTATTCCCTTTAGAATACCAATAATTAAATTCTTCTATGTTAAGAACATAATCTTTAGGATACCTCAATTTCCCTTCCTGTATTACAGTTAAAATCTGATCTTCATTTTTAATTTCACTAGCATTTAAAACCCTTATCATAGATTGGTACATTTCAGCACCTACTCCGTAATTATGGTTTGCACACATTTTGTAATAATTAAAAGCTTCATCATAATTTTTCATTTTTTCAGCAGATAAAGCTGCATTTATCATCGCAAGAGTATCCGTTAAAGAAAGTACACTATACATTTCAAAAGCTATTTTAAAAGATTCATACGCATTTTGATAGTTTTTTTTCTGGAAAAAATCTACACCAGAATTTATAGATATATTTCTGTATGTACCTATTTTATTGGTAATGTCAGACCTCCATTGGTTTTTTACATCTAATTCTAAACACTTTTTAAAAGATCCAAAGGTTGCTTCTTTCATATTTTGCTCACCATTATTGGATATTTCATTTAATATATTTTGATCAAATGCAGACATCATCAAATAATCTAAATAAACTACGCCTCTGTAAAAATACATTTTTGTTAAATCTTTAGGTTTAGAAAATGGAGTTTCTAATTGCTTTGTATAGGATTCATCAATGGCCTTTTTAGCTTTTAAAAGGATAGGTTTGTTTTTAGCTAATTGTGTTGCTCTTAAAATAGAATCAGGAATAGAAATCCATGAGCTATTGTAATTATTCCTAAACTCTGTAGCCGCTTCAGTTAATTGTAATTTTTGAGCAAAATTAAATGATATTAAGATGCTTAATAATCCACAAAAAAAGTACTTATTCATAATTTATATTTATTCATTTTTATTTTGAGTATCTTCAGAAGATTTGTCACTTGAATTATCAGGGTTATCATTTGAAGGATTCTCCTTAGTTTCATTATTTAAATCCTCACTTAATTCTAAGTTTTCATCTAATAAATCTTCTTCGTCATCTTTTTCTACTTTTGCAACAGCTGCAATCTGGTCTTTTCCTTTAAGGTTTATTAATTTAACTCCTTGTGTGGCTCTTCCTTGGGATCTTATATCTGCTACGTGCATTCTTATTGTTAATCCAGATTTATTTATAATCATTAAATCATCTTCATCAGTTACAGATTTGATAGCAATTAAATTCCCTGTTTTTTCTGTAATATTTAATGTTTTAACTCCTTTTCCACCCCTGTTAGTTATCCTGTATATTGGCTCGTTAGTTTCTGGATCGTTAAGTAGAGTTCTTTTTCCATATCCATTTTCAGAGACAACCATGATAGTTCTAGAAAAATCTTGAGCACATACCATTCCAATAACTTCATCTCCCTCAGAAAGAGTAATTCCTCTTACACCAGACGCAGTTCTTCCCATTGAACGAACTTTAGATTCGTTAAATCTAATAGCTCTACCCGATTTAATTGCCATCAAAATTTCACTTTCTCCATTGGTTAATTTAGCTTCTAGCAATTCATCTCCTTCTCTAATTCCTATAGCATTAATACCGTTGGTTCTAGGTCTAGAATAAGCCTCTAAACTAGTTTTTTTGATGATTCCTTTTTTTGTACACATAATAATATAATTATTAGACGTATACTCTTGATCTTTTAAATCTTTAACAACCACATAGCCTTTTACTTTATCATCTTGTTCAATATTAATAAGGTTTTGAATAGCTCTTCCTTTTGCAGCTTTATTACCTTCTGGAACTTCAAATATTCTCATCCAAAAACATTTCCCTTTTTCTGTGAAAATCAACAGCCAATTATGATTAGTTGCAACAAATAATTCCTGTAGAAAATCTTTTTCTCTAGTAGATGATCCTTTTGAACCAACTCCTCCTCTATTTTGAACCTTGTACTCGTTGAGGCTTGTTCTTTTAATATAACCTGCATGAGAAATCGTTATGGCAACTTCTGCATTGGGAATTAAATCCTCTATTTTCATTTCATTAGCAGAATATTCAATTACAGATCTTCTCTCATCTCCATACTTATTTTTAACTTCTAATAATTCATTTTTTATAATATCCATTCTTCTGTCTTCTCTGTTAAGAATGTCCTTTAAATCTTCAATTACTTTTAGAAGATCATTATATTCAGCTCTTAGTTTATCTTGTTCTAACCCTGTTAACTGTCTTAACCTCATTTCAACAATGGCCTTAGACTGCAAATCAGATAATTTAAATTTAGTCATTAACTTATCTCTAGCTTCATCAGGACTTTTTGATCCTCTTATAAGAGCTATTACTTCATCTATATTATCAGAAGCAATAATTAATCCTTCTAAAATATGAGCTCTATCTTCAGCTTTTTTAAGTTCGAATTTTGATCTTCTAACAACTACGTCATGACGATGATCAACAAAATGAAGAATTAAATCTTTAAGGTTTAAAACAACTGGCCTACCTTTTACTAAAGCTATGTTATTAACTGAAAATGAAGTTTGTAAAGAAGTATACTTAAATAGTTTGTTTAATACCACATTTGGAATAGCATCTCTTTTTATTTCATAAACAATTCTCATTCCATTCCTATCAGATTCATCTCTGATTTCTGAAATACCAACAAGCTTTCCTTCATTTACCAATGCAGCTGTTTTTTGAATCATATCTGCTTTGTTGACTTGATAAGGAATTTCTGTAACAATAATTGCTTCTCTATTTTCTCTAATCTCTTCAATCATGGCTTTTGCTCTCATCACAATTCTTCCTTTTCCCTCATGAAAAGCATTTTTAACTCCCTCATAGCCATAAATAGTTCCTCCTGTTGGGAAATCTGGAGCTTTTATGTGTTCCATTAAGCCATCTATATCAATATCTTTATTGTTGATATAAGCAATTGTACCATCGATAACTTCAGTTAAATTATGAGGAGCCATATTTGTTGCCATCCCTACTGCGATACCTGAAGAACCATTAACTAATAGATTAGGTATTCTTGTAGGAAGTACGTTAGGTTCTTTTAGAGAATCATCAAAGTTTGGTGAAAAATCAACAGTATCTTTTTCTAAATCAGATAATAATTCTTCAGCTGCTTTTCTTAATCGAGCCTCGGTATATCTCATTGCCGCTGGACTATCTCCATCAACTGAACCAAAGTTTCCTTGTCCATCAACTAAAGGATATCTAAGAGACCAATGCTGAGCCATTCTTACCATAGTATCATAAACTGAAGAATCACCGTGAGGATGATACTTGCCTAACACGTCACCAACTATTCTAGCAGATTTCCTAAATGAACTATTAGATCTAACACCTAATTCAAGCATTCCGAATAAAACTCTTCTATGAACAGGCTTTAAACCATCTCTAACATCTGGCAATGCTCTAGAAACTATTACTGACATTGAATAATCAATGTAAGCAGTCTTCATTTCATCCTCAATACTAACAGAAATTATTTTTTCACCGCTTTGTTCATTCATAGCTAAAAATTATAGTTAAATTTAATACACTACGAAAGTATAATTTCTTTATAGATTATAGATAGTGTTACAGTAATGATTTATCCACAAAAACATGTGAGAAATAGAAATATTATGAACAATTAACAATAATGTTGTTGATTAAATTTGTACCAGTTGTTTTAAATGTGAAAAACAATATTAATTTTGAAGCATGGATGCTAAATTTTCACCAAGAGTTAAAGAAGTAATTAGTTACAGTCGAGAAGAAGCTTTGAGGCTAGGTCATGATTATATAGGAGTAGAACACTTACTATTAGGTATAATAAGAGAAGGTGAAGGAGTCGCTATGAAGATGATTGAGTCTTCTGGGATAAATTCAAAGGATTTAAGGAAGAAATTAGAATCTAAGTTAGATTCCGGTCAACTTTCAGAACTTAAGAGTTCTGGTAATATTCCACTTTTAAAACAGGCTGAGAAAGTTTTAAAAATTACTTATCTAGAAGCAAAATTATTTAAAAGTAATATGATTGGTACTGAACATTTACTTTTATCAATACTTAAGGAGGACAACAATATCGCATCCTCTATTCTTAAAGAACATAATTTAAATTACGAGTCTGTAAAAGATGAATTAGATATAATGATGGAATCTGGATACAAACCTGATGTTTTACCTGAATCTAAATTTCCTGAGTCTGCAGATGAAGATGATATGGAAAAAGAGGATAGCTTTTCAAGTAGCTCCTCAAAAAAAACAACCGATAGTAAGTCAAAAACACCTGTGCTAGATAATTTTGGAAGAGATTTAACAAGGTTTGCAGAAGATGATAAATTAGATCCTATTGTTGGTCGTGAAAAAGAGATCGAACGTGTTTCACAAATTCTTTCTAGAAGGAAAAAGAATAACCCACTTTTAATCGGAGAACCAGGTGTAGGTAAATCTGCAATTGCAGAAGGATTAGCTCTTAGAATAACTCAAAGAAAAGTATCTAGAGTACTTTTTAATAAAAGAATTATTTCCTTAGATCTTGCTTCATTAGTTGCTGGAACTAAGTATAGAGGGCAATTTGAAGAAAGAATGAAAGCCGTAATGAATGAATTAGAAAAATCTCCTGATATTATATTATTTATAGATGAAATACACACTATAGTTGGTGCTGGTGGAGCATCAGGTTCTTTAGATGCTTCTAACATGTTTAAACCTGCGTTAGCAAGAGGAGAAGTCCAATGTATAGGTGCTACAACTTTAGATGAGTACAGACAATTTATTGAAAAAGACGGAGCTCTAGAAAGACGTTTTCAGAAAGTACTTGTGGAACCAACTTCTGCAGATGAAACTTTACAAATTTTAGACAACATAAAAGAAAAATACGAAGATCATCACAATGTTAAATATTCAGAGAATGCTTTAAAGTCTTGTGTTTATTTAACTGAAAGATATATTTCCGATAGACATCTTCCAGACAAAGCTATAGATGCTTTAGATGAAGTTGGTTCAAGAGTTCATATAACTAATATAAATGTTCCAGAATCTATTATTACAATTGAAAAAAAGATTGAAGATATTAAAGAGCTGAAAAATAAGGTTGTAAGAAGCCAACAATATGAAGAAGCTGCTCGATTAAGAGACTCTGAAAGAAAATTAAATGAGGAACTTGATAATGCAAAAAATAAATGGGAAGAAGATAGTAAAACTCATAGACAAAAAGTAACTGAAGAAGATGTGGCTGAAGTTGTAGCTATGATGACTGGAATTCCTGTTCAAAAAGTTGCTGAGAAAGAAAGCGGTAAATTGATGAAAATGGCCGAATCAATGAATGGCACTGTCATTGGTCAAAATGAAGCTATTACTAAAATAGTTAAAGCAATACAAAGAAATAGAGCTGGACTTAAGGACCCAAACAAGCCTGTTGGATCATTTATTTTTTTAGGGCCAACTGGTGTAGGTAAGACTCAACTTTGTAAAGTATTGTCAAAATTTTTATTTGATAGTGAAGAAGCTTTAATAAGAATAGACATGAGCGAATACATGGAAAAGTTTGCTGTATCTAGACTTATTGGCGCTCCTCCCGGATATGTAGGTTATGAGGATGGTGGACAACTTACTGAAAAAGTAAGAAGAAAACCATATTCAATTATTTTACTTGATGAAATAGAAAAAGCCCATCCTGATGTATTTAATTTACTTCTACAAGTATTAGACGATGGTAAGATGACAGATAGCTTGGGTAGAACTATTGATTTTAAGAATACAATCATAATTATGACTTCTAATATTGGTGCTAGACAACTTCAAGACTTTGGAATAGGAGTTGGGTTTGGTACTAAAACAAGAAATGACAATGATCAAGACAATATGAAAGGAGTTATACAAAATGCATTAAAGAAAACATTTGCTCCAGAATTCCTAAATAGAATTGATGATGTAGTGATTTTCAACTCTTTAACAAGAAAAGACATTTTAAAAATCATTGATATTGAACTAGAAAAACTATTTAAAAGAATAAATTCTTTAGGATATAAGGTTGAATTAACTAAAGTAGCCAAAGAATATATTGCAGAAAAAGGTTTTGATGAAAAGTATGGTGCAAGACCATTGAATAGAGCAATTCAAAAATATATTGAAGATCCATTAGCAGAAGAGATAATTAAGAAAAAAGTTAAAGAAGGAGATTTAATAAAATTAGATTTTGATAAAAAAACAGAAGAAATATTAGTAAAAATAGATGTCAAGAAAAAGAAAACTAAAACTAAAAAAGATTAATCATAATCGTTAGTTTCTTTCCAAGCACCATTTAAATCATCTTTATCAATTCCTAATTCCTCTTCTTTTTCCCATTGAGTTTTTACTTTAATAAAAGTAGCTTTTTGATTTTTGAAAAAAATTGATAAAAGAGTACCTACTAATGCACCTGACATATGGCTTTCGTAGCTAATTTTCCAATCATATGGGAAAATACCCCAAAACATACTTCCGTAAATAAAAACAACCAATAGTGCTACTGTGAGTAGTCTTGAATCTTTTCTAAACACCCCACTGAAAAATAAAAAGAATAACAAACTGTAAATAACTCCACTGATACCTATATGAAAAGAATTCCTAGCAAATATCCAAACTAGTAAACCAGTAAGAATCCAAGAAAAAAATAATACTCTCCATGCAATTGGGTGGTAAAAATAGAATAAAGCCCAAGAAAGTATTAAGAATGGAATTGAATTATTTATAATGTGGTTATGGTCTTTAACAGAATGTATTAGAGGAGCAAAAAAAATGCCAAACAAACCTTCGAAAGTTCTTGGGTAAATACCTAACTCATAAAGATTTAGACTGTAATGGTAGTCGATTAAATGTAAAGACCACAAAAAAAATAAGAAAAATAAAATCCAATAGTGCTTAAAAAAGATATTAAATAAATCTTTCATTTACTTGATAGACCTCTCTTTCTTAATATGTTCGTATGCTTCTTGAATTTTTTGAAACTTTTTTTTCGCCGCTTTTTGTTGTTCTTCCCCTAGTTGGTTAAACTTATCAGGGTGGTGCATAACAGCCATTTTTCTGTATGCTTTTTTTATTTCGTCATTTGTAGAAGATTCATCTATGCCAAGAACTTTATAATAACTAGAAGTGTCTTTGTAAAATAGAGATTTTATTTGTTCAAATTCCATTCTTGAAATACGGAAATATGAAGCAATTCTTTGTATCACTTTCATTTCAGAGTCAGAAACATCTCCATCAGCTTGAGCAATTCCAAATAAATATTGTAATAAAAGTGATCTTTGCCTTATAGGCATACTATTATTTATAGTGCTACATATTTCACTTAGTATAAAATCCTTGCTGAGAATATCTTTAAAATCACTAATATATTTTGATGCAAGTTGAACAGAAAATTGTTGTTTGAAAAAGTCTTTAACATAGTCCAATTCAGATTTTAAAATTTTACCGTCTGCTTTCATGACTGCACCAGAAAGTATTAGAAGTGCAGTGGCAAAATCATTTTGGTTTAATCTTGAAGAATAATAGTTTGAATCATTAGAATACGAACCAGATCTAAAATTATATGAATTTGAAGAGTTTGATTTGTTAGAATTGAACCTGTCAAAGCTAGAACCAATAAAATAGCCTATAAATGCACCAAATAAACTCCTTGTTGCAAAAAAACCAAGTACTGCACCAACTAAACCTCCAATTCCTATAGACACCTTAAATTAATTCAAAACTTCTTTCTACAAAATTGCTTAAATCCTTACCTTTTAGCATTCCGTGAGATAGAAGTGCTAAATCCAAAGCTTGTTTAGCTAAAACTTTTTGATTTTTTCCTTTAGATTCAATTAGTTTTGAAATTAAAGCATGATTTGTATTAATTACCAAATTATACATTTCAGGCATCACTCCCATCATATTCATACCACCACCTCCAGCTGCCTGTTGTTCTTTCATTCTTCTCATAAATTCACTCTGAGTAATTAAAACAGGCTTTTCAGACTCACTCAAACTTTCAACTTGAATAGTATACTTTTCTTTTTCTATAATTTCTTCAAAAATAGGTTTTAATGAATCTTCTTGCTCTTTTGAAAGTTTAGAAGGTATATTTTCGTCTTTAGAAATTATTTTATCAATAGTATCTGCATCTAATCTTGCAAATGAAACACCCAAATCTTGTTCTACTTTAGAAATATAGTGTGATGCTAAGGGACCATCCATAATTACAACATCATATCCTTTGTTGTGTGCGGAAGCTATTAATGAATGGTGCTCATCTTTATCATGAGAATAAAGAATTACTAATTTATCATTTTTATCAGTTTGTGCAGCTTTAACTTTTTCCTTATAATCTTCTAATGTGAAATACTCATCTTTAGCGTTTTTCAGTAGACTAAAAGGTTTAGCTTTTTCATGGAATTTCTCATCTGTTAATATTCCATATTGAATAAAAACATTTATATCATCCCATTTGTTTTCAAAATCTTTCCTGTCTTTTTTAAACATTCCAGATAATTTATCGGCTACTTTTTTGGTAATATGATTTGAAATCTTTCTTACATTACTATCACTTTGCAAATATGATCTTGAAACATTTAATGGAATATCTGGAGAATCAATTACACCATGAAGAAGTGTTAAAAATTCAGGAACGATATTTTCTACAGAATCTGTAATAAAAACTTGATTACTGTAAAGTTGAATTTTATTTTTCTGAAGTTCTATTTGATTTTTTAATTTGGGAAAGTAAAGAATTCCAGTTAAATTAAATGGATAATCTACGTTTAAATGAATATGAAAAAGAGGCTCTTCAGTGAATGGATATAACTCATTATAAAAAGACTTGTAGTCCTCAGTTTTTAAGTCAACTGGTTTTTTGATCCATGCCGGTTGAGTATTATTTATAATATTTGGAATTTCAATACTAGTTTTTTCAATATTACCATCTTTATCCTTTTTACCTTTGGGATCATCAATTGATTCTGTTTTGGTTCCAAACTCTATATCAATAGGTAAAAATTTACAATATTTATTTAAAATACCAGAAATTCTATTTTCTTCTAAAAACTCTTTTGAATCTTTATCAATATGAAGAATAATATCAGTACCTCGATGTTCTTTTTTAATTTCTTTAAGCTCAAAAGTTGGATCACCTTTCGACTCCCATTGAACAGCTTTTGAATCTTTTTTATGAGACAAGGTCTTTATTTGGACTTTACTAGAAACCATAAATGACGAATAAAAACCTAGTCCAAAATGACCAATTATAGATTTTGGGTCTTTATCTTTATATTGTTCCAGAAATTCTTCAGCACCAGAAAAAGCAACTTCATTAATGTATTTATTAACTTCATCTTGAGTCATGCCAATTCCATGATCTCTAACGGTTAGAGTTTTTTTCTTTACATCAAGTATTACCTCTACCTTCAAATCTTTTAATTCCTTTTTAAATTCTCCAGCTATTGATAAAGTCATCAGTTTTTGAGAAGCATCAACTGCATTTGATACTAACTCTCTTAAAAATATCTCTGTATCAGAATAAAGAAATTTTTTAATTATTGGAAAGATATTTTCACTCTGTACGTTTATAGTTCCTTTTTGCATTTATTATAGTTTTTTATTGATTACCTCCAAAGAATATGCCAATTAATGATTTAATAATAACTATGACATAATGTCCTAACAAAACAATTAAAATTAAATTTTTTGCTAAATTGTCATTTTAATAGAACTCTAAATAATTATAATTTTTAATTGATTATTTACCGAATCACTATCTCCTATATCACTATTAAAAATAGTTTCTATAAATATATTTAAGGTATCACCAATCATTTCATTATCTGGAAAAACATTACAAGTAGGTCTATAATTATATTTTGAGTGAACACCTACAATTGTTGTTGCGAATGGACATTCCCAACAAAAATGTTTTGGTATTTGATATCCAACTATATTCAAAGGTGGATGAAGGTTTATTAAATCAACCATTGTATAAGTGTAATTACCTATAGAAATAGGATTATTTAAAGTTTGATCATTAAACCATCCTAAGTATGAATACATTGGAACTTGAAAATTTAAAGTATCAAATAAAATCCAATAATCAGAATCAAAATTAGCTTCTGTTAATGGAACTCCATTATTAACATATTGATCATTAAGTTTAGAAAGATTCCCACAAACTTGAAAATAATTTAAACCATTATATTCCAATTCCCAATGATTATTAGAATTTGGGGTTAAAGTATCTCCTAAATAAAAGATTTTGTAATCGGTATTGCAAACCCCGCCAATGCAAGGGTTTTGATATTCAACTTTTTCCTTAATACAAGAAAAAAATAGTATTCCAATAAAAAAAACCAGACATATGTTTATCTTCATACAGTATATATTAATTTTAAATTTAATATAAATTATTCATAATATGTTTATTGTACTAAGTATAATATTACTCAATTTTTCAAAATTTACTTTTGTTATTTTATATTGATTTTTTTTATTAGAATAAACATTTAAATGTTCAAAAAGAATCAAATCTTAAAGATGTTTTTTTTAAAGTAATTCATATGATTGTAATATGAAGACTTTTCAAATATTTAAAAACAGATATATTTTATCTACAATTATCTTATTATTTACTTTGCTAATTATAGATGATACGACTATTTTTAAAATGTTTAAAATGAAAACAGAGCTTTTCGATATTAAAAAAGAAAACATCAAAAAACAAAATGAAATTTTAAATATCAAGACTAAGACAAAACAATTAACTACTAATAAATTTGCTTTAGAAAAATTTGCTAGAGAGCATTATTTAATGAAAAAACAAGATGAAGTCATCTATGTTTTTGACGACTTATAAAACTTTACTGATTGTAAATAATCTTGTAATATAATTACTGCAGAAATTTTATCTAAATTCTTCTTATTTCTCCTTTTCATTTTCTTTACTCCACTACTTAACACTGTTTGCTTAGCAATTTTTGATGTAAACCTTTCGTCATAAAATTCAAAATCAATCTCTTTATACATCATTGAAATTTTATTAAAAAAAGTATGGGTGAATTCTGTAGAATGAGTTGGTTCTCCTCTTAATGACTTTGGATTTCCAACTATAATTTTTGATACTTTATTTTTTTTTATGTAAGTCTCTAAAAAATTAAATAAATCTTTAGTATTTACTGTAGTTAGTGCATATGCAATATTTAATGGAGCTTCACAATATGCAACACCTACTCTCTTTATTCCATAATCTAAGGATAAAAATTGACTCATAAGTCAAATATAAACCTATAAAATTGAACCATTTAAATTTATTATGATATTTGCACTATGGATTTAGAAAATATTATCAATAATGCATGGACTAATAGAGAACTATTAAAAGATAGTAACACTATAATTGCTATCGAAAAGGTGATTGAAATGTTAGATATAGGGGAATTAAGAGTTTGTGATAAGGATAATGAGGTTTGGATAACTAATCAGTGGATTAAAAAAGCTGTTATTTTATATTTTCCAATAAGAAAAATGGAAACTATCGAAATTGGACCTTTAGAGTTTCATGATAAAATGAAACTAAAATCCAATTATGCATTAAAGGGTGTTAGAGTTGTTCCTCATGCAATTGCTAGATATGGATCTTATTTAGCTAGAAATGTCATTATGATGCCTTCCTATGTAAATATTGGTGCTTATGTGGATTCTGGAACAATGGTTGACACTTGGGCAACAGTTGGCTCCTGTGCTCAAATAGGTAAAAATGTTCACTTAAGTGGTGGTGTTGGAATAGGTGGAGTATTAGAGCCGTTACAAGCATCTCCTGTAATTATTGAAGATAATGCATTTATTGGTTCAAGATGTATAATTGTTGAGGGTGCAAGAGTTGGGAAGGAAGCTGTTTTGGGAGCAAATGTGGTAATTACAAATTCTACAAAAATAATTGATGTTACTGGATCAAAACCAAAGGAATATAGAGGTTTAGTGCCAGAAAGGAAAGTAGTTATCCCCGGTTCTTACAATAAAAAATTTAAAAGTGGTAATTATCAAGTCCCTTGCGCTTTGATAATTGGGGAACGTAAAGCAAGTACTGATTTAAAAACATCTCTAAATGAAGTTTTAAGAGAATTTGAAATTACTGTATAATTTTATAAAAATTATTTTAATTAACGATAGACTATGAAAATAGGTTTTGATGCAAAAAGAGCTTATCAAAATTTTACTGGGTTAGGGAATTACAGTAGAGATTTAATAGAGAATTTAGTACAACAATATTCAAATAATGAATACTTATTGTTTGCTCCTAAAGATTCGGAAACTCCAAGGTTGGATTTTATATCTGATTACAGTAATATAAAATCTATATTTCCAGAAAATAAATTAAATAAATCTTTCAAAGGGTTGTGGCGATCCATAAATATGGAAAAAGCTATTATTAAAAATGGGGTTGATATATATCATGGATTAAGTAATGAAATTCCTAGAGTTAGAGTTAAAAATATTCCATATATAGTTACCATTCATGATTTAATTTTTAAAAGATTTCCAAGGAATTATAGATCAATTGATAGAAAAGTATACGATATAAAATTTAAATATGCCGTTAAACATTCTGATCTTACTATTGCTATAAGCCAACAAACAAAACAAGATATCATAGATTTTTACAAAATTAAACCTGAAAAAATTAAAGTGATATATCAAAGTTGCCATAAAAATTTTAGAAAGAAATCTTCTTTAAATATGCTAAATTCAGTTAAAAATAAATTTAATCTTCCAGAAAATTTTATACTTAATGTAGGAACTATTGAAACAAGAAAAAATTTGATCTCTGTTATTAATGCTATTAATATTATGAAAATTGATATTCCTCTTGTAGTAATAGGTAAACCAACTCAATACATGAATTTTTTAAAGATTCAAATGAAAAAAATTAAATTCGATATTAGTAGAATAATTTTCTTAGAAAACATTTCAATAGAGGAATTACCTATTATATATAGACTTTCATCATTATTTGTATATCCGTCACTTTTTGAAGGGTTTGGCATACCTATTTTAGAAGCTCTAAATTGTGAAATTCCTGTAATTAGTAGTAAAGGAAGCTGTTTTAATGAAGCAGGTGGGGAATACAGCAAATATATTGACCCACAAAATAGTGAGGAATTTGCCCATCAAATTGAAGTCTGCCTAACAGATGATAAACTTAGGAAGAAAATGATTAAAGAAGGTCTTATTCATGCAGAAAAATTTAAACCAGAAGTACTCTCAAAACAATTAATTGATGTCTACAACAGCTTATTATAAAAAGTTAGATAAATCAGAATTTGATTCTGTTATTAATATTATCAACAAGGGAGGAATCATTATATATCCAACTGAAACTATTTGGGCAATTGGTTGTAAATCAACAATTAAAAAAAGTGTTCTTAAAGTTTATGAATTAAAAAAAAGATCCCATAATATGCCTTTTATAAATTTATTAGATCATTCTAATAACTTATCGAAATATATTAATCATATAAATTTTAAAGTCATTGATTTTGGTCAAGAGCCAAACTCCCCTCCCACTATAATATATCCAAATTGCAAAAAAAAATATTCTTTTTTATCTAATGATTTAAATGAAATATCATTTAGAGTTACACCAGTTCCTGAATTAAAAAAAATAATTAAATCTATTAATTCACCATTAATTTCTAGTTCAGCAAATATAAGCGGAGATTCTTTTCCAAAAACTATCGATAATATTTCTTCCTCAATTTTAAATGCTGTTGATGTTATTATTAATTTTGACGTAAAATCTTCAGGAAAGCCATCATCAGTGATAAAAATTAACAAAGATCAAATTGAATATCTCAGAAAATAGATATAATAACCTTTTGAAATCTAAAAGAATCTTTGAAACCATATCAATTGTGGGTAATGAGATTGGGCAAAATGCGTTTGTAATTGGAGGATACGTAAGAGATCAATTATTAAATAGGGAAACTAAAGATATTGATATAGTTGCAATCGGAAGTGGAATTGATTTTGCAAAAAAAACAGCTAAAAAGCTTAAAAGTTCAACTGTTAAAGTTTTTAAAAGTTTTGGAACTGCAATGATAATAGTTGACGATATAGAGGTTCAATTTGTAGGGGCTAGAAAAGAAAGTTATAGATCTAATTCAAGAAATCCCAAGGTAGAAACAGGGACATTTGAAGAAGATCAAAAAAGAAGAGATTTTACAATAAATGCCCTAGCAATATCGTTAAATAGTAAAGATTATGGTCAATTAATTGATCCTTTCAATGGATTGAATGATCTTAAAAATAAGATACTTAAAACTCCACTTGATCCTAACTTGACCTTTTCAGATGATCCATTAAGAATGATGAGAGCAATTAGATTCTCATCCCAACTTAATTTCAAAATTGAGAAAGAAACATTAAATGCAATTTCAAAAAACGCTGATAGAATAAAAATAGTTGCTCAAGAAAGAATTACCGAAGAGCTAAATAAAATAATATTGAGTAACAGACCTAGTTCTGGATTTAAGTTATTAGAAGAAACAGGTTTACTTAAAATAATATTTCCTGAGTTTCAATTATTAAAAGGAATTGAAAATATTAACGGGAAAAGTCATAAAGATAATTTCTATCATACTTTAAAAGTTCTTGATAATATTCTTCCATTTAGTAATGGTAATTTATGGTTAAGATGGTCTGCATTATTACACGACATTGCAAAACCTAATACCAAAAGATTTAATCCCACTCAAGGCTGGACATTTCACGGGCATGAGGATAAAGGTGCAAGAATGGTTCCATCTATATTTAGGAAATTAAAACTTCCTCTTGATAATAAAATGAAGTATGTTCAAAAACTAGTTTTATTACATCTTAGACCCATTTCTTTAACTAACGAAAGCATTACAGATTCAGCCCTTAGAAGATTACTATTTGAAGCAGGAGATGAGCTAGAAGATCTAATGACACTTTGTAAGTCAGATATTACTTCAAAAAACAAAGAAAAAAAAATAAAATATCTAAATAGATTTGAGAATGTTAAAAAAAAACTTAGAGATTTAGAAGACAGAGATAAAATTAAAAATTGGCAACCCCCAATTGATGGAAAAGAAATTATGAATACTTTTAATATTAAACCTTGTAAAGAGGTCGGAATACTAAAAGAATCTATTAAAAATGCTATTTTAGATGGTATAATTAAAAATAGCTATGAAGATGCTAAAGAATATATGCTGACTAAAGCTAAAGAAATTGGACTAATTGAAAAATAATTCGCTTGACATAAGAATTGTTGCAGATACTAAAGAAGATATATTTGCTGACATAAGAATTTATAAAAAATGTAGTTTTAAGGATCTTCATAATTTCCTTGTAGAAAACTTCAATCTTAATAAGCAAGAAATGTCTTCATTTTATTACAGTAATGAGACATGGGATAAAAGGGAAGAAATCACATTAATGAATATGAATATTGGAGATGACAACCTCATTAAATTTATGGATTCTATTTTAATTGAAGATGTATTTAATTCTAGTGAAATTAAATTTTTATATGTAAATGATTTTCTTAATATGAATATATTTTATGTAGAAATATTAAAAGAAAATATATCCACAAGTAAAAAGGACATATCAATACTTCATCAATTAGGTGAATATAAACCTAAAGAATATGAAGAAATTTCCTTAACTGATAACGACACTAAACAAAACGAAATTGACGACATAATGAATGAGTTTAAAGATGACGACATTCAAGGCTATGAAGAGTTAGATGAGAATTTATACTAACAAGCTACTTCATCCCATTATTTTTTCTTATGAACCATTCTAAAAAAGGTAATAATAGTAACAAAATAAGCCATTTAAAATTTATTAAATCTTTTTCTGTTTTTTCATTATGAGCCTTTATTTTTCTTTCATAACTCAACATTAATTGATTTTTTAATTTTATAAAATTTGAAAAATAGAAACTACTTCCATCTTTGTTGATTAAAGACAACTTACTATGATTTGCAACAGTATTTAACTTTTCTATGGGAGATTCAACAATGGAAAAAACACCAGTATTTTCTATTTTTTCATTACTGCTTTTTACATTCATTCTATATTTATACTTGCCAATAGGTAAACTATTTAATTTTAAATCATAAAAGTTCTCTCTAGAAATTAAATTTTTAGAAAATTCCTTTCCACTTGAACTAGAATATGAAAATTCAATGTCAATTTCATTTTCTATCTCCATTATTTCATTATAGTATTCAGCATAAACATACAGCGGATCATCCTCAAAGTTCTCTATGGGAACTACAGTATTTAATCTTAATTTTTTATCAATTTTCTTTAAGTATTGAAGAATTTTTTTAAAAAATTGTTTAAATACATTAGAATTATTAGAGGATTTAAATTCTGTCATTTTCCATCTCCAAATTCCTTCTCCCATTATAACTGCATGTTTTGTATTTTCAATATCAAAAAAATAAATCATTGGATAGTTCATTTTTAAATTATTAATACTTTGATATGCTAAAATATTAGCATTAGAAACTAATTTATAATCAACTGAAAATGGAACAGTAATGGGTGGGAAATCATTAATTATTTTAATCCAATTTTCCTCAAGTCTAAAAGATCTAAAATCATTATTTAATTGTACAGAAACTTTATTAGTTCCTTTAAAATTATTTTGTTTTAATCCTAGTAATAAATTTTTTTTAGAGGAAGATTTTAATTTTGAACCTGAAATAATTAAGGATGGAAGTTTTAAATCTCTGCTTTTTTCTAAAGCTCTCATCATTTCATTATTTTCTGTTGGTTTATAAAAAATAACTAAATCATAATTACTAATTTGCTCATCAAAATCATCAATATAAAAAGTACTTACTTTTGACTTTAATTTATCTTCTAATACCCAATTTAGAGCAGAAATATCAGGATGAGGGCCTGCTGTTAAAATTAATATCTTCTGAGAATAATCAATAATTTCTATGGAAGTCAAAATTGAATTATTTAAAATATTTTTTTCACTCAATTTTTGCTTAATAACTATCATGTATGCTTTATTCCCATTCTTTTTTGCTTTCTCAATAAATTTTATTTTAGATATTCCCTTTTTTAAATATTTGATCTTTTTTTCTTGTAAAAGATCAGATCCTGAGAACAAGCAAATTTCAACATCTTGAAAATTTTTATTTGAATAAATAGAAGCTTCAATTGGAAAATTATTTTCTAATAAGGCATATTTGTTATTATTGATTGATTTAATCATCATATCATCATAATCATTAGTATCACCCAGTAGAACTGTATTGACAGAAATTGATGGTTGAAGTGATAGGTATGATAAATCTTGACCTCTATTTACAATACCGTCCGAAGCTATAATTAAGTCCGTAATATTTGTACCATGGTACTTATTACTAACGAAATCATATAAGTTTTCAAAATTTGAATAATTATCACTGAAAGTAAAAATAGTATCCGATTTGACTTCTCTACCAAAAACACATGTTCTAACATCATAGTACTTTGAAAGTTCATTTAAGTAATATTTGATGGAATCCGAATATTTTTTTTTATAAAAATTTGAATCGTTATTAGCAACTATACTTTTTGAGTTGTCTTGAGCAAAAACTAATATCGGTTTTTCTTCAACTAATTTAGATTTTACAATTTTAGGTTGAAGAAGAAAAATACTTAGAATTGTAAAAGTTAAAAATCTTAAAAAAAACAATAAATAGATTATTCCTTTTGATAAGTTATTTTGTTTTATTTCTTTTCTATAAAGATACCAGCATAAAAAAAATCCTATTGTAATAAATACAAAAAAGAAAAAAAAAGGTAATTCAAAATTAATTCTACTCAATGATAGTTTGTTATGTTAACATACCTCCATCAACGTTCAGAGTCTGTCCTGTTATATAAGAACTTAAATCACTAGCTAAAAACACACAAGCATTCGCAATATCTTTGGGCGATCCTCCTCTTTTAAGTGGAATTGAGCTTCTCCAACTGTCAACAGTTTCTTGATTAAGACTAGAAGTCATTTCAGTTTCAATAAATCCTGGTGCAATTACATTACTTCTAATATTTCTTGATCCAAGTTCTAATGCGATAGATTTAGAGAAACCTATAATTCCTGCTTTTGATGCAGCATAATTTGATTGTCCAGCATTTCCTTTTACACCAACAACAGAACTCATATTTATAATTGAACCTTTTCTTTGTTTAAGCATTGTTCGTTGAACAGCTTTAGTCATATTAAATACAGACTTAAGATTAACTTCAATAACTTTATCAAAATCTTCCTCTCCCATTCTCATTAATAAATTATCTTTAGTTATACCTGCATTATTTATCAAAATATCAATAGAGTCAAAATCAATCAAAATATCATCTATCAGTTTTTGAGATTCACTGTAACTTGCAGCATTACTTTTGTAGCTTTTGACTCTAACACCAAAAGTTTTTAATTCTTTTTCTAATTCTGTAGCAGAATCAACAGATGATGAGTAGGTAAATGCAACATTTGCACCATGCTCGGCAAAAACTAATGCTATTCCCTTTCCTATTCCTCTACTACCACCAGTTATAATAGCTGTTTTTCCTTCTAATAATTTCATGATGTATTAATAATTTATTTCAAATCAAATATAGACAAACTCTTTATTTAAATAATTTACTAGTTATAGTTAAAAAGATAATCTATTTCAAGCTCTTTAACATTTCCTAATTTACTTATTGCTTCAAAATCTATATCTTTTTTATTTCCAATAACCATAACATTGTAATTTTCATTTTTAATATTATCATCAAAGAAGGTTTTTAAATCTTCCATAGTCATTGCTTTTATTTCATCATAAATTTGTTTTCTATTGTCATTATTAATGCCACGTTTTTTTAAAGACTCGTAACTCCAGAAAATATTTGATTTTGTGATACGCTGTGAAGCAATTTTTTTCAATGTCGCTACTTTGGCTTGATTAAACTGATCTTCAACTTCAGGCATATTAACCATTAGCTCCATCATTGCCTTTACAGCTTGTTCTAATTTATTAGCTTGAGTACCTACATAAGCCATTGTATAATCTGGCTTTTCAGATTCACTTGCTATATTATATGATGAAAAAGCAGAATATGCTAAGGATTTAGACTCCCTTATTTCTTGAAAAACTATCGAAGATAAACCTCTTCCAAAATAAGTATTAAATAACATAGAAGCAGCCATTTTATTTGAGTTGAATAATTCTCCTTTAGCTAAAAATAAAATTTCACTCTGGACCATGTCATAATTAACAAAATAAACATTGCCTCCAGTTTCTAGATTAGTATAATTTACTTTTTCTGGATATTCTAAGATGTTTTGTGGAATTATGTGGTGTTTGATTAAAGATTTTTTAGCATCCTCCATAGAGTTCCCGTAGTAAAAAATTCTCTGTTTATAGTTGCTTAATTCTTTAACTTCATTTAGAAGTATAGTTGGATTCATAGAAAGTAATTCATCATTTGAAAATATATTTCTCAGCCTTGATTTTTCTCCATATTTTGCAAAACTCATTAATCCATCCCAAAAAATATTATCTTTTTGTGTCTTTCCGTTTTCTCTACTTTTTAATATGCTTTCGGCATATTTTATATATGTTTTTTTGTCAGACTTTGCGTTAGTTAGTAAATGTTCAAATAGGGACAAACCTGCATCTAAATTCTCATTTAGTCCAGATAAAGTAAAATAGGTCTTATCATTTCTTGATGAGACATTATAGCTAATACCTATTTTATAAAATTCTTGTTTTAATTGTTCTGGAGAAAACTTATCTGTCCCCAGATAATCTAAAAATCCTGCAGCAAGAGATAATTTTGGATTATTATCTTGACCCATGTCGAAAATAATATTTAAATTAAAAATATCATTATTTGGATTTTCAATGAATGAAAAATCAATACCGTTATCTAAATTCGAAGATTTAATAGCCGTATTGTAATCTATAAATTGAGGTTTTAATTCAGGAGATTTTATTTCATTAAATGTTTTTAAAAATTCTGACTCTTTGTCTCTGTTGAGTTCAACAGGTGTAATTCCTGGATTTTCTACTTTAACTATGGTTGTATCTTCCCCCATAAGTTTATGAACTTCAACATAATTATTAGCATAAAATAAATTTGAAAATGTAATTACATCTTGTTTTGTAATCTCTTTCATTTGATCAATCATTTTTAATCTATCTATCCATTTTTGTTCACCAATAAATGCGTCTAAAAATTCATAAGCAGTTGCTGAAGCGTTTTCATATTGTCTAATTTGAGATAATCGTAAATCGTTAATTACAGCTTCTAATAGCCAATCTTCGAATTCACCAAGTTTAATTTTCTCAATTTGGGATAGTAAAAGATCTTTAACTTCCTCCAACGATTGGTCTGCTTTTGGAGCTCCATACAGCAAATGAAATCCATAATCATTGTCAAAATTCGTGTAAGAAGATGCATATTGGACTTTTTGAGTTTGATTTAAATTTAAATCTATTAAACCTGCTTGAGAATTAGCCAACATATAATCGACTAAAGTCAACATAGTTTCGTGTTTAGATCCCTTACCCTCAGATCTAAAAGCTACATATATTGATTCTGAAGTAGGACCTAAAACTTCTTTTTTAATTGGCTTATAAATAGTATCAAGAGGAGGGAAAGTAGGATGAGTTACTTTTTTTGACTTATAACTTCCAAAAGCTTTATTAACCTTTATAATAGTTTCTTCAAAGTCTAAGTCACCAACCATAATAACAGCCATATTATTGGGAACATAATACTTTTCGAAGTATGAATTAATAGCTTTCATCGAAGGATTTTTCAAATGCTCTGAAATTCCAATTGTTGATTGAGTACCGTAGGGATGATTTGGGTATAAACCCTGAAGAGTAGCAAAATATTGCTTACGCCCATCATTATCCTGTCCTCTATTAAATTCTTCATAAACAGCTTCAAGTTCTGTATGAAATAAACGAAGCACTAATTTACTAAATCGTTCACTTTCTATTCTCAACCATTTGTCAACTTCATTTGAAGGGATTTTATTTACATAAACAGTTTGTTCATTTGAAGTAAAAGCATTGGTGCCTTCTGCACCTAAAGAATTTACCATTTTATCATATTCATTAGCAATAGATAACTTTGAAGCTTCGTAAGAAACTTCGTCAATTTTCTTATAAATATTTTTTTTCTTTTCAGAATCAATTTCTTGCTTATGTTTTTCATACAAATCAGAAATTTGATTAATTAATATTGATTCCTCTTCATAATTTTGAGTTCCTATTTCATCAGTTCCTTTAAAAACCATATGTTCTAAATAATGAGCTAGTCCAGTATTATCTGCAGGATCGTAAGTTGAACCTGCTCGAACGGCAATTAATGTTTGGATTTTAGGTTCTTCATTATTTTTACCTAAATAAACTTTTAAACCATTTTCAAGTGTATAAAGTCTTAAACCAGTAGGGTCATTTTCAACATATTCAAAACTGAATCCATTTACATCATCTTTAATTGAAGTGACATAACTAGAAAGATTCTTGTCTTTTTTACTGTTGCATGTGAAAAATAAAGTTGGAATTAAAAAAAAAATCAAATATTTAAAGGTTTTCATAGTATTTATTTAGGTTGTAAATATATAAATTGCAATATGATTTATTGGTCATTTTACAAAAATTAAGTAATAAAATTAATTTATTTTAATAGACAACTTTTTTAATTGTTTAATAGTATTAATTTTACAACGATTCAAATAAATGTCAGAAGCATTAATTCAAAAAAATAAAGATTTAATTAAGGAAGAATTCATAAGTGAAATTCTTAATGAATATAAACTTGTTTGTTTAAGTAGAGAGGCCTCTCTACTTGGCAGAAAAGAAGTCTTAACAGGAAAAGCCAAATTTGGAATTTTTGGCGACGGTAAAGAGTTGCCTCAGGTTATAATGGCTAAATTCTTTAATAAAGGAGATTTTAGATCTGGTTACTACAGAGACCAAACTTTTATGATGGCAATAAATGAATTGAGTGTTCAGGAATTCTTTGCTGGTCTTTACGCCCATACTGATATAGAAAAAGAACCTAATTCAGCTGGGAGACAAATGGGAGGTCACTTTTCTACTAAAACCATTGATAATAATGGGAAGTGGCTAGATTTAACTTCTAAAAAAAATTCTTCATCAGATATTTCTTGCACTGCTGCACAAATGCCTCGTCTTGTAGGTCTTGGGTTAGCATCTAAAATTTATCGAAATAATAAAAATTTAAAGGATTTTAAAAAGTTTTCTAATAACGGTAATGAAGTAGCTTTTGGAACCATAGGTGATGCTAGCACTTCAGAAGGAGTATTTTGGGAATCAATTAATGCAGCTTGTGTCCTAGAAATTCCAGTTGTAATGTCTGTTTGGGACGATGGTTACGGAATATCTGTGCCAAAACAATATCAAACCACAAAAGAAAGTATTTCCGAAGCTCTTTCAGGTTTTAAAATTGAAAATGATTCAAATGGTCTAAAAATATTCAAATGTAAGGGTTGGAATTATACTGAGTTATACAATACTTACAAAGAAGCTGTTAGTTTCACAAGAGAACACCATAAACCGTCTTTAATTCATGTAGAGGAAATTACCCAACCACAAGGGCATTCCACTTCTGGTTCTCACGAGAGATATAAATCTAAAGAAAGGCTTCAATGGGAGAAAGAGTATGATTGTATAGCACAATTTAAAAAGTGGATCCTTAGCTCAGACAATGCAATTGGTAAACCTATATGTAGTATTGAGGAACTAGAATTAATAGAAATAGAATGTAAAAAAGAGGTTAAAACCGATTCAAAACTAGCGTGGAATGAATATTTAAATCCAATTAAAAAAGATTTATCTGAGTGTATAATTCAATTAAAAAAAATTGCTGAAAAAAGTTCAAAAAAAATAGAAATCCAAAATAAAATTAATGAATTAGAAAAAATAAAAGAACCCATTAAAAAAGATTTTTTTTCTAGCCTTAGAAAAATATTATTTATTACAAAAGGTGAAAATTCGCCACAAAAAATTGAAGCTTTAAACTGGTTTAAAAAACAACAAAGTTTACAATACGAAAATTACAATTCTAAGCTATACAGTGAGTTTAGTTCATCTTCATTAAATGTTAAATCTACCCAACCTGTTTTATCAGATAAAAAAGTAGATGGTAGAATTATTCTAAAAAATAACTTTAATCAGTTATTTAATCTTTATCCTGAGCTTGTCACATTTGGAGAAGACACTGGTATTATAGGTGGGGTAAACCAAGTAATGGAAGGAATGCAAGAACAGTTTGGAGAATTAAGAGTTTTTGATACTGGGATAAGAGAAGCTACAATAATTGGTCAAGGAATTGGAATGGCAATAAGAGGTTTGAGACCAATAGCTGAAATACAATATCTAGACTATCTACTTTATTGCATTCAAATAATGAGCGATGATTTAGCTACAATTTCATATAGAACTAAAGGCACACAGAAATGTCCTCTTATAGTAAGAACTAGAGGTCACCGATTAGAAGGGATTTGGCATGCAGGTTCTCCAATGGGTGGGATAATAAATCTTTTAAGAGGAATTGTAGTTTGTGTACCAAGAAATATGGTGAAAGCTGCTGGATTTTACAATACTTTATTAAAATCTGATGACCCTGCATTAGTAATTGAATGCTTAAACGCTTATAGAATAAAGGAAAATGAACCTTCTAACTATGGAGATTTCACTACCCCCATTGGAATTCCTGAAATTGTAGTTGAAGGTAACGATATTACTGTAGTTAGTTATGGTTCTACTTTTAATATTTGTCATGAATCTGTCAAAGAATTAAAAACTCATGGAATTAACTGTGAACTAATTGACATACAGACACTTATTCCTTTTGATGTAAATCATATTATATGTAAGTCTTTGTCTAAAACAAACAAAATTATCTTCATTGATGAAGATGTTCCAGGAGGTGCAACTGCATATATGTTAGATCAGGTTGTTAATAAACAAAAAGGATATTATCATTTAGATGCTCAGCCTATAACCCTTTCAGCCAAAGAACATAGACCTGCATATGGAACTGATGGTGATTATTTTTCAAAACCAAATAATGAAGATATTGTTGACGCAATTTATTCTTTAATGAACGATTACGATCCTTCCAAATATCCAAGTATTTTTTAATTTATGAAGAACTTATTTTGTTTCTTTTATTTGTTGATTCTAGTTCTAAATACTTATTGTCAGAACGGCAAATCAAATGAAATTAATAATTGGATAGAAAATAACCCTGGAGAATTAATTCCAATTCGTATTGAATTCAATGAAAATATTGATTGTTATGAACTCTGTCAAAAATTTAAAATTAACCAAACTCCATTAGATCAACGGTCGAAAATTATTAACAGACTTTTGCATAAACAGGCTTCAAAATCACAAGAAAATGTACTAAATTTTTTAAAAAAAAATACTAAATCAATTTATCAATATCATTCTTTTTGGATTGTCAATATAATAGTGGCACTTGTAGATTTATCTACTTATGACAAATTATATCAGTTCCCTAATATTTTATCTATTGAAATTGAGAATAATCAGTTTATTGCCCATGATGAATTGATTATTTCATCTAACAACAACAGAACTCCAAATGGTGTTGAAAATGGGTTAATTGCTATAAATGCACCTGCAATGTGGTCGTTGGGTTATACGGGAAGAGGAAGATTAGTTTATAATTATGATACTGGAGTATGGCCAAGTCATCCAGCATTTAGCGAAAGATTTATCGGAGAAAGATTTCCAATGCAACAGAGTTGGATTGGGTATTTTAATTCCTTTCCCAATGGAACTATTCAAAACCATGGAACACATACTTTAGGAACTATTGCTGGACTAGTAAAACCTACAAATGATACTATAGGTGTTGCTTTTGGAGCATATTGGATTGCAAATGACTTTGTAACATCTACAGTTCAAGCACTTCCTCCAATTGTTAATATGATAAATGCTTTTGAATGGGCATTAAACCCTGATGATGACACTAATACAACTAAAGACATTCCTGATGTAATAAACAATAGTTGGAGATGGTATGATGGAAACGACACTATTCATTGTGATGGTTTTGTTGTGAATTTAATGAACGCTATTGAAGCTGCAGGGATTGCTAATGTTTTTTCTGGAGGTAACTCTGGCCCAAATAATTCTACTGTTAATTCTCCACAACGAATCAATACATCTGATGTTAATACATTTTGTGTCGGAAGTGTAAACGGAAATTCTTCATTTCCTTACACAATTTCAAACTTTTCTACAAAAGGACCCAGTCAATGTGCAGGATTAGGTTCTTTAGCTATTCATCCTGAAGTTGTAGCTCCAGGACAAAATGTTCGTTCTGCTTGGGAACAGAATAATTTCAATACCATTTCTGGAACTAGTATGGCTGCTCCACATGTTTCAGGTGCTGTTTTACTTTTAAAAGAAGCTTTTCCATACTTATCAGGTGAAGAATTACTTCGTGCTTTATATTTATCAGCTGTTGATTTAGGAATTCCTGGTGAAGACAATACTTATGGAAGGGGAATTATTGATGTTTACGCAGCTTTTCAATACTTAAGCCAAAATAACATTCCAATAGATCCTACAAATCTAACCTATGACATTCATCTTGATTCAGTTACTATTCCAAACTTTAGAAAATACACATGTGAGAACTCCTTTACACCAACAGTATTTTTTACTAACCATGGAGATTTTAATTTAGATAGTATTAATTTTACAATTGTAGTAAACGGAGTTACTATTCAAAATAAATTTTGGACTGGTGCTCTATCACCTAATGGTAGCTCGAGCTTTACACTTCCTTCAATTAATGTTTTAAATTCAGGAAAAATTGAAATACAAATATTAGCGAACCTAAATTCTGGAATTAGTGAATATGATTATTTAAATAACAGTACTATTACTAGATTTTCTATTATTAAGGAAATTGCTTCACTACCATTTATTGAACACTTTGAAACTGGTATTAATGATTCTATTTGGATTATTGAAAATATAAACTCGGATAAAACATGGGAAATTGACTCCACTAAAGGTTTGCAATGGAGCAATCTATCGGCTGCTATGAAACTTTTTTCTTATTCTCCTAGAAACAATCAAAAAGATGGACTTATAAGTCCTAAAATAAATCTATCAGCTTCAAATGATTTAAATTTAATATTTGATATTGCTTACCAAAATAGAATGTCAAATGTATTCTTTCAAGATACACTAAAAATATTTATTTCTACAAACTGTGGACTATCCTATGATTATCTTGTTTATCAAAAGTCTGGTGATGAATTAAGTACATTAGACACTAATTCTTATGATTTTGTTCCTGAATATTTAAATCATTGGAGAAATGATACTGTTAAATTATCTTCTTTTTCCAACGAAGATATTTTAGTAAAATTTGAAACTATAAATAGAGGCGGAAATAATTTATTTTTAGATAATATTAAGATTTTTGAAGGGGTTTCTGCTCCTCTATCTATTAATATACCACATTTGTTAGATTTTGAAATCTACCCTAATCCTACTGATTCTGAAATTAATTTAGTATATAAATATTCTAATCCTGAAAATTTAAAAATCACTCTTTACAACTCAGTTGGAAAAGTCTTATTAATCACGAAATTAATAGGTGTTACAACATCTTTAAATACAGATAAATTATCTTCTGGCATTTATTTTATACAGCTTTCTAAAGAGGGAAAAAACTTAACGAAATCATTCATGAAAAGGTAATTATATTAAAATTTAATTCCTGTGGTTTTTAATAGAAATTAAGATTAAATAGTAAAAAGTTGACAAAAAAAGAAATTAAAGAAAAACTTGATTTTTTTGTAGATAAATACAATACATCTAATTTCATTATTAATGATCCCATTTCTATTCCTCATAAGTTTACTAAAAAGAAAGACATTGAAATTATTGGACTAATTATGGCAACAATTTCTTGGGGAAACAGAACAAGTATAATAAATAACGGAATTCATCTTTTAAAGTTAATGTATAATAGCCCATATGATTTTACAATGAATTATAATGAAAATGAAATTAATCATTTAGAAAAATTTAAACATCGTACTTTTAATGGATTTGATTTGCATTATTTTATTTTAAGAATTCAAGACATCTATAAAAATCATGGAGGCTTAGAAAAAATTTTTACCGATGGTTTTAAAATTAATAACAAATCTGATCAAGCGATAAATTATTTTAGAAATTATTTTATTCCTAAGAAATATAAAGAAATAAGAACTAAAAAACATGTTGCAAACCCCCTTAATGGATCTGCTGCTAAAAGAATAAACATGTATCTAAGGTGGATGGTGAGAGAAGATAATAATAATGTCGACTTTGGTTTGTGGAAAGGAATATCACCATCATTTCTATCATGTCCATTAGATATTCATAGCGGAAGAACTGCAAGAAAATTTAATTTAATAAAAAGAAGACAAAATGATAATAAAGCTGTTCAAGAATTAGATATTTCTTTACTAAAATTTGATTCTAAAGATCCTGTAAAATATGATTTTGCACTATTTGGATTAGGAATTGATTCTAAATTTGAGTTAATCTAATTATAATGTTTAAATTTAACTTTTAATGAACTTATTATATCCTGAATTTCTTTGGGCATTACTTTTGAATATTGTCCCAATATTCATACACCTTTTTAATTTACAAAAGCACGAAACAATATTTTTTTCAGATGTTTCTTTATTAAAAAGTATTGAGCAAAAAAATAAAAGAAAATCTGAATTAAAAAATATTATACTACTCATTTCCAGAATGTTACTTGTATCATCTATAGTAATAGCATTTTGTTTTCCTTACAGGAAAGATGATAAATTAATTGACTTAGCAAATTCATCTTCAATAGGGATTTATATAGATAATTCATTTTCAATGAGTAGGAATAATAAAAATCAGTCTCTTCTTGAAGCTGTAAAAGATGATGCCCTGAAATTAATAGATAATCTCCCTAATAAAACTAAATATGTTTTAACTACTAATAATAAAAATGAAAATTATCAATATGCAATCAATAAAAATGAAATCAAAAGAGAGATAATAAACATCCAACATTCTCCTTTTAACTTAAGTATATCTGATTTAATAGAGATTCAAAAAGAACAATTTAATGGAAAATCTATAAATTCATTTTGGTTTACAGATCTTCAAAAGAATATTTTTGATTTAGAAAATAAATTAATCAATAAAAAGTTAGGTACTATTAATGTTATTCAATACACATCTAATTCTAATAATAATATTTCTATTGATTCAGTATGGTTTGAAAATAGTAATAGAGAAGTAAATAAAAATGAAAACTTATATATAAAAGTTAACAATCATTCAAATAATGAAATTGAATTTCAAACTAGATTAAAAATAAATACTGATGAGGTTTTAAATCAATCTTTTAATAAAGTAAAGTCTAAAGAAGTTAAAATAATTAAATTTATTTATGCAGTAAATAGTAAAGGGATAAAAAATGGAGAAATAAATATTATTTCCCCTCAAAGTAATGATCTAAGATTTGATGATAAATATTTCTTCACTTATACTATAAGCGACAAATTTAAAGTAGTAAATATTCATGAAGGCGAAAATAAATCAAATAAATCCATTCAAAGATTATTTGAATCTGTTGAAAAAACTCAGTTTATAAATATTGATATTAAAAATGGTTACAGTTCTCAAGATTTAAATGGAGATTTAATAATAATAAATGAATTATCTGAAATAAGTGATAAGCTTATTAACGATTTATTAAAATCAAATAAGAAAAATAATATACTATTTATTCCTTCATTAAATAAGGAACCCAGATACAACAAGTTATTTAATCTTATAAATATTAAGTCTTCGTTATTAATTAAATCTAAAGTTGATTTAGATTTAGAATCAATTGATTTAAATTTCTTTAAAAATATTTTTTCTAATTACAATGAAAATTTAGACCTACCCTACTTCAACAGATATTTAATAGTAGATAATTCTAACAGTGTTAAAACACTAGCAAAATTTAATAGTGGAGATCCTTTATTATCAAAATACACATTTAGAGACAACCAAATTTACTTGTTAAGCTCAAATTTGAGTTTAAAAAACAGTAATTTTACTAACCATGCTCTTTTTGTTCCAATTTTTTTAAGAATTAAAGAGGAATCATCTAACGATTTAATTCAACAAATTTCAATTGATAAAGTAAAAAGTATTGAACTTAAATCAAATATTCAACAAAATGGAAAAGTTCAAATTACTAATAAAGTCACGGAACCAACATTATCATTTTTTCCATTAATAAGAAATAATTTGGGTGCTTCATTTGCATATATAGAAAACAATATTGAATCTACAGGACAATATTATATACTTAATGAGGATAGTGTAATAGACTGTTTTTCTGTAAATAATGTTAAAAGTGAGTCAAAAATGATGTTTCTTGAAAAAAAGGAATTTATAAATCAAATGAAAAACTTAGATCTTGAAAATCAAATTAAATATTGGAACTCAAAAGAAAATAGCTATCCTAATGTCTTGATTAATAAAAATAATAATCTTGAATATTGGATATATTTTATTTATTTAGCTTTAATTTTCCTGGTTTTAGAAATTATAATAATTAAAAATATATCTTAATATGTCCTCAATTTTAATTAAAAATGCAATAATTGTAGACTCTAATTCTAATTACAATAATACTAAAAAAGACATTCTTTTAGAAAATGGAGTAATTAGTAGTATTGAGGATAATATTACAGATTTAAATGCTGAAATAATTAAATCAGATAATCTTCATATTTGTCCTGGTCTTTTTGATTTCTCTGTAGATTTCCCAGAACCTGGAAACGAACAAAAAGAGACATTAGATTCAGGATATAAATCTGCAATTTCAGGTGGTTTTACAGGGATAGGTCTTCAGCCAACAATTGATCCATCAAGAGATCAAAAAAGCGATATTCTTTTTTGTATTAACTCAAGTAAAGAAATTGGTATCGAAGTTATACCATATGGAAGTTTATCAAAGGATAGCAAGGGAGAGCAATTATCAGAAATGTATGATATGTATACTGCTGGTTCTCTAGCTTTTACAGACAATACAAGACCAGTTGCCCATGGTGGTTTATTTTCCAGAGCATTACTTTACGCAAAAAACTTTAATGCGCTAATTATATCATTTCCTTATGATAAAACAATAGCTCCAAAAGGTTTAATAAATGAAGGAGCTGTATCTACTAAGCTTGGTCTTGAAGGAATACCAAGTCTTTCTGAAGAGTTAATGATAAGTAGAGACATGATGATTAATAAATACCATGATGGTAGACTACATTTTAATATATTATCATCTAAAAATAGTGTTGATCAAATTAAAATTGCAAAAAAAACTCAAAATAATCTAAGTTGTGGCACATCAATATATCACCTTCTTTTCGATGAAGGAATTCTTGATCAATTCGATAATAAATTTAAAATACTTCCACCACTAAGAACAAAGGCTGACAGGAAGGCACTTATTGAAGGAGTTAAAAGTGGAGTTATTGATGTAATTACGTCATATCACCAGCCTAATGAAAAAGAAATCGCAGAAGTAGAATTCAATCTTTCTCCTTTTGGAACTATAGGAACTCAAATTTGCTTTCCACTTGCACTAACTTATTTAAAAGATTTTCTTGGGATTGAAAAAATTGTACAATGTATGTCTATTAATCCAAGAACTATTTTACAATGTGAAGTCCCAATCATCAAAAATGGTCATAGAGCTAATTTAACGTTATTCAATCCAGAAAAAAAATGGATTTATGATAAAAATAATAACACTTCGAAAAGTGAAAATACTGGTTTGTTTGGCACAGAACTTACAGGATTAGTTATTGGTACTATAATTGGAACTAAATTTCATCAAAATCTTTAAAAAGAATAAATAATATTCTACATTTGCTGTGGGCAAGTCTCATACGACCAGCTCCTGTTTAATCCCCCAGGATGGGAACATAGCAAGGGTAAACGGTTGTAGCGGTGCGATATGAGTAGCTTGCCCATTTTTTGTATCTTTTATTTTAAATGTCTTTTGAAATAAGAGAAATAAAGAATTTAAATCCCTCCCATTTACATCAATGCGTCAAAATTTCAAATTCCGTATTTGGAATAGGATATCATTCTAATGAATATTTTATTTATAAAAAAATTGATAAAATAATTGCTTTTTACAAAGGTGAAATTATTGGTTTTCTAATTGTAAAGAAAAGTATTAAAGCCATAATTATTGACAGTATAGCCATTGCTAAAGATTGGCAAAGAAAAAAAATAGGAACAAGTCTCTTATCATTTTACTTTGAAGAAAAAACAACAGGAAAAGAAAAAGTGTTTGCTTACGCATGGAAAGTTAAAAACAATACTCCTGCGGGAAAATTAAACTCAAAATTCGGATTAAAACCTATTGAAAGTTTAGGTAAAATATGGGAAAAAAAATGTAATGTTTCATTCCATTGTATTCATTATACCAACTCTTGTAAATGTGAATGCATATATTTCTCTAATTAATTGTTAGCAACTACTATTAATTTTATTACAACATTTTTTTAAATATCATTACTTTCGTTCTAAACATATTAAAATAAATAAATGAAATTTTTTATAGATACTGCAAACCTTAAAATGATCCAAGAAGCTCAAGATTTAGGGATTTTAGATGGTGTTACTACTAACCCTTCATTGATGGCAAAAGAAGGAATTTCAGGTGAGAAAAATATTATTGATCACTATAAAAAAATATGTAACATAGTTGATGGCGATGTAAGTGCTGAAGTTATTTCTACAAACTTTGAGGGCATGATTGAAGAAGGGGAAGCTTTAGCCGAACTTCATTCTAATATAGTAGTTAAAGTTCCTATCATCAAAGATGGTATTAAAGCAATAAAATATTTTTCTGATAAAGGGATTAAAACAAATTGTACACTTATTTTTTCTGCAGGCCAAGCTCTTTTAGCTGCAAAAGCTGGTGCTACTTATGTTTCTCCATTCATTGGTAGATTAGATGATGTTAGTACTGACGGAATGGATTTAATTGCTCAAATAAGAGGGATTTATGATAATTATTTGTTTGAAACTGAAATATTAGCTGCATCTGTTAGACATCCTATACATATTATACAGTGTGCAGAAATTGGAGCAGATGTTATGACAGGCCCACTTAGCGCTATAACAGCTCTTTTAAATCATCCATTGACAGATATTGGTCTTGCTAAATTCTTGTCAGATTTTAAAAAAGTTAATGGATAAATAAATATGCTTATTGATGTTCTCTCTGAAAATCCTGATTTAAGAGTAATTCATAAAATAATAGATATACTTAATAACGATGGTCTTATTGTTGTTCCAACTGATACTATATATGCATTTGCAACAAGTATTAATAGTAAAAAAGGTATTGAAAGATTAGCTAAAATTAAAAATGAAAAACTTAAAAGAAGTAATTTTTCTTTGATTTGCAAGGATTTAAGTAATATTTCTAAATATACCAAGCCTATAGACAGAAAGACTTTTAGAACACTTAAAAGCACTCTCCCTGGTCCTTTTACATTCATTTTAAATGCTAATAATAGTGTGTCTAAAATTTTTCAAACAAATAAAAAAGAAATTGGAATAAGAGTTCCAGATCATAAATTTATAAAAACTCTTGTTGAAGAATTTAATCATCCTTTGGTTTGTTCAAGTGTAAATGATGAAGATCATATTATTAAATATACTACTGACCCACTTGCTATTTTTGAAAAATTCGAAAAAAATGTTGATGCAGTAATTAACTATGGGTACGGTAAAAATGTTGCTTCAACAATTGTAGACTTAACTTCTGAAAGTCCAGTATTGATAAGACAGGGAGCTGGTATTTTATAAATAATTAACGTAAGGTTAACATTCTAAACAAGAGAATAATAAATATAGTTTATAATTTTAAATTCAAAATTAATTATGATAATTGCAATAATTGCTCACGATGGAAAAAAAGCAGAAATGGTTCAGTTTATAAATGAACAGTCTGATATTTTGCATAAAAATGAAATAGAATTAATTTCAACTGGAACTACTGGCGAAAAAGTAAAAAAAGCTGGTTTTAAAGTTACTGCTTTGCTTTCAGGACCCCTTGGTGGAGATGCTCAGATAGCGGCAAAAGTTGCAGATGGAACTTGTAATATGGTAATATTTTTTAGAGATCCGTTGGAAAAGCATCCTCACGAACCTGACATTTCAATGCTTATGAGGTTGTGCGATGTTCATGATGTTCCCTTGGCAACAAATCCTTCTAGTGCAGCTCTTCTGATGAAAGGTTTTTACAACAACTAAAAAATTCTTAGACTATATTTTTTCAGTTCTTTATCTAGAATTTTAGAATTTGGACAATGTTTTTCTAAAGTTTCCCAGAATTTTGAACTGTGGTTCTTTACCTTTGTATGTACAAGTTCATGTAAAATAACATAATCAATTAACTCATTAGAAATTCTCATTAAATGTAGAGAGAGATTTATATTATTATCAAAAGAGCAACTCCCCCACCTTGATTTGGTATTTTTAATAGTTAGTTTTTGATAATTAAAATTATGGTCAATTGCTAATGCTTTTACTCTCCTGGGCAAATACTCCTTAGCCTCTTTTCTCCATATTTCTAAAATAATATTTCTAATATAAAGCTGATTTTCTTCAGATGAAATACTAAGCTTTTTGGAGATTAAGACTTTCACGTTAGTATTTTCTATCTGAACAGTATTTTTAGACAATTCTGTACTAGTTATATTTATTAGGTGAGATCTAGTTTTAAAAGAATTATTAGCACTAAAAAAAGTATACGATTGTTCTTGTTTTTGAACTTTATTAAGGTTTTTATTAATCCATTTAATTTTTGTTTTAACAAAATCTTCTGCAAGTTTAAAAGAAACGAGCATTGGAACAGTGACTAAAACACCTTCAAATGGTTTTATTTTAATTGAAATATTTTTTGCTTTAAAGCTTTTTTTAAGTTTAATTTCTAAATCATGTATTTTTAAAACTTTCATAACCAGCTTATTTATTTCCAAGTATGAATAAAAAGAGAATTGTATTTTCTAATCCAGGAAAGCTTTTCTCCACTTTGAGAAGATTTAATTTTTTTAGCTACGTATTCTTTAAGCTCCAACTGTTTGTTGAAGGACTTAGTGAGCTCATTAATGAGAATGCTTGAATTGGTATGATGATTTAGTTCAATCTCTAGTTTTATTAGATAATTATTATTTTGTGCAATATAATTGTAAATTTAATAGATACAGAACTTATTCTTTTACAACAATAATATTCATTTAAAATTTAATAAAGTCCTATTGATTTATACCTTGCATAAATAAAAAATAAAAATGCCTTCATTTCAAAAATTTGGACTTCGAAAACAACTTTTTAATGCTATTGAAGATTTAGGATTTGTTACCCCTACTCCAATTCAAGACCAGGCTTTCTCTGTAATTCTTTCAGGAAAAGATATTTTAGGAATTGCTCAAACCGGAACCGGTAAAACTCTTGGATATATGATGCCATTATTGGACGAACTAAAATTTTCGAAACAATTAAATCCTAGAATATTAATATTAGTACCAACAAGAGAACTTGTTATTCAAGTTCAACAAGAAATTGATAATTTTACTAAATATTTAAGTATTCGAACAATAGGTATTTATGGTGGTGTAAACATTAAAAGACAGAGTAAAGAGCTATTAGAAGGGTCAGATATTGTAGTAGCAACTCCCGGAAGATTATATGATTTAATTCTTAATAATTCATTAGCTGTTAAAGGAATTAAAAAACTAGTAATTGATGAAGTAGATGTAATTCTTGATTTGGGGTTTAAAAGACAGATTTCAAATATTTTCGAACTTCTTCCTCAAAAAAGACAAAATATTATGTTTTCTGCTACAATAACCGAATATATTGATGAATTGATAGATGAATTTTTTATTTCACCTGTTAAAATTTCTATTGCCCTAAGTGGGACACCTTTAGATAATATTAGTCAGCAATGCTATAAAGCAGCAAATTTTAATACTAAAGTTAACCTACTTGAAAATTTAATTCAAGACAAGGACCAATTTAAAAAAGTTCTTGTTTTTGTTTCAAACAAAAAGATGGCTGATAAACTATTTGAATCTATAGAACCAAAATTTGGAAACGAAAGTTGTATTATCCATTCTAATAAATCTCAAAACTATAGAATTCGGTCCATAGAAAATTTTGATTCTGGTTTATACAGAATTTTAGTTTCTACAGACATTATGTCAAGAGGTCTTGATTTAGACAACATTACTCATGTTATTAATTTTGACACCCCTGAATTCCCAGAAAACTATATGCATCGTATTGGTAGAACTGGAAGAGCTGAAAGAGAAGGTAAATCATTGTTATTTTATACAGACAAAGAAAAAAAGTTCAAAAATGAAATAGAAGACCTTATGTCTTTAACAATCCCAATTTTAGAGATTCCAGATGAAGTTGAAATTTCAAAAGATTTAATTGAAGAAGAAAAATCTGATGGTAAATTGAGAAAAAATGAAAATCGTAACATAAAAAAAATTGAATTAGTTGCAGGGTTTCATGAAAAAAAGGAAGAAAATAAGAAAATTAACTTAGGAGGAAGTTATAGAAGAGATATTAAGAAAAAGTATAAAAAACCCAAAACAAGAGGAGATAAAACTTATCATAAAAGACAAAAAAGAGGATAATAGTTTAAACTAAAACTGTTTCTTTTTTTTAAGCATAATACAATAAATCTAAAAAAATTAGACCTAACTCTATAAATAAATGATGTGCAGTAATGTATATAAATTGTATCATCTTTTTTTATTGAAAATAAAACCTAATCCAATTTTAGACAAGAATTTTTTTTCAAAATCCCAAAAAAACTTAAACTGACCTAATAAAAAGCCAGTTAATGGAAGAGTAAATTGGTAAATTGGAAATATTAAAGCTATTCTTAAAGGCCAGAAAACCATTGGACTTACTATATCTTTTTCAATACCAAAGAAAGAAGTTACTGGACTTGCAACCCAAGATGCAAAAGAACCATTAATTGCAAAAACAGCAAATATCAGAATCAATTGAACGTTTGATTTAATTCCCCATTTGTCTTTAAGTTTTTGCATTTATTATTTTAACAAATAAATTTACAATATGTCATGACAAGAAAAAATTAGTTTAATAATATTATTAAATTAAGGACTGGTAGAAGAAAAATTTTGAGTTGATTTCACATAAAAGTAATCAATCCAATCTTTATTGAAATAATATTTAGATCCGCAACCTAAATATTTATAATTCTTGTTTAAAATGTTTGCTCTATGTCCTTTTGATTCCATCCACCCATTAACTAATCCCTGAGCTAAAGACCAATATGTTGGGGACTTTAAAAAAAAATCAAAAATATTCTCTGCTGTAAAAGCATTTGAAATGCCAACTAGTTTTAGTCTTTCTGTCATAGTCTTTTTACCTCTTACTTTGCTTGTATGAGAATAGAATTTAAACTTTACCATATCTTCAGAATGTTCTTGAGCAGCTTTAGTTAAGTATTTAGAAAAAATAAATGGTATTTTTCTATACTTTTCTCTTTGAAGATTTGTTGAATAAAAAATTGCTGCATTTAACAAGGGATAGTCAATGTTACCCTTTTCAATTTTTTGATTTGCAATTTCTAAATTTTGAAATGTATTTGAATTATAATTTTCATATAAGTCATCGCTCCACCTATGCAACTCTAATTGAGCTAAGTTTATTTTAACTAAAAGTAAAAAAATAATAAATAATATATTTCTTTTCATATTATTACAATGTTGTAGACCTTTATTTTTTTTTGCATAGTACTTAAAAAGTAGTTTTTAACGTTCTAAGTAGCAATTTATATTCTTTGAAATGTTTTAAATTGTATAATTAATATATGTTAATTAAATTTAAGATAGTTTAATTAAATTGCATTTCTTTGACTAATTAGTTTAAACTTATTTAATTAAATTAATATTTAATAAAAAAATGGACCAACTCTTTGAATATATTACTAAAAGAATAAAATTAAGCGACGATGCTAAAGAATTAATCCGTTCTGTAACCAAAATTAGAAATGTAAAAAAAGGTGAGTACTTAATTAACCAAGGGCAAAACATTGTAAATCAATATTTTTTTGTATTAAGTGGTTGTCTAAGGTCATTTTCATTTGACCCTTCTGGAAAAGAACATACTGTTCAGTTTGCAATTAAAGATTGGTGGATTAGTGATTATATTGCTCTTTACAGTAAAGAAAAGGCAAGTTTAACAATTGAGTGTTTGTCAGATAGTACAATAATTGAAACCAATACTATAAGTATTGAAAAGGTTTTTAAAGCTTATCCAGCTATAGAAACATTTCATAGAAAAAATTTAGAAACTAGGATTGTAAGTTTAAGTAAAAGAATCTTGAATCAACTTCAATTATCATCATTAGAAAAGTATAAACTATTTGTAAAGGAGTTTCCTAATATTGAAAATAATGCCCTTAATTATCATATAGCATCATACCTTGGAATTACTCAACAAAGTTTAAGTAGGCTTAGAAAAGAATTTATAAAAAAATAACTTAAAGTATTTTTAATTAATTTTAAACCTTAAAGCAGGAGATTAGGTCTTACATAAAAATGGAGCAATTATTTGAATATATTTCCAAAAGAATTGATTTATCAAAGAAGGTTAAAGAATTCACTAGGTCTATTTCAAGTTCTAGAAAGTTACTTAAAGGGGATATTTTAATTTCAGAAAATCAATTAGTAAACAAAACATATTTTGTTCTTGATGGTTGTCTTAGGTCCTATGTATTTGATAGCAGCGGAAAAGAACACACTCTACAATTTGCTTTAAAAAATGATTGGATTAGTGATTATATTGCGATTTTCAATAAAGAAAAATCAATTCAGACTGTAGAATGTATTGTAGATTCACATGTTGTAGAAACTTCTGTAATTGAAGGAATTGAAAATATTTTTTTAAAATTCCCACAAATTGAATCAATGCATAGGAAAAACTTAGAACGACATGTTGTTAGTTTGCAGAAAAGAATTTTAAATCAATTACAACTAAATTCGTCAGAGAATTATATTCAATTTCTAAAACAATATCCTGGAATTGAAAATTATGCCTTAAACTATCACATAGCATCTTTTCTGGGAATTACTACACAAAGCTTAAGTAGAATTAGAAAAGGAATACTAAAAAAGTAATTTTTCATTTTTATTTAATTAAAGAATTGAATTTAAATTTGTTTATGTTCTTAAAAAAATGTGTTGAAAAAAATAATTTTCATATTATTACTAGTGCCAGTTTTTGCCATTGGGCAATTTAATTCTAATTCGCTTTCGAATGTGCTGAGCAATAAGAGCTTGGAAACCCCAGAACAATATGAAAAAGCAAAATCACTCTGGACTACATTCTGCTATTATTCCAGCATAAATAATTATGATTCTTCCATGTATTATGGGGATCTGTTCTTAAATCACCGTATTAAATACGGAGCAGTTTATAATGCTATTTATGCGTATCATCACAAAATAAACAATTTGAAGAAGTTTAATAAATTGAATGAAGCCTTCAGATTAACGCTCACTGCTTATGACCAATACTGCAGCAAAAATAGTAACAACATTGATTGTGAAACTTGTTGGACAATATTTGAACATCTGTCTCAATTTATGATTACGATAAGAAATTACCAACAAGGAATTAATTACTTCAATAACGGCTGCATTCCTCAAAAGAGTGGAAAGTATTTTTATTTGAAGGCAAAATTATATGTATTGCTAGATGAGCCAGACAGTGCAATAATACAAACATTGGAATCAATAAGAATAGCTCAAATTGAAAATTTCCCAGAAAAATTAGTTGATGCTTACAACCAACATGGTTTAATTACTATGAATGTAGGACGATACGATGAAGCAATATTTGCCTTTTCTGAGGCAATAAAATTAGTAGATAGTCTAGCACTGGATGATCGTAAATATGGCTATCTCATTGGGAATTTGGGGTCATGCTATTATCAAAAGGGTGATTTTGATGGAGCATATAAGTACTTTCAGATAGATTTAGATAAAAGTAAAAATAGAGATGAAGATAGAGAGTCCTATTTAAATGCAGAAATTATGCTCGCAGAAATTGACTTAAAAAGAAAGGATTATATGTTAGCATTGGATAGATTAGATGAAGTAATGGATGCGTATGAACCAATTCTTATACCTTCTCAGAAGCTTTCTGTTTTAGATATATATATGAAGTCCTATAAATTAAGTGGTAATAAGTTAAAATATGAATTCTACCTCAACCAATGGATAATTTTTACTAAAACTGAAACCGCATCAAGTATTGATGACACTCAAACATTGATAGAAGCATACTCTGCAAATGCAATTGAACAGACCTTGTTGCAACTAGAGACTGAAAAGAAATTATTGAACCAACAGCTTGCTTCAAGGGAAGAAAAAAGCAGATTGCAAAAATGGTTATTAGTTGGAGGAGCACTCATTATTATTTTAATTGCTCTCTTTTTCTTATCTCGCTACCGAAAAAAGGTTTTGTTAAAAGAAACACTATTAAATTTAGCCAACAAAGAACAAGATTTTTTAAAATTAAAAGTTGAAGAAGAGAGCAAAAATGTTCAAATATTATCTCAGGAACTAACCTTTAAACAAGACTTCTCCAAAAGCCTGATAGATAAACTGAAAGTAATAGAAAACATTTCCAAACCAGACTTAAAGAGCATTGAATTTTTTATAGAAAATGAATTAGATATAAAATCAACAAGAGCTCACCTTCAAAACCAAATGGGAGATTTGAGCAGCAACTTTTATAATGATCTTAAAATAAAACATGGTAATCTAACTGAGCTTGAACTTAAATTAGCCGCTATGGTGGTTATGAAGATGTCTAATAAAGAGATTGCACTGAGCAAAAACACCACGATAGAATCTTCTAAAAAAGCCAAGAATAGATTAAAGAAGAAATTAGGTATTCTCCCTGAGCTGGAATTGTCAGTATATCTTAACAGCTTTTTGTAGGATATTCTAAATAAAATCAAGCAAGACACCCTATTGTCACCCCCTTTTATTTTCTTAATCATTAAATCTGCAGTAGTTTAGTGAAATTAATCTTAGTTTAAATTAATTTCCACCTATGGACAAACGAGTATTACTTCCAACGATCATAATAATTTTATTTAGTAATACATTACTATCGCAAATACCCACCAATGGACTTATTGGTTACTGGCCGTTTTCGGGAAATGCTAACGATACAAGTGGAAACAATTTAAATGGAACCGTTAACGGTGCTATTTTGACAGAGGATCGCTTTGGCAACCCTTCATCTGCATACAGTTTTGATGGCAATGATGATTATATTTTAGTAAATGACGATGATCTTTTGTCTTTTCCAAATAATGAATTCACTTTTTCCTTTTGGGTTAATCCGACATTAACCCAACTTCCAGCATCTCCAGCATTTGAAGAAGATTTTGAGTCTATTAATTATTGGGGTGGAGATCTTAGTTTTACCGTTCAAAATGATAAATGGGTTAGGCATTCTGGAGCAACAGCCAGTGTTGGAACAGGACCTAATGGTGCTCAATCTGGAAGTAAATATCGTTATTACGAAACAACAATTCCTGGGGACTATCATTCGG